>Ga0209064_1000022_pt1 | contig 317409 bp, 276 predicted proteins | sample Inofromicrocosms_FD_187498 | JGI IMG/M metagenome (GOLD analysis project Ga0209064, IMG submission 187498) | Mouse cecum microbial communities from Vienna, Austria - Inoculum for glucosamine and mucus D2O microcosms (SPAdes) (version 2) | ecosystem: Host-associated > Mammals > Digestive system... | reverse complement strand
AAATATGCGACTGCGTCGCAATCTTCTGCAAACTTAGAGCAAGGGCAAAAGCATAAAAAAAATATATGGGATGGGAAATTATAAGTATCTGATAATTAGTGCTTTTGCCCTTGCAGGGCGAATGGGCGCAATTGAACATAAATCCCGGGGTGCCGCTGCGCTCTACCCCGGGCTATGTGCTTGCTGCCTTTTCAAGGCGCATCCATCCTATATCCGGACTATTATGTAGTTTAATTCTGTTGACCAACTTATATAACCGTAATCTAATTTGGGAGTATACTTTACCATCATCTTGTCCGCTCCTGTGTATATGTATTACCATGTATCACAGGTCGTTTTAGGATGCGAAAGTGCCGCTTTTGAGATGCGAAAGTGCCGCTTTTGGGATGCGAAAGTGCCGCTTTTGGGATGCGAAAGTGCCGCTTTGGTGATGCGAAAGTGCCACTTTGGGGATATGAAAACGGCTGTTTGGGATTTGATATGGCATTGGAGGATGATGTTTTTGGCACTTTTGCACGACATACCCTTTCGGCATTGGAGGGAAAAAACGGGCAATAAAGCCGGCGCAGCGGATTCTCGGAATGGTGTTTGGGGGACGAAAAGTGCTGTTTGAATTCTCCGTTTTGTTGATTTAACATATGTTAATGGGTGTTTTGGGACTGTCAATTCTCCGCTTTATTCGTTTTGTACACTGCATAATATGTTTACAGAATAGAGCGGAGTATGCCCTGTAATGTGTTTAAGAAATGGAGAACGGTGGATGTAAATTTATTACAAAAAACGCCTGTTTTCGGAGAATTGAAAACGGAGAATCTCCGAGAACAGGGGGTACAGCCGCTTCTTATATATTATAAGCAAATATTTTATATTTAAATCTGTTATATATAATATATATTATATATAACAGATTGAAATATACCATACGCAAATCGTATGTGGTGTATACCTTGTTTTTCAATTCTCCGAATTCTCCGTTTTTGAATTGCACTAATAATCTTGACATTATCGACGCATGAGGTTGCGGCAGACGCATGACGGGAATACATCTCATTATACGTTAAGATTGCTGGGGCAGGGTGTTTGGCTGTGCATCTGTGCTGTGCTGTGGGAACGAAGGAGGTATGGCGCTGCCGGCAGAAAAACCAACATGCTTCTTGAAAAAACGGAGAATTGGCAGTCCCGATGTACCCATTAACATATGTTAAATCGACAAAACGGAGAATTCAAATCGCATTTTTCATACCAAAATTTCCGTTTCGGAGAATTATTAGTGGGCGGCTGTTGTGCGGGGCAATATAATTTAGAGAATTATTTTCTTTTGTCCCTGTGTTGCGTTGTCTCGTGTTTTTATTGTACATTTGCATTATCTTTTCACCCACTAATGATTGAATGTTATGTTAGAAGTAAAGAAAGCGTCGGTATCGTTGAACGGTAAGCAACTGTTTCGTGATTTGTCGTTTACAGTCGGCGATGGTGAGATATTGTGTGTGATGGGGCCGTCAGGTTCCGGGAAGACCACATTGCTGAATGTTCTGCTTGGTTTCCGGCCTCTTGACGGGGGGCATGTCAGTGTCGACGGTGAGCTGCTCACCCCATCATCGGCTGAAGAATTCAGGAAAGCGATGGCTTATGTTCCTCAAGAGGCTGCATTGCCTGTAGAATTGGTGAGCGAGATGGCAGGTCTGTTGTTCGGACTGAAGATAAACCGGATTGTGAAGTTCTCAAAGGAACGGCTGATGGAGGAGTGGAGAAGGCTTGGACTGGACGCAGGACTTTATGACAGGCGGGTGGCAGAACTTAGTGGCGGCGAGTGGCGGCGTGTGATGCTCTCTGTGGCCGGATTGCTCGCCAGGCCGATATTGCTGGCCGACGAACCTACATCTATGCTTGATGCGGAGGCGACGGCGCTGACGGGTGAATATCTGCGAAGGATGGCTTCGGCCGGGTGCGCGATAGTGGTGGCGACTCATGATGAAAGGCTGGCTGCATATTGTGACCGCCGGATAGTGATAACGGACGGAATGTGTGATGACATGACAGAGGAGGGATGATGTGATGATGACGACAGACATTTCATATATAGGCATGGCGGTGGGGATGGCACTGTTGGCTGTGCCTGTGTGGATTTTTTATAAGTTGGGTCTGGCAAGACAGATCGGTTCCACTCTGACCGCTGTTGCACGCATGGTGTTGCAGCTCTTCCTGACAGGCCTGTATTTGCGTTATCTTTTTGAGTGGAACAGTCCGTGGGTTAATGTCCTTTGGGTATTGCTGATGGTTGCAGTGGCTTCGTTCACGGTTTCCCGCAATACCCGTTTGCGGATGCGCTTGATTGTCTTGCCGCTTCTGGCCGGCTTGTCGGGGGCGGCATTGGCTGTCGGACTCTATTTTCTCTTGTTTGTCTTGAATCTGCCGCATCCGTTTGACTCTCGTTATTTCATACCTGTAATGGGCATACTGACAGGCAATATGCTCGGAGTTTGCGTCATGGGGCTGAATACGTTTTACGACGGACTGCAGCGTGAGCGTCAGTTCTTTTTATATATGCTTGGCAACGGAGCATCGCATGCCGAAGCGATAAAACCCTTTGTACGTCGTGCCATAGAGAAGTCGTTGGCCCCGTGTATAGCCAATATTGCGGTGATGGGTATGGTATCCTTGCCGGAAACGGTGATTGGGCAGATATTGGGAGGTACTGCTCCGGGCATAGCCGTCAAATATCAGATGATGCTTGCTGTAATAATCTTCTCCGCGTCGATGCTTGCGCTTTTGACAACGCTGTTTTTTGCCGACCGCCGTTCGTTTGACGCCTATGTCCGATTGCGCGATGTCCGGATTAGGAAATAAGCGAAACATAATCCGATGTGCAGGGGCTTTGCTGTTTTTTTGCATATCCGGATAATAACTGATTTTTTTGTTTTACTTGGTCAATATTGATAATGAATAGAAGAATATACTTAGGACTGATTTCGATACAGATATTTTTTCTTTCGTCATGCAATTACGGCAATGGCGGCCGGCCTCTGATGGGCGGCAATATAGGGAATGAGAATACATCTGGAGATACAGCCGGTTTGTGTGACGATATTTCCAGTGGCCGTAACGGAACTTCCGCCATTACGGTACGTGACATCGGCCTGCCTGCCATGCGTCCTTCGAGCGGTGAGCAGATATTGCGTCGGACGGCTTATACTGTATCCTACAACAAGGATTTGAAGTTGCCGAACTGGGTGGCCTGGCATCTTACGGCGGCTCATGTCGGCGGTAAATATGGCCGCAAGGGTATCAAGTTCCGTGAAGATGAGGATGTGCCTGAGCCGAGAGCTACCGACAGTGACTATTACAATTCGGGATACGATCGTGGTCACATGTGTCCTTCGGCAGATTGCAAGTGGAGTGAGGAGGCACAACTTGAATCGTTTCTCTTCACCAATGCCTGTCCGCAGGTGCATGGGCTGAATGCGGGAGACTGGAATGAGATAGAGCAGCAGTGTCGCCGCTGGGCCAAGGAGTATGGCGGGCTGTACATAGTGAGCGGCCCGGTATTGTATAAGAAGAGCCGGAACAAGAAGATCGGAAAGAACAAGGTGACGGTACCGGAAGCATTTTTCAAGGTGGTGCTGCGTATGGGCGACAATCCTCAGGCTATAGGTTTTGTCTATAAGAATGAGGCGGGCGACAATCCAAAGTCTTCATACGTAAATACCGTAGACGAGGTGGAACGCATCACGGGGCTTGACTTCTTCACGGCCTTGCCGGATGACGTGGAGTACAGGGTGGAGAGCAAAGCGGACCTGCGCGCTTGGGGGATTGTTTGTGGAATGGCCGTCAGATAAATGATTCAGAAGGTAGGATGATGACGATATGTCAGCTTAGAAAACGATTGTCTGAACGTATTCATGCCGCCGACATTGCCGAATTGTGCCTTATGGCCCAGTGTACTGACGGAAACGGCATGAAAGCCATGCTTTTCAAACTTGCCGGTGATAAAGACAGGCGTGTGGCGTCAAATGCCCTCTGGGTGTTCTCGCATTTCAATGCGTCGGGTAGGAGTTGGCTTCAGAATAAGCAGAAAGAACTGATTGATATGGCTTTGTCTGTGACTGACGTGACGAGCCTGCGCCTTGTCCTCACGTTGCTTGAGCGTCAGACGTTTGAGGCTGAAAGCATACGTACGGACTTTCTTGATTTCTGTCTGTGCCGGATGGTCTCCGATGCGGAACCGGTATCTATACGTTCGTTGTCGATGAAACTGGCATACAAGATGTGTCTTCATTATCCCGAACTGCTCGAAGAGTTGCGCATGTCGGTAGACTTGATTGACAAGACGTCTGCCGATTCTGCCGGATTGAAGTCTTGCCGCAGGAATGTGTTGCGGCTTATTGATGTGACAAATAGATAGCGGGACTGTTATGATTTGCTTAAAAAGTTTTAAAATCAAGAACTTCGGCTTCGTGCTATGCCTGAAAAGTTGTAACTTTGCACAGTTAAAGAATACATAAAAAGCTGAAAAGCGTGAAAATAAAGGAAGTGTTGAGCGCCCTTGAACGATTCGCGCCTCTGCCCTTGCAGGAAGGATGGGACAATTCCGGCCTGCAGGTAGGACTGACAGAGGCGGAGGTTTCAGGGGCTTTATTGTGCCTTGATGTGAACGAACGTATCATTGATGAGGCTATGGATAAGGGGTGTAATCTCGTTGTGTCCCATCATCCGTTGCTGTTCCGTGGACTCAAGACCATATCCGATGCCGACTATGTGCAGCGTACGGTAGTGAAAGCTCTCAGGAACGACATCGCGGTGGTGTCGATGCACACCAATATGGACAATGCCCGTAGCGGTGTCAACTGGAAGATGGCGGAAAAGATTGGTCTGACGGATGTGCGTTTCATGGCTGCGAAGACTGTGGACGGCATCGATGGCGGAAGCGGTGTTGTAGGCGAACTGTCGGAAGAGATGGCTGCCGACGATTTTATACTGACGGTGAAACGCGTGTTCGGTGTGGAGTGTGCCATGTGCAACGAATTGTTGCGTCGCAAGATACGACGTGTGGCCATCTGTGGCGGAGCGGGTGATTTCATGCTTGATGATGCGGTAAAGGCCGGTGCGGATGCCTTTGTTACAGGTGAGATGCACTATCATGTCTATTTCGGTCGCGAACAGCAGATTCAGATATGTGTGATAGGGCATTATCAGAGTGAACAGTTTACGAGCGAAGTGTTCCAATCGGTTATAAGAGAAATGTGTCCGGATGTGCCGGTACATATAGCATCGACATGCACAAATCCGATTTTGTATATTTAATCGGGATTGATGCGACTTGTTGTGATGCATGTCAGATACGATCTCGTAGGCGGATATGGTGCGCGGTTTAAGATATAAGTAATTACCAACAATTAAATAATATAATGATTATGGCAAAGAAAGAACTGACAGATTTGTCTGTGGAAGAGAAATTGAAGACGCTTTATATGCTTCAGACGGCTCTGTCGTCGATTGATGACAAGAGAGCTCTGAGAGGCGAACTGCCTCTTGAAGTGCAGGACTTGGAGGACGAAATCGAAGGATTGTCGATACGTATCGAGAAGATACAGAACGAAATAGAGGAATTTCGGCATGCGGTCAGCCGGAAAAAGGCTGAGATAGAAGAGGCTCAGGCCAGTGTGGAACGATATAAGAATCAGCTCAATGATGTGAAAAATAACCGTGAGTATGATACCTTGAGCAAGGAGATAGAATTTCAGACACTTGAGATAGAGCTATGCAACAAGAAGATTAAGGAGGCATTGGTACGTATCTCTGAAAAGGAGAACGAACTGCAGATGAGCCATGAGGCTATCGAGGATCGTAACAATGACCTTGATATGAAGAGGAACGAGCTTGACGAGATTATGGAGGAGACACGCTCGGAGGAAGAGCGCCTGAAGATAAAAGTGAAAGAGTATGAGGCAAAAATAGAGCCGCGTCTGCTCACTTCGTTCAAGCGTATACGTAAGAGCGCACGCAACGGTCTCGGAATCGTTTATGTGCAGCGTGATGCTTGCGGAGGTTGCTTCAATAAGATTCCGCCACAGCGTCAGCTTGATATAAAGATGCACAAGAAAGTGATTGTGTGTGAATATTGCGGACGTATAATGATTGATCCGGAACTGGCCGGAGTGAAGAGCGAGACACCGGTTGCAGACGAGAAGAAGAAGACACGCAAGCGCGCTATACGGAAGACGTCGAAGGAGGCTGATGATGTATTCGAGGATTAAGCCGACTGAATAGACATAGCCATATCATCACTTGGAAACGGAGTGGGGTATGGCTTTTTTTGTTTTCTTTAAGCGGGGGAGCATAAAAGTAAGAACCTCTACCGTATGTTAAAGATTTTTGTATTCGGGAATGTCCCTCAAAAATAAATATTTCTGATTGGCATAGTCCATCTTGCAGCAGTAGTGTTGCATACCGTTGCTTACAATGAGATAGTCTACGTGAAGCAGCAGATTGTATGTTGAAATCTGGTCGAATACGTTTTGTTTCAGTTCTATGGACGGTGCCTTATATTCTATAATCATGCGGGGACGCAATGATGTGTCGTAAAGGACACTGTCGCACCGCAGTCTCTTGACTCCTGATTTCAGTTCTATTTCGTTGGTCAGATATGCAGCGGGGTATCCTTTGTGTTCTATCAGATAATGGATGAAATGCTGGCGAACCCATTCTTCGGGTGTCAGTGCCACATATTTGCGGCGTAAAATGTCGAGTATGTCATAGCGTCCGTGGTTTTCCCTGATTTTTATATCATATTGAGGAAGATTCAGTCTATACATATTATATATATAATGTGATATTTATTTTGTATTCAATAATGTTTGCATTACCTTTGCATGCAAAATTAATAAATAATAGCGTAAAAAGAACATGGCTGAAACTAAAAACTCAACCTATGAGAGTATAATGCGCGATTTGAGGGCACGCAAGTTTGCTCCGGTTTACTATCTTATGGGAGAAGAATCTTATTATATAGATAAAATCACAGAATATATTGCCGGAAACGTACTCAAACCCGAAGAACGTGACTTCAATCAAACGGTGATGTTTGGTTCTGATGTGTCGGCAGCGCAGATTGTGGACGCGGCAAGGCGCTATCCCATGATGGCTGAACGTCAGGTGGTGATAGTGAAGGAAGCTCAGAATCTGCGTAATACGGATGCTATAGATTCTTATCTTAAAAATCCGTCCGAGACAACAGTTCTTGTAATGTGTCACAAAAACGGGAGCATAGATCGTAGAAAGAAACTTGCCTCGGCTGTAGAGAAAGTCGGAGTGCTTTTTGAGAGCAAAAAATTGCGCGAACGCGAATTGCCAGGTTTCATCGAAACTTATCTTCGACAGAATGGTGCAAGTATTGATCCGAAGTCTCAGCAGATCATTGCCGACTCCGTAGGTGCCGACCTGAACAGGCTTGTAGGAGAACTCGACAAACTGATGATTGCCCTGCCGGAAAACGACCGTAGGGTGACGCCTAAGGTAGTGGAGGAGCAGATCGGAGTAAGTAAGGATTTCAACTCGTTCGAGTTGCGTGATGCTATCGTAAACCGCAATGTCTTCAAGGCAAATCAGATAGTGAAATATTTTGACGAAAATCCGAAGTCGGGGAGTCTTTATTCTTTTCTTCCAATGCTATTCAATTATTTCCAAAATCTGATGATTGCATTTTATTGTCCACAAAAAGGCAATCAGGATGCTTTGGTAAAGTGGCTTGAACTGTCATCGTCGTGGGCTGCGAAAGATTATATTACCGGCATGCGAAATTACAGTGGAATGAAAGTTATGCAGATAATTTCTAAAATTAGAGAGATTGATGCCAAAAGTAAGGGGCTTGACAACCCGAATACACCTGTCGGAGAGCTCATGAAAGAATTAATTTTCTTTATTTTTCATTGAAAAAAGCGTTTTTTGGGCTTTTGATTTTCTAGAATAGGCGTTCGTCAAGAACGCTTTTTTTAGGCCTAATTACTATATAAATCAGGCACTTTGCTTGTTTTTATACCCTTCAAAACTCGCGTATTTTCAGTTTTTCGTCCGGTAGTTCAGAATTCTTTCTGTATTTCGTTTTTTCTGTTTTGGTGGCATTAGAAATTTATTGTTAAGTTTATTTAAGATTTATATTTGGTTATTTTCTGAAATGTAAATTGGTAATATCGGTTTGTGAAACTATATATTCTTAATTGTATTTATGTTTGTATTGGCGAATTTAGATTATTGTAATGTAAATATACAAATTACAAAATCAAACTTTTGCTTTGTAAATCAATCTGTATACACTTTGGTTGAATAAATGATAAAGCATTATAAATCAGTATTTTATTATAAAATAATAATCTTTTTTATGGGTTTGAACCATTTATAAGTGCATGTTTTAAACAAAAATACTTGTATAAATATAATATAGCTGTAATTAATTGATTAATAGCCATATAATTAACAAAAAATGTTTTATTAAATATTTGTAATGAATTTACAGTCTAAATATTGTTTTGTAATTCTAAAGTTGTTTTGTTGTTATTATGTAAATATGCAATTGCTTATTTTGATTTGTAAACCAAACATTACTATATTAAATTTCATATACATTTGTTGTCTGTTAGAAAAAAAAGATTTATCTTTGTAAACACAAAGAAGAAGTGGCATTATATGCCCTAAATGTCCTGATAAGGTTATGAAAGATAGAGTAAAACAGATAATGGAGTCAATGCACATGACTCAACAGGTGTTCGCTCAGTTCATCGAAATGTCTCCGGCTTCGTTGAGCAGCATATTCAATGGACGTACCCGCCCTACCCTAAATATAGTGGAAGCCATTAAAAAGAAAATACCGGACATTAATACAGATTGGCTTATGTTTGGTTCCGGGAGTATGTATGTTCAGCAAGGGTCAGGTGTCTCGAAGGATAGTCCGGATTTGTTCGGTAATGATGACGGGCCTGTCAGTGATTCCGATTTTTCTTCCTCGCCAATCATCCAAAGTGAGCATCATCCGTCGACAGACAGCCATTCGGATACATCGTTTGATAACATTGTGCGAAATGTGCGTCCGGAAATCATTCGTGAAGAAATTAAATATATTGACAAACCGCAACGAAAGATAACGGAGATTCGTATCTATTTTGATGATCTTACATATGAGACTTTTGTGCCTTCTAAAAGCAAGTGAAAAGTCATTCTGATGAAGTCGTATCAAAAAGGAGTCTTTGCTTGTTGGGACTTGTTTCTGTACTGAGCTTTTCGATAAATGCGATTATTTAGTTCGTTTAATCAGAATTTAGAGTTATCTTTGCAAGCGGATTGCCAATATTATAATCCTATATACTATTTAGTATTATGTAGGAACAGGACAAGTCGTTATAATTGAAGAATACATATTTATAAAGAATACGAAATGAAGAAATACATCCTCGATCTGACGGTCAAAGCTGTGGAAAGAATCAACGGGAAGTATGTTTTGGTGAGATTGACATCTGACAGTCTTTTACCGGATATGCATCCCGGACAGTTTGTGGAAGTACGTGTGGACAATACGTCCGAGACATATCTTCGCCGTCCCATTTCAATAAATTTTGTAGACCGTGATGCCAATGAATTGTGGCTGCTTGTGGCTGTTGTAGGTGATGGTACACGGCATATCTCCGAGGTTCAGCCCGGACAGACTCTTAATTGTGTGCTGCCACTTGGCAATGGATTTACCATGCCTCATACGACAAGTGAATGCGTGTTGCTTGTGGGTGGTGGTGTAGGTGTTGCTCCGTTGTTGTATATGGGTGCAGAGATGCACAATCGTGGTTGTGAGCCTACATTCTTGCTTGGTGCACGCCGCGTTGCCGATTTGCTCGAACTTGATTTGTTTGGCAAGTATGGGCGTGTGTGTGTTACTACAGAAGACGGCTCGTACGGTGAGCGCGGTTTTGTGACAAACCATTCTGTGCTTGCCGAGCATTTTGACCGTGTGGTCACTTGTGGGCCAACCCCGATGATGAAAGCCGTAGCCCGCCATGCCCATAATGCCGGCATAGATTGCGAGGTTTCGCTGGAGAATATGATGGCTTGCGGAATAGGTGTATGTCTCTGCTGTGTAGAGAAGACGGTAATGGGCAATTTGCGTGTGTGTAAGGAAGGTCCGGTGTTTAATATTAAGAAACTATTATGGCAGCTTTAAATGTAAATATAAATAATCTGGAGTTGAAGAATCCCGTAATGACGGCATCGGGTACTTTTGGTTATGGCCTTGAGTTTGCCGATTTTGTGCCTCTTGACGGCATTGGCGGTATTATAGTGAAAGGTACGACTTTAAGTCCGCGTGAAGGCAATGACTATCCGCGCATGGCCGAAACTCCTCACGGCATGCTTAACTGTGTAGGGTTGCAGAACAAGGGAGTCGACTATTTTTGTAACAACATATATCCGCAGATAAAGGGTATAGACACCAATATGATAGTCAACGTGAGCGGTTCTTCGCCTGACGACTATGCCGAATGCGCCGCACGCATAAACACTTTGGAGCATATTCCTGCCATTGAGCTCAATATATCATGTCCCAATGTGAAAGACGGTGGAATGGCTTTCGGTGTTACGTGCGAGGGGGCGTCGAGTGTGGTAAGGGCCGTACGTGCCAGATATGACAAGACCCTCATTGTAAAACTCTCGCCCAACGTCACAAACATAGCCGATATAGCCCGTGCCTGTGAGGCTGAAGGCGCCGACAGCGTGTCGCTCATAAATACTCTTATGGGTATGTCAATAGATATCGAGCGCAGGCGCTCGCGTCTGAGTATAGGTACGGGAGGACTGAGTGGTCCGGCGGTGAAACCTGTGGCTCTGCGAATGGTATGGCAGGTGGCACGGGCTGTGAAAATACCTGTAATCGGTCTAGGCGGAATTTCTACGGCATCCGATGCCATAGAATTCTTGATGGCAGGAGCCACAGCAGTGGAGATAGGTACGGCCAACTTCATAGATCCGGCGGTTACCATAAAGGTGCGTGACGGTATCGGTGAGTGGCTTGATGTCCACGGATGCAGTTCTGTGACAGAAATCATCGGAGCACTAAAAGATTGAAATTGTGAAGACTGGCTTTCCTGAGATTTTTGAGTATCGTGAAGGGATGAGTTATGGCCGCTAAGGTATATTGTAAGGCTTCTTTCTTGAATATTTGATATAAAACCATAATATCTGATATGCATTTATCGGGTATTATGGTTTTTTGCTAATTTTGTGAATCAAACTAATTAGCTAATAACCATCATTTTTAAAATATGAAAGTTAAAACAACTACTTTATTTTTAGGATTGTTGCTTGCCGGCAGCAGTCTTTGTGCCAATGCCCAACAACTGGCATTCCCCGGCGCCCAAGGTTGGGGACGTTTTGCTACAGGCGGTCGCACTGGTACAGTGTATCATGTAACTAATCTTAACGACAGTGGCGCAGGGTCATTGCGTGATGCAGTGAGCCAGCCTAACCGCATCGTAGTGTTCGATGTAGCGGGAGTTATCAAGATCAACAGTCGTATAGTATTTGCCAAAAACCTTTATGTAGCCGGACAGACGGCTCCTGGCGAGGGTGTGACAGTATATGGCAACGGTGTATCATTCTCAGGTGCCACCAATACCATTGTGCGTTACATGCGTTTCCGTATGGGTAAGGGAGGTGATTCCGGTAAAGACTGTGCCGGAATAGCTAATGGAACCAACATGATATTCGACCATTGCTCGTTCTCGTGGGGACTTGACGAGACATTCTCGATCAATCCTGACGGCAAGGGAGAAAATCCGGAGAACATCACCATCTCAAACACCATTATGGGACAGGGACTCATGACCCACTCTGCCGGAGGGCTGATGCAATCTAACAACATTACGCTCTATCGTAACCTTTATTGCGACAACAGCACGCGTAATAATAAGATAAAGGGAATCAACCAGTATGTGAACAATATTGTATACAACTGGAAAAACGCCGCATACAATATGGGAGGCGACTCTGCCGGTGACAGCTACTGTAACATAGAGAGTAATCTTTTCATCAACGGTCCGGCAAAAGGCGGCGCTGCGTTCACCGGAGGCAACTCAAACTTCCATTTTTATGGGGATGACAACTGGCAGGACAGCAATATGGACGGAAAGTATGATCCAGTATTGGTGACCGATTATTCGGCAGGTGACCGTCAGAATGTGCCTTACAACTATCCTGAACTGGAGAAGTTACCCGGCAATACGCTCGTCGAGAATCTGCTCCCGACAGTAGGAGCATCACTGCCTTACCGTGACTATTCAGACTGTTATATGATAGACGAGGTATATTCTTTCGGTACGAAAGGCGCTCTCATATATGATGAGAAAACCCTCATCTATGGTGCTCCCGACACATGGACTGTGTGGGAAGGAAACAAGCGTGTGGATACTGATGGTGACGGAATGCCGGATGCTTGGGAAGAGGCCAACGGCACCGATCCTAACAAGAATGACGCTATGGCAATAGCTGCCAACGGATATGCAAATATCGAGAATTACATCAACAGCATAACACGTGACGACCGTGATTATTTCCTCCGTGCACCTCTTTGTTTGCAGCATGAGGAGTCAACACAGAATTCCATTACCGTGTCGTGGCTCGACTATTCCGACAATGAAGACGGATTTATCGTCGAGTTGGAGAAGAACGGAGCTTTTGTGGAAGTGGGCCGTACGGCAGCTGATGCCAGCGTGTATACAGTTACCGATGAGTCACTTGAACCGGCCAAACCGTATAATATACGTGTGCGTGCATTTGCCGGTGAGAATGTTTCGGAGTATTCCAATACATTGACAGCCAAGACACGTCCCGTGCCGGTGGAGGTTGTCGATATCGAAACCTTTGCCCCTGACTATACATGGGCGGGAGGCAGTGGCACATGGAGCATGGCCTCCACTAATTGGACCAACGGTGGTACATATACAGACGGCAAGAATGTGCTCATAGCTCCGGCAGAAAATATCAATGTTGATATCGCCGAGGCCGTTTCCCCGTCCGCTGTTGTGGTAAACGGAATGGCTGATGTTACATTGGGAGGGGCTGGCGCCATAGCTGGTGCCGGTTCGCTGAACAAGGCCGGTAGCGGTACACTCGTAGTCAAGACTCCCCAAAAGTATGAAGGCGCTACTGTGCTGCATGACGGAACATACGAGTTCTCAAGCATTGCCAACGGCGGAGTGGCCAGTGGTCTCGGTGCTTCACAGGAGTTCGCGCAGAACTGGATTTGGGGCGGCGGTACATACAAGTACATCGGTGCCAGTGCTTCCACCAACCGTTCGGCTACGCTTGACGGCAACACGACGTTCAATATAGAGAACAAGTCGGCTGCTGTCAGCATGTCCGGTTCGATAGAAGGTGCGGGCAATCTGACGATAGACGGTGCAGGACAGCTTACTGTCAACAATACCGAGTTCTTCAAGTACGACGGCAATCTGATAATGAAAGGTGGAAAGGTGCTGCTTAATGGTGAAATGGTTTCCAAGGCCGGACTCGGCACTGTGAGCAAACTCGTGATGTGCGGCGGAACATTTGCCACAGCCAGCGGCAACGACAAGAATCCCACGTACACATTCCCGATCGAGGCAACGGAAGATACATATTCTTATGTTTCGCTCTTCCGCAACTGTATTGTCAAGTCGGCTGTCAGCGGCAGCGGCACTCTGGAGTGGGAAGTCAATTGGGTTCGTGAATATATCGAGGGCAATTGGGACAACTTTACGGGCCGGGTGGTTGTCAACGGAACGGGTAAAGCCGCCAACAGCCAGTTCGCCGTGCGTAATGGCAAAGGCATTCAGAACGGTACGTTTACCCTTAAGGGAACGGCCCAGATTGTCGGTGGAAAGAACCAGTCGACGTTCTATCTCGGCGGATTGTCGGGTGCGGCAGGGACATTCCTCTCCGGATTTGATGTTAAGAATGCAGGTAGCGGAACATGGATTGTCGGCACGGCCAATACCGACGAGACATTCAACGGTGTCATCGACGGACGTGCACAGGGTGGTAAGGAAGGAACGACAAACATAGTCAAGGCCGGTTCGGGTGAATGGCGTCTTACCGGAAAGAATATCTACAAGGGAACAACCCAAGTCAACGGAGGCCGCCTGATCGTGAACGGCAATAACAGCGGTGCCGGTGCATACACAGTGAATGCCAACGCTACGCTGGCCGGAAAAGGAACTGTAGGCGGAGCCGTATCAGTGAAGAGTGAAGGCGTAATATTGGCTGGCGATACACTTGTGGACGGTAGCACTCTTACGTTTGGCAAGACGCTCAACGTCGCGACAGGTGCCAAGGTTTGCATACCTGTTACGGCTGCTGCATGCAACTCGCTCACTCTTAAAGGCAATCTGACGATAGGCGAGGGTGTGCCTCTTGTACTTGCCGAGGAAGGACTGGACAAGGCCCCTTACGACGCGACGGTATATCAGGTGCTCAATCTTGCCGGCGGAACTATCACCGGTACATTCTCTGAAATCATTCCAGCGACACCCGGTGAAGGTCAGACATGGGATATCTCGTCTCTTTATACTGACGGAACCATCAAGGTCGTTGGCGGAGAAAAGAATCCCGGTAGTGGCGAGGGACCGGATCCTGTGGACCCTGTAGGTGAAACCAAGACAGCTCTGCTCACATGGGGCAACATGATTCCCGGTTCGTACGACGGAGCGAATTCCAACAACATGCTTACCGGTGCGGAGGGTGACGATGCCGAAGGATTCTCGCTCGTAGTGACTGGCAATCTTACCAAAAACTTCAGTGCCGGAGACAAGATCAATGTAGAATACAAAGATCAGGCTCTCACCCGTACCACCATCAAACTGTCGAATGGGGCTGAGGAGAGTGTCTTCATGCCAGAAGGAGCCAAGGCCACAAAGATTACTCTCTGGAGCTATACCAACGTGTCAACGGCCAACCGCACGTCATATTGGGCCAATGTAGCCGGAGTACCATATACAGAGGAAAACTCCGTGATACTGGCTCCCACCAAGGACACCAAGAATCCGAACAAGGTATCGTTTGACCTTGCTGACGTTGCTGATGTCGTGACGTTCAAGAACACCGGCGAACAGCAGTGTGTAATAATCTATCTTGAATATCATACCGGTGGTGGTAGCAATGGCATCAGCACTGTTGTAGGGGGTGACAGCACTCCGGTGCGCGTGGAATACTACACCGTTTCGGGTGAGCGTGTTTCCACTCCCGCTAAGGGAATGTACATTATGCGTGCCACAATGGCCGGTGGCAAGGTCATTACCCGCAAGGTCGTGCTTTGACGGAATATCTCTTTTGTGAACAATAGTGGACAAACCTCATTGTTGTTCACAAAAGCTATAGCCGCTCCCATACATAACTGTATTTCAAAAATCTTTTATCCGGTTTTTGATACGGTTATGTTTGGGAGCGACCTTTTAATACCATTATATCCTTTCCGGCACAAAGACAGTTCTTTATGCGTAGTAAGCAAACAATCTTATGATTTTTCCGTAACTTTCCTTTAAAGAAAAATCATTTCCTTTATTCTGCCGGTGTACAATCTCGTGATTTATGTGTAAATTTGCAGTATGGAAAAGTTAGTAATAGTAGGATGCGGAAAATTAGCCGGTATTGTAGCCGATGCTATTCTCAACGGTTTGTTGCCCGATTATGAATTGGTGGGTGTGTGTTCACGGACTTTGGCCAAGGCTGAGAGCCTTGCAGACAAAATGTGTCAACATGGATTTCCATGTGTTGCATGTGACTCATTGGAAAGCCTGTTGGCGTTGAAGCCGAAATATCTTGTAGAGGCCGCTTCACCGGCAGCCATGCGCGAACTTGCATTGCCGGCTTTGGAAAACGGTACCTCCATTGTCACCCTGTCCATCGGTGCTTTGGCCGATAAGGCATTCTGTCAGAAAGTGAAGGAGAGGGCTAAAGCCAATAATGCGCGAGTGTACATTGCTTCCGGAGCTACTGGCGGATTCGATGTGCTGCGCACGGCTTCGCTTATGGGAAATGCCTCGGCCCGGTTCTTCAACGAAAAAGGTCCCAATGCCTTGAAAGGCACTGCGGTATACGACGATACTCTACAGACTGACCAGCGCACGGTATTCTCGGGCACTGCAACCGAAGCCATCCGGATGTTTCCCACCAAAGTCAATGTCACCGTAGCGGCTTCGCTGGCCTCGGTTGGTCCGGACAACATGCAGGTTACGATGCAGTCTACACCTGGTTTTAAGGGTGACACTCAGCGTGTAGAGATTCGCAACGAACAGGTGCACGCTGTGATAGATGTTTACAGTGCTACGGCCGAAATAGCAGGTTGGTCGGTTGTCAATACCCTTATCAATATCACATCACCCATTGTATTCTGAAAGGTTGGCCAGCACCTTCTCGCTCAGGCGGTCAAACGCTTGACGGGTGCGGCCCGTCGATACCTGCATGCAGCGTACGTGCGGATGATGAAGGAGTTTTTCGTTGCCCAAAGCTCCCAGTGTGTCGCAGAAACATAGATTGTCACTTTCCAGCCATTTTGTGAAAGGCGTTTCGTCCCATGCCGGTGATAGTCCTGTATTGAATAGTATTTTTTTGTTGCCAAGTGCGTCAAATTCTGCCTTGTGCAGTAGTATCGTATTCTTGTTTAGGCAGCAGAACACCACTTCGCTTTCGGATAATAGTTCTTTCAGCGGCAGGAAGCGGTAGCCTTTCCGTGTCGCCTCTTTCTTTTCACTGCGTGCAAAATAGGTTATATCGGCTCCGAAAAATTTCATCGCGTCGGCTATCATTCCGCCTGACTTGCCAAGCCCTACAATTCCGACTTTCAGTCCTGTTATTTCGCGCGCCATACCGTCCCATGCTTCTTCACCGAATCCGTGTAGGCAGCGTACCAGTTCACTCAATACATATTCCACCACACCTTCATCACCGTAGTCGCGGATTCCGGTTACGGTTATTCCGTGTTCCTCGGCGTAGCGTATGTCTACGTTTGCGCTTTCCGGAGAATAGAGCGAGCAACACATTCCGATGTAACGTATATTTGGACATCTTTCCAGCACAAAACGGTTGATTCGCGAAGTATAACTCAGCAATACCGCGTCAGCGTCTCCGATGCGGTTTATGATTTCTTCGTCCGTTGCCGGAACGTCATTGTAAATCGTCACTTCATGTGCATATCCATATAACTTTTTTTCGGCCTCCGGAATCAGACTTACAGGCTCTATGGCTACTAATTTCTGAAACATAGTTCTCGTTTTATTCAATATATATAACAACAAAGAGGCTACGAATCGTAATCCGTGGCCTCCGTAATTCTGTAAGTCGGTATGTTGTACCCGACAGTTGGTTTAGAAATTGAAGTTTACACCAAATTCAATGTCTGTGTTGTTGATATTCAGACCGAAAGCAGAACCTTTTCCTGCTTTTTCGTTTGCTGCAGCATACCCTAAATAACCGAGTTTGCCAATTACGTCAACTTTTTCAGATACAGCCAGTTTGACACCGGGGCGTACTCCAATTCCCCAAACCATACCTTCGGCATCGGCTGTATAGAAGTTGAAAGTAAGGCCACCGTCAACGAAGAAAGAGGCAATACCTGTCTTTGCAAAAGTGTAGCGTGCGTAAGGATTAAGATTGATAATGGCTTTTGTGAAATCTGTTTTCTCAAAATCACTGTCAGCATTTGAAGAAGTATATCCTAATTGTATACCTACAGCCCAATTATCATCAAGATTGTAACCGATTTCGGGCATGATTGAAAATGTTGTTGATGTTTCTGCACCATCATAAGGTTTAATTGATTGGAATCCCAATGATCCACCAACATACACTTGTGCACTTGCTGCCAAAGAAGCAACCATCATGGCTGCGGCTAAAAATAACTTTTTCATAATTTTTCTTTTTAAATAGTGAAACATTTTGTTGACTATCTGTGTGCAAAGGTATAAATATTTTCAACATAAGCAAAAATATATTCAATGAAATACAATAAAAAATATTACTTTCTTGACTTATGGATATAAAAAAGGTAAAAACAGACGAAATCTTCATGTATTATGAGATTATTTATTTAATTTTGTATAAACATACGTGAACATAATTATATTATATATGACATGACGGACAATCGGAATATGGAGTGGAAAACACTCAAGAGCGAGTATATCATACGTCGGCCGTGGCTCACGGCCCGCAGGGACACGGTGGAATTGCCTACTGGAGTTGTGAACGATGAGTATTACGTGCTGGAATACCCTGACTGGATAAATGTAATCGCGGTGACACCAGACGGACGTATGGTGTTTGTGCGCCAATATCGTCATGCTTTGGGACAGACGTGTTTTGAGATTGTGGCCGGTGTGATTGAGAAGGGTGAGGAACCGCTCGAGGCTGCCCGCCGCGAATTGCTCGAAGAGACAGGTTATTCGGGCGGTGATTGGCGCGAGCTGATGGTGGTGTCGCCCAATCCCAGTACATGTACCAATATAACTCATTGTTATCTGGCTACAGGTGTAGAGCTTGTCGACGGACAGCATCTTGATGACACAGAGGACATCGATGTCTGTCTGTTCAGTCGTGATGAAGTATTGGCTATGCTTGAACGTGGAGATATAAAACAGGCATTGATGGCAGCTCCGTTGTGGAGATATTTTGCAGAGAACAATTTAAATAGATCAATATAAATGATGAACAGCAGAAAGATTTTTTTATCCTTAACTTTGGGTTTTGCGGCAGGTGTGATGGCTCAGACCGCAGATGGTGGACTGTCTCCGCAGATTATCAGTGAGATACAGAAGTCGCATAAGATGTGTGCAGGCAGTCGTGCTCTGGCAAATGCCATGGCATCAAACTCTATAGACAATCTGGCCCAGAATCATGCCAATGCCGGCGAATTGGACACATACTTCAGTGTGGAAACCCCCAAGCAGTCTATAACCGACCAACAGAGTTCGGGGCGTTGCTGGATGTTCAGCGGTTTCAATGTATTGCGTTCCAATTTTGCCCAACGTACAGACTCGCTCACTGTAGAGCTTTCGCACGGCTATCTGTTCTTTTGGGACCAGTTGGAGAAAGCCAATCTCTTTTTGCAGGGAGTGATTGACACGGCCAAGAAACCGATGGACGACCAGCGTGTGCAGTTCTTTTTCAAGAATCCGATAAACGACGGAGGTACATTCTGTGGTGTGGCCGATCTTGTGGACAAGTATGGACTGGTGCCAAAGTCGGTGATGCCTGAAACGTATTCGAGCGATAATACGAGCCGCATGGCACGTCTTATATCATCTAAACTGCGTGAGTTTGGTTTGCAGTTGCGTCAGATGGTATCCGACGGCAAAAAGCCTGCAGCTATTACGGCAGAGAAGACCAAAATGCTTGGTACTGTATATCGCATGCTGGCCATGACCATAGGCGAACCGCCGGCAGAGTTTGTTTATGCTTTCAAGGACAAGAAAGGCCGTGCTGTGGGCGAGGCAAAGAAGTATACTCCGATGACGTTCCGCAACGAGGTGGTGGGCAATGAGCCTGTCAACGGCACGTTTATCATGGCCATGAACGACCCTCGGCGCGAGTACTACAAGACATACGAGGTGGAGTACGACCGCCATACATACGACGGACACAACTGGAAATACATCAACCTGCCGATGGAGGACATCGAACGTATGGCTGTAGCCTCGCTGAAAGACGGTCGCAAGATGTACAGTTCTTACGATGTAGGCAAGATGCTCGACCGCAAGCGCGGCTATGCCGATACCGAGAACTACGACTACGGCAGCCTGTTCGGCACTACGTTCGGCATGGATAAGGCGCAGCGTATCAGTACGTTCGACAGCGGTTCTACCCATGCCATGACGCTGACGGCTGTCGATATCGATGCCGAGGGCAAGCCGGTGAAGTGGAAGGTGGAGAACAGTTGGGGCGCATCGTGGGGCCAGAACGGCTGTCTGATAATGACCGACCGATGGATACGTGAGTATATGTTCCGTCTGGTGGTAGATAAGAAGTACGTTCCGGCCGACATTCTGAAGATGAACGAGCAGAAGCCCGTGATGGTAATGCCGGAAGATCCGCTGTTCCTGCCGGACGAGTAGGTAATAGAGAATTGAGAATTTCTTTAATTGAGAATGGAAAATGGAGAATGGATAATTATGATTACCTGCATAAAGGACGACAACAACATAACGCCTTGGTGCTAATCATAATTATCCATTCTCCATTTTCCATTCTCAATTAAAGAAATTCTCCATTATCTGACGGTAATCATAATTGTCAATTCCCAATTCTCCATTCTCAATTAGAGAAAATATCATTTTCTCTTCAGCCGCAGACTGTTCATCACCACGCTGATGCTGCTCATTGCCATCAGCGCGCTGGCATACATGGGCGTTATCTGGAAGTCGACAATGCTGTAGAGAGCGCCGGCTGCCAGCGGTATGCACACAATATTATATATGAACGCCCAGAACAGATTCTGGTGAATCATGCCCACTGTTTTTCGTGAAAGGTCGATGGCTTCGGGTATGCGGCGCAGATCGGTACCCATCAGAGTGATTTGCGCAACGTCCATTGCCACGTCGGTGCCGCGGCCCATTGCTATGCTGACATCGGCGGCAGCCAGTGCCTGACTGTCGTTGATGCCGTCGCCCACCATTGCCACCTTGTGACCCTCGGCCTGCAACCTCCGCACAAGGTCTTCCTTGTCTTGCGGCACCACGCGGCTCTGCCAGTGCTTTATGCCGGCCTCATGGGCCCGCTGTGCCACGTTCTCTTCCTTGTCTCCACTTATCATATACACCTCTATACCGCTCTGTTGCAGGGTGTCCATTGCCTCGGCGGCGTGCGGTTTCAGCACTTCCTCGTTGTCAACGAGGTGGGTGAGCGTGCCCGTTTTGTCCATCACAATCGTATCGATGTGGCGCATGTTCTCAAGCGCCGTGGCGTCTTTTATCAGTATGTTGCGCTGTGCCGCCTTTCCCACACCCACCATCAGCGCGGTGGGAGTGGCCAGACCCATGGCGCACGGACAGGCTATTACCAGCACCGATACGGCCGAGAGCACGGCGCGGGGCAGAACTTCGGTGCCGCCGATGGCGAGCCATAGCACGAAGGTGAGCACGGAGATGCACAGCACCGCCGGCACAAACACCATGGCTATGCGGTCTACTACGCGCTGCACGGGTGCCTTTGAGCCTTGTGCCTCCTGCACCATGCGTATGATGTGGGCCAGCATCGTCTTCACGCCCACTTCCTTGGCTTGCAGACGGAACGTGCCTTGGCGGACGATGGTACCCGCCAGCACCTTGTCGCCCGCGGTCTTGCTTACCGGATGCGCCTCGCCGCTTATCATGCTTTCGTCTATCAGTATGGCCGCGGCCGCAGCGTCGACTTGTGCCGAGGTGCTCGCCGCGGCCTTACATGCAGCGGTCACCACACCGTCTACGGGTATCTTCTCACCCGGCCGCACCTCTATCGTGTCGCCCGGCTGCAATGCCGACAGCGGTGCGTCGGTCACGGTGTCGCCGTCTACGAGGTGTGCTGTCTTCGGAGCCAGCCCCATCAGCGAGCGTATGGCCGATGCCGTGCCGCGTTTGGCGCGCTCTTCGAGCATACGCCCCGTGAGCACAAAGGTGACAATCATCATCGAAGCATCGTAGTAAGTATGCCATTCTATGCCGCGGCTACCCCAATAACGCTCTCCCCAGAAAGTGTTGAACACGCTGAAGGCAAGCGAAATGATGGTGCTCATGGCCACCAGCGTGTCCATATTGGCTGTGGCATGGCGCAGCTGACGCCATGCCGACGTGTAGAAGCGGCTGCCGCAATACGCCATGCCGCCCATTGCGAGAAGCATCATTGTGACGTTGGCGGCCATGGCGCTGCCCATGTCTGTCCACCCCATGCTCACGGCTATGGTGGCGAGCGACAGCCCCCACGCCACTATCACCTTGCGGCGCAGCGCCACATAGGCCCGGCGCTCGATGGACTCCACGTCGCGGTTGTCCTCAATCACCATGTCGAAGCCAATCTTGGCCAGTTCGGCTTTCATCTGTTCCGGTGTAATCCGGTTCTCGTCATACTCCACGAGAGCCGTGCGTGCGGGCAGATTGACAGCGGCCGATGCTACTCCCTGCAGCGACGCCAGTTTGCGTTCCACATTGCCGGCGCACCCCGCACACATCATGCCTAATACGGCAATAGTCTTCTTTTCCATATCTATTTATGTTTTTGCGTCGCAAAGTTAGCGTTTTATTTTTGCAATGGTGTTGCAAAGTTCGGGGATTTTTATTCTACGCACGCGGCCCTTCCCTTTTGGGGGAGGTCGGGGAGGGTACTTCTGATTTATTCTTACAAATCACTTCGTCGTTCGTTACGAAATCGTCTTTTGTGCATTACGGCCCGAAAAACGCGATTTTTCGGCGGAAATAGGATGCGCTGATAATCAGCGTGTTACGCTCTTTTGGCCGCGATAACGCCGTGTAAGAAAAGCAGAGAGGCCCTCCCGAGGTTGCCGTAACGGCCTCCCGGCATTGCAACGAGGCCGCCGCGGGAAGACAACAACGCCGTAATGGGAGAGCCGGGAGGCCTTTACGGCAAGAAAACCATGCCCGAAATGTGTGTAAAGAAAGCAGAGAAGGCCTTACGGCTTTTCTAGAATGAGAAGAAAAGAGTGCGGAAAATTAAGAAAAGAATTGACGGCCCCACCTGACCTCCCTAAAGGGGAGGAACCGCGACATAGGAGAAACCGGACATTAACACCTTAGTGACGTGCGCTTCATTCAGCCGTTCATACGCTTGCGGAGTATCGTGTTGAGCACGGCAAAGAATGACAGACAGATGACCATCGGCACGACGCAGGCAAAGTGAGCATCGTCGTGAGACATGGTTTTTATGTTGGAGATGATGGCATCGGCACACAGATATACCAACGTGGTAATTCCACCGCTGCACATGGCGGCAAGCGAGACGATGGCGGCTATGCGGTTGCGGCGTGCCGTGCGGCAGCGCTCGGCCTCAATGCGGCGCATGGTGGTGAAGGCGAAATTCGACGGCAGCTTCACTTTGTTGGCCTCAGTGGCGTTGTTTACGGCTTGCCGCAGGGCGTTGTCTTTGTTATATCCGTTCTCCATTGTCATCCTTTTTAATTATGAGATACAGTTTTTTTCTTATCCTATGCAGTTTCGTGGCCACGTTGCCCGGCTCTATGCCCGTGATATAGGCAATGTCTTTCATCGGCATGTTGTCGTAGTAGTAGAGCGTGAGCAGCGTTTTCTCGTCGGGTCTGAGCCGGTCGATGGCTCTTTCCAGCAGCTCGGCACGCCGACTGTCGGCCATTACGTCGTCTATCTCGGCGTCGGTCACCGGTGTGCGCTCGTCTATTTCTACATACGTTATCCGCTTGCGGCGCAGGTGAGATATGGCGCAACGGTAGGCAATGCGGCTTATCCACGTGTGAAACGAGGCATGGCCAAGAAAACTGCCGATGTGATTGAAACCGCTGATGAAAGCATCCTGAACCAGCTCTTCGGCATCCTCGTGGCACGGCACGAGCCGTGCCACGAGGGACGCCACGCTGTCGCCATAGCGCTCAATGAAGTAGCCGTAGTCGTCGGTGTGCCCGTCGAGAATGCGTGCTATCAGTTTGCTTTCGTCCATGGGGGTGTGGTGTCACTTTATGGTTCGGGGTATTGTTTTTCTTGATGCTCAGGCGTTGCTGTCGTTGTCACGGGCGTTATCCTTTTCCCTGCGTCGCGCTTTCTGCTCTATTATATATGCAATGACGAGGCCCAGTCCGCCGAATAGGCATACGCACGATGCGCTTAGCATCTCCCTTGCATAATATGTAGGCATGATGTTGGCACACTGTTCTATCATCGGTAGAGCAATCATCACACATATTATTCCTAAGAAGGCCCCCAGCCCCACACCGAGTATTAGCATGCCGGCGCGTAGCGAAAGATATTTGTTGTCCTTGGCGCTGCTGATGTTAAGGTTCACCTTCGACAGATCGACATTCTTTATCTCGTCGATTTTGTTGATGAGCATCTTCCGTTCTTCTTTTCGGGCGAAGAGTTCGAACACTTTGTAGATTGTGCCGAATACGATCAGCACGTTGAGGGGAATCATAATCCAGTCCATAATCTTGTAATTTTTTTGTTGTTTATTATTGTTTTCTGTCTATATAGACGCAGGCAGGCGGTATATATTACAGTATCGGGAGATGTTTTTTGCGGAAAAAGTGATTTTAGCGCGAAATTGCCTACCTTTGCATGCCAAAACAAAACGATATGGATATGTTTAAAGAAAACATCAAGCGGGCGGATACGTCGAGGATAGCATTTCCGGTGCTTATAGCCTTGGGGTTGTCACACTGCTTTAACGATTTGTTGCAGTCGGTGGTAAGTGCCGTTTATCCGATTCTGAAGGACGACCTGGCCCTTACTTTCTCCGAGATAGGACTTATCACGCTTGTTTATCAGTTGGCCTCGTCAGTGTTTCAGCCCGTCGTGGGCCTCGTGTTCGACAAGCATCCGCTGTCGTGGTGCCTGCCTTTCGGCATGTGTTTTTCCACCGCCGGACTGGTCATGCTGTCGCAGGCCGGCAACTTCTTGATGGTGCTCATGGCCGTGGCCTTTGTCGGCATTGGCTCGTCAGTGCTCCATCCCGAGGCATCGCGCATCACGTCGCTGGCCAGTGGCGGGCGCCGCGGACTGGCTCAGTCGCTCTTTCAGGTGGGCGGCAACTTCGGCACATCCGTCGGGCCGCTGCTCGTGGCGCTCATCGTTGCCCCTCACGGCATGGGCAATGTGGCGTGGTTTGTGGTTGTTTCGATGCTTGCCTTTGTGGCTATGGTGCCCATCTGCCGCTGGTACAGCGCCTATCTGACCAATCTTAAGACAGGTGCTGCCGCCATTCGTCCGCGTGTGCCGCGTCCGTTGCCGATGGGCCGCACGGTGTTTACCATCTTCATAATCATGCTGCTCATATTTTCAAAGTACATATATATGGCCAGTCTGACCAACTATTACACGTTCTATCTCATACATCGTTTCGGTGTTTCGGTGCAGATGTCGCAGGTGTTGCTGTTCGTATTCCTTGTCGCTATGGCCATAGGTACGGTCGTTGGCGGGCCTGTGGGCGACAGGTATGGCCGCAAGACGGTGATATGGGTGTCGATACTCGGTTGCGCCCCGTTCAGTTTGCTTATGCCGCACGTGGGTCTGGAGGCGACGGTGCTGTGCAGCTTTGGTGCCGGACTGATGCTTTCGTCGGCCTTTCCGGCAATTCTGCTCTACGCTCAGGAGCTTCTGCCCAACAAGCTCGGAATGGTTTCGGGCCTCTTCTTCGGCTTCGCTTTCGGTGTGGCCGGCATTGCCAGTGCCATACTCGGCTCACTTGCCGACACTTATGGCATTGAGGCCATCTACTCATTCTGCGCCTATACGCCGTTGCTTGGTGTGGTGGCGTTTATGCTGCCGAGCCTGAAGAAACGATGAAATGCGGCCTTGTTCTCATAATAATTGTGTATTTTTGCACGATGGAATAACAAAAACAAGTTAATAGGATGAATATACTGAAAGCATTGTTCGGGGGAAGCGAGGAGACACCCGAAGAGAAACAGAAAGCCGACGAGATCCGCCGGTTCGACATGTTCAAGTACGATGGAGTGAGGGCAGCCAAGATGGGACAGACTGACTATGCCGTGAAATGTTACCGGGAGGCTCTTAAGATACACGAAGACCTTGAGGTTCGTGACTATCTGTCTCAGGCGCTCATACGCATGGGAGAGTTTGACGGTGCACGCGAACAGCTGAAAGTGCTGGCCGAAGCCGAGCCTGACAATGTGGCTATAGCCGTGCGCGAGGCGCAGACGGCCCACATGCAGGAGGACTATCAGGGCATGGCGGCGGCGTGCGAGCGTGCAATGGGTGTTGACAAGGACAATGCCCTCGTGCACTATCTTTACGCTCAGGCACATATAGGGCAGGGCAATGCTGTGGTGGCTGTGGCCATGCTTACCCGCGCCATTGCATTGGATGGTAATATGATTGATGCCTATCTGTTGCGCGGACGAACACTGCTTGACATGGGGGACACCGAAGGAGCCGGAGAAGACAAGGAGTATCTCATGACGGAGGCTCGGGAAAGCGAGGATGTGCTGCTCTTTGCGGCGCGTGTGGAGCGTGCCAAGGGCAATGACGCCACGGCTCTCGACATATATAATAAGGTGATAGAGGTAAACCCGTTCTGTGTCGATGCTTTTCGGGAACGTGGCGCCATAAAATATGATAAGGGCGATATGAACGGAGCCAAGGATGATATGCAGACTGTTCTTGAGCTTGCCCCCGAGCAGGTGGCTGATATAAATGGTGATTATTCGGCTGATGGAGTGGAGCATAAAGTGCGCCAGGCATACAGCAATATCAATCCGTTGGGGCTTTGACTTTGTTGAATATAATTGATTAATTGAGAATTGAAAATTGAGAATGGAGAATTATGATTTGCTTTGTTGTTAAATGGTTATGATGTAATAGCCAAATACTTTTATAAGTTAGACAACAGAATTAAACTACATTATCGTCCGGACAGAACGCGCCCTGGAAGAACGCGCCCCGCAGGGGCAACAAGCACATAGCCCGGGGCAGAGCGTAGCGGCACCCCGGGATTCAAACATCGCCAATACCCGCGCCCTGCAAGGGCAAAAGCATAAAAACATATGGACATAGAAATTGTAATTGTCTGATTACTAATACTTTTGCCCTTTCAGGGCGAATATATGCAATTGAATATGAATCCCGGGGTGCCGCTACGCTCTGCCCCGGGCTATGTGCTTGTTGCCCCTGCGGGGCGCGTTCTTCCAGGGCACGTTCATCCAAAGCAAGTTCTTCCAATGTTCGGACGATTATGTAGTTTAATTCTGTTGACTAACTTATACATAAACAAAGCAAATCATAATTATCCATTCTCAATTTTCAATTCTCAATTAATAATAAGTAATGTGTTTGCCGATAAAATTTGAGGGCGATCAACCGACCGCCCTCAACCAACACAAAAACTAAACTAGACTTAACTAAAGCTTATTTAAGAATTTCACAATCCCTCAATAGCGATACAAAGATACAAATAAAAAAAGAAAGCAGCAAATCATTTTGCCGCTTTCTTGAATTTTAATACGTTTTTTTATAGTTTTACCGATTTGTTGAACATATAATAGTCCAATAGTGTCATTGCAGCCATAGCTTCCACTATCGGGACTGCCCTCGGCAGCACACATGGGTCATGGCGTCCTCGGGCCGTAAAGGTGGTATGACTTCCTTCGGTATCGACAGTTTCCTGTCGCATCAACAAAGTGGCCACAGGCTTGAAGGCTACGCGGAAACATATGTCTTGTCCGTTGCTTATGCCTCCCAGTATGCCTCCGCTACGATTGGTGAGTGTGGTCACGGTCCCGCCGTCGTTTACGAAAACATCATTTTGCTGTGAGCCGCGTTCGGTCACCCCGGCGAATCCATTGCCATATTCGAATCCTTTTACGGCATTGATACTCAACATGGCCGCTCCGAGTGCGGCGTGCAGTTTGCCGAATTCCGGTTCGCCAAGTCCAACCGGACATCCCTTGACCACGCAGGTTATAACGCCACCAATGGTGTCGCCGTCGCTCTTCACCTCCATTATCAGGCGCTCCATTTCCGCTGCTTTCTCCATATCGGGGCAGCGCACGGCATTGGTCTCGGCCTTTGCCAGGTCATAGCACCGATAGTCACGTCCGATGGCAATGTGACCGACCTGCGAAGTATATGCCTGTATACTGATGCCTATATGCCGCAAAGCCAGTTTGGCCAGTGCTCCGGCCACACACCTGCTTATAGTGATGCGGGCCGACGAACGTCCTCCGCCACGATGGTCGCGCACACCATATTTGTTATAGTAACTATAATCGGCGTGAGACGGGCGGAACAGGTTGCGCATGTTTTCGTAGTCTTGTGAATGTTGGTTGGTATTGTAGACTACAAATCCGATGGGGCATCCCGTTGATTTGCCTTCAAAGACTCCGCTGAGAAGTTCCACACGGTCGGCCTCCTTGCGGCTTGTTGTAATGGCGCTTTGTCCCGGCCGGCGCCTGTCGAGCTCACTCTGTATGAAGTCAAGGTCGATATCGATGCCGGCGGGCATACCGTCAACCACTCCTCCTACGGCAGGTCCGTGACTCTCGCCGAAGGTGGTAAGTGTGAATATATTGCCGAAAGTATTTCTCATGTCATGCTTTTAGTGGCAACCGCAATCGCAGTGTCCGTGGTCACCGTGGCATCCGTCGTCACATCCACCGCCGCAACTGTCGCATCCGCAACCGCATCCTTCACCGCTCAGACGGTTTATCATGCCTTGTATCTCTTCGTTGGTCGCATCTCTGTTTTCTACAACCTTACCTTTGAAGTTGAGCGTTTTTCCGGCCAAAGGATGGTTCAGGTCCATCTTCACCGTATCTGCTCCGACTTCAAGCACGCGACCGTAGAAGCGGTTGCCGTCTTCGTTCTGCAGCGGCACTATAGCATCTTTGAATATGTGTTCGTGGTCGAAATGACCGTTGATGCAGAACATTCCGCGTTCCAAATCGAGTACGCGCCCCGGTTCATAGTCACCGTAGGCCTCGTCTTTTGTAAGAGTGAAATCGAAGTCCGAGCCTTTTTCCAGCCCTGCTATATGCTTCTCGAACGATTCGAGAGTTACGCCGAATCCGCTGATAAACAGGAATGGTCGGTCCTGTGATGTTTCTTCTATAAGTTCGCTTTCGTTATTCTCAACCGTGTACAGTCTATATGTCACGGCTATGTACTTGTTTTGTGGTTTTTCCATTTTGCTATATTCTGTTTTCGTTATATTCAGTGGCAAAGTTACACATTTTAATCAACAAACCGGCATAAATCCCAGTATAATTGTGTGGAGCGTCGTAGGCATGAAGACTGGCGATGGTTATGTTTGCGTCGTCATACTATTCTTATGATAGCATATAGCCTCTCCGATGTGTCTTTGTGTCATTTTGTAGTATGTGATACTGCCTCATTCGTAGTTTTTTGTTGCATGTATATTACATTTTTTTATTAGGCCCGATTATTTGATTTACGTCAAAAAAGAGCCTTGTGTGCGCAAACAGTAGATATAAAACCTTTGCCGGATGATTAAACCCTCGTAACTTTGCACCGTCAAAAAGATATAGGGATAACACATTCAGGTATTAAGTTTTAAAGTAAAAAGAAAGGGTAACGAAAATGAAAAGATTGTTTTTGACGGTTGTGGCAGTGCTTGGCATGACTACAACATTTGCAGAGAACGAGAACGTAAACGGTATGAACAATTCGAGTGCCTACGACATGAGCATCAATATACGTCGTTTGGGTGGAGTGCTTGGACTGACATTCGATCAGATGGAGAGTGTTACCGAGATACACCGTGCTTTCTGCGGAGAGATGATGATGGCATCGCAGGCCCATAAGGATGACCGTAAGGCTATCATGGATGAGGCTGTGGAGAAAGACTTGAAGTATATGAGCTATATACTTACTCCTGTTCAGTTTGACAAGTACAAGATGTTGCTGAACGCTACTCTCAGCAATCGCGGACTGAAATAAGAACAGGAAAAAGATAGTTAAGAGCGGACTGCCTTAGGTCATTGGATGACTTGGATTGCAGCCCGCTTTTTTTATTCATCAATTTTCCATAAAAGTTTTGCCGGTTTCGCTTTTTTTTATTTCTTTTGTAGGTCGGTTATGTATTTATGTGCCGCAGTGTTGCGGTCATTGTATTGGCGGCGTAATGTAGGAAAATCAACGTAATAAAATCCAACGGATAATAAAATAATATGGAGATAATGAAAAGAATAAGGTTCTTTTTGCTGACCTTGGCAGTGGCCATGTTGGCAAGTTGTGGCACGATGAACACGGTGCCTATCACAGGCCGCAAGCAAAATCTGCTTGTAAACGACGAACAAGTGCTCAGTCTGAGCAATCAGCAGTATCAGGAATATATGCAGAAAGCCCGTCTGTCAGCCGATGGTGTGAACACGGCCATGGTGAGACGGGTAGGGCAGAGGCTGGCCGATGCCGTTGTTACTTATCTTAATTCCAACGGAATGGGAGGTGACGTGTCGCAGTATAAGTGGGAGTTCAATCTGGTGCAAGATTCTAATGTGAACGCTTTCTGCATGCCCGGAGGAAAGATTGTGGTATATGACGGTCTGTTGCCTGTGACACGCGATGAGGCTTCGCTCGCCATCGTGCTCGGTCATGAGATAGCCCACGCTGTGGCCCGTCACTCGGCCGAACGCCTCAGCAATCAGGTCAAGCAGCAGTATGGCAGCCAGATTCTCGGCACAGTGCTCAGCGGTGCCGGTGCCAGCACGAGTTTGCAGCAGATAGGTTCTACTGTGTTCGGCCTCGGTTCCACACTTGGTTCGGCAGCCTATTCGCGCAAGCAGGAGAGCGAGGCCGACCGTCTCGGCATCATCTTTGCCGCCATGGCAGGCTACGATCCGCAGGTGGCCATTCCATTTTGGCAGCGCATGGCCTCGGCTACCGGCGGTGGCTCGTCCATCTTCAGCGACCATCCGAGTGATGCCAAGCGTATATCCGACATTCAGAAGTGGATGCCTGAGGCTCTGAAATATTACAAAGGTGGTGGCACGGTGCCGCAAGGAGGCGTCCCTTTACGGCAAAGCAACATTCCGACAATACATATTTCGACAAAGAAATGACGGTCGGAAATATTCTTGCGGTTGCTCTTGGTGGCGCTGTGGGCAGTGTGGCCCGTTATCTGGTGTCAAAGTATGCCGGTGATATGGCCGGTGGCTCTTTCCCTTGGGGCACGTTTGCCGTCAATGTAGCGGGCTGCCTGCTTATCGGTGTGCTCACGGGAGCGTTTGCCTCTGGGCATGTACCGCCTCTGGTGCGGCTTCTTCTTGTCACCGGTTTCTGTGGCGGCTTCACCACGTTCAGCACGTTTGCCAATGAGAGCCTGATGCTGATGAAGACTACTGATGCAATATACACATTATTATATATAGGGGCGAGTGTTGCGGCCGGGCTTATAGCTGCATATGCCGGACTTAAGGCCGTAGTGTTATTTTGTTATTAAAATGAATGGAAAGTAAGCAAACAGCCTAAAAATATTGCAATTTATTTGCATGTTTCGTGAAAATAATATAATTTTGCAAGCAGATAAACAAAATGACAGATAAACGATGAATAAGTTTGACGCATACTTTTATAGCTTTTACTTTTACTTTGCAAGGAATTGTGAAGCGGGAAGTTGCGTGTAGATTTCAACTTATGACAAGATACAATCTTTAAAGATTTACATCAAGGTCCCGCTTCAAACAAATGGAGCGGGACTTTGTTTTGTAAATGCGCAACGATACGACAAGAAACAAAAACGAAGATGAAGAGAGTAGCAATACAAGGACTTACAGGGTCATTCCACGATATGGCGGCCCATCAATACTTCGATGGCGAGCAGTTGCAGCTGATATGCTGTGCAACGTTTGAGGATGTGTTTGACAACATCCGCCGCGATCCCACCGTAATCGGCATGATGGCCATAGAGAACACCATTGCCGGCAGCCTGCTACACAACTATGAACTGTTGCGCGACTCGGGCACTACGGTGGTGGGCGAGCACAAGCTGCATATATCACACTGCATCTGTTGTCTGCCCGATGACGACTGGACGACGATACAGGAAGTACACTCCCATCCGGTGGCATTGATGCAATGTCGCGGTTTTCTATCGGGTCATCCTATGCTTAAGGCCGTTGAAAGTGAAGACACAGCCGGCTCGGCCAAGGACATATCCGAAGGACATCGTCAAGGGCAGGCCGCAATATGCAGTGCCGCAGCCGCACGTCTTTACGGCATGAAGATACTGGAAGACCATATCGAGGACAACAAGCACAACTTCACCCGCTTTCTCGTTGTTTGCAATCCGCGCAAGGCCGACTTTCTGCGCCCGCTTGACCGGACGAACAAGTCAAGCCTCGTCTTTTCGCTGCCCCACGAGGAAGGTTCGCTGTCGCAAGTGCTCAGCATCCTCTCGTTCTACAAAATCAATATGACCAAGATACAGTCTCTGCCTATTATCGGCCACGAGTGGGAGTATCTTTTCTATGTCGATGTTACTTACGACAACCTTACGCGCTACCGCCAAAGCATAGATGCGATAGCACCACTGACCAAAGAACTTAAAATATTAGGAGAATATCAGAATGGAAGACAATGTGAATAACCGCATACAGCCGGCCGGGCGGCTCTCGCTCGTCAGCGAATACTACTTCAGCCGGAAGCTGAAAGAAGTGGCACGGATGAATGCCGAGGGGCGCGACATAATCAGTCTGGCCATTGGCAGCCCCGACATGCCGCCGTCGGAAGAGACCGTCGAGACACTTTGCGAGGTGGCCCGCCGCCCCGACAGCCACGGTTATCAGCCCACATCCGGCACGCCCGAACTACGCCGGGCCATGGCCGGATTCTACAAGCGGTGGTACGGTGTAGAGCTGGACGAGGCCACGGAGATACAGCCTCTTATCGGTTCGAAGGAGGGAATACTACATGTTACGCTGGCTTTCGTCAATCCCGGTGACGAGGTTCTCGTGCCCAATCCCGGATATCCGACATATACGTCACTCAGCAAAATACTCGGCGCACGTGTGGTAAACTACAATCTCAGTGCGGACAATGGTTGGCAGCCCGACTTTGACGAGTTGGAAAGGATGGACCTGAGCCGCGTCAGGCTGATGTGGACCAACTATCCGAACATGCCCACGGGCGGAAATGCCCGCCGCGAGACCTACGAGCGTCTTGTCGACTTTGCCCGCCGTCATGCCATTGTCGTGGTCAATGACAATCCGTATTCGTTCATTCTCAATGACAATCCCATGTCGTTGCTCCAGATTCCGGGCGCGAAAGACTGCTGTATCGAGTTCAACTCGATGTCGAAGAGCCATAACATGCCCGGCTGGCGTGTGGGAATGTGCGCATCAAACGCCACGTTCATCAGCTGGATACTCAAGATAAAGAGCAACATCGACAGCGGAACGTTCCGCGGATTGCAGTTGGCTGCGGCACGGGCATATGCCAACGACGACGAATGGCATCGTGAGGCAAACATAGCTACCTACAGCCGCCGCCGCCGATATGCCGGGGAGATAATGCGTGTGTTGGGCTGCACATATGACCCCGCGCAGGTGGGGATGTTCCTTTGGGGCCGCATCCCCGACATATATGACAATGTGGAAGATCTCACCGAGCGTCTGCTTCACGACGCTCGCGTGTTCATCACGCCCGGATTCATATTCGGCAGCAACGGCGAACGCTACATCCGTATCTCGCTTTGTGCCAAGGAAGAAAAACTGAAGGAAGCTCTCGAGAGGATAAAAGCGATAGGTTGGTGAGATAAAGCCGGTAAGATTGTGAGATAAAGACGATGAATTAATGAGAAAACGACTGTTTTATGATAATCTACAGTCTGCCCCGTCTTTCCCATAATCTCCCATTTCTCCCAGACTCCCCATAAAAATATAAAAACAACAAAACAACAAAATACCAATGGAACTTGAATTAGAGAAACTACAACTCCCGAGCGACAACGAGCGCCCTTACGTGATAGCAGGTCCATGCTCGGCCGAGACAGAAGAGCAAGTGATGACAACAGCGCGGCAACTGGCCGGCAAAGGCTGCCACATATTCCGTGCCGGAGTGTGGAAGCCGCGCACCAAGCCTGGCGGATTTGAAGGCAACGGCGAGACGGCGCTGCCTTGGATGGCGCGTGTAAAGGAAGAGACCGGAATGCTCATAGCCACCGAGGTAGCCACGCCCGAGCATGTCGAACTGGCACTGAAATACGGTGTCGACATACTTTGGGTGGGTGCCCGCACGTCGGCCAACCCCTTTGCAATGCAGGCTTTGGCCGACTCGCTGCGCGGAACAGACGTTCCCGTACTCGTGAAGAATCCCGTCAATCCCGACCTTGAACTGTGGATCGGTGCTCTGGAGCGCATCAATCAGGCCGGCATCAAACGCCTCGGAGCCATCCACCGCGGATTTTCGAGCTACGACAAGAAGATATACCGCAATCTGCCCACATGGCAGATACCCATCGAGCTGCATCGTCGCATACCCGAGTTGCCTATCTTCTGCGACCCAAGCCACATCGGTGGCAGCCGCGAACTGGTGGCCCCGCTATGCCAGCAGGCCATGGACCTGGGTTTCGACGGACTCATCGTAGAGAGCCACTGTGAGCCGGACAAGGCGTGGAGCGACGCCAAGCAGCAGGTCACCCCCGACGTGCTTGACTACATACTGAGCCTGCTCGTGGTGCGCGACGAGACCGTCACCACCGAGGGCATTACCCAATTGCGCAAGCAGATAGACGAGCTCGACAATCAATTGATGGATCTTCTTGCCAAGCGCATGCGCGTGTGCCGTGAGATTGGTCAGTATAAGAAGGAGCACAATATGACCGTACTCCAGACCAACCGTTATAATGAGATACTCGACAAGCGCGGAGCTCAGGGTGCACTTTGCGGAATGGGTGCCGACTTCGTGAGGAAAGTTTATGAAGAGATACACGAGGAATCGGTGCGTCAGCAGATGGAGATAATCAATAAGTAGACGTCTGGAGGTTTCGGAAAGGACTTGTAATTATGAGAATATTAGTATTGGGAGCAGGCAAGATGGGCAGTTTTTTCCTCGACCTGCTCAGTTTCGACCACGAGACGGCCGTATACGAGAAAGACCCCATGCGGATGCGCTTCACGTACAACTGCCGGCGCTTCACTACGTTGGAGGAGATTGAAGGTTTCGGTCCGGAGCTTGTCATCAATGCCGTGACGGTGAAGTACACCGTTTCCGCATTCAACGAAGTGCTGCCACATCTGCCCAAAGACTGCATCCTCAGCGACATAGCATCTGTGAAGACCGGACTGAAAGACTTCTACGAGCAGTGCGGACGCCGTTATGTGTCCACTCATCCGATGTTCGGCCCCACGTTTGCCAATCTGCAGCAGCTCAGCGAGGAGAACGCCATCATCATCAGCGAGGGCGACTATATGGGCCGCATTTTCTTTAAAGACCTTTATGCAAGGCTGGGGCTCAACATCTACGAGTATACCTTTGACGAGCACGACCGCACCGTGGCCTATTCGCTGAGCATCCCGTTTGTGAGCACTTTCGTGTTTGCAGCCGTGATGAAGCATCAGGATGCGCCCGGAACAACGTTCAAGCGCCACATGCGCATAGCCAAGGGGGTGCTCAATGAAGACGACTATCTGTTGCAGGAGATACTCTTCAATCCATATACCGGCGGACAGGTGGAGCAGATACGCAGCGAGCTGAAAAACCTGCTTGACATTATCAACCGCAAGGATGCCGACGGCATGAAGGCGTATCTTGCGAAGATAAGGGACAACGTAAGGCGTGACATAGAGACTATAAAATGAGACGACGCCCGGACTTGTTGTGCCATCTCGTGGCCTTGACGACCGTGGCCGTGTGGGGCACCACTTTCGTGTGGACCAAACTGCTCATCATCAGCGGCATATCCCCTGCGCAGATATTCACCCTGCGTTTTGCCGCAGCCTATGTGCTGCTGCTTTCCTTTTCGCTCGCGACCGGTCCGCGAGGCTTCCGGCTGATGGCCGGAAGCGTGTGCGACGAACTGATGATGGCCATACTCGGCGTGACGGGAGGGTCGCTGTATTTTCTGACGGAGAACGAGGCGTTGCGCTTCACCACGGCCACCAACACGTCGCTGATAGTATGTTCGTGCCCGCTCTTTGCGGCCTTGCTCATACGCATATGCTATCGTACGGAACGTCTTGGCCGGTGGCAGATGGCCGGTTCCGTCATGGCATTTCTCGGTATGGCCGTCGTAGTGCTCAATGGACGTTTTGTTCTCCGGCTGTCGCCGGCGGGCGATGTGCTTGCCTTTACGGCATGTATATGCTGGGCGGTATATTCGTTGCTCATGAAGACGGTGTCGGGACGCTACTCCACGATGTTCATCACGCGTAAGGTATTCTTCTACGGTGTGCTCACCATAATGCCTTACTATCTGTTTGTGCCCGGAATGCCTCCGGCTGATGTGCTGCTCCGTCCGCAAGTGCTGGCCAATCTGCTGTTTCTCGGCTGCGTGGCGTCGATGGTGTGCTTCCTCACCTGGAACTGGTGCATGGCCCGCCTTGGAGCCGTGAGGGCCACCAATTGGGTGTATTTCAACCCGATCACGACGATATTGTTTGCCCGTATGGTGCTCGGTGAGCAGATTACGCCTTGGTTCGTCTTCGGTTCGGCAATGATACTTGCCGGCATGTATATGGCTGACCGCGTACGCCATGTTGCGGCATGACGATACTTGACATTTATTGGCGGACAGATACAAGACATGTTGTCGGGTGCAGCGAAACATATGGCCATACTTGTGCGATGTCTATATATTGATACAGCTTTAGGATAGTGTAAGTAATATTCTGAAAAAAAACGGCTCTGAAAAATCTCCAGATAGATTTTCAGATGCCGTTTTTCTCGTCTTAAAATTGCCGTTTCGGTGTTTCAAAAGCTCTGATTACCATATATTATATTGCCGAAGTGCCTATATCGTGTTGCCAAAGTGCCTATATCGTGTTGCCAAAGTGCCTATATTGCGTTGTCAAAGTGCCTATATTGCATTGTCAAAGTGCCTATATTGCATTGTCAAAGTGCCTATATTGCATTGTCAAAGTGCCTATATTGCATTGTCAAAGTGCCTATATCGTGTTGCAAAACTGCCGATATTGCGTTGTCAAATGGGTATTATGGCATTATTGAAAAACCGATTTGACATTTTTCAGAATGCCGGATGAAGATGGTTTTCATAATGTATTGATTGTCAGACTATTGGCTGAAGTACTCCAAAACTCGCATATTTCGGGCGAAATCCTTTTTGATTTTGAATTTTAAAGATATGCGATGCAGTTTGTCAAGATGATTCTTGATGACAGAGCGCGGTATGCTTGCAGTATGGGTGACTGGCGTTTTATGGCTGTCGGTGTACTTCTGATGTTCCGGCGGCATACCTGCTGCATTCATTGCCGTCGGATCTTATGTTCAGGTAACGATGACATGCGACATCCGACTGCTGCCTCCTTCACCATACAAAGGCGTACACCGGTGGCTAACCGAATAGTTACGTGAGTTTTGCACACTGAAAACATATGTGCGCAATTTGTGGTGACACACCATTTAAAATAGTTTAAAACACTGGTAGATTATTCGCTTTTTCTGATTTAAAAGATTATATTTGCATGAAAGAACAAATTTTAATAAACGTATATTATATATAATAATGTTTGAGAATTTAAGCGACAGACTTGAACGCTCGTTCAAAATACTGAAGGGCGAGGGGAAAATCACGGAGATAAATGTAGCCGAGACTCTTAAGGACGTGCGCCGTGCATTGCTCGATGCCGATGTGAACTATAAGGTGGCCAAGACATTCACCGACACAGTCAAGAAGAAGGCAATGGGAATGAACGTGCTGACGGCTGTGAAACCGGGGCAGCTCATGGTAAAGATTGTGCACGACGAACTGACGGAACTTATGGGTGGCAAGGCCGTGGGGCTGAAACTTGAGGGCCGGCCCGCCATCATACTGATGTCGGGACTGCAAGGCTCGGGTAAGACAACGTTCAGCGGAAAGCTCGCCAATATGCTCAAGGCCAAACAACGCAAGAATCCTCTGCTCGTGGCCTGCGACGTATACCGTCCTGCCGCTATCGAGCAATTGCGTGTGGTGGGCCAGACGGTGGGTGTGCCGGTATACTCTGAGCCTGACAGCAAGAACGTTCTTGACATAGCCGCCCATGCCATCAGCGAGGCAAAGGCCAAGGGCCACGACGTGGTAATTATAGACACGGCCGGCCGTTTGGCTGTAGACGAGCAGATGATGGACGAAATCGAGGCCCTTAAGAATTCCGTCCGCCCCGACGAGACGCTGTTTGTAGTGGACTCGATGACGGGTCAGGATGCCGTCAATACGGCCAAGGAGTTTAACGACCGTCTCGACTTCGACGGCGTGGTGCTGACCAAACTCGACGGTGACACGCGCGGAGGTGCGGCCCTGTCGATACGTACGGTGGTGACAAAGCCAATCAAGTTTGTCGGTACGGGCGAGAAAATGGAGGCCGTCGACGTGTTCCATCCCGAGCGCATGGCCGACCGTATTCTCGGCATGGGCGACATCGTGAGCCTTGTGGAGCGCGCCCAGGAGCAGTTCGACGAGAAGCAGGCCAAGGAGCTTGAGAAGAAAATACGCAGAAACCAGTTCGACTTCAACGACTTCATGAACCAAATCCAGCAAATCAAGAAGATGGGTAACATCAAGGATCTGGCTGCAATGATACCTGGAGTGGGCAAGGCGATAAAGGATGTCGACATTGACGACAATGCCTTCAAGGGCATAGAGGCCATCATCAACAGCATGACGCCGAAGGAGCGCATCCATCCCGAGATAATCAACCAGAGCCGCCGTATGCGCATAGCCAAGGGCTCGGGCACAAACATCCAGGACGTGAACCGTCTGCTGAAGCAGTTTGACCAGACGCGGAAGATGATGAAGATGGTGGCCGGCACGTCAAACAGCAAGATGATGCAGATGGCCAACGCAATGAAGAACATGAAAGGCGGAATGCCGGGAATGCCCAAAATGTAGAGGCAGGACAATTATACCTGAATACAACAACTCATACAGAACATAAACATACTATGCAACTGATAGACGGTAAGGCCACAGCGGCCAGGATAAAGGAAGAGATAGCTCAGGAAGTGGAGCAGATAGTGGAGGCTGGAGGCAAGCGGCCACACTTGGCGGCGGTGCTCGTAGGGCATGACGGAGGCTCGGAGACTTATGTGAAGAACAAGGTGCTGGCCTGCGAGGCCTGCGGATTCACGTCGTCGCTGATACGTTATGAGGACAACGTGACGGAGGAAGAACTCCTGGCCTGTGTGGACAGGCTCAACCGCGATGCCGATGTCGACGGATTCATAGTACAGCTTCCACTGCCGAAGCACATTGACGAACAGAAGATAATAGAGGCCATTGACTATCATAAGGATGTCGACGGATTTCATCCCGTCAATGTGGGGCGCATGGCCATCGGCCTGCCGTGCTTCATTTCGGCCACTCCGTTGGGTATAATGACACTGCTTCGCCGCTACGGTATAGAGACGAGCGGCAAGAAGTGTGTCGTGCTCGGACGCTCTAACATCGTAGGCAAGCCCATGGCCCAGCTGATGATGCAGAAGGAATATGGCGACGCCACGGTGACAGTGTGCCACAGCCGCTCGAAGAATCTGAAAGAGGAATGCCGCGAGGCCGACATAATCATTGCTGCCATAGGGCGTCCCGACTTTGTCACAGCCGATATGGTGAAGGAGGGGGCCGTGATTGTCGATGTGGGAACGACCCGCGTGCCCGACGCATCGCGAAAGAGCGGATACCGCCTCAACGGTGACGTGAAGTTTGACGAGGTGGCCCCGCACTGCTCGTTCATCACGCCGGTGCCGGGCGGTGTCGGGCCGATGACAATCTGCTCGCTGATGAAGAATACGCTGGCGGCAGGCAAGAAGGAATACTATAAGTAGATGAAGAAAGTTTCTTCAGCCGAGTATTATGAGCGTGGCAACCGTTGCCGGCGCGAAGGCAGATGGCATGAGGCCATCAACAACTACATAGCTGCAATCGAACTCGACCCCGACAGCCCTGCAGTCGAGGCCAAGCGTATGCTTGACGATATATTGGGCTATTATAACAAGGACATGTATAATCCATAAAACATATAAGTGTATGGGAAGAATGAAAGGCGCTATCGTGGTGGATACAGCACGTTGCAAAGGATGCGCACTGTGCGTGCAGGCCTGTCCGAAAGCTGTCATAGCAATGGGCAAGCGGGTCAACGTGAGCGGTTATCCGTATGTAGAGGTGATTTGTGCCGATGAGTGCATAGGCTGCGCATCGTGCGGAATAGTATGTCCTGACGGATGTATCACAGTATATAGAAAAAGAATTGATGACTAAGGAGGGATTATGGCAGAACAGGAAGTTACACTGATGAAAGGCAACGAGGCTATAGCCCGTGCGGCCGTTCGTTGCGGAGTGGACGGATATTTCGGATATCCGATAACACCGCAGAGTGAAGTGATAGAGACGCTTGCACTCGACAAGCCGTGGGAGACCACGGGCATGGTAGTGGTGCAGGCCGAGAGCGAGGTAGCATCCATCAATATGGTGTATGGAGCGGCCGGCGCCGGAAAGCGTGCCTTTACCTCGTCGTCGAGCCCCGGAATCGCACTTATGCAGGAGGGTATATCGTATATGGCGGGGGCCGAGATACCCGGTGTGGTGGTCAACGTGCAGCGTGGAGGCCCCGGACTGGGCACCATACAGCCTTCGCAGAGTGACTATTTTCAGGCCACTCGTGGCGGAGGCAACGGCGACTACAACGTTATTGTGCTCGCTCCGGCATCGGTGCAGGAGATGGCCGACTTCGTCGACTTGTCATTCAATCTGGCTTTCAAGTACCGTAACCCCGTCATGATACTCAGCGACGGTGTTATCGGACAGATGATGGAGCGTGTGGTACTGCCGCCATACCGTCCTCGCCGTACCGAGGAAGAGATTCGTCGTGAGTGTCCTTGGGCCACGATGGGGCGTACCAAGGACCGACGTCCCAACATAATGACTTCGCTTGAGCTGAAGTCCGAGGTGATGGAGGTGCACAATCTGCATCTGCAGGAGAAGTACAGGAAGATACGCGAGACGGAAGTGCGCTACGATACGTGGCAGTGTGACGATGCCGACTATGTTATTGTAGCTTTCGGCAGTGCCGCCCGTCTGGCTCAGAAGGCCATCGACATGGCGCGCGATTGTGGAATCAAGGCTGGACTTTTCCGTCCCATTACTTTGTGGCCGTTCCCTACGGAGCAGATTGCGGCCGTGGCGCAAGGCAGGAAAGGCATACTTGTGGTAGAGATAAATGCCGGGCAGATGGTGGAGGATGTGCGTCTGGCTGTCAATGGCAGCACGCCTGTCGGGCATTTCGGCCGTCTCGGAGGCATCGTTCCAGAGCCGGACGAGATAGTCGATGCGCTTCGTAAAATGGAGAATTGAGAGTGGAGTATCAAGAACTTGCTGCCGCCGTTGCCTCTTGTCGTGGATATGTTAATGCGAAATAGTAATGGCACAGTGCTAAAATAATAATGAGCAATGAATGCGGAATTTAACGGAATAATATCTCCGGAGAATCTTGTATACAAGAAACCGGAGCTGATGAATGAGGTGCCGATGCACTATTGTCCTGGCTGTAGTCACGGTGTGGTGCACAAGCTGATAGGCGAGGTGATAGAGGAGATGGAAATGGAGGAGAAGACCGTGGGCGTGAGTCCGGTTGGATGTGCTGTCTTTGCTTACCGCTATCTTGATATCGACTGGCAGGAGGCTGCTCACGGGCGTGCACCGGCCGTTGCCACGGGCATCAAGCGCCTTTGGCCCGATCGTCTGGTGTTCACCTATCAGGGCGATGGTGACTTGGCCTGTATCGGTACGGCCGAGACCATCCATGCGCTCAACCGCGGCGAGAATATAGTCATAATCTTTATCAACAATGCAATATACGGCATGACCGGCGGACAGATGGCGCCTACTACTTTGCTCGGACAGAAGACGGCTACGTGCCCTTACGGACGTGATGCCGAGTTGCATGGCTATCCTATCAAGATAACGGAGATTGCCGCCCAGTTGGAGGGAACGTGTTATGTCACGAGGCAAAGCGTGGAGAGCGTGGCATCTATTCGCAGTGCCAAACGTGCCATCCGCAAGGCTTTCGAGGCGTCGATGGCCGGAAAGGGCAGCAGTCTGGTAGAGATTGTTTCAACGTGCAGCAGCGGTTGGAAGCTGTCGCCGGTGAAAGCCAACGAATGGATGAAGAACAATATGTTCCCGTTCTATCCCAAGGGCGACTTGAAAGACAAAACATCGGAATAACTCCTTTAACACTTAAGATATGGAGAAAGAAATAATAATCTCAGGATTCGGCGGACAGGGTGTGCTGTCAATGGGCAAGATATTGGCCTACTCCGGACTCATGGAGGGCAAGGAAGTTACATGGATGCCGGCTTACGGCCCCGAACAGCGCGGCGGTACGGCCAATGTTACTGTCATAGTGAGTGACGAGCGCATATCGTCACCCATACTGAGCACGTATGATATTGCCATTGTTCTTAACCAGCCGTCGCTCGACAAGTTTGAGCCTAAGGTGAAGCCGGGAGGCATACTCATATACGACGGATACGGAATAATCAATCCGCCGACACGCAGCGACATCACCGTATACCGCATAGATGCAATGGACAAGGCTGCGGAGATGAAGAACGGAAAGATATTCAATATGATTGTGCTTGGAGGACTGCTTGAGGTGTGTCCCGTAGTGAGCCATGCCGGCATGGAGAAAGCGTTGTATAAGACGCTGCCCGAACGCCATCACGGACTTATTCCACTGAACATGCAGGCTTTGGAAGAGGGCGGTAAGATTATCTCCAGGATGGCTCGGTGATATGTGGCACAGCCGGACAAGGCTGCATCAGGAAAACCGTTTCATACTGTCATGCGTGTGAAACGAGATAGCATTGAAAGCCGTTTCAACCGTATGATCGGATGAAACGGCTTTTCCTATACGTTTCCGTCACGTATGTTTCTGTGTATGTGCTTCGTATAATGGCTTATAGAGACATTGCCTGTATTCCGCCGTATGCGGCCAGATGGTTGAAACAATCTTCCTTCGTGAACATTCCGGTGTATATCCCGCCGCACATCAGCACGCCGCCATGGGCGAATATGGCCACACGATGGAATGGTTTGCCGCGCAGTTCGTCGAGAAAAGAGCTTACGCGGTCATACAGCATGGGGAAACTTTCACCGTTGGTCGTCGGTAGGGTCATATAGTTGTCGTACCATTGTTGCAGCCGTCTGTCTTTTATCTCGTCAAACTTCAGCATCTCCCAGTCGCCCATATTCATCTCTTTAAGCCGTTCATCCTTGATGGCTTCGGGATATCCGCAGTATACCGCCAACCGCAGTGCGCGTGTGAGCGGTGACGAGAACACGGCGTCAAATTCACCGAAAGTGTCGAGATTTCCCTTTGTCACGGCTGCTTCCTGTTCAAATGTTTCTGCTACGGGCACATCGCTCCATCCGTAGCATGTCCCTTTATCCACACCGACTCTGGTGTGTCTTATCATCACCACTTCCATCATTCATCCGTTCAATCAAATTAAACCTATACCATACTTGCGGCAGCAATATAGAATGTCAGTTCGACGAGCAGGAACAGAGCACCGCAACAGTCGCCCGTGTATCCGTGCAGACGTTTCCATATCAGCAGATACAACATATACATCACTATACATGGGGCGAAAATGAGAATCTGCCAGTCGATGCCGGCATTGCGCCATACATATATATATGCGGCAAGTGGCAACAGTCCCTGTGCGGCGAGGCGTATTCCGGCCGTGATGCTCATCTTCCGGTATACCGTTTTGGCTTTCGACTCTTCCTCGTTGCGGGCATAGGGCATCATCATTATGATTTGGCCGGCAACCATCTTGGCAAACGGGTCGGCTGCAAGGATAGTGAGTGCGGCCATGGTGCGTGGCATTGACACGAGTGTGGCCAAGAGCAGAAGCCCGTATAGGACAATGCCGAGAACGCCGTATGTGCCTGTTCGCGAATCTTTCATTATGTCGAGGATGCGCTGCCGGTCGTTCCCTCCGCCTCCGAAACCGTCAAAGAAGTCGCACAGACCGTCCTCGTGCAGTGCTCCTGTGAGCAATATTCTCGATGCGATGGCCAGCAACACGGCCACGGGGTAGGGCATCCATATGCTCCCGAAGTATACCACAGCGGCCATGACACCGGCGGTGAGCCATCCGGTCAGTGGCCAGTATTCGACCACGCTGCGGTAACACTCACGCGGCGGCTGGTGCAGACGCCACAGCGGCAGACGTGTGAAGAATATGAATGACGCCCACAGGCGGTCGTACCATTTAGAAGTATTTAGTGATATTTGCATTGTCGAAGTTGTTCATTTCGTTAATCATCCTTACGGCACTGTCCACAATGGGATATGCACATAGCGCTCCGGTGCCTTCGCCAAGGCGCAGTCCGAGGCTTAGCAGCGGCTTTGCTCCCATGATGTCGAGCATGCGGCGGTGTCCGCTCTCGTCTCCGCAATGTCCGAATATCATATAGTCCGTAACGGCGGGGTAGAGCCGTGAGGCGGCCAGTGCGCATGCCGTCATTATAAATCCGTCTATCAGTATGACGAAACGCCGTTCGGCTGCGCGCAACATCGCCCCTATGGCGGCCACCATCTCAAAGCCTCCGAAGTATCTTATCGTCCTTTCTATGTCGGAATTCGGATTGTGGAGTTCAGAGTTCTGAGTATGGAGTGCAGAGGTATTATTATTTTTAGGACAAGACAACTGCCTCAAATGGCAATCAGACTTCTGCACTCTATACTCTGAACTCTGAATCTTACAGTCGGCCCCCTTGCCTTTAAATCTCTCCACGGCTTTGGCCAGCACCTCGCGCTTATGTTTTATGCCAGGACTGTCGAGACCTGCTCCCGCACCAATGCATTCATCAAGCGGAATGTTGCCGAAAATGCTCATCCATATGCTCGACGGTGAAGTGTTGGCAATGCCCATCTCTCCGATGCATATCACGTTGCATCCTTCACCGGCACATGCATCCACCTGCTCTGCTCCTGTGGCGATGGCAATGTCGAATTGTTCTTCGCTCATTGCCGGACCGTATAGAAAGTTTGCCGTGCCGTGCGCAATCTTCCTGTCGATGATGCCCTGGCAGTCGCTTAGGTCGTAGTCGACGCCCACGTCTATCAGCCGCAACTTGAAGCCGTGTTGCCGGCAGAACATATTTACTCCACCGCCGCCGTGCGTGAAATTTATCATCTGTTGCCATGTTATTTCCCTTGGCGACACGCTCACACCCTCGCGCTCTATGCCATGGTCGCTGCCGAAGAGCAGGTGGTGGGGGCTGTTGAGTGCCGGTGTCAGCGTGTTCTGTATCATACATATCTGCATGGCCAGTTCCTCGAGTTGTCCGAGCGACCCTTTAGGTTTGTTGAGATTGTCTATCTTGGCACGTATGGTATTGCGGTCCGGATGCGCTTCCCCTATTGAAGGCGAAGAGATTGTTGCTATGTCGAATTGTCGCATGGATGTTATGTTTTTGATGTCGTTATTCTCTCATTATATATAATAATGTGTATTTCTATATGTATTAAGGACATGTTTTTATGCCTTTGCGGATGTCTGCCGGTGTCGGTGTCACTTTATCCTTACCGGTATTCCGCTCACCATCAGCACCACTTCGTCGGCCTGTGAAGCAACATATTGGTTCATCCATCCTTCAAGATCGGTGAAGCGACGCTGTATGGCGTTGTCGCTCACGCCACCGCTGCCAATCTCGTTGGTCACGAAGATGAACGTGGCATCCTGGGTCGTGAAACGGTTGAACTCAGCTTTCACAGCCTCCAGGGCCTCGTCCACTGACGGCTGCTCCCATTCGGCTTTGCTGCGGTTGAAGAAAAAGTTGGTACACCACAGGGTTATACAGTCTATCACGACCACCCGGCCGCCGATGTCGTGGCGGCTCAGATGCTTTTCCTCCTCTATGTTTGTCCACTGCGGACCGCGCCGTTGCTGATGGTTTTTCACTCTCAGACGGAACTCGTCGTCCCAGACATGGGCTGTTGCCATGTATATGGGCCGGTCGCTCAAGCCAAGTGCCAGGTTCTCGGCATATCGGCTTTTGCCCGACCGTTGGCCGCCTGTTATCATTATTATGCGTTTCATTGCGTATACTCCTGTCGTTTTACGACCGCAAAGTTAGCTTATTTGTGAGACACGGCAAAGCCTGCGGTCATCTTTTTTTCATATATTTTAGCCATATAAATGTAAAATCAAATCCCTAAAACAGCCCCAATTCAATAAATCTGTTATTAAATATTGTGCTTGTCTAAAAGGTTTGGCGGTTACTCAGATTTTTATTTACTTTGCAAGCGTAATCAAACAAATACAGGATAACATTATGAACAGTAGTTTTACAATTAAAAACGTTAGTAGTATGAAAAAGCAATTTTTGATGTTTGCAGTCGCAGCAATGGCGGCACAGACAATGTCAGCTCAGACATTAGCAGAGAGCAAGTTTACAGACAACTGGTACATAGGTATCAATGGTGGAGCAAATTTCAAGACCACACACACGTCGATGTTCCGCAATCTCAACCCCTCTGCCGGTCTTAGGATAGGCCGTAATATCACTCCTGTTTTCGGAGTAGCAGCAGAGGGACAGGCTTATTTTGACAACAAGGGCAGTGCCTACGAGACCGGCACATTCCTGAAAGGTATAAACGTGTCGGTGCTCGGAACGACCAACTTCAGCAATCTTTTCGGCGGATATACCGGTGAACCGAGAGTGTTTGAAGTGGTGGGTGTATATGGAATAGGATGGGGGCATGCCTTCAGTACGGAGAGCAACAAACTGCCTCGTGAGAATGTTATGACCACAAAGCTCGGTGTCGACTTCACCTTCAACCTTGGCGAATCAAAGGCATGGCAGATTTATTTGGAGCCTAATATAACATATGGAATGAACATGGACGGCAACAAGACCCATTTCAACTCAAACAATTCTGCATTAGGACTTCTGCTCGGTGTCAACTATAAGTTCGGCAACAGCAACGGCACTCACAACTTCGCTTTGGCCGAGCTCCGCGACCAGGCAGAGATAGACGCTCTCAACGGCAGGATAAACGAGTTGCGAAGCGATGTCGATGCCCGTGACAACGAGATTGCAGCAGGCCGCCGCACCATCAGCGATCTGGAGAATCGTCTGCGCAACAGCGAACGTCCGGTGATAGTGGAGGAGACCACCACGACCAATGTCAACGTTCTCCAGCCGTCGGTAATCTTCCGTCAGGGCAAGAGCACCATCGACGCGGCTCAGTATGCAAGTATCTCTATGATAGCGACATACATGAAGAATCATCCCGAGTCCAAGATACTTATAAAGGGTTATGCCTCTCCCGAGGGTAACATGGAGTTCAACCAGCGTCTTTCCGAGGCACGTGCCACAGCTGTCAAGAACGCTCTCGTGAAGCGTTACGGAGTGAAGGCCGACCGTCTTACCACACAGGGTATGGGAGCTACGGACAAGATGTTCGACGAACTGGACTTCAACCGCGTGGTAGTGTTCATCGATACTACAAAATAAGTTTACATACTACTCTTAATGAATATCCCCACTGCCGGCGACGGCAGCGGGGATATTCTTTTTCACAGAAAGGCATTGTCTGTTCATACAGTCCTTATGTCTATCGTCTTTTGGAGTTTGCGTTTCTTGTCCGTAACTTTCAGTGTCATGATGCCCGGAGTCTTCGTGCTTCGCACCACTACGACCAGCCGGCCTGCGAATAGCTTCATCTGCGTTCCGTTGAATGGCTCGAGTGATGTGGCGTCGCCGTTGCAGGCTGCCTGATATGTACCCGTGCCCGTGACCTCGAATGTCAGTTCGTCGTCGGCCGTTGGACAGAAGTTGCCATCCTTGTCGGCCAGCGAGACGGTGACAAAAGCCATGTCGTCGCCGTCGGCCGTCAGTGCTTTCCTGTTGTCGTCGGCATATTCGGCCGTCAGTATCAGTTCGGCAGGGGCGCCGGCCGTGCGCTTCACGTCCTCGCCAATCTTGTTTCCGGCGGCATCGTAGGCCACCACACGGATTTCTCCCGGCTCATATTTCACGTCGTTCCAGCGCAGGCGGTAACGGTTAAGCCGGCCCTCCTTGTTCTTGCGCACGCGGCCCTGGCTCTTGCCGTTGACGAAGAGTTCGCCCTCCACTCCGTCGGTGTAGCAATATACGGGTGTCACCTTTCCTTTGCGGTCGGGCCATGTCCAATGTGGCAGCAGGTGCACGGTGTGTTCCTTGGTGTTCCACTTGCTGCGATACAGATAGTAGCGGTCTTTGGGCAGTCCGGCCAGATCGCATATTCCGAAGTAGCTGCTGCGGCTTGGCCAGTACTCGTCGTAGGGTGTCGGCTCGCCCAGATAGTCGTAGCCCGTCCATACAAATTCGCCTATCACCTGCTTGTAGTCGTCCTGCCAGCGCCAGTCATCGTCGGGCAGATTGCTCCACGGACAGCATTCTGTATCGTAGCCGTTGCATTGTCCGTCGGCGTATGTCTTCTTGTTCGATACCTCTACAGGGAACTTGTAGACACCGCGCGAACTTACTGTTGAGGCTGTCTCCGAGCCGAGCAGGAAGCCCTGCGGCAGTTCTTTCAGGCCTTTCTCGTATTTGTGCAGACGGTAGTTGAAGCCGGGCACGTCCATCACCTGTGCGAATCCCGTGTGCATGGCATTGTCCACGCGGTCCATACCCTGCGTGACGGTGCGCGACGGGTCGAGCCTGTGGCAGAGGTCCTGCAGGCGGCGGGCTATGTCCTTTCCGCCCTTCATGCCCTGTTCGGGTATCTCGTTGCCTATGCTCCACATCACTATCGACGGGTGGTTGCGGTGGTTTTTCACCAGGTTTTCTATGTCGCGGTCGCCCCATTCGTCGAAGAAGCGTGCGTAGCCGTTTTTGCATTTGGCATATTTCCACATGTCGAAACTTTCGGCCATTACCATCATTCCCAGCGAGTCGCATATGTCCATTTGCATCTTCGACGGCATGTTGTGGGCCGTGCGTATGGCGTCGCAGCCCATTGCCTTCATCATCTTTATCTGGCGTATCAGCGCAGCCTTGTTTATGGCGGCGCCGAGCGGACCAAGGTCGTGGTGCAGACATACGCCCTTGAACTTGCGTGTCTGTCCGTTGAGCTGGAATCCGCCCTCCTTTGTCACCGTGGCCGTGCGTATGCCCACGTTTACAGTCTGCCGGTCAATGAGCTTGCGGTCGCGATACAGTTTTGTCACGAGTTTGTACAGATATGGCGATTCGGGCGACCACAACTGTGGCTTCTTCACGTCGAGCACAGTGCTGATGTCGCCTGTCCCGGTCATGTTGCAGTGGCTTTCGGCCACGATGAAGCCCTTTTGGTCGTACAGGGCTATGTTCACGCCCATCGTTCCGTCATTCAGGTTGCCTGCAACCTTGGCTGTCACTTTCATTTCGGCCAGTTTTCTGTCGGCCTTGGCGGTATAGGCGAATGTCTCGAACGTCTCGAACCGTGCCTCGTCTTCGGTCACAACGAGCGTCACGGGGCGGTATATGCCGCCTCCGGGATACCACCGGCTGCTTTCCTCAACGTTGTTCAGGTCAACCTCGACAGTGTTGTCGCCCGTCTTTACATACGGTGTGATGTCCACCTTGAATGCGTTGTAGCCGTAGGCCCAGTAGCCGGCACGCCGGCCGTTGACGCTCACGGTAGGTTCGCTCATGGCCCCGTCAAACACCAGTTCGGCATGTTTGCAGCTTTTCGGTATGCGTATCGTTGTCTTGTAGTGGCCTTCGCCTATCCATGGCAGCGAGCCCGAGCGGCCTGACTTTTCAGTCTTTTCCTTTTCGCCGTTCTGCTCTATGGCCACCACTTGCAGGTCCCACTTCTTGTCGAACGGTCCGTTTATGGCCCAGTCGTGCGGCACGCGCACGTTTTCCCACTGCGCCTTGTCGCGCGAAAACATCCACCCCTCGTCCAGCACCGTCTCGTGACGTTGTGCCGTTGCCGTGGCGGCGAGCGACAGGGCAAGTAACAATGCTTTGTATTTCATATCGTTTATAAGTTTTAGCAGCTTTTATAATGTTTCTGCAAATATAACGTTTTTTTTGTTCATGACCTAATATTCATGTCACTTTATTGCCGTTGCCGCATAATTGTACGTGATGGTGTGGCATGTGTTCCGGACTTTAATGCATGGATGTCGGGCGGATGTGGCTCGGATTGGGAATAATTATGACAAAACACTTCGTTGGCCGTCACAAAACAGTATTTCGTTACATACGGGCCGAAAATGGCGTATTTTTATGATAAATAGGACGTGCTGACAGTCAGATAGTTACGGAACTAACGAATAGAAACGGCTTGTAAAGAAAGTAGAGAGGCCCATATTGCCTTGCGAAAGCGCCCATATCGCACTGCGATATGGGCGCTTTCGCAAGGCAATATGGCCCGTATGAGTTGTTAAATATGGCGTATTTGGGTCCGGAAATGCCGGTTTTGCGGTATTCTCGCCATGGTTTTATGTCTTGAAAGGGCATTTCCAGGCATCTGTTTCTTCCAGAATGCGTGAAAAAAAGTGCTGTTTTTTAAGAATAAAAATTACATGTAATGGTTTTTATACATTTATGTCAATGTGAATGTCAGCGGCCTTTCTTGTCCGGTTTCTTTGTGAACTTATACGCGGCAGTGAGCATCACGTAGCGCGGAATGCAGTTGTACCACGTCTCGGTGCGGCCCTGCGCGTTGATGTTGTAGCGCACTGCCGACAGACGGTGGAGCAGGTCGAAGGCCTGCAACTTGGCCGTAAGGCGGCCTTTCAGGAACGAGCGGGTCAGCTGCGCGTTCCATACGAGGTCGTCGGTGTTCATCGACGGACTGCTGTAGCCGCGGCGGCAGAACATGTTGATGTCCGTGGCGATGGTCAGGTCTATGCCGGGGATGGTGTACTGGGCGTTGCCACCGTATTGATAGTCGTAGGTATTGATGCGTTCGAAGTTGTCACGGTTGCTTGTGCTGTTGCGCATTACGAGTTTTGACACTATGGCTGCCGAGAGCTTCTCGTGGCGGTATGCCATTTTGGCGTTAAGGCGGGTGTATATGTTCGTCACCTTGCTCAGCACGTCGGCATCTGTGTCGTAGGCTATGTCGAAGTCGACGCTGCGTTCGTATTTCACGCTGCCGCTGACGTCGAAGCGCAGACGTTTCAGTCTGTCGATGGGGCGTTGCCAGCCTGTCTTGAATGTTCCGCTCCAGTTGCCGTTGACGTTGTCGGTCATTCTTGTGTAGGCACCGGTGGCGGAGTTGTATGTGGTGCGTGTGCCGCGGGCGTTATGTGTCAGCAGGAAGTCGTAGCCCACGTATACCGACGAGCCTATGGAGTCGTTCTTGAACGTTACGGTTCCTTCCGATTTGTGTATTTTGCGGTTCTTTATTCCTGGGTTGTTGATGCGGATGGATAGCGGGTCGGAGTTGTTGCTGACGGGCATGAGCGACGCGAAGTCGGGGCGCGAAACGCTGAAATTGTATCTGAAGTTGAACTGTGTTTTGCCGTATGTCCTGAATCGGATGTACGGTTCGAAGGCTGTGTATGCCCTGTGGGCGGTGGTGTCGAGGGTGGCGTGATGATAGTTCATCCGTTCCGTCAGCCGGCTTACGGGCAGACGAAGGGTTGCACTCATCTTTCCATTGTATTTTGACAAGCCTATCGAACCGGAGTATTTGCGCACCATGGTGGTGGATATATGGCTGTTGTCGACATCAAGAGCCATGTCGAGCGAGTCGCGGGTGGAGGGCAGCAGGCCAAAGTTCTCGTAGCGCTCGTTGTCAAGCATGTCGAGCCGGTAGATGCCGTTGGTCACGCTTTGCTGGTTCTGCATGTATCCGACGGTTGAATTAATCTCCCAGTCATCGGGCAGGATGAAGTTGTAGCTGAAGTCAATGTCATATGTATAGTTGCTTGTGTGGCTGTCTGTGTAGTTGTTGTGCAGGTCGTGCGTGCCGTTGGCGGGATAGTCTGTGCGGGATAGTCTGAAGTTTTCGGCCGGATTGTGGCTGTAGTATGTGCCGTAGAAATCTGCCGATATATAGTCTCCGGACTCGAATTGTTTGCTCCAGTATATGTTTTGGTTGATGTTGATGCTGCGGTTGCGTCCGCTTCCGAGGCTGTATCTCCTGTTGGTAAGTGTGGCGGCGAAAGTGGAGTCGGTGCTCTCCGATATGCTGGTGCCGTCGGTATAGTTGAGCCATGTGAATGAGTGCAGGTGCAGCTTTCTTAAGGAGAGTTGGTTCTGTATCTGGAATTGGAAGTTGTCGCTGAGCGTCTTCGACGAGCTTCCGCGGTATATGCTTCCGTCCGAGGCAAAGTTCTCCGAGGCTGTGTTGGTTCGGTTGTCGGCATCTCTCCATGTCAGTGTCGACGAAAACCTGTTGTTGAAAGTCTTCTCCTTGTCTTCCGTATCCAGATCTATGCCCACCTGACGTGTCTTTAGCAGCCCGCGCGGCATGTCGGCCGGCTTCCATTCGCCGTCGTTTCCTGGCTTCCGGTCTTCGTTGACGTTGTTGATATTGGCAAAGGCCGACATGCGTGTATGGTCGTCATAGTAAAGTCCGAAGGCGCGGCCCATCCACCGCTGTTCCGTTCCGGCGCCTGCCTCGGCGTTGGCAATGTATCCCCGGGCATACTCGCGCTTGAGTTTCACGTCCATCACATATTCCTTTTCCTCTATGTCGCGGCCTGCCAGTTCGCTCTTCTCCGTGCTTTTGTGATATACCTGTACGTTTTTGACGGTGAAGTAGGGCAGGTTTTCGAGCATCACCTTGTTGTCGCCTTTGAAGAAGTCTTTGCCGTTGAGCAGCAGATTGTCTATCTTCTTGCCGTTCACGTATATGTCACCGTTGTCCTTAATCTCCGCTCCGGGCATCTGGCGGATAAGTCCGTCGAGCATCGAGCCGTCGGGCAGATTGAATGCCGCCGCGTCGTAGACGATGGTGTCGCCGCGGTAGGCTATCTGCACGCGCGTGCCCTTGACCACCAGCTCGTTGAGGTTGCCGCCGTCCATGCCGTTGTTGCGGTGTATCTTCATTAGGTGTTGGGGTATCTCGAAGTACGACTTGCGGCCTATCTTGCCTATCTCGAAGTCTACATAGCAGTCATGATATCCTTCGTATGAAGCCTTGACGATATATTTAGCTTCCTTGCGCGGCACTTTGAAAGAGTACCACGACCATTGGCCTCTGTCGCTGACGTAGCATGTCACGGTGTCCACCACGGTTGAGTCGGGGCGCATCAGCGTGATGAATGCCGCCAGCTTGCCCCGTGTGAAAGAGTCGTATACGCTGCCGCTTATGTTTACAGTCTTTTCTTTCTTTTTGGTTTCCTTTGTGTCGGATGCTGTTTGTGCCTGCATTGCGATGGCTGCAAGGATGCAGACGATAATGATAATCGGTTTTCTCATTTGTTTTTTGTGTGTCAGTATGTTAATAGATAAGATTGTGTTGTATAGTTATACAAACGCTCTTTTGTGTGAAATATTACGTTGTCATTTGTTTTTTAGAAAACAAACGGGCACCGTCATTCGCATGTCAATGCCCGCCGGCCAGATTAACAGCCTTATTTTATGAACTAAAAAACAATTATTTCTTATTGAATATCTCTTCGATTCTTTCCTGCAACCAGTGGCCGATGAGTCCGGAGGAGACTATCCGCCCGTCCGGTCCGATGAGCACATACTCGGGCATGGAGGTGATGCCGTAGGCCCGGGCCACCTCCGAATCGAAGCCTTTAAGGTTGGACAGATGCGTCCAGTGGATGCCGCGCTTCTCCACATAGCGTGCCCAGTTATTATGGTCGGAGTCGAGATATACACCGATGATGTTGAGACCGTCATCCTTATACCGTCTGTTCATTATCTTGAGCATCGGTATCTCTCCGCGGCTTGCTCCGTCCTGAATGTTCCAGAAGTACAGTAGCACGTAGCCGTGCCCTACATATTCGCTCAGCCGTCGGGTCTTGCCATCGGGGTCGGAGAGCTCAACATCGGTGTACATGCGTCCGGGACGGCGTTTCTCCATGTTGCGATAGAACTGCCATACGGGCATCATTGCTCTGTGGGAGGCGTAGACCCGGGTGCTGTCGAGCAGGCTGCCGAGGCGTCCGTAGCTCATGTTTGCATAGCTTCCGGACAGATAGTAGGCCGCGATGGGGTTGTCCATGTTGGCGCGTATGATGTTGTCGGTGGCGGCATCGGCGCTGTCAATCAGGGCCAGCAAGCCGTCTTTGTCCATCGGCTGCGTATACATTTCTATGTCGGTGGTGTATTTCTTGGCCTCGCGCTCATAGTCGTGTATGCGGTTCTGGCAGGCCATGAACTTCATGTTGAGGTCTGATGCGTTTATGCTACGGTGTTCCATGTCGAGCACGATGGGCACAGTGTCGGCGATGACGGCATATTTACGGCCTTTATCGTCAACAATCTCGAACATCTGGTCAGGCTCCGCCTCGTAGGTGTATGTGAAGCTGCCGTCCTCGCCAATCGCTATATTGTTATAGTCACCGAACGGATATGTAATCGGTTTAAAGGTCAGTTTGCTTGTTCCGGGGGCAACAGTTCCGCTGATGTTCCGTTTGACTGGCTGTCTGTCCGTCTCCTTGGAACAAGCGTAAGTCTCGCTGACGAGCTTCATCTGAAACTCGTTTTTCATGAACGGTTTGTTGTAGGTGGTCCTCACCAGCTCGCCTGGTAGAAAACGTTTCTTGCTTTTTCTTTGCAGGCTTGCCAGGGCTTTGACAAGAATATTGTTCCGTTGGCATGTGGAACTGCCGGTGTACATCTTTTTGGCGAGGTCGCTTATCTCGTCAAACTGCTTGACGGTCAGCGTGCTTTCGAGGTCTTCCGCGAGTTTGTGGAAGAAGTAGACGGCGGCGTCACATCCCCTTTCGTCGTTGTTGGCCTTATGGGTGGCATACAGACCGGTGATATATTTTGTCTTCTCCCGCAACTCTACGAATGCGGTGGTGTCGGTGGGAGTAGCCTTGCTCTTGTTGGACTGGTTGCGGCCTGGTACGTAGGTGGTGTTCAGGTCGTCTATGCGCCAGTGCCTGCCCGTCATCTTTATCAGATATCCGTCTATGGTGTGGCAGGGCAGGGAGTCCTTGTCGTAGAACATTTCCCGCCTCCATACAATGCCGTAAAGCGTGCGCAGTGAGTCGGGACCGGTGAAAGTGGCAAACCGGTAGGTGAAATCGTCGCGCATGTTATAACGGAAACATATGCGTGACCAGTATGTGTCGGGCCATGAGAAAGACAGCCAATGGAACGGTGAATCGCCGTCGGACGGGCTGTGGGTAAGCACGGTGGTGGCCTTGCCGGTGTGGCGCTCAAAAGCACGGTCTATCTTTTTGAGTGATTGTGGAAGCCGGCCGGAGGCGGCATCGCTTTCGTTGAGCAGGTATTTGAAGTTCCATACATAGTGTCCGGTGCCCGGATGTGAAAAGCCAGTCTTCTTGTCATCTGCCTTGATAAAGCGTTCCACATCTTTCTTCATGGCTTCTGAGGAATTTGTTTCGGTGCCCTTTGCCGCAGCCGTAGCTGTGAGTAACAGCGAAGTTATGATGGTTAGGATGGTCTTCATATTGCTGTATGTTTTTTATTGTTTGTCGGTGTTATACGCTTCGGTCGGTTTGTCTTGTCGCGTAATGTTGTTGATTATAATCTTGTTCATCAGCTTTTGGAACCGTGCGTCGGCCTTTATTATCTGTTCCACGTGGGCCAGATATACGCTGTCGGACAGATTGTCGAGGTCGCGTTCCATGCGTTCCACGAGTATGGTCATGCTGTCGGCAGCTGTCATTCCGGCAGGTGTGACAGCAGTGGTTACTGTGTTGGAAGCAGTGATGTTGGGGATAGCGGTTGCCAGAGACGGTGGTGCGGTCGGAGTCTTTGGCGTTTCTTTCCTTTTTTCAGATGCCTGGTTGCTTGTTGGCGATTGGGGACCTGTCTGCGTGGATGTATGTTGTGGCTGTGACGGCGGTGACATAAGACAGGTTGTTGAGGGTGTATCCGATGTCGCGTTGAGTACGGTCATGGAGTTGTGTTCCGTGGAGTCGGAGTATGTGGTGTTGTGTCCGAAGTGCATTCCCATTACGAATACAAGTCCGATGAATATGGCGGCAGCGGCCCATCTCACGGCAAATATCCGGCGGTGTCTTTGGCGGATGATGGCATCGTAGGTGGCTGTTTCGTCTTCAGATAGCCATGTATCGATGTCGTTGTCGCTTGTCGGGTGGGGGAGGATGCTCAGCAGCACGCGTTCCTCTTCTGTGGATGCAGCGTTTTTGAGCAGTCCGTAAAGTCTGTGCTCTTCACTGACAGTGGTCTCTCCGGCGAGGAATCGCCGGATGAGCTGTTGCCGTTCGGCTTCTGTTGCGGTATGTTCGTTGTCTCTTTTCATTCGCTTATATATAATAAGGTGTGGCTGTTGTGGTGTTCGTTGTGGTTACAGGCCTCCCTGTTGCCTTATTGCTTCGAGCAGTTTGCGGCGTGCAGTACTGAGCATTGCGCTTATAGAGCGGCTCTTGATGCCGGTGACAGTCTCCATCTCGGCCAGGTCCATGTCTGACAAATGGCGCATACGGTATAGTCGTGCTTCGGTGGGAGTGAGGCGGCTTATGGCATTTTCAAGCAGACGGCGGTTGTCGCTGTCTTCCATTGCTGTAGGTTGTTGGTATCCGTCGACCGGCGGTCCGGATGTGTCTGATGATATACGGGTTTTCCTTTTCCTCCACTCGCTTACGCAGATGTTCTTTGCCATACGTGAGGCAAGTGCCTCGACACCGAGTCTTATGTCTATCCGTTCCCGCATTATCCATAGCCGCATGAGCACTTCTTGTGTCACATCGTCGGCCATGTCTCTGTCTGAAAAGAAGTCCAGTCCTATACTGTTGAGTTTAGGACGTAGCTTTCTGGCTATATGTTCAAATTCTTCCGGTGTCATTCTTTGTGTTTAATATACGTTTAAGGTTATGGTATGTTAAGTCTGAAAATGTGAAAAATGTGTTTTTGTGTATAGGATTACTTGTTTATGTGTTGATGGAGGCTTGTTGAAGTCATGCTGCCGGTGTCAGTCAACGAACAGCATTCCGTCTTCTTGGAATATCTTTTCTTCGTTAATCAGTGAAGACAGGGCGGCGTCTATCTGTTCGTAAGGGCGTCTTATGCTGTTCAGTTCCGTTATGTGGTGGCGGTGTTTGTCGGCAAGCAGGGCGAGTATTTCCGCTTCTGTGGCGGCGATGGTATCGTCATTGACAAGTTTCTTGTCACGTTGCAGGCATACATCGCACGTTCCGCAGTCGTGATCCGAATTTTCACCGAAGTAGCCCAACAGCATGCGGCTGCGGCAAGTGTCGTCGGATGAGAAGTATTCTGTCATCGCCTTGATTTGTTTTTCAAACCTGTCTTTCAGCTCTTCGTATATTTCTTTTGGGAAGAACAAGTGTTCCGAATCTTCGCGCCGCTGGGTGTACCGGATGTATGGAGTGCGTTTGCGGGGGATAAAACCTATGATATTCTTGTGGGCAAGGAGTTTCAGCGTCTGGTATACTTCGTGTGACGTGAGGTCTGTCTCTTGTGCAAGAAAGCTCTCGTCAACGAAGTTGTAGTCGCTGAACAGTCCGCTGTAATTGCGCAGCAGAGCTATGATGAGCTTGTCTTCGGTCTCAGAGTTGTTTTTCAGCAGATACAGGTTGTCGCGTTCGGTGAGGAACCTTACCCTTGAGGCATTTTCCTGTTCTTCGATATAGTCTATGTATCCGGCACGGGTGAGTATGTGCAGAGCGGCTTCTACCTGTATGGGGAAGTGTCCGAAGGTGTGGCAGAACTTGTCTATGTTGAATTCGAAAGTCAGTCCGTAGCCGGATCCTGTGGCTATCTGGTAGAAATAGGCGAGATGTTCGTATACCTTTTTAATATAGTCTTTATCCGGAAAATTGTCGCTGATGCGTTTCGAGAGCTTGGTCACGTCAGCATTGTTGCACAGTAGCACGGCATAGGCTTTTTCACCGTCACGTCCGGCGCGTCCCGCTTCCTGAAAGTAAGCCTCGATGCTGTCAGGGCAGTCTATGTGTATTACAATGCGTACATCGGGCTTGTCGATACCCATTCCGAAAGCGTTCGTGGCCACTATTATCCTTATGTCGTCGTTCTGCCACGCCTTCTGGCGTTTGTCTTTCTCGGCGCTTTCAAGACCGGCATGGTAGAATGAGGCTTTCATGCCCGTGTCGCATAACAGTTCGGCAGTTTCTTTGGCGTGACGTCTGCTGTGCACATAGACGATGGCGCTGCCGTTCACGTTTTGCAGAATGTGTATCAGTTCGCCTTGCTTGTCGGACGTATGACGAACAACATAAGCGAGATTCTTGCGTTCGAAACTCATGTTGAACACACGTTTCTCTCTGAATCCGAGTTTTTCCTGTATGTCGTCAACCACAGTCGGAGTGGCCGTCGCCGTCAGGGCGAGCACCGGAGCATCCGGCTTTATGCTGCGAATGTCGGCAATCTTCAGATATGACGGACGGAAATCATAGCCCCACTGGCTGATGCAATGGGCCTCGTCTATGGTGATGAAACTGACGCGCATATGTTTCAGTTTGGTCTGAAACAATTGTGAGGAAAGGCGTTCCGGAGATACATAAAGTATGCTGACGGCTCCGAAAACAGCATTGTCGAGCGTGGTCAGCACAGCTTCGTGCGACATGCCTGAGTAGATAGCTGCCGCACGTATGCCGCGTTTGCGGAGATTCATGACCTGATCTTTCATCAGAGCTATGAGCGGTGTTATAACAATACATACGCCTTCCTTGGCCAATGCCGGCACTTGGAATGTAATTGATTTGCCTCCTCCGGTGGGCATCAGTCCGAGTGTATCGTGCCCGCTGCTGATACTCTCGATAATCTCGCGTTGTATACTCCGGAAATCATCGTATCCCCAGTAGCGTCGCAGTATGGATTCGAAAGATGATTCTCCGCTATTCATCACTCATCATTCTTTCTTGTTCTTCACCCTTTCTTATTTTTCATTCTTTTTCTGTGTATCCGGCATTATATCTTCGATTTGTAGCTGGACTTCGCCGCGTTTGTATGCGTTCTCTTCTATCGTGTATACGATATCAAACGACCGTTTGCTCTTGATGTAGCGTGCGGCGGCGCTCTGTCCGAAGGCAATACCGTTCATTACGTTGCTTGAGCGGCTGTCCACGAGTTCGAGTTTGATGTGTTCCTGATGACGGCCTACCACCTTGCTTGTACCATAATCGTATACATTGCGTGTGCAGAAGAGAGGTTTGGGATTGCACGGACCGTGCGGTGCAAACTTCTTCAAGTCGGCCTGCATCTTTTTCGTGATATCCTTGAAGTCTATCACTTCTTCTATGTCGAGTATGGGTTGTGTCTGTTCCGGCATGATGTGGTTGTTGACATAAGCCTGAAAGCGACATATGAATTCCTTGATGTTTTCAGCTTTCAACGAGAGGCCGGCGGCGTATGTGTGTCCGCCGAAATTCTCGAGCAGGTCGCGGCAGCTCTTTATGGCATCGTAGATATCGAATCCGGCCACACTGCGCGCCGACCCTGTCGCCATACCGTCGCTCATGGTGAGCACTATTGTAGGGCGGAAGTAAATCTCGGTGAGACGGGATGCCACAATCCCGATTACACCCTTTTTCCAGTTCTCATCGTATAGCACTATGGACGACAAGTGTTTCTGGCTTTCTAGTTTCTCGACAATTGAATTGGCCTCTTCGGTCATCTGTTTGTCCACATCCTTGCGTTGTTCGTTGTATTCGTTTATCATTCCGGCCTCGACAAGTGCGCGTCTGAAGTCCTTCTCCACAAGCAGTTCCACGGCTTCCTTGCCGTTCTGCATGCGGCCTGAAGCGTTGATGCGCGGTCCGATTTTGAATACGATATCGCTCATGGTCAATTCCCTGTTGGTCAGTCCGCAAATGTCAATGATAGCTTTCAGCCCTACGGACGGGCTTTGATTGAGCTGTTTCAGACCGTGGAATGCCAATGTACGGTTCTCGCCGGTTACAGGGACAATGTCCGATGCGATGCTTACTGCGCACAAGTCAAGCAGCGGTATCAGTCGTGCAAACGGTATACCGTTGTTCTTGGCGAATGCTTGCATGAACTTGAAGCCGACACCACATCCCGACAGATGATGAAAAGGATATGTCGAGTCCGGACGTTTGGGGTTGAGTATAGCCACGGCGGGCGGCATTTCTTCGTCGGGAACGTGGTGGTCGCAGATGATAAAGTCTATGTCGAGACTTTTGGCATAAGCAATTTCGTCGATAGCCTTGATTCCGCAGTCGAGTATTATTATCAGTTTTACCCCCGTTTCTTTGGCATAGTCTATCCCTTTGCGGCTTACACCGTATCCCTCGTCATACCGGTCGGGGATATAGTATTCGATATTTGAATAGAACTGCTGCAGAAACTTATACACCAAAGCAACAGCCGTGCATCCGTCAACGTCGTAGTCGCCATAGATCATGATACGCTCTTTGCGTCCCATGGCATCATTGAGCCGATCCACAGCCACGTCCATGTCGTTCATCAGGAAAGGGTCAATCAACTCGTTGAGCATCGGTCTGAAAAAGCGTTTTGCCGCCGACTCCGTCTTGATGCCTCGTTGGATAAGGAGATTGGCCAGTATCGGGCTCATTCCGATTTTCTCTCCCAGTTCCTTGGCTGCTTTCTGTCTTTCAGGTGTCGGTGGTTCGTAATTCCATTTAAATTGCATTTATATTGTTTTTTATTTTCTTCTTTCTTTATGTTACGAATCCCACAGTATTTCCTCATATGTATTTAAAAGTGGTTGAGGATAGGATAGTGGTGCCGTATCGCTGTCACACAGTCTTCCGTATTTGTCACATTGTCTTCTTCTTTTGGATTGATGTGGTGTCGGTCTGTGTATCTACGATATGATATAGCGTGTAAAATTACTAATAAAAAATAAGAAAATGTAGAAATGGTTTGTAAGTTTTTGAGTTTTTAAGGATTGTACGGACAGATGTAATTATTATGAAGATGTATCTTTTATATATCATTATGACATTCCCGAATACACCATTGGTCTCGGAGTTGTTATTGACATAAAAAACCAAGTGCCGCACTTTTTGGCCGGTGCGACACTTCATTTCATATTAATATAGAGCATATTCATTCGATAGTATATGCAAGTACAACAGCAATTGCCATGAAGAATGCTATTATCATCATGGAGATAAGAATGCTATTATCATCATGGAGATAAAAGTGACTTTCTTCAATATAGTCCTGCGTTTTATTGCGTTCATACTTTGTCTTTTAAATTCGCTTGCATCGTCACCTCTTCTCATTTTTACCCCCCCCCCGTTTTTTTTACGTAAGTAGTTGGTAGTCACTGGCTTGTAAGGTTATGTTATTGGATTTTATAAATCTGCGCTTGTTTTAAAGTTCACACCAAAAGTTATATACAACGCTTCTGGTGTGAACTTCACAGTTTGCAAAGTTAGTTCTCTTATATGCCGAGCTTCTTGCGTATGTCCTTCGGAATGGCATTCTTGTTGACCATGAAATCCATGGTGTTTGCGGCAATGAAAGTTTTGGTCATATACCATATACCTTTGTAGTCGCCGTATTCTCCCCATGAGTTCTTCACCATGTAATATTCTTTGCCGTTCTGGTCTTTGGCTACACCGTAGATAAGCATACCATGGTCGTCGGTCAACTGCCAGTTGTCGTATCGTTCCTGACGCATTTCCTGTGTGGGGACAATTTCGGGAGCGGTGCATCCCAGCGAGTCAAACATCGCGGTCTTTTTGGTGGTTGTCAGTCGGAGCCAGCGTGCAGCGTCACTTCCGGTCAGGCTCTGTACCTGTTTCATATCATAAGCATATGCAGTACCTTTGCGGGTGAATCCATCTTCCGATACGTCACCGCCCCATGCTATGGTATACCCGTTGTCAACGGCGTTGTCGATGATGCGCATCATGTCTTCCATCGGTACGTTCCATGACAGAGGATTGCGCCAGTTGTCCTGCACCTCAACGGGGAATGCTGTCCAAAACGGATGGTGTGTATAGCTTGTTATGGTCACATAGTCGTTCCAGTCGAGACCGAGACTCGATGCAAACTCTTTCGGAGTGTATGTCTTTCCTTCATATTTGAACGATGTGGGACACTGTCCGAGGTATGCGTCGAGTATGCCCTGCAATCCGACTTTCCACTGTCCTGAAATCTTTTTAGCCTCGCTCTTGGCAATGGTTGTCACATAAGGAGTCATCACTTCGAAGAACTCGTTGAAGTTGTTCAGCGAGTCGCCATACAGGCTTCCCGGGAACGGCATGGCATCTTCCGGACATATACCGTAGTTTTTGAGAACATAGAGCACATCATATGCCGAACCGCCTTGTGAGAACTGACAGTCGCCATGCAGTCTTACCACCTGTATAGCACGGTCCATGTAGTTCTTGTTGGCAACGAACGATTCGCAGAGGTCGTATGTCTTTCCTGTTTTTTTCAGTATCTCGCTCTCGAAATACGACAGCGTCGAGTATGCCCAGCATGTGCCGCTGCGGTTCTGGTCTTTGATGCTTGTTATGGGGTTCTCCTTGATTGTTGTGAACACCGGTTTGTTTTTGTTTACAGAATCTTTCTTCTCTTGTGCGTTCGCTCCTACCGACATCAGTGCGATGAGCGACAATGTCAAAATTTTCTTCATATTGGTTTTGTTTGTTGTTTTGTTGATTCTCTGTTGTTTACTTGTCATTATTCATTTTCATGAATTCCTCCACATCCTGAGGATGGTATGGTATGCGGCTTTCGCCAAGGAAACGACAGCCGTCTTTCGTTATCAGGATGTCGTCTTCAATGCGTATTCCTCCGAAGTCCTTGTAGGTTTCGAGCAGTTCAAAGTTTATCCATTCCTTGCAGTGTCCGCTTTTACGCCAGTCGTCGATGAGTGCCGGTATGAAGTATATGCCCGGTTCGTCGGTCATTACGAAGTTCTCTTCCAGCCGGCGTCCCATGCGCAGGCAGTTGGTTCCGAATTGTTCTGACGGCTGTGTCTCGTCGTCGAAGCCCACGTACTGCTGTCCGAGGCCCTCCATGTCATGCACGTCCATACCCATCATGTGTCCGAGGCCGTGAGGCAGGAACATGGCGTGGGCGCCGGCTCTTACGGCTTCTTCCGTATCGCCCTTCATCAGGCCTATTTCCTTCAGGCGTTCTGTCATCAGGCGGCACACATTCATATGCACATCATACCACCGTACGCCCGGACGTGCCACTTCAAGAGTATAGTCGTGGCATTCCTCGACAATGCGGTAGATGTCCAACTGGCGTTGTGTGAACTTGCCTGATACGGGATATGTGCGTGTATGGTCCGAGCAATAGTCGTCAAGCTCACACCCGGCGTCGCACAATGCGAGTCTTCCCGGTTCGAGCAGGCAGTCCGACGGACCTCCGTGCATCACTTCGCCGTGTTGTGTGAATATCGTTGCAAAGCTGACTTTCGACGAATACGACGCGGCCGTGCCGTCCACTTGTCCGCCTACATATCGTTCCGTCACCCCCGGGCGTGTCAGGCGCATGGCCGTGGTGTGCATTCTGTATCCCACTTCGCAGGCACGTTCGATGGCCTCAATCTCCTGTGGCTCTTTTGTCGAGCGCATCTTCACTACTGCGTTTATCAGTTCAATTGATGCAGACTTCCGTTGTTGCGAAGGATGAATGGCCAGCAAGTCCATTATCAGAACCATCGTGTCGTGACGATATGGTGGCAGGAAGTGTATCCGGCGGTTTTCGGATACGGCCTTGTCGCAGATGGCTTTCAGTTCTTTCATTGGTGCGGTATGCTCCACACCGACTTTCGAAGCCATGTCGCCTACGCTGTCAACGGAGCCGAACCATACGATGTCTTCTATGTCAATGTCGTTGCCGACGAGAGTGTCGCGGTCGTTGTCAATGTCAATGATTCCCACCAGTCCGTCGCGGTGCATTCCGAAATAGTATATGAATGCGGAGTCCTGACGGAACGGGTAGTAGGCATTGGTCGGATAGTTGGCCGGCGACTCGTTGTTGCCGAACAATATAACAATACCTTTGCCTACAAGTCTTTTGAGTTCATTGCGTCGTTTTACATAAGTTTCTTTGTCAAACATGAGCAAAAACAGTTTTTTGTATCATAATATCTTGCAAAGATATATTATTTTTATCGAAAATAAGTATCTTTGCACGATTTTTAAGCTAAAATAATGCAAGTAGACAGGAATACAGGGCTTGTGCTCGAGGGAGGAGGCATGCGGGGAGTGTTTACCAGTGGTGTGCTTGATGCGTTCATGAAGAACGAGCGTTACTTCAGATATGTGGTGGCAGTGTCGGCCGGAGCCTGCAACGGCATGTCTTACATCAGCCGTCAGCCGCGCCGTGCCCGCATATCGAACATAGACATGCTTGTGAAGTACGATTATCTTGGTGTGCGCAGGCTTGTCACTCACGGTTGTATATACGATCCTGAACTTCTCTATGACCGTTTTCCAAACGAACTTGTGCCTTTTGACTACGATACATATTTCAGCAATGCCGGAACATTTGAGGTGGTTACTACTAATTGTCTCACCGGACGTGCAGAATATCTTTCGGAACAGTCCGACCGTTGTAGGGCTATCGACATTGCTCATGCCAGCAGCAGTTTGCCGTATGTCTGTAAAATGATAGAAGTGGACGGCACTCCGATGCTTGACGGTGGTATTGTGGACAGCATACCAGTATTGAGGGCTGTTGGGCAGGGCCATCCGTTCAATGTTGTCGTGTGTACGCGAAACCGTGGTTACCGCAATAGTGGGCACGACCGGAAGATACCTTCTTTCATCTACCGTAACTATCCGCGTCTGCGTGTTGCTTTGAGCCGCCGTATAGCCGTATATAATGAGCAGCTGGCCATGGTGGAGCGTATGGAAGATGAGGGCCGCATCATTTGCATCCGTCCGCAACGCCCGATGGATGTAGACCGTATGACCAAAGATGCCGCGAAGCTGGAAGCACTGTACGAAGAAGGTTTCCGGTTGGGGTGTGACTTCTGTGAGAAATACGGGTGAGATGTTGTATGTCTGGGTCTGTTCCTAAGTTGTTTCTCTGTAGGTGTTTTATTTTTGGTACTCTGTTGTCGTAGCGTTAAGCAATCTTTCTTTCTCTGAAAAACAGGCAGGTGTAATGTTGTTTCTTCTGAAAATAGGTTAACCCGTAATATTCGTTATGCTTTTTTACGATGTCCGGTGTGTGCCATTCCGTGATATTGTTATACATTTGCCATTGGAAAAAGGCGGTGGATACCGTGCTTTTCTCCTTTGTGGAGTTGAGAATAAGGTATAAAGATTGTATAACAATAAAAATGAAAGAAGGTATGAAGAATGGAGTTATGATGCAGTATTTCGAATGGAATCTGCCTGACGACGGTAAACTTTGGGAACAGTTGAAAGAAGACGCTGAACATCTGCACGACATCGGAGTGACGGCAGTGTGGATTCCGCCGGCATACAAGGGATGCGGAAGCAGTGATGTGGGATATGGTGTGTACGACCTTTACGACCTTGGAGAGTTCGACCAGAAGGGAACCGTGCGTACCAAATACGGCACACGCGAGGAACTCGAGCAGGCTATAGATGCCTTGCACGCACACTCCATATCGGTATATCTTGACGCCGTGATGAACCACAAGGCCGGAGCCGACCGTGTGGAGACTTGCATGGCACAGCTCGTTGATCCTGACAATCGCGACCAGCCTATCAGCGAGCCATACGAGATAGACTGTTGGACGGGATTTGATTTCCCAGGTCGCGGTGACACTTATTCGGACTTCAAGTGGCACTGGTTCCATTTTTCCGGTACAGACTATAACGAGCGCGACAAGAAAACCGGCATTTATCAGATAGTCAGTGAGGGCAAGGCCTGGAGCATAGGCGTGGACGGAGAGAACGGCAACTACGATTATCTGATGTTCTCCGACATCGATCTTGACCATCCCGAGGTGGTGGCAGAGTTGCAGCGATGGGGAATATGGGTTGTGCGTGAGTTTAATCTTGACGGTATGCGCCTTGATGCCGTCAAGCATATGCACGACCGTTTCCTGCAAAAATTTCTCGAGGCGGTACGTGCCGATGCCGGTGATAAGTTTTATGCAGTGGGAGAGTATTGGGTCGAAGATATAAATACGCTTGAGGAGTATCTGGCAAATATAAATTACGAGATGGACCTGTTCGACGTGGCCCTGCATTACAACCTGTGTGCTGCGTCGAAGAGCGGCCGCGACTACGATCTGAGCCATTTGCTCGACGGCACGCTCGTGGCTTCACATCCAACGCTTGCCGTGACTTTTGTGGACAACCACGACTCGCAGCTCGGAAGTTCACTTGAGTCGCAAGTCGAAGACTGGTTCAAGCCGTCGGCCTATGCTCTGATTCTGCTCATGGAGCATGGATATCCTTGTCTGTTCTATGGCGACTACTACGGTGTAAAGGGTGAGCCGTCACCTCATAGGACGGTTATAGACACGTTGCTTGAAGTGCGGCGGCGTTGTGCCTACGGAAAGCAGACCGACTATTTTGACTATCCGTCGGTAGTGGGTTTCACGCGCTGCGGTGTCGATGACAAGCCCGGATCCGGTCTGGCTGTGCTGATATCCAATGGTGATGATGCAGAGAAACTTATGAATGTCGGTGAGACGCATGCAGGTGAAACGTGGCGTGAGGTGACCGGCAACCGTGATGAAACGATTGTCATCGGCGACGACGGCAATGGCGTCTTTCCTGTCTCGGCCGGTAAGGTGGCCGTATGGACCCCTGAGGTATAGAGTAAGTAGAAAATTAAAGTAAGTCAGTCGGCAAAATCAAACTGCATTATCGTCCGGACAAAGATGGATGCGCTCCGAAGGATAATGCAGTTTGATTTTGCTGACTGACTTAAAACTTTTTACTCTTAATTATTGATTTCCCCTTGTTCCATGTATTTTGGCGACGGGCCGTACTTGTTGGTACCCACCTGACTGTCAAGACACATGAAGACAATCATCATTATATTGTATGCCATACCGATGAGATAACTTATAGTCATAGGAAGAAAACCGGCAGACGAATTCGTTATCGTGTCTGCAATCTCCGTAGGATCGCTTACCTCGCCTTTGGCTATTTCCATAAGCATGTCGGAGCCTATGACGTCTACCAGATTGTATGCTATGACACCATAGCCTATTATTGTGCCTATGACTCCGATGCCGCACCACCATCCGCTACGTCCTGTGTCGTGCAGCCGGCGGAATGTCAGGGGAATCACGGCCAAAGAAAGCAGCAGACTTCCGATGCTGCCGATGAAAGGTATAAAACTTAATACCACATTGGCTATGATTACAGCCAGCATGCACCACCAGAATTCAGAACGGCGCGAGCGTCCGCTGAACTGTGTGAGTTTGTCCATAGCCTGTTTCAAGGCTTCACCAAAGCCAAGCTCCGGCATTTTCTTTACTTCATTCATGTGTTTGAAATGTTTTTGTTATTGATTAAATATATGTGACAGTCGTTTCATCCCGTGTTTTCTCGCCATGGCAAAGTTTGAACGAGTTCAATTTTGCGCATTTGGCTTGACGAAAACTGTCGTATCAGTCTTTCAGCAAGTCGGGCCGCAGACGTCGGGTGCGTTCCATGGCCTGCTCCATCTCCCATGCCTTTATCTTTGCCTCGTGTCCGCTCAGCAGAACCTCCGGCACTTTCCAACCCTTGTAGTCGGCGGGACGTGTGTATATCGGTGCCGAAAGCATGTCGTCCTGAAAACAGTCGGACAGAGCGCTCTGTTCGTCGCCGATCACTCCAGGCACTATCCTCACTATTGCATCGGCCATCACGGCGGCGGCCAGTTCGCCGCCCGTCAGCACATAGTCGCCGATGCTTATTTCGCGCGTTATCAGATTGTCGCGCACACGCTGGTCTATCCCCTTATAGTGACCGCAGAGTATGATGATGTTGCCTTTCATCGACAGTTCGTTGGCCACGTGCTGGTCAAACCGTTCACCGTCGGGCGATGTGTATATCACTTCGTCGTAGTCGCGTTCGGCCTTGAGTGCCGATATGGCCCGGTCTATCGGTTCGCACTGCATCACCATACCGGCGAATCCGCCGTAAGGATAGTCGTCCACTCGTCGCCATTTGTCGTTGGTATAGTCGCGCAGGTTGTGCAGGTGTATTTCCGCGAGGCCCTTTTTCTGTGCCCGTGCCAGTATCGACTCGTTTACGAATCCTTCGAGCATCTCGGGCAATACGGTAATGATGTCTATTCTCATAGCTGCAAAATTACTGAAACTTTGTTAAAGAACATTGCTCGTGTGGTTTAATAAATCTAAAAATATCACTGATATATCGTGTGCCTGTCTTTCGTCCGATGTCGTAGACACGTTCCATCTCCTTCGCATCATGCGAAATGTGGCCGATGGGCAGATGGGTGTCGGGGCGTATCACGAGGCACCGGCCCGCCAGCTCTGCCCGCCGCACATAGTCGAGCTGTGCGTTGTACATCGTGTGACGTCGTGCCATGGCCTCGGCCATCTTCGGATATCTCCGCATCCACATGCGCACGAGCGGCATCATTCTCATCGGGCGTTTGATGTAACCGTCGGGTTGGGTCAGTATCACCACATTCCTTTCATACCCGATGCTTTCGAAATATTCGAGCGGTATAGAGTCGGCCACGCCGCCGTCGAGCAGTTTGCGTCCGTTGATGTCCACCACCCGCGATACTATCGGCATCGATGCCGATGCGCGTACCCATTCGAAGAATCCGTGGCCGCCGTGGTCGCATCTTTTGTATACGGCCCGTCCCGTCAGTGCATCGGTGCATACGAGATAATACTCCATCGGGTTGTGCCCGAAGGTCTCGTTGTCGAAGATGTCGTATTGCGTCGGCACCACATGATAGGCGAATTCTGCGTTGAATATGTCGCCCGTCTTCAATAGCGAGCCAATGCCGCTGTAGCGCTTGTCGCGTGCAAAGCGCATATTGTATCTTATGGCTCGTCCGGGCTGCCGCGATTTGTAGTTGCAGCCGAAAGCGGCTCCTGCCGACACTCCTATCAGCCCGTCGGGGGTGATGTCGTGTTCCATCATCACGTCGAGTATGCCGGCGGTGAACAGTCCGCGCATGGCTCCGCCTTCGAGCACCAGTCCTATTTTCATAATCGGATTTCAGTAATTGGTTTCGTGTTTTGCTTTTTCAGCATATGGCTTATTCTGTTATGGCAGTCGCCTCCGGATTATTCCATCGTTTCTATCAGTCTCTCGTCGGCCGCCGTCCATGCCAGCTGTCCCAGCTCGTCGCGCGTCAGCCATTTGTAGCCCAGATGTTCCAGCAGCTTGAAATCGTCTGTGTCGCCGCCGCGACACAGATATGCCGCAACGGTGATGCTGAAATCAGGGTATTCGTGGTCTATTGTGCCTATTCTCCGGCCTACGTATACATCCCAGTCCATTTCCTCGCGTATCTCTCTGAGCAGTGCCTCGTGGTCGCTTTCTCCATCTTCCACTTTTCCGCCGGGAAACTCCCACCGTTCCGATATATATTCATATTTGCTTCTGCAACGTTGCATGCACAGGTATCGGTCGTTGCGCATTATGACTGCCGCCACCACGCGCGAGTGTTTCTTTTTCGTTGTTTCTTTTTCCATACGATATTTCGGTTATATGCGTTGTTCGGTATTGTTCATTCTCAACATGCGTTCGGGGATGTTTCCGATGATGGCGCTTGTGATGACGTCAAGCAGAGACTTGCGCAGAAAGTTCTTTGCCGTGAGCATCACCACTTCGCGTACCGGTATGGGCAGGCCGAACGGCCGTGCCAGCTCTTTCTGCTGCCCGGTGAGCTGTTCCAGTGCCAGTTCGGGTATGAATGTTATGCCCTGTCCGCTTTCAACCATGCGCATGAATGTCTCGATACTGCCCAACAGGTAGTTGGTCTTGCTCATTCCGGCAGATTTCAGATTGCAGAATTTTACCAGTTGGTCCCTGAAGCAATGCCCTTCGTCGAGCAGCCACAGTTGTTCGTGCCTCAAATCCGATGCTACTATGCGTGAGCGGTCGAACAGCAGGCTTCCGCGTGATACGTAGGCGATGAACTGCTCGTAGAACAGGACTCTGTGTCTCAGGTTGTGCAGACCGTCGATGTTCACGGCTATGCCGGCGTCAATATCGCCGTGAACGAGTGCTTCCGTGATTTGGGCCGTCTTCATCTCAGTCACTTGCAGGTTTATTCCCGGATGGCTGTAGTACAGTCTGGGCATGAAGCGTGGCAACAGATAAGGCGCTATTGTGGGCAGTATGCCAAGCCGGAACGTGCCTGTCAGCGAGTGCTGTTCTTCGGCTATTATCTCTTTTATCCGTCTTTCGCATTTCAGCATGGCCTGAGCCTGTTCTGCCACGAGCCGGCCGGCTCGTGTCGGTTCCACCCGCTGCGACGAACGTTCGAACAGGCTTACGCCAAGCTCGTCTTCAAGTTTGCGTATCATGGCGCTGAGTGTGGGCTGTGTCACTCCGCATTCTTTTGCAGCCTTGGCGAAGTGTTGCATACGGCATACGGCCGTGACGTATTGCATCTGTTGTAATGTCATGTTGCGGTCAAGAAAAACATTTATGGTGCAAAGATAATGCAAATCGAGAGCAGAATCTCCAAACTTGTTTGGAAGTTATGCCGAGATGCAGCTTATCTTCTGCAAAGATACGAAAAAATAGCCGGCAAGCATAGGTATGATAGATATTTTCTATGATGCGAAATGCCAATTCTATCGGTTTTTTATTGGTGCTGTTGCGCTTTCACTGTATATTTGCAGCCAATTAAGGATATTTGACGATAATATCGTGAATTATAATAACAAACAAAAAATAAATGGATTTATGAAAACATTGAAAGGAACGAAGACAGAAAAGAATCTTCTCGAGGCTTTTGCCGGAGAGTCGCAGGCACGCAACAAGTATTCGTATTTTGCATCCAAGGCAAAGAAAGACGGCTATATGCAGATAGCCGCCCTGTTTGAAGAAACGGCCGACAACGAGAAAGAACATGCCAAGATGTGGTTCAAATATCTTGAGGGCGGAGCTATTCAAGACACAATGACCAATCTGAAGGCGGCTGCAGAAGGCGAGAACTATGAGTGGACCGACATGTACGACCGCATGGCCCGCGAGGCAGAGGAAGAGGGGTTTCCCGAGATTGCCGCCAGAATGCGTGGTGTGGCCGCCATCGAGAAGGCCCACGAAGAGCGCTATCGCCGATTGCTGCGCAACATAGAGGAGGGGATTGTGTTCTCGCGCGAGGGCGATATGGTATGGCAGTGCCGCAACTGCGGGCATATTGTAGTAGGAACGAAAGCTCCGGAGGTATGTCCCGTATGTGACCACGCACAGAGTTACTTTGAGATAAAGTCCGAGAACTATTGAAAGACTGGCGCCTAATAAGGGGCATATGCAGATAAAGTGAATCCGATCCGGTTGCTTACAGTTTGAAAGCACTTGCCTGAAAATGCAAATCTGCATATCACGGACAAATTCTCCAAAAGGCGTAGATGGTTCTCCAAAACGGAGATTTCGGTATGAAAAATGCGATTTGAATTCTCCGTTTTGCCATTTCATGTGTTAAAAACGCGGTTTTGGTAATGACTTTTTTCGATATTATTTACAACGTGTGTAGCGTTTTATTGTCGGCGGTATCGTAGCCGGAACATTGACATACAGATATTTGAGAATAAAGAAAGGACAATTGTGTAAGATTGGTTGGTGTGTTTTCAAAACGGAGAATTCGGAGAATCTCCGAAAACAGAATATGCGCTGCATATGATTTTACAGGGTATATAATAATCTATTATTTAAATACATATATATGTATTTAAATAATAGATTATTATATAAAATATTTACTTACGGATTATAACATGATGCACACACCCTGTTTTCGGAGATTCTCCGAATTCTCCGTAATAAATCGCAACACCGATTGTAAATAAAAACAATCTCCATGCATCACTCGTCAAACCTGTCTATACAGCATACAACGACATTCCACTATCTGAAAATGTAAATATTCAGAAACATTTCGTCCGCAGAAAACTCGGAGAATTAACACTGAAAAATGCTATTTTAACATACCAAAATCGCGTTTTTAACACATGAAATGGCAAAACGGAGAATTCAAACCACGTTTTTCATACCGAAATCTCCGTTTTGGAGAATCAGTCCCGCCCGTTTTTCAGCGAGTTTTCTCTCCGATCATAGGTTGGGCATGTGGAGCAAAAGTGTGAAAAAACGTGCTTTCGGGTTCTTAAAGTGCTGATTTCGCATCCCCAAAGTGCCGCTTTCGCATTCCCAAAGTGCCACTTTCACACTGCAAAAGTGCCGCTTTTGCAATATCGGTTGCGATTGGCCGTTTTTTCAACGCAGTGAAAAGTCATGTAATGGTATGGAGATATATCACAATAAACAGATGTATGACAAACACAATCGGTATTCCTATGGTGAATTTCTTGTGCATTGTTTTATGGCGCCACACTTTCATGCCTGTCCATGCCCCGATGCTTCCTCCTATGACAGCCATTGTCAGCAGCGTAGCTTCGGATATCCGCCATTTTCTTTTTATGGATTTGTATTTGTCAATGCCATATGTAACGAAGGTGACAAGGTTGACAGCGATTATGTAAATGGCAATAAATAGATGATAGTCAGTCATATAATATCCTTTCGTGCATTGTTGTTGTCTTCTGATGTCGGATTCTAATCCCGCGTTTTTTCGCCATGGCTTGATGAAGACAAGTTCCGTTCAACTCATCTGGTTTGACGAAGACTTTTATGCTATGCCCATCAGTTCTATTTCGAATATCAGGGTAGAGCCGGCGGGTATGCCCGGCTGTGAATATTTTCCATAACCCATCTCGGCGGGGATATATACTTCCCATTTGTCTCCTATGCACATTTGCTGCATGGCAATGATCCATCCCTCTATGAGGTCGCAGAGCCTTATGGCAAGCGGAGCCCCTCCACGGCTGCTGTCAAACTGCCTTCCGTCTATGGTGCGGCCGGTATAATGGGCCGTCACAATGCTTCGCGGCGAAGGATGTATGCCATCGCCGTTTCCTTCCGCCAATACTTTGTAATATATACCTTTTGAAAGAGCTTTCACCCCGTCTTCCCGGACTTTGGTCTGCAGCCAATCCTTGTTTGCCTGAGCGTATTGTCTTTTGTTCATCTGACAAATTTTTTTATTGTGTCCAGCAAATCCTTTTCAGGCACTACGCCGCTCGTTCTCCAAAGCATCTCGCCATGCCTGAACAGCATCAGCGTAGGCACAGACCGCACCTGATGCTGCACTGCTGTTGCACTGTGTTTGTCTACATCGACTTTGATGATGCGGATCCTGTCACCAAGCACATCTTTCACCTGTTCCAGTATCGGGTGCATCATCTTGCACGGCTGACACCATGTGGCGAAGAAATCTACCAATACGAGTCTGTCGGATGATATAACGTCTTTGAATGTCTCCATTGTTGTCTATATGTGTAGTTTTACATCTTTCCCGAACGGTGCAAGCGAAAGTCCCGCCATCTTGAAATGCTGTTTTGCAAAGGGGATGCCGATAATCGTAACAAACAGCAACACACCGAAAACTATGTGTATAAGCCATGCCCACAAGCCTCCGAAGACAATCCAAAGGATATTCAGCGGTATACGTATGCATCCAGAGGGGCTGTCCGTTTCCTTCACTTCAGCCCCGAAAGGCCATAGGCAGAGCAAGCCGATCTTGAACGTCTGCAAGGCTACGGGTATGCCTATGATGGTGATTGCCATTGCCAGACTGCCTGTAAAATATCCTATGGCTGCTTCGAGGCCTCCGAAGAGCCACCACAATAGATTTCCTATTATACGCATATGTTTTTATTTATTCGTGTCTGTATACTTCACCGGTCCGATGTGCGGCATGTACGGTGTGTTTGTAGTAAAACGGGTTACAAAGATAATCTGTTTTTCCGATAAACCATAATATTTGAATGGAAAAGTCCGGTAAGATGTCCATTCAGTATTTGGTATGAACCGGATGTGCGGGAGACTTATGTCTGTTTATTGTATATACCACTGTTTTTATGTCAGTTTCGTCAATCAGGAATGTGTGTAAAGGATGTCGTGATAATTTCGTTTGTTTTTGAATATGTTTTTGAAAAATAATTCATATTTGTTTTGTTTTTGAGAAATATTTGTTATTTTTGCAGATGATTCTCTGAATATTCTGTTTCGTGGGATATAGGCGGACGTGTCCGTTGATTTCTGCACATAGAGACAGTATATCTTACTCACGCCGTACAAGAGGAGACTGATGGCGGACGGGAAAATGTCCGTGACGGTAAATACGCTGACAGCGGCAAAGGGGTTGGGGAAAGAGAGTCACTATTATAAAAAGGCGTTTGCTTGACGCTTTGTTCTTGACGATTAGAAATCTGGCAGTTTCAACATTCAGTCATGGAACATAGCAGCGGTAGATGCTCATGGGATGTTTTTATAGGCATCTTTCTGTCTATATTGTATATACCATTGTTGTATGTATTCAGCAGATGGTGTATGCGGTATGTGATAGAGGGATAATTATATAAATTCATCGGCGTGGGTTCTGGCGTTGCTCGTTCTGACTGAATGGGCCAATGCCAGAGCCTCTAATCGTGGAACGGGTAACAGGTACGATCTCCACGCTTTTTTGTATAGTTCCATTTGTATATTAATGAAATAGCTGATGCATGGAGGTCGCGGCAGGCATTGTTTGAAACGATGGTGAAGGAAAGGACTTTTAAATATGATAAGTTCAAGAGATGTACTTGTACTCTCTATGTGACAGAGAATTGCAATCTTAATTGTGTATATTGCTATGAGCATTTGAAAGGTAAAGCTGTGATGTCTTTGGATATAGCTAAGAAAGGCATAGTTTCTACTTTTGAGCGTGCTGTGTCGGAAAATATAGAATATGTGGAGATTTTGTTTCATGGTGGAGAGCCTTTTATGGCGTACAAGCGTATCAGAGAAATATGTGAATGGCTTTGGGCAAGAGAATGGCCGGTTAATTATATTTGCTATGCTACAACAAACGGCACACTTATACATGGTGAAATAAAAGAATGGCTGTTAAAAAACAAGCATCGTTTTTGCCTTGGATTGAGTTTGGACGGAACACGTGATATGCACAACCGTAACCGGTCAAACTCTTATGAAAAAATAGATATAGCTTTTTTCAGAGACAATTGGCCCGTGCAGGGAGTGAAGATGACACCATCTCCTGGTACATTGGCATCATTGTCAGATGGGATAATCCATATACATGAATTGGGCTTCTGTCGTAATAATTGTACTTTTGCGACAGGTATCGATTGGGATAAGGACGAACATGGTAACAGTGTGGACTATAAGAAAATATTACAGGAACAGTTGATGATTCTTGCAATGTACTATTTGAAACATCCAGACATAATTCCGGTGGATTTGTTGAATATAAAATTCATAGCTGTTGCAGCAGGTAAGGGTGGAATGACAGATAAATTGTGCGGAGCAGGTAGTATAATGCGTTGCTGGACTCCTGACGGACAATGCCTTCCTTGTCACTTGTTTTATGAGGTAAGTAAGGAAAAAGGCGAAAAACTGGGAGAGTTTGATTTCTCCTCTCCAGACAGATTGTCTGATGAACGCTGCCGCGGTTGTATTCTTGAAACAGTCTGTCCCACTTGTTATGGTGGTAATTATATAACTTACGGTGACGTGTCGAGACGTGATCCTTACACATGCGTCATAACCAAGATACGTGTGTTGGCCGGTTCATGGATGATTGGCCATATGCTTGAAAAGCCTTGTGATTATGCGGCTTTGCGGGATTTTGACAATGATGAACTTGCTATGATAGCCAAAGGGGTAATCATGACCCAGACTTTCTTGGAAGAGAGTGGATTTATAAGAGAATTATCTAATGGTTAATTGTCCTTACCATCAAACAGGGCAAATCACAAAATTACAGTTAAGTCATGAATTTTAAGTTGACGAACATTGATGCCATCAATCAAATGTATGGAAAGAAGATGGCAAAGATGAATGAGACAACATGGCACGTAAGTGCCAATTGTTGTGGATGCAGTGGCGATTGCGGTTCAAACTGGATGCGCAGTTAAGACGGTTCTATTGTTGAAATAAGGGAAACTATAATTTGTTTTTCTTGTGATTCTCGATGTTATTCATCGTAAAACCTTAAATCAACCCTTTGTGAGAATTAATTTCGCATGTGATAAATTCTTCGAAGGGTTGATAGTATCGGATTTTTCACTAAATTCAAAATTATAAAAACTTATGGGATTCTTTTCTGATTTGTTTTCATGCGACACCTGTCGCAATTGTGGCTCAACACGTCTCAAACTGGTGGTCCAGTACGGCCCATGCGAATTGAAAGCATGCTATAATTGTAGCAAAGTTCACATATATGATAAGGTTCCAATTTGTGCAGTTTGTAATAGAGTAATGAGAGAGGCACAACATACAATCATTATGGGACTATTGTGCCTAAATGTACTTATTGCGGACATATTTATGACGCTGATGAGAAAGGTTGGGTAAAATGTAAACTAAAGATTATGATTCAATATTTAATATCGTTGCTTCCTGTTGCAGCTCCTGTCGCTATTTTGATTATACTTGTTGTGGTGTTGTCTGTTTTGTATGTATTGACCCGTATATTCTTTAGCGCAGAAGTTGCTTCGGGTATTGTATCTGGATTTTTTGTAGGCATATTTCTTGGCATAGTAATAGGAATAGTCTTTATGTGGATATCTGCCGGATCTATATTCGGGATGCTTATGTCATCTGTTTCCTGGATGCCTTTTGTTTGGGGATGGGTGGTGACGGTAATTGTTTCAGCTGTCGTTGGCGGAGTTAAAAGAATCTGATAGAATAAGTAGTACTCTATTTGATTCTAATCGTAAAACAATTTTTACGGCAGCATTTATTTTGATATAGTGATGTTATCTGAGCTTGTTGCGGTTATAGTGTGGCGTGACACGGTGCACGAAAAACAGCAGCGAAAGCGTACAGAGTGCCGCCCCGGTGAGATATACCATATAAAAGGTGAAGTGCTGGGCTATTATGCCGCTGCTCACTATTCCGATACCTATGCCGACGTCCCATGCCGTGAGATAGGTGCTTGTGGCAGTGGCGCGCTGGTTGTTGGGTGCGAGATTGATGTACAGTGAGTTCATGGCGGGGAACATTACGCCGAACCCAGTGCCGAGAAGTAGCGGAACGGTGAAGAACATCGTTGTGGCGGCGGCCGGACTTACGGATACCGCCTGACGGCAAAGGCTGAGCAACAGGAATGCGGCGATGACAGGATAGTAGCCGAAGCGGATGCATTGGGTGATGTAGCCGCGGTCGACTTTCTTGCCGGCCACGAGTCTTGATGCGCCCATGCCTGCGGCCATCAGCGTGAAGAAGAATCCTGTGGGCACGTCAAGATTTATCTCTCGGGCATACATAGCCACGAAATTGGTGGTGGCACCGTAGGGTATCGACAGCATGAGCAGTGATATGCTTACCGGTATCCCTTTCAGCAGTATGAAGCGGTCGAGGGATATTCCGTGGCTTCTGACGGTGCGGTTGGCTGGTGTAACATTGTCGTCTTGGCGTTTGCCGCCCGCTGTATTGCGGACGGGATGTTGCGGCTTTCTCAGCGATTCAGGAGTGCGTGCTTTGACGGATATGGCGCAGAGCAGTCCTATGGCGCTGGCCGTCATTCCGGCAAGGAAGATACTGTTATAGCTGATCTGTCCGTGGAGCAAAAGTCCGGCCATCGGTCCGAGAGCCATGGCAATGTTGTTGGTCAGTCCGTAATAGCCCAGTCCCTCGCCGCGTCTGCTGCTCGGCATGATGTCAACACAAAGTGTGTTGCCTCCAACGGTGACGCCGCCGAATGCCACCCCATGAATGGCGCGCAGGAGGATAAAGGCGGTAAGGGTGGTGTCGGACATGTATCCGAGAAACATTGCCATGCAGGCCACATAGCATGATATGTATATGGGCTTGCGCGGAAATCTGTCCATGAGAAATCCGGAGAAAGGGCGCACACAGAGGCAGCTCACAGTGTAGCAGCTCAGTATGATGCCGATGGCGGCAGTATGGCAGGCGTATGTCTCTCTAAGATAGAACGGCAGCACCGGCACGAGCAGCCAGAAGCCGAAGAAGAAGAGGAAGTTGGCTGCCAGGATACAGATATAACCGGGTGTGAAAAGTCTGTCTTTTGTCATTGATTGTCGTGTTTACAATGCAAAAATGCGGAGCCACAAAGTTTCGGGTAAGAGGTTCTTTGTGGCTCCGCGTGTGTAGTGTGTATGTATGCTTGAAGGTGCTTCTCAGTTTGCGGCTTCAAACTCCTTGAGGAATCGGGTGTCGTTTTCCGAGAACATGCGCAGGTCGCTCACCTGATACTTCAGGTTGGTGATGCGCTCTACACCCATGCCGAACGCATAGCCGCTGTATACCTTGCTGTCTATTCCGCATTGCTCGAGCACGTTGGGGTCGACCATGCCGCATCCCAATATCTCCACCCATCCGGTGTGCTTGCAGAATCCGCATCCCTTGCCGCCGCATATATGGCATGATATGTCCATCTCGGCACTCGGCTCAGTGAAGGGGAAGTAGCTCGGGCGCAGTCGTATCTTGGTGTCGGTACCGAACATTTCGCGTGCAAACGACAGGAGTACTTGCTTGAGGTCGGTGAACGATACGTTCTTGTCGACATAGAGGCCTTCCACCTGATGGAAGAAGCAGTGGGCGCGTGCCGTGATGGCTTCGTTACGATATACGCGGCCTGGGGCTATGATGCGTATTGGAGGCTGCGAGTTTTCCATGAAACGTGCCTGTACGGAACTTGTGTGGCTGCGCAGCACCATGTTCTTGGTCACGTCGCCAGTCTGGCTCTGCTCCACAAAGAATGTGTCCTGCATGTCGCGTGCCGGATGGTCGGCCGCAAAGTTCATCTTCGTGAACACGTGCAGGTCGTCCTCCACTTCCGGTCCGTCGGCCAGTACGAAGCCCATGCGCGAGAATATGTCTATAATTTCGTTGGTGACGATGGTCAGCGGGTGGCGTGTGCCGAGGCGTATAGGGTAGGGCGAGCGCGTAAGGTCCATGGCCGGACCGTCACCCTCGGTTGTTTCGAACTGCTCTTTAAGGGCGTTGATCCGCTCTATGGCTGTCTGCTTCAGTTCGTTTATTCTCATTCCCACTTCCTTTTTCTGTTCTGCCGGTACATTGCGGAAGTCGGCCATGAGTGTTGTTATTTCACCTTTTTTGCTAAGATATTTCAGTCGCAGAGCCTCTATTTCTTCAGCGTTGTGTGCGTTAAGGTTCTGCACTTCATCGAGAAGTTTTTCTATTTTGTCGAGTATCATTGTTGCTATGAATTATAAATTTGCTGCAAAGGTAATATTTTTGTACCGAATATTGGTCATAAATCAAAATAAAGTTGTACTTTTGCGCAAATTTGAGAGGCGGAATCAATTCCGGTTTATAAATGAGAAAGTTTTTGATTGCGATTTCTGCATCGTTTTTGCTTATGCTTTCATGTAAAGGCGGCAAGATGGCGGGTGACGATGGCGAAGCACCGTCGGACTCGGTGGAGATAGTCGATACAGCGTCGGTCGACACCATGGAACAGCTCATTTCCGACACTCCTATGCCGAAAGCGGCCGATGAGCTCTTTGACGACTTCTTCTTCAATTATGCAGCCAACCGCAAATTGCAGTTGGAGCGGACTGTTTTCCCACTTCCTTTAGTTATCGGTGAACGTACGGACACAATAACCAAGCATGCATGGAAGACGGAGCATTTCTTCATGCATCAGGGCTACTATACGCTGATGTTTCCCAACCGCAGTCAGATGGAGCTTGTGAAGGATACCGCCGTCAGCAATGTGACGGTAGAGAAGATAGACTTTGCCATCAAGACAGTAAGGCAATATATATTCAACCGTACCGGCGGCCTGTGGATGCTCAGGAAAATCAATATCATTCCTCTTTATAAAAACGATAATGCCTCTTTCCTGAAATTCTATCATCAGTTTGCCAATGACTCTGTATTTCAGACGGAAAGTCTTTATGATCCGGTACAGTTTGTCGGTCCTGATCCGGACGATGACTTCAGTCAGATGGAAGGCGTAATCAGTCCTGACACATGGCCGGCCTTTGCACCCGAATTGCCGCAAACGATGATATACAACATTAATTACGGACAGACATGCAGGAAAAGCAACCAGGTGATATTCATGATAAGAGGGATATCAAACGGCCTTGAGATGGAACTTACGTTCAAGCGCGAGGGGTCCAAATGGCAGCTTGTGAAAATGACAACTTAAGGGGATGATTATGAAAGATGTCAGAGACTATGATCTCACTGCGAACAACACATTCGGCATAAAGGCCCGTTGCCGACGTTTCATTGAGTTTGACACAGTGGATGGGCTGAGGGACGTGTCGGCCATGCTTACCGATGCTGACAGGCCGCTGCTCGTTTTGGGAGGCGGGAGTAATCTGCTTCTTACCAAAGACTATGCTGGTACTGTGCTCCATTCGGCTATACATGGAATATCTGTCAACGAAACGACCGATGGCGGTTGGGTGGAGGTGCGTGCCGGCAGTGGTGAGACGTGGGACGAATTTGTTGAATTATGCGTGTCAAACGGTTGGTATGGCGCTGAGAATCTTTCGCTCATACCTGGCGATGTGGGGGCGAGTGCCGTGCAGAACATCGGTGCCTATGGCGTTGAGGCAAAGGATATAATACATAAGGTTGAGGCGGTGGATGTCAGTTCCGGCAGTGTGGTGACGTTTGCAGCAGAAGAGTGTGGCTATGGATACAGGCAGAGCCGTTTCAAGAACGAGTGGAAAGGACGCTATGTGATAACCTATGTCACTTATCGTCTGAGCAAGACGTTTGTTCCTCGTTTGGATTACGGCAATATACGTGCCGAACTCGAACGCCGGGATATTGTCGTACCGACAGCCGAACAGGTGCGCCGTGTGATTATAGATATGAGACAGGCCAAGTTGCCCGATTATACTAAAGAGGGAAATGCCGGCAGTTTTTTCATGAACCCGGTAGTGACGCGTGAAAAGTATGAAGAGATAGTAGCGGAGTATGGTGCGGGATATGTGCCACATTATGCTACAGACAACGGACACGAGAAGATTCCGGCCGGATGGCTGATAGAGAAATGCGGATGGAAAGGGCGTTCGCTCGGTCGTGCGGGTGTGCATTCACGCCAGGCGCTTGTGCTCGTCAACCGCGGCGGTGCTACGGGAAATGACATACTGGCATTGTGTGAAGCCGTGAGAAGCGATGTGAAGGCAAGGTTCGGAATAGAAATGAATCCGGAGGTCAATATCGTATGAAAGTGACATTGCTCGGTACGGGTACAAGCAGTGGGGTGCCTACGATAGGCTGCTGTTGTGATGTATGCACGAGTGGTGACCCTCACAATCGTCGTATGCGCTGTTCGGCACTTGTTGAAACAGATACTACGCGTATACTCATTGACTGCGGACCAGATTTTCGTCAGCAGATGCTCATGCAGTCATTTCGTCGTATTGACGGCATACTTGTCACTCATGCGCATTATGACCATGTGGGTGGAATAGACGATGTGCGTCCTTTCTGTACATTCGGAGATATTGATGTATATGCGGATGTCTGTGCAGCAAAGGCTCTCCGGCAGGCTATGCCTTATTGTTTTGCAGAAAACAAATATCCTAATATTCCGGATATAAGTCTTCATGTGATATCGCCTCATGTACCGTTGACAGTAGGTGACATAACTGTGATGCCGGTCGAAGTGATGCATGGCAGCATGCCTATTCTCGGATACCGTTTCGGCAGGTTCGCCTATATTACCGACATGAAAAGCATCGGTGACGAGGAACTCCCGTATCTTGACGGTGTGGATGTGCTTGTGGTCAATGCCCTGCGTTTTGTCAAAGAACATCATTCCCATCAACTTGTGGATGATGCCGTTGACTTTGCACGTCGTATAGGTTCACAGCGTACATTACTGATACATTCCAGTCATCATATAGGACTTCATGAAGATGTGAACAGAATGTTGCCCGATGGTGTGGAGCTGGCTTACGACGGACAGACGTTGCTCGTGTGAGTGATATTCTGGTATTGGCTTACAATGGTGTCACAGTATTGTTTTCATCTCTTTTTTCTTCTGAAAATCCTGTTGTATTGCTTCATCAGTTTGCGTACAAGCATAAATGCGTCAAAAGCCATAATTCCTTTGCTCACTATACCTGCAACGAGTTCGCTCCTGTTGTTTTCTTTTTTCTCTGAAAACAAACTGTGCCATATGTTTTCTATAGATTCTGATTTGCTGCGAATTTCTGTCAGCAGTTCGTTCTTGCGTACTTCCAGTTCTTCGCGTGTATTGAATCTGTTGTTGTTATCTGTTGTCATGGCTGTCTTATATTTTTATATGTAATATAACGTTCATGTTCATGCGCGTTTTCTCGCCACGGCGAAGTTTGGACAAGTTTCGTTCTTTTCGTATGGGGCTTTACGAAAACGCTCAGTTCAATAATACTTTGGTTAAAAATCTTATTAACGGTCTTTCTATAAGTATTCTTCGGAATATCACTATAAGCACAATCAGCAGAAGGAAGAAAGCCGATACAATGGCATATGCTCCGGCAATTCCTGTGACAGGGGCCATCCAATATACGGCGGCAAAAGAAAGGTAGAACAATATGGCTATTGTCAGCACAAACAATATAATCGAGATGGTAAGTGCGGTGAGCATCCTTACCATCTTGTCAATTACATCGAACTTCAGATATTCTTTCTGAAGTCCGATATAATCTTTGAGCACTTCTATCAGTTGTGCTACAGACTCAACATTTTTGTCGCTTGATAACATAACTTATATCTTATGCTCTGCTTTTACTTATTTTGCCGACGGCTTACAAGGCCGGAGCAGCATCCTTTATGTCGTCCACCAAGTCGCCCACTTCTTTACGTGTCAGCTTGATATTGTGTTTTTTGAGAAAATCGTCAACAGCGTCTGTAATCTTCTCACGTGTGTCTTTACCCTTTTCGGGGGCAAGTAGCAATCCCACTGCGGCGCCGGCGATGGCTCCGCCCAAGAATGCGCCAATGTAACCTAAAGTTTTCATAATTCAGATAATTTATTAGTTAAACATTTTTTTATACGAAGCCTGCTGTAAACAGCCTGTCCGACGAGTGTTGCCTTATGTGGCTTGTATTGCAGTGCTTCGACGAATTCGTTAGGCAAATGTACGCAATATTTTCTGAAACAATACTCTTCGGACTATCATTTTTTGTTAAAACACTTGTATTTTCGACATTTAACAAACTTTATGCGACTACAGTCTTTACTTTTGGACTATATTTTGTAACTTCGCACAAATATTTTTTGAAACGTAAAGTCTAATTAAATAAGGTATTTAAAAATGAAGAAGTACATGGTATTATGCGCAGGATTGTTTGCATCTGTAGCTTTTACAGGATGTAAGTCGAGTGAGAGCGCTTACAAGAAAGCATATGAGAAAGCCAAAGCACAGGAGACGGCACAACAGCCTATAGACCAGACCCAGCCGGAAGAAGTCAATGTTGTCACTCCTATTGTGGAGAAACCTGCGACAGAAACTAAGGTCGTTGATAACACCGACAATGTACAGGTGCGTCAGGAGCGTGTATCGGTTATCAGTGGTAGCGGACTGAAGAGTTTCAGTGTCGTTGTCGGTTCGTTTTCAGTAATAGCCAATGCTGAGGGCCTGTATCAGCGTCTTAAGGATGCAGGATACGATGCGCAGATTGCAAAGAATGACGAAAGGAATATGTATCGTGTGATTGCCGCAACGTTTGACAGCAAGTCTGATGCAGCGGCAAGCCGCAATGAATTCCGTGCGAAGTATCCTGATGCATGGTTGCTTTTCAACGGACAATAAGCATAGAGTACGCTTAAATATAGTGGCACGTATACTTTCGATTGATTACGGAAAGAAACGTACAGGGCTGGCAGTCACCGATCCTCTTCAGATTATAGCCGGAGGATTGGCGACTGTTCCTACATCAGCCCTTTATGATTATTTATGCGACTATGTGTCGCATGAGCCGGTGGAACGGATTGTTATAGGCAGGCCGGTTCAGCCGAACGGTGAGCCAAGTGAGAATATGGCGCGTGTGCAGCAGTTTGTCAACAGATGGCGCAAGGCTATGTCGGGCATACCAATAGAGTATTATGACGAACGTTTCACTTCCGTGCTTGCCCATCGTGCTATGATTGACGGTGGCCTGAGGCGTAAGGCGCGTCGCGACAAGGCGCTTGTGGATGAAATCAGCGCTACTATAATCCTGCAAGACTATATGCGGGGACATCCGCGTGTGTGATACGCTTATAGGCATGACGATAAGACGCGTTTAATATGAAGTATAATATAATTATCAAACAGTGATATTACCAATATATATATACGGGCAACCGGTATTGAGAAAGGTTGCAGAGGATATACCCGAGGATTTTCCGGGATTGAACGATTTGATCAAGGATATGTTTGAAACGTTGACCGAGTCCGACGGTGTCGGACTGGCAGCTCCTCAGATAGGCAAGGCCATACGTCTGGCGGTTATCGATCTTGATGTGCTTTCGGATGATTTTCCTGAGTATAAGGATTTTCGAAAGGCATACATTAATCCGCATATTGTAGAATATGACGACAGCGAAACGGAGGCTATGGAGGAAGGCTGTCTCAGTCTGCCGGCAATACACGAGAAAGTGGTCCGTCCGACACGTATACGCGTAAGCTATCTTGACGAGGACATGCAGCCTCATGACGAGTGGGTGGACGGTTATCTCGCACGTGTGATGCAGCACGAGTTTGACCATCTTGACGGAAAAATGTTCATAGACCGCATATCATCTTTGCGTAAGCAACTTATAAAGAACAAACTCCGCTCGCTCCTTCAGGGCCGTTATCGCTGCGGATATAAGACCAAGGCTGCGGTGAAGCGGTGATATGGTTTTTTCATGTATAGAAAGATTGTTTTCATCATAGCAATGTATGTGCCTTTGGTCGGTATGGCCCAGTTCAATACCGACAGATTGGTGACGATAGGGCGCAGTGCGCTTTATTATGAAGACTATGTACTTTCGATACAGTATTTCAACCAGGCCATCAGTGCCAAGCCACATCTTTACGAACCATGGTATTTTCGTGGTGTGGCAAAATATTACCTCGATGATTATGTCGGAGCCGAAAACGACTGTACACAAGCTATCGAACGCAATCCTTATGTTGTAGGTATCTATGAATTGCGCGGGTTGTCACGCATCAGACAGAACAAGTTTGACGAGGCTGCCGATGACTACATACGGGCATTGAAATACTCTCCGGACAATCAGAGTTTGTGGCACAACCGTGTGCTTTGTCGTATACAGCAGAAGAACTTTGAACAGGCTCATCTTGACTTGGATACCATGCTTGCACGTTGGAGCAAGTATGCACGCGGATATTCCATGAGAGCCGAAGTATACATGTTGCAGAAAGATACGGCACGTGCTGTTGAGGCTCTTGACCGCAGTCTTGAGCTTGACCCTTATGATGGCAGTACATGGGCAGCGGCAGCTGTAATAAGTCTTTCACGCAGTGAATGGCAGGAAGCTGAAAAACGTCTGGACAAGGCTATTCATCTTGTTCCGAACCAGGCCGGCAATTACATCAACCGTGCTTTGGCCCGTGTGAACAGAAACAACTTGCGTGGTGCTATGTCCGATTATGACACAGCGCTTGATCTCGACCCGAACAATTTTCTTGGTCATTATAATCGCGGTCTGCTGCGTGCCCAGGTAGGCGACGACAACCGGGCCATTACCGATTTCGACTTTGTGCTGGGGCTTGAGCCTGACAATATGATGGCATTGTTCAACCGCGGGCTTCTGTTGGACAAAACAGGTGATTTGCACGGTGCCATTCGGGACTATTCGAAAGTAATCGACCGTTATCCCAATTTCTGGACCGGCCTGCACTACCGTGCCGGCTGTTACCGTCGTCTTGGTATGACACGTCAGGCTGAGACGGATGAGTTCCGTATATACAAGGCACGTTTGTATAAGTCTCTCTATGGCAAGCAACCGCGTCTTAATAAGGATCAGATGCGCAAGCGCAGCGACGAGGACCTTGACAAATACAATCAGCTTGTTGTGGCCGACGAACATGAGGTAGAGCACGAATACGAGAACGACTATCGCGGACGGGTTCAGAATCGTCGTGTGGACATGGCTTTCATGCCTATGTATGAATTGTCTTATGAACAGCACCGTACCGAGGTGAAGCCTTTCATGGCTTTCGACAGTCAAGTTGAGGCTTTCAACAGTAAGGTGCGTATGTCAGACAGACTGTATATAAACTGTGTTCCGGCAAAGCTCGATGAAAGACGCTCAGCCGTGTATTTTTCGCGCATCGACAGTCTTTCGTCCGTATTGGCTCATGATAGCGGCGAATCTCGCCGGTCGTCATTGTTGAGAAGGGCCGTTGCCTATTCTGTGATACAGAATTTCGAGAGTGCAATAGAGGACCTTTCGGCAGTCATACTTGCCGACAGCACTTCGTCAATGGCTTATTGGCAACGTGCCGTGTGCCGGTCGAAGATGGAGACATTCGAAGCATCGCAGGACATCGGTACATCGGAAATAGCATCGGCAACGGTAATTGCCGATTTTTCAGCAGCTATAAGGCATAACCCGCGCTGTGCTTATCTTTACTATAACCGTGGCAATGTCTATGCTTCGTGCAAGGATTATGTCAATGCAATAGAAGATTACAACAGGGCGCTTGTTCTCGATGAGAATCTGGCTGAGGCATACTATAACCGTGGGCTTGTCTGTCTGAAATCGGATCGTCTGTCGGAAGGTATCAACGATCTGAGCAAAGCCGGAGAGTTGGGACTCTATACAGCCTATAGCGTGATAAAGAAATATAGCAAGAAGTAAGATATCTTGTCCAGACTTTGCCATAGCGAGAAAATGTGATATAAGTGTTTTTTATATTATGAGAAAGAATATAGTATTGTCAGTTTTATTGTTCTTCAGTGTTCCGGCCGTTGCGCAGATTCAGGCTTTGAAGGGACTTGCATCTTTGGCAATACCTGATGCCGGACTTGAAGAGATACATGGTGAGGTGGTAGCTCTGACATCCGATGTCGGGAAAGATGTGGAGATTCTCAATGCCATAAATGCAGGCTATCCGTTTCTTCCGGATTCTATAGAGGCGATAAAGCGCAGGGCTGCCGCTTGTGGCATAACCATCGACGTACGGATAGGCACCGAGCCTCCGTTGTCGTACAGTGGATATACTATGACTGCATTTGACGAGGAAAAGTACAACAAGCTCAGCAAGGTGAAGAAACTGGCTTATCTCTCCAAGGTGCACAAGGCGTTGCGTGACGAACATGCCCGGTACTCGTCTGTTATAAATATAGCCGTCAATAAGATTGAGGAGATATTGGCGTTTTTGGAAGATACGGACAGGCAAGTTAAGGCGGCTGAGAAGAAAAAGGGTGGAGCACAGGCCGCCTTTTATGGGCTTGACGATGCCGGGCGTATGGCAATAAAGCATATGAAGAAAGAGGTTGCCGGAGTCAAGGGCCGTTCTTAGTTCGGATTTTTATCCTGCGTTTTCTCGTCATGGCAGAGTTGAAACAAGTTTCACTTTGCTCATCCGGCTTGACGAAAACGTTTCTTGCTATATTGACAAGGCTTGCCAAATGAGGGCCAACGAATAAAAAACATAGTGAAAATGCACTTGTTTTGGGAAAAATAGTTAACTTTGCCACTGATTAAAACTAAAACATATATTGTAGATATGATTGACATTAAATTTCCTGACGGTTCTGTTCGCTCGTATGAGCAGGGCGTAACGGGATTGCAGATCGCCGAAAGCATATCACCGGCTTTGGCACGCGACGTATTGGCTTGCGGAGTGAATGGTGAGACAGTAGAACTTAATCGTCCGATAACAGAGGACTCGAGTATCGCACTCTACAAGTGGGACGACGATGAAGGCCGTCATGCTTTTTGGCACACCTCGGCCCACTTGCTTGCCGAGGCGCTGCAGGAACTCTATCCTGGCATACAGTTCGGATTCGGACCGGCTATCGAGAACGGATTCTTCTATGACGTATTGTTGAAGGACGGCGAGTCGATCAAGGAATCCGACTTCCCGAAGATTGAGGCCAAGATGAAAGAACTGGCCGGAAAGAAGGAGCCCGTAGTGCGTAAGGAAGTGGCCAAGGCCGATGCGCTTGCCGAGTTTGGCGCTGCCGGACAGACATATAAGTGTGAGCACATCGAGCAGGATCTTGAGGACGGCACAATAACCACTTATACTCAGGGAGCCTTTACCGACCTTTGCCGTGGTCCGCATCTTATGAATACCGGTGCTATCAAGGCTGTCAAGCTGACAAGCGTTGCAGGAGCATTCTGGCGTGGTGACGCTACGCGTGAGCAGATGCAGCGTCTATACGGCATCACGTTCCCAAAGAAGAAAATGCTTGACGAGTATCTCGTGATGATAGAGGAGGCCAAGAAGCGTGACCACCGTAAGATAGGCAAGGAGATGGAACTGTTCATGTTCTCCGAGCGTGTCGGTAAGGGGCTGCCCATTTGGCTTCCAAAAGGCACCGAGTTGCGTCTGCGCCTGCAGGATATGCTGCGAAAGATACAGAAGCGTTACGGATATCAGGAGGTGATAACACCGCACATAGGTTCGAAGAATCTCTATGTTACCAGCGGTCACTATGCACATTATGGCAAGGATTCGTTTCAGCCGATACATACTCCGGAAGAGGGCGAGGAATATATGCTCAAGCCGATGAACTGTCCTCATCACTGTGAGGTGTTCGCCTGGAAGCCGCGTTCGTACAAGGATCTGCCGTTGCGCATCGCAGAGTTTGGAACGGTATATCGCTACGAGCAGAGCGGTGAGCTTCACGGACTTACACGTGTGCGCTCGTTCACTCAGGACGATGCTCATATATTCTGTCGTCCCGATCAGGTGAAGAGTGAGTTTTTGCGTGTGATGGACATCATTCAGACGGTGTTCTCAACGTTTAACTTCTCCGACGATAATGTAGAGGTGCAGATTTCGCTACGCGATCCTGAAGACCACGAGAAGTATATCGGAAGCGACGAGGTTTGGGCTTCTGCAGAGCAGGCCATTATCGAGGCTTGTCAGGAGAAAGGCTTGAAGGCTAAGGTTGAGTATGGCGAGGCTGCTTTCTATGGTCCCAAGCTCGACTTCATGGTGAAAGATGCTATTGGCCGCCGTTGGCAGTTGGGTACGATTCAGGTGGATTACAATCTCCCGCAGCGTTTCAAACTGGAGTATACGGACGAGGACAACCAGAAGAAGACTCCGGTGATGATTCACCGTGCGCCGTTCGGTTCGATGGAGCGTTTCTGTGCTGTGCTTATCGAGCACACAGCCGGTCATTTCCCCTTGTGGCTCACGCCGGACCAGGTTGCCATCCTGCCAATATCTGAGAAGTTTAATGACTATGCGGCCCGTGTGGCTTCCGAGCTTGACAGGGCCGGAGTGCGTGCAACGGTTGACAAGCGTAACGAGAAGATTGGCCGTAAGGTGCGCGACAACGAGCTGAAGCGTATACCTTATATGGTCATTGTAGGCGAGAAAGAGCAGGCCGATGCTACTGTCAGTGTGCGCAAGCAAGGCTCGGAGGAACGCGGTGTGATGACAATAGCCGAGTTCGCTGCCAAGATTAACGGTGAAGTGGCTGAACAACTGAAAGCCACCGACATACGTCCGGAGTAAGATAAGAATAAACATATCGATATAATAAGAGCGGAGAAGAAAGTCTTGTTTATGGCTTGCTTCTCCGTTTTTTATGTTTTTTCGTTGTCCGTCATTCAGCATAATTTCGATAATGTTTCGGTCGGCAAAGATGGACATGCGTAGTTGTTTTGTTCCTAATTGACAATAGGAAACGAGAAAGGATGATGATGGGATGAAAATTTACGTGATATTTATTTGACCAACGAGCATAATTCAGGTAAAAAAACAGAAAAAATATTTTGTTAATTGTCTGAATTGTCGTACCTTTGCATCCGATTTCTATAAAATAGTTGAATGAAGAATGACAAAATAAAGAATCAGTATCGTGTCAATGAACAGATACGAGTACGTGAAGTCCGCATCGTAGGAGATAGCGGATCGACTGTAGTTCCCACACGTCAGGCTTTGGATATGGCCCGTGAGCAGGGTGTTGACCTTGTCGAAATATCTCCCAATGCCAATCCGCCTGTTTGTCGTATCATCGACTATTCGAAGTTCCTCTATCAGCAGAAGAAACGTGCCAAGGAGATGAAAGCCAAGCAGGTGAAAGTAGAGGTGAAAGAAATCAGATTCGGCCCGCAGACCGATGAGCATGATTATCAGTTTAAACTGAAGCATGCCAAGGAGTTTCTCGAGGATGGTAACAAGGTGCGTGCATACGTGTTCTTCCGCGGACGCTCCATCCTTTTCAAAGAGCAGGGTGAGGTGCTGCTGTTGCGTTTTGCCAACGATTTGGAGGAATATGGCAAGGTTGAGTCGATGCCGTCGCTTGAGGGAAAGAAAATGTTTATCTATCTCGCTCCCAAGAAAGCCGGAGTGGCTAAGAAGAGCCAGCAGGCTATGGACCGTGAGAAGAAAGTTGCGGAAAGCAAGGACGCAAGGATACAGCAGCCCGAAGCAGAAGCGAAGATACCGGCAAACGGTGGTATGTTTGCAAATGCAAAGATTAGTGCCGATGCCTTGGAGAAGTTGAAGAATCAAGAATAAACAATGAATGAAAAGTGCGTAACGCCCGGTATATGCGTTGCCACAATTAATAATAATAATTAATTAAAACATTAAAACAATGCCAAAAGTAAAGACAAATTCCGGCGCAAAGAAGAGATTCCGTTTCACCGGTACAGGTAAGATTAAGAGACATCATGCTTACCACAGTCACATTCTGACTAAGAAAACAAAGAAACAGAAGCGCAACTTGTTGCACCAGACTATGGTAGACCACAGTGATGTGAGGCAGGTTCGTGATTTGTTGTGTCTCCGTTAATTACCATTGTCAAACATTTAAAGTAAGAAGAAACTATGCCAAGATCAGTCAATCATGTTGCTTCAAGAGCAAAGAGAAAGAGAATTTTAAAGCTTACACGCGGTTACTTCGGTGCCCGCAAGAATGTTTGGACAGTAGCCAAGAACACTTGGGAGAAAGGCCTTACATATGCATATCGTGACCGTCGTGCCAAGAAGCGCAACTTCCGTTCACTGTGGATTCAGCGTATCAATGCCGCTGCACGTTTGGAAGGTATGAGCTATTCTGCACTTATGGGTGCTTTGAGCAAGGCCGGTATTGAGATTAACCGCAAGGTTCTTGCCGATCTCGCTGTAAACAATCCTGAGGCTTTCAAGGCTATTGTAGAGAAGGTAAAGTAAAAATCCGTCAGAATAGATACAGACAAACGCGCCGTAATCATAGTGATTGCGGCGCGTTACTTTTGTTTATACCATCATCATGTCACTCATTATCATGTCGCTTACAAAAAGACCTCGGCGCGTCAGGCGCAACCGACCGTCGTCGGTATGTTTCAACATGCCGTCGTCAATGTATCGTCGGGCAGAATTGAGGCAGGCATTGCGGTATTTATTTCCGAAGTCGTCGGCGAGAGCATTCAGATTGATGCCCTCGCATGTGCGCAGACGGAGCATCACCGTGTCGTTATAACGTGTGTCCATGTCGAGCTCTTCATGTTCCATTGGCAGTTCGCCACGGCTGACGGCAGCCATATAGCTGTCGATATCCGGTACGTTCCATTGGCGGCTTGTTATGTCGAATGAGTGTGCAGCGGCACCGATACCCATATATGGTGTGGCATTCCAGTAGCTGCTGTTGTGTTGTGAGCGGTAGCCGGATAGCGCGAAGTTGCTTATCTCATAATGTTCGTAGCCGGCTGATGTGAGCCGGTCGATAAGTGCGTAGTACATCGCGGCGCTCAGTTCCTCTTCTGTCTCTTTTATTCTTCCTTCGGTGAGCATGAGGTGGAGTGGGGTGTTTTCCTCAAACATCAGACTGTATGCCGAGAGATGTTCCACTCCGAGAGCGAGTGCATGGTCGATATCGTTTTGCCACTCGTCCATCGTTTCTCCAGGAAAACTGTACATAAGGTCTATGCTTATGTTGGCTGTTCCTGCATCGCGAAGCAGTTTTACAGCCAGTTCAATGTCGTTGGAACTGTGTCTGCGACGGATGAAACGCAGCCTGCTGTCGTTGAAAGTCTGTGCTCCCATGCTCACTCGGTTTATCGGAAGACGGTTTATCATTGACGCATATTGAGGTGTTATGTCGTCGGGGTTGCATTCTATCGTTATCTCTGTGGCCGCAGTATAGTCGATATTTGTGAAAAGCAGTGTGAGCTGTTCTTCGTCGAGCAGGCTCGGAGTACCTCCACCTATATATATAGTATGTATAGGTTCGTGAAGATAGTCGTGGCGCATGGCTATCTCGCGGCAAAGGGTTTCTATATATTTACGGCGCATCGAGTGGCGCGTAGTGGAATAAAAACCGCAGTATATGCATCGGCTTGCACAGAAAGGGATATGTATGTATAGTCCTGCCATATTATGAATTTTAATGCAAAAATACTAATATTGTTTAACAAAGGTTGTATTGATGCTTTAATATTTTGCTTTTCTCAGATAAAATTAATAATTTAGAGGCCGAGAATAACATGACCAATTAGTATCAACTTAAATCTACTGACGATATGAAAGTATATCAGACAAACGAGATTAAGAACATAGCGTTGCTTGGCAACGACGGTTCGGGTAAGACCACCCTCACGGAATCATTGCTCTACGAGGCAGGTATCATACAACGTCGCGGACGTATCACGGCAAAAAATACCGTGAGTGACTATTTCCCCGTAGAGCAGGAATACGGATATTCTGTTTTCTCCACCGTATATCATGTGGAGTGGAACAACAAGAAACTGAATATTATTGACTGTCCGGGTTCGGATGATTTTGTGGGTGCGGCCATGACAGCTCTAAACGTTACAGACACGGCAGTACTTCTGTTGAACGGACAGTATGGCCCGGAGGTAGGCACTCAGAACCATTTCCGCTATACTGAAAAACTGAAAAAGCCCGTGATATTCCTTGTCAACCAGCTTGATTCCGACAAATGTGACTATCACAATGTACTGGAACGACTGACGGAGATTTACGGCCCGAAGGTGGTGCCGGTGCAATATCCGCTGAATGAGGGACCCGGATTCAACGCTCTAATTGACGTGCTTTTGATGAAGAAGTATTCGTGGGGCCCGGATGGCGGTGCCCCTACAATAGAGGATATCCCCGCAGAGGAGATGGACCGTGCCATGGAAATGCACAAGGCACTCGTGGAAGCTGCAGCCGAGAACGACGAGACTCTTATGGAGAAGTTTTTCGAGGAGGAGAAACTGACCGAGGACGAGATGCGCGAGGGAATACGCAAGGGACTCGTCACGCGTAGCATATTCCCGGTGTTCTGTGTGTGTGCAGGCAAGGATATGGGTGTGCGCCGGTTGATGGAGTTCCTCGGAAATGTGGTGCCGTTCGTTGACGAGATGCCTAAGGTGCACAATACACGCGGTGAGGAAATCACAGTTACTGCCGACGGACCTACATCGTTGTATTTCTTCAAGACAGGAGTTGAACCGCATATCGGTGAGGTCTGCTACTTCAAGGTAATGAGCGGAAGTGTGAAGACCGGTGACGAACTTACCAATTCTGACCGAGGTTCGAAAGAACGCCTTGGACAGATCTATGTATGTGCAGGAGCAAATCGCCAGCCAGTGGAGCGTCTGAACGCGGGGGATATAGGTTGTGCCGTGAAGTTGAAAGACGTGAAGACTGGCAATACACTCAACGGCAAAGACTGTGAAAACCGGTTTGATTTTATCAAATACCCCAATTCCAAGTTCTCACGTGCCATCAAGGCTGTCAATGAGGCCGATACGGAGAAGATGATGGCGGCACTGATAAAGATGCGCCAGGAAGACCCGACGTGGGTGGTTGAGCAAAGCAAGGAGTTGCGTCAGATTATAATTCATGGTCAGGGCGAGTTCCATCTGCGAACGTTGAAGTGGCGTATGGAGAACAACGAGAAGATACAGGTGAAGTTTGAAGAGCCTAAGATACCGTATCGTGAGACACTGACCAAGTCTGCACGGGCAGACTATCGTCATAAGAAACAGTCGGGTGGTGCCGGGCAGTTTGGCGAAGTTCATCTCATTGTGGAGCCGTATGCAGAAGGAATGCCCGACCCGACGGTGTTCAAGTTCGGCGGTCAGGAGTACCGTATGAACATCAAGGGCAAGGAAGAGATAGACTTGGAATGGGGTGGCAAACTCGTATTCATCAACTCTGTGGTGGGAGGTGCTATCGATGCACGCTTTATGCCGGCCATATTGAAAGGTGTGATGGAGCGTATGGAGCGCGGTCCGCTCACAGGCAGCTATGCCCGTGACGTTCGTGTGATAGTATATGACGGAAAGATGCACCCTGTAGATTCCAACGAACTTTCATTTATGCTCGCTGCACGCAATGCGTTTTCGGCTGCGTTCAAGGAGGCCGGACCGAAGATTCTCGAGCCTATCTATGACCTCGAGGTATATGTGCCTGCTGATTTTATGGGCGACGTTATGAGCGATCTGCAGGGCCGGCGTGCACTCATCATGGGTATGGACAGCGAGGCCGGTTATCAGAAACTTCAGGCCAAGATTCCGCTGAAGGAACTGTCCAATTACAGTATTGCACTCAGCTCAATCACCGGAGGCCGTGCTTCGTTCACAACAAAGTTTGCCAGCTACGAACTTGTGCCCAACGATATACAGCAGCAGCTTATCAAGGAGCACGAGGCCGATGGCGAAGAGGATTAAGGAAAAGACTCTTTGCATATTGATATAAAGGAAATATAATTAGTATAAAGAGAAACAGGAAGAGGATTACATGACACTTCATTCCTGTTTCTTTTTTTTAGTTATTCATATTCCACGCAATCTTCTGTAAACTTAGAGAAAGGGTATGTAATAAACAGAACGGAGCGTCTTAGCCGTTATATTATGCTAAGCGTGGTCTACAATTTCAAGATGAAGCCCAAGAAGTAGATGCCGGAGTTTTCGGGGGCTGTAGCAAAAGGAAAATCTATACCGCTGTAGGTAGAGGGAGTTCTCAGCAGCACCCTCTGCCTACGCGGTGGTGTAATTTGATGTTAATCAGCTTTGAGCAGCACTCTCAAGTGTGAACCAATGTAATTCCGGACTAACCGGCTTTTAAGTCGTGTCTTATCGGACATCTGCAAGGCTGCTGCCGTAAAAAGATGTTATTAAGATTACTGTGTAAAGTTAATGATATTACTGTGTAAAGTTAATGATATTATTGTGTAAAGTTAATGATTTTACTGTCTAAAGTCAATGACTTCACGTTCACTGCATGTCTTTATGGTGGTTGCGGTGCAGTGCCGTTGCCGGATGTCACGGTTCTGACGAGGACATGAGAACGGCAGGAAAGCCGTGCTTTTCCCGACAGGCAAAGATTTGTGATGTGGCATTTTCTGTTTCGACAGCAGGATGATTGTTCTGTAGCTGATGACATTCGGGTGTTTTCGGAATAAGGTTTGTTAAGAATAAGGTAATGTAATTGTATATATGTAATTATATCGTAATATTTTGGTTAACATGGGTAAATTTAACAAAATAGATTAACTAAATATTTTGTTTATATAATATATCACATTATCTTTGCAACCATGAAGAAATCAACGATTTGGACAATAGCAATAGTGATGGGACTATCGTTCCTCGGGCTTCTCTTCTTGCAGCTTTCGTATATCGAGGATATGGCAAAGATGAAGAAGGAACAGTTTGACGAGTCCGTTAATCGCAGTCTCTATCAGGCATCGCGTAATCTGGAGCTGAACGAGACGTTGCGCTATTTGGAAAAAGACGTTAATGAAACAGAACGTCGTGCATTCCGTCAGGATTCAGTGATGAGCCGTTCGGGAAAACTTAATGATGTGATTCAGCATTCGCATCAGTATTCGGTAACAGGAAAGGACGGTACGGTTTATTCTTCGTTTCAGTTGAAGACCATCACTACCAAACCTTCAACCATTCCAAAGGCGATGATTCTTCGCTCTGACAAAAACTCCATCAGTGCGGCATCGAAATCGTTGCAGGAGATAGTACGCAACCGCTATGTTTATCAGAAAGCGTTGCTTGACGAAGTGGTCTATAACATACTGTACACGGCAAGTGACAAACCGCTTAACGAACGGGTCAACTTCAAGTTGCTTGATCAGGATATCAGGGCCGAGCTGCTGAATAACGGTATAAGCATACCTTATCATCTTACGGTGGCAACATCCGACGGTCGAGAGGTATACAGATGTCCGGACTATACTGAAGAAGGTGACGAACATACCTATTCGCAGGTGCTTTTCCGTAACGATCCGTCGCCGAAGATGGGTGTGGTTAGTATACACTTTCCTGATATAAACGGATATATATTCTCGAGTATTCGCTTTATGATACCTTCGGTGGTATTCACGTTTGTACTTCTCGTGACATTCGTTTTCACAATAGTAGTGATATTCCGTCAGAAAAGGTATACCGAGATAAAGAATGATTTTATAAACAATATGACACACGAACTCAAGACGCCTATTGCCAGCATATCGCTTGCCGCACAGATGCTCAATGACGAGAGTGTCACGAAGAGTCCGACAATGATGAAACACCTTGGTGGGGTGATCAATGATGAGTCGAAACGTTTGCGCTTCTTGGTGGAGAAGGTACTGCAGATGTCGATGTTCGACCGCAAGAAGGCTGTGTTCAAGAAAAAAGAAATTGACTTGAATGAACTTGTGGAGAATACAGCCAACTCGTTTGCACTGCGTGTGGAACACACAGGAGGAAAGATTTTTACGGACATCGAAGCTATTGACTCTACCATATATGTGGATGAGATGCACTTCCAGAACGTAGTGTTCAACCTGATGGACAATGCTGTGAAGTATCGTAATCCGGACAAGCCGCTTGATATCTATATGAAGACATGGAACGACGATGAGCGTCTCTATCTGTCAATCCGTGACACCGGTATCGGTATAAAGAAAGACAATTTGAAGAAAGTTTTCGATAAGTTCTATCGTGTTCATACCGGAAATCAGCACGATGTGAAAGGATTCGGACTCGGTCTGGCATATGTGAAGAAGATTGTTGACCTTCACAAAGGCGAGATTCATGTAGAGAGTGAATACGGCAAGGGTACACGTTTCATAATATCGTTACCGGTAATAAAAAACTGAAAATAAGAAAATAAAATAAACAACGAGTATTAACAATTTAAATGACTACGATTATGGATGAGAATTTGAAGATCCTTCTTTGTGAAGATGACGAGAATTTGGGTATGTTGCTTCGCGAATACCTCGCAGCCAAAGGTTATACAGCAGAGCTTTGCCCGGATGGAGAAGCTGGTTACAAGGCATTTCTGAAAAGCAAGTTTGACATCTGCGTGCTCGACGTTATGATGCCTAAGAAAGACGGTTTCACACTTGCACAGGAAATACGTTCTGCAAATGCGGAGATTCCTATTATATTCCTTACAGCAAAGACATTGAAGGAGGATATACTTGAGGGATTCAAGATTGGTGCGGATGACTATATAACCAAGCCTTTCTCTATGGAAGAACTTGTATTTCGTATAGAGGCTATTCTCCGTCGGGTGCGTGGAAAGAAGAATAAGGAAAGTACCCTGTACCATATAGGCCGCTTCACGTTTGATACACAGAAGCAACTTCTGAGTATAGGTGACAAGCAGACCAAGCTGACAACAAAGGAAAACGAACTTCTTGCTCTGCTGTGCAGTCATGCCAATGAAATACTTCAGCGTGATTTTGCCCTTAAGACAATATGGATTGATGACAATTATTTCAACGCTCGTTCGATGGACGTATATATCACCAAACTACGCAAGCATCTTAAAGATGACGATCAGATTGAAATAATCAATATTCATGGTAAGGGATATAAGCTCATTACTCCTGAGGAAGATTGAGAATATTGAATGTAATTAGGACAGATTAAGCATAAGTTAAGTCGTATAGACAAAAGGAATACAGATGCCGGCCGGGAGGTTAGCATCTGTATTTCTTTATAATTCTGAATACCTGCTTATTGTCATTGGATTAAGTGCCAATGGTGTTTTGCTTGAAAAACTATCTTCATATTCATGCACATTTTCTCGCCATGGCAGAGCTGAAACAAGTTTCCCTCAGCCCATCTGGTTTAACGAAAACGTTGGATTTCATCCTGCGTTTTTCTCGTCATGGCAGACTTGAAACAAGTTTCACTCTGCTCATTTGGCTTGACGAAAACGTTCTTTTTTTAGTATCTGCTGTCTTTTTTTGCCGTATAGATGTAAAGGAACATGCCTGCCATGACAAGTAAAAAGGATATGAGAAGCAGTGTGTTATGGTTTCCTTCAGGCATGAAGTAACATATCACTTGAAGCAACACGCCTATGACGGTGAGCATGAAAGAGGAATATTTGAAGTATTTTTTCATCTTAATCGTTAATTTGCGGGCAAAAGTACAAAAAATATTTTGTAGAGTGGAGAAAAAAGAGTAACTTTGCACCGCAATTTTGCAAATTAACATTTTATATTATTTAAAGGTATGAATCAATACGAAACCGTTTTCATTTTGACTCCCGTTTTGTCTGATGAACAGATGAAGGAAACGGTCGCTAAGTTCAAGAAGGTTCTGACCGATAAAGGTGCAGAGATTCTGAACGAAGAGGCTTGGGGACTGAAGAAGATGGCTTATGCTATCCAGAAGAAGTCTACAGGCTTTTATTGTCTGGTAGAGTTCAAGGCAGAGCCTTCGGTAATTAAGACTCTTGACGTGGCTTATCGTCGTGATGAGAAAGTAATCCGCTACATGACAGTGAAGTTGGATAAGTATGCTGTTCAGTATGCAGAGAAGAGAAGAAACAAATTAGGTAAAAAAGAGGAGGCTTAAGCAATGGCACAAGAATCAGAAATCAGATATTTGACTCCACCTTCAGTGGATACAAAGAAGAAGAAGTATTGCCGTTTCAAGAAAAGCGGTATAAAATATATCGACTACAAGGATCCTGAGTTCTTGAAGAAGTTTCTCAACGAGCAGGGTAAGATTCTTCCACGTCGTATCACTGGAACTTCACTGAAATATCAGCGTCGTGTTGCTCAGGCTGTAAAGCGCGCACGTCAGATAGCTCTGCTGCCTTATGTAACTGACTTGATGAAATAATAAGGAGGAGAACAGATATGGAAATAATACTGAAAGAAGATATTATCGGTCTGGGATTCAAGAACGATATCGTGAATGTGAAGGCTGGCTATGGTCGTAACTACCTAATACCGAAAGGTAAGGGTGTTATTGCTTCCCCGTCGGCAAAGAAAGTTCTTGCAGAGAACTTGAAACAGCAGGCTCATAAGATTGCAGCCATGAAAGCTGAGGCAGAGAAGAAGGCTGAGGCTCTGAAAGATGTTGCTCTTGTAATAATGGCTAAAGTTAGTACAACAGGAGTTACTTACGGTTCGGTAAATGCTGCTCATGTTTCAGAGGAGTTGAAGAAACTCGGTCATGAGATTGACCGCAAGCTTATTGTTATGCGTGACATAAAGACTGTAGGCGACTTTATCGCAACAATCCATTTCCATAAGGAAGTGACTGTTGAGATACCTGTAAAGGTTGTTGCTGAAGGTGCAGAGCAGATTGAAGTTCCGGTTGAGGAAGTGGCAGCTCCAGTTGAGTCTGAAACAGAGGCTCCTGTAGAAGAGTAATCTCGCTGTAAAGCAAATCATATTTATTATACAATGAGAATCCCGATTATGTAATATAGTCGGGATTTTTTTTGTCCTTTGGTTGATATGTTTGCTGTGAAATAAAATGTTTATATAGCATTGTGGATATGTGCACAATGTTTATTATTAGTGCAGGCAATGGATTTTTATTTTAGTATGCACAAAAAAATCCCCCGAACTAAGTTCGGGGGATTTTTTCTCTCTCTTTACGTCGAGGTTGCAACTAATTAATCAGTAACAACGCTGTCAATAGCGGCAGAGTCAACAACAGCTGAATCAGCAACAACGCTGTCAACAACAACAGTGTCAGAATCTACGGGAGCAGCCTGCTCTGTCTTGTTACCACCACATGATGCGAATGAAATAGCTACAACAGCTACGAACATAAATACTAATGTTTTCATTTTTTCTTTGCTTTTTAAATCTGTAAAACAATCATTTGTTTATTAAAACATTGCAAAGGTATACATTTTTTTGATAGGTTGTTCTTTTTTTTAAGACTTTTTTTAGAGTGTTTTTGTAACTTTTTAGCAATGTGTTGATAATCAGCTTGTTACAAAGTGTTAAAATATAGTTTACAGTTGACGTTATGATTAATAAATACGTTTAGCAATGGTGAATGGCAAAAAATGTGTATCTTTGCAGCGTTAAAGACTATATATTTAATACAATTATATGATAGATTCATCAGCCTTTCATGGAAAGAAAGCTGCTTATTTTACACTTGGCTGCAAGTTGAACTTCTCAGAGACCTCAACATTTGGCAAGATGTTGCATGATATGGGTGTATGTACGGCCGGAAAAGGCGAGGAGGCAGATTTATGCATTATAAATACATGTTCAGTAACAGAAGTGGCCGATCATAAATGTCGTCAGGCTATTCACCGACTTGTACGCAACAATCCCAATGCCTTTGTTGTTGTTACAGGCTGTTATGCTCAGTTGGAGTCAGAGGCAGTCAGTAAGATAGAAGGTGTCGACCTTGTATTGGGTTCTAATGAGAAAGCCAATTTGATACAGTTCCTTTCAGATGCATGGAGCGGTACTATGTCTGTCAATGGGAAGAACAATGACAGTTGCATAGTGCATAGAGTAAAGACAAAGGATATAAAAACGTTTGCTCCGAGTTGTTCGCGTGGCAATCGTACACGTTATTTTCTGAAAGTGCAGGATGGTTGCGATTATTTTTGCACGTATTGTACCATACCGTATGCCCGTGGTTTCAGTCGTAACCCGACTATAGAGTCTCTTGTGAATCAGGTCCGTAAGGCTGCTGACGAAGGAGCCAGGGAGATAGTGTTGACAGGTGTCAATATAGGTGACTTCGGCAAGACCACCGGCGAGAGTTTTATGGATTTGGTTAAGGCGCTTGATGATATAGAGGCAATCAGGCGTTATCGTATAAGCAGTCTTGAGCCGGATTTGCTCAGTGACGAGCTCATAGCTTACTGTTCGCACAGTCGTGCATTCATGCCACATTTTCATATACCGCTGCAAAGTGGAAGTGATACTGTGTTGCGGCTTATGCACAGACATTACGACAGTCGGTTGTTTGCCGAAAAGATATTCAAGATCAGGCAATTTATGCCCGATGCCTTTATCGGTGTTGATGTGATGGTAGGATGTCGTGGTGAAACTCCCGAGTGTTTTGAAGAAACATTTGCTTTTCTTGACGGTCTCGATGTTACACAGTTGCACGTTTTTCCATACTCAGAACGTCCTGGGACATCAGCTTTGAAGATACCGTATATTGTAGACGACAAAACGAAGAAGCAGCGCAGCAAGCGCCTTTTGGAATTATCAGAGAAAAAGACTAAGGCTTTTTACGAACGTTTTATAGGTGCCGAGACAGAGGTCTTGTTTGAAAAGGCTCCACGTGGCAAGTCCATGCACGGTTTCACCTCAAACTATATCCGTGTAGAACTTTCTGCCGATGAAGCGCGTGAGGAGTACGACAACAAGTTGATGAAAGTTCGTTTAGGATGTTTCAATCACGATAGAACAGCATTAAAGGCTGATATAATATGTCATGGATAAGGTAGCGATAGTAATTCTCAATTGGAACGGTGCACCTATGTTGCGCCGATATTTGCCGTCAGTGTTGCGCTACTCGTGTGAGGAGGCTGTTGTTTATGTTGCAGACAATGCTTCTACAGACGATTCTCTATCCGTATTGTCCGAAGAGTTTGGTGACTGTCGTGTCATACGGCTTGATAAGAATTGGGGGTTTGCTGACGGATATAACAAAGCTCTCAGCCGGATAGAGGCTGAATATTATGTATTGCTTAATTCTGACATCGAGGTTACCCACCATTGGCTTACTCCGCTTTTAGAGTTTATGGACACTCATGAGGAAGTGGCGGCATGTCAGCCGAAGTTGCTTTCCGTCTTCGATAGGGACAGTTTTGAATATGCAGGGGCGAGTGGGGGATTCATTGACAGATACGGCTATCCTTTCTGTCGTGGCAGAATATTCGATACGGTGGAGCGTGATGACGGTCAGTATGATTATGCTCAGGAGATTCTTTGGGCCACCGGTGCCGTTTTGATGATACGTTCAGCCGATTACCGTATGGCTGGCGGGCTTGACGGACGTTTCTTTGCTCACAACGAAGAGATAGATTTGTGTTGGCGTCTGCGTATCCTCGGTCGGAAGGTTTATTGCCTGCCGGACAGTGTGGTGTATCATGTAGGTGGAGGGACGCTGCCAAAGAGCAATCCGATGAAGACATTTCTTAATTTCCGAAACAACCTGACCATGCTTTATAAATGTCTGCCTGAAAAAGAACTGAAGCATGTGATGCGCGTGAGACGGTTGCTCGATTATCTTGCCGCTTTTGAAATGCTGATATTGAAACGCAGTTGGGGTGACTTCAAGGCTGTAGTGCGTGCCCGCAGGGCTTTCCATAAATGGAAGCACGAGTTTAGGTCTGACCGCGAACGTATACAGAGCAACCGCGTCTCAGACGCCATTCCCGAAGTTTTCGGCCGTTCTCTGCTTTGGCAATATTATATAAAGAAGCGTGCATTCTTCTCAGAGTTGGATTTCTGAGAAGAATGCACGCTCTTTTTATCTACGTACAAGCTGTTTCTTGTATTGTTGTTTTACCGGTATATTGATATTATTTCACTTCCACGGCATTGTTCAGTTCTTCTTTCCATTCCTTCAGATACTCAAACCATTCCTTGGCACTATGGTAGCCAAACTCTTCATTGTCAGAACCGAATGTTATGTTGTAGTGCAATTCGTCAGTAGCATTGCCTATGACATAAGGATAGTTGTCCTTATTTGCCGGAAGTTCTTTCACTACGTTCTTTGCCGGTATGCAGATACCCAGACCGACTGTTTCGCGCTTGTGGCCGGCCGAATCTTTCGCTGACACGGGCCAGTCGGTGCCCCAGCATCCGCGCAGCCCTTTCTTGTCAGACATCTCTTCAGAGTTCTTTACGTTGATGATGCCTGTAGCGAACCGGTATTCAGGAACGGGCTTACTGAACCTGACATCTACGAAACAGTCGCGGCGACCGGCGTATAGAGTGTAGCGTGCTGTCATGTCTATCTTCTCCTTGCCGGCATTCATTGTGTTCCAACCTTCATCTATAACCTCGACAATGGTACGCAACGGACCGCGCGAAACGATGCGCAGTGTGCGGTGGTCTACATCTTTCAGCATTTGCGGAGCCGTGCCGTCCCATCCGCGCAGCGCTCCGAGACCGAATGTCTCACCAACCCACAACACATCGTCGCCATATCCGGCAGCCTTTTGATTCTTGTCGGGATAAAACTGTGTTTCCTTTATTTCAAGTCCTTTGCGATACTTTCCGTAAGTGTCAACCGTCTGGCGGTGGTCAAAGTATATGCGATAAGCCACCATTTCGTTCTCGAATGCCGGACCATGGTGATGGAGCATCCAATATGGGTTGGTACCGTTGTCTACGGTGAGACTGCTTATATATAAATCCTGTTTGTTCGAACTTTTGATTTTCTTGTTTGACATCAGCATTTCTGCATATACCTGTGGTTTGTATTCGCGTGGTTTTCCTGTAGGTAACAGTTGTATGTTGAATGTCTGAGTACTCTTTTTCGTCATATCCGTCATGAAACACAGTTCGTCGTATATGCCGTCGTTGTTGAAATCATCAAGTTGGCAGGGCACTTCGGTTCCGTCTTTTGTCACGACGGCCGATTTCACATCCACTCCATACTGTTTCAGTTGCAATACAACAGGTGTGGCTTTGCGATCGTTTTTTGATTTGTTTGTCACATTTACGTCAAACGTCTTTTGCGCCATGCTTATCGAACTGACAGCAGCGAGAAACAACGTCGAGACCATTTTCTTTTTCATATCAGGAATTGTTTTAATTAGTTTTCAATACTACAAAATTACATAAAATAGCCCGAATACGGTATGTTTTTAATAGAAATAAAGTCATATTGTCGGATTTTCAGTGTGTATTTTATCTTTTTTTAGGTTAAAAGCCGGTTTGTTCAATAATTTTTAGTATATTTGCAGTTGATATTAACAATATTCAATAAATAGTTGCGTAATCTACATTATATATTAATGATGTCAGTTCTGTTCTGCATGGGGTGCGAATGGAATCTGAAACTGGATGTTGCAGGGAAATCCTCGTCAGCCATTCGGGTGGAGCGCTACGACCGTATAGAAAGTCTGTATCTGACCACCGGTGATTTTTCTGCGCTTAAGCATATGAATATTGACTATCCGATTCAGACCCGTACACTTATCGAGGACGTGCTGAAAATAGGCCGTGTGAACGATCCTCAGATTAATTCAAAATTTCTTAACTTTTATCAGGACACTGTATTACAGAGCCTGATAAGGGATGTGGAGTATCAGTATGCAAATATGGACGATGTCGACCGTGACCTTACGGAAGCGTTCGCCCGTCTCACCGACGCCGTTCCGGATATCGAAATACCGTTGGTTTACGCCCAGATAGGTTCGCTCGATCAAAGCATTATCGTGGGCAACAATACGCTCGGAATATGTCTTGACAAGTATCTTGGATTTGAATATCCTCTGTATCTCAAGTTTTACAGTGTATCGCAGCGCCGGTCGATGATACGTTCGATGATAGTTCCCGACTGTCTGATGTTCTATCTGCTCAGTCTCTATCCCATGGCTTATGACAGGGAACTGTCGCAACCGGAGCGCGACATACACATGGGGAAGATACAGTGGGTTGTCAACAAGGCCATGCACAAGCCCGTATTTTTCAACAAATATGTAACTTCGGTGGACAAATACATGAAGAGCAACAAGCATGTCGGTGTAGAGAAGTTGCTCAAGAACAATGATTATAGTGTATTCTTAGTCCGGTGATATTGTGCCGCGGTGTGTATTACCGTACCATAAACGTCTGCCTGTATCCTGTTTTTTTATTCCGTAATGATTTTGCAGCCCTGCCTTGTTCCCGTTTTTCTCAGATGATTGGTGAGCAGATTGGTAAATTCATAGTTCTTCAGTCCCCATTGCGGTGCAATGAGCATGTCTTTTGGCGACTGTGACACAAATCGTTCTATCACAATATCTTCCCTTATCCATTGTATGTATTCGGCAATGGTGGACATATATTCGTCGACTGTGTATATATGAAATGGCTTCTCTATATACATCCGTGCAAGTTCTGTACCTTTGATTATCTGCATCTGATGTATTTTCAGAATGTCGAGCTTCATTCCCGACATGGCTTTTGCTTGTCTGACAGTCTCTTCGGCATCCTCTCCCGGCAGTCCGACGATGATGTGTCCGCCGGTGATGATTCCGCGTTCCGATGTGCGTTCCACGGTTTGTCGCGAACATTCGAAAGTGTGTCCGCGGTTGATTAGCCGCAGGGTATTGTCGTTGGCCGACTCAATGCCATATTCCACAATGAGGAATGTCTGTCTGTTCAGTTCCGTCAGATAGTCAAGCAGTTCGTCCGGCATGCAGTCGGGTCTTGTTCCAATCACTATTCCCACGATTCCGTCCACGCCAAGTGCCTCTTCGTACATCTCTTTCAGCGTTTCAACAGAGGCGTATGTATTTGTATAGGCTTGGAAATATGCAAGATACTTCATGTCGGGATATTTCCTGGCAAAGAACCGTTTGCCATCCTCGAGCTGTTCCGTTATGCTGCGTTTTCTGTTGCAGTATGACGGATTGAAAGTGCGGTTGTCACAGTATATACACCCTCCGAGTCCGGCCCGTCCGTCGCGGTTGGGGCAGGAAAAGCCGGCATCTATAGATATTTTCTGCACTCTGAATGGAAATTGTGAGCGTATCCATGTGCCGTAGTCGTTGTATGGCAAGCTGCTCATGCTGTCGTTATGGGCTTTCAATGAATGGCGTTGTATTGTAAATGACGTGCAAACTTACTCAAAATATTTGTAACAGGCAATAAAACGGTTGGGGAAAATATATATATGCGGCCATTTACGGTTTTTGACGGATGACTATGTAATGTGTGACTGATACTGTTCTGCGTTGGCGATTTGTATATATTATTCCGAAAAAAACATATTTGTTTTTTCTCGAAATAGAAAAGTCGTAATACTGTTCCGGTTCAGTTTTGGCCCGTTTGAGATGCTGAATCTTTGCCGTTTGGGCCTTATTGCTCTTCTGTTTGGGTCGTTTCATGTTGCAATATGGGCTGTTTTGAAGTGTAATATGGCCTGTTTTGCAGTGCGATATGGGCCTCTCTGCTTTTATTACAAAGCTCTTTTATCGTAATGCATTGATAGTCAGCACTTCCTGTTTTGACAAAAACGGGCCTTTTTCGGGGCGTTGGTCGATTTTTGCATTTCTGATATCGTTTAACATACGTTAAAGTAAGGAAATTTTGGATTATATAAATCTGCCGGTCAATGTTTTTGCTCTGTCGTGTCATGGGGTATTATGGCGAATCATGTTTTTGGCGTATGGCAATGACATATGGGTAATTGAATGCCGGCATTGTTATCTTGATTATACTAAAAAAGAGTTTCAAGGACATTCCTTAAAACTCTTTGTAGTCGATAGGGGAATCGAACCCCTATGCCAAGATTGAGAATCTTGTATCCTAACCATTAGATGAATCGACCTTGATTTATTTGCCTTACTGACGAATCGTTGTCCGTAAGACCTTTCCTCCGAAAGGCGATGCAAAGGTAGTGGTTTTATTTTGTTCCGGCAAATTTTTCGGAGTGAAAATGCGTTTGACGGTTTATTTTATAGTATTAAGTAGTGGTTTTTTATGATAAAAATGTATGCGGAATCGGCTTATTCAGAAAAAACATCTACCTTTGTACCTGATTTTCATCATTAGTGTATTCAGAATATTTAAACGATACCTTATATATAATGCGTTATTTTATAACATTCAGTTACGACGGCACGCGCTATCATGGGTGGCAGATTCAGCCCAACGGTATCTCCGTGCAGGAAGAATTGCAGACAGCATTGTCCGTGCTTTTGCACCGGCCGACTGAGGTGGTAGGGGCCGGACGTACCGATGCAGGGGTGCATGCCCGCCGTATGGTGGCACATTTTGATACGGATGCTGCCGTTGATTGCGGACAGCTGGTATATAAACTCAACCGTTTTTTGCCGCGCGACATCTCCGTGAGTTGTATGAAACCGGTTGCCGACGATATGCATGCACGTTTCAGTGCCACTTCGCGCACGTACCATTATTATGTACATACGGTCAAGGAACCGTTTTTGAGGGCTTATTCGTGTGAACTTCACTATCAGCTCGATTTTGACTTGATGAACGAGGCAGCGGCAGTTCTGATGGAATATGATGACTTCGCGGCTTTTTGCAAGAGTCATGTCGACGTGAAGACAACTCTGTGTACCGTCACTACAGCCCGTTGGCACCGTCTGTCGCCTGTGAGTTGGTACTTTGAAATCACGGCCAACCGTTTTCTGCGCAACATGGTACGGGCGGTGGTGGGCACACTCATTGAAGTGGGACGACATCGTCTTACCGTAGACGGATTCCGTGGTGTGATAGAGAGCGGGCGGCGCACGGCGGCGGGTGAGTCAATGCCTGGCCATGCCCTGTTTCTTGAAGATGTGAAATATTGAAAAAGGAATATTAAAATAAACATGTTATGTGGCTATTGTTAGCATTTATGTCGGCGGCGTTGCTCGGCTTCTACGATTCGTTTAAGAAAAAGGCGCTTGGCGGCAACGCCGTGATACCGGTGTTGTTTCTCAACACATTGTTTTCTTCGCTCATCTTCTTGCCGTTTGTCGTGCTCAGCATGCACACATCTTTTCTTGACGGTTCTATCTTTCATGTTGGCAGCGGAGGATGGGAGATGCATAAGTTTATATTGTTGAAGAGCTGTATAGTGCTGAGCAGTTGGGTGTTCGGATATTTCGGCATGAAGCATCTCCCGCTTACTATCGTAGGTCCGATCAATGCCACGAGACCGGTGATGGTGCTTGTCGGGGCTTTTCTTGTGTTTGGCGAGCGGCTCAATGTGTGGCAGTGGGTGGGTGTTTTGCTTGCCGTCGCATCGTTTTTCATGCTGAGCCGCAGCGGAAGGAAAGAGGGCATAGACTTCAGACACGACCATTGGATATGGATGATTGTCGCTGCTGCGGCCCTCGGAGCGGTGAGCGGGTTGTACGACAAGTACCTCATGGCTTCGCCCGAGGATGGCGGTGTGGGGCTCGACAAGATGATGGTTCAGAGCTGGTACAACATATATCAGTGTTTCATGATGGGTGTGATGCTCTTGGTGTTGTGGTGGCCCCATCGCCATGCCTCCACTCCTTTCCGTTGGGATTGGGGCATCATCCTTGTCAGTCTGTTCCTGTGTACGGCCGATTTCGTATATTTTTATTCGCTCAGTCTGTCCGGGGCAATGATAAGCATTGTGTCGATGATACGCCGCGGCAGCGTGGTGGTGAGTTTCCTGTTCGGTGCCGTAGCTTTTCATGAGAAGAATCTCAAGTCTAAGTTCATTGACCTTGCCTTGGTACTTCTCGGAATGATATTCCTTTATATAGGCTCACGATGACGTGGCGATGTTTATTCCCGTTTGATGAAAAAATGTCTGTAAATGTAAAAAATCATCAGAATACTTGTATGTTTCAATAAAAAATGATTATCTTTACACTCGTTAAACCAATAAAGAGTTTTGTGCTATATGATAGATTACCTTAGTGACAACCTTTGGCAGATATGGGCGGTGATGGCTGTTCTGTGTCTTATTGTAGAATTGTCTACCGGCGGATTCTTCATTATATGTTTTGCTGTGGGCAGTCTTGCTGCGATGGTGGCTTCGTTTCTCGGTGGTCTGTATTTGCAGCTTGGTGTGTTTGTCGCTTTTTCAGCCATAAGCATATTTCTAGTTCGGCCGTTTGCCTTGCGCTATCTACATCGTGAAGAAAGCCATCGCAAGAGTAATGCCGACGCTCTGATAGGTGCCGTTGGCACTGTTAGCAGCAGGATAGAGGCCGGAGGTTACGGGCGTGTGGCAATAGGAGGTGACGACTGGAAAGCCGAATCCGAAGGTTCCGTATCCATTCCTGTCGGCACGCGTGTCAGGGTAGTGGGGCGCGAAAGCGTAATAATAAAAGTAATAATTGATGTTTAACAATAAAACAAGATTTTAATTATGATGTACTTTTTAATCGTTTGTGTAGTCTGCGTATTGATATTCGCAAAAATGGCACTTGTAATCATTCCTCAGTCTGAAACGAAAATCATTGAACGGTTGGGTAGATACCATGGAACGCTCGACCCCGGTATCGCTATCATCATTCCGTTTATTGACAAGGCAAAGGAGATTGTAGTGTTGGAGCGCGGCCGTTACAGATATTCCAGCAATATCGATCTGCGTGAACAGGTTTATGATTTCCCGAAGCAGAACGTGATAACGAAAGACAATGTTCAGACGGAGATAGATGCACTGTTGTATTTTCAGATAGTCGACCCTTTCAAGGCGGTTTATGAAATCAACAATTTGCCCAATGCCATAGAGAAACTCACCCAGACCACACTTCGTAATATCATCGGCGAACTGGAGCTTGACGAGACACTGACAAGCCGTGACACAATCAACACCAAGTTGCGTGCCGTGCTTGACGATGCGACAGACAAATGGGGCGTAAAAGTAAACCGAGTGGAATTGCAGGACATCACACCTCCCGAGAGCGTGCTCACGGCGATGGAGAAGCAGATGCAGGCTGAGCGTAACAAGCGTGCCACCATACTTACGAGTGAGGGTAAGAAGGCTTCGGACATCCTTCAGTCGGAAGGTGAGAAGGCCGCCATGATAAACCGTGCCGAGGCAGAGAAGCAGCAAGCCATATTGAAAGCCGAAGGTGAGGCTCAGGCACGTATTCGTAGAGCCGAAGCCGAAGCAATAGCAATAGAGAAAGTGGCCGCCGCTGTAGGGCAGAGCACCAATCCTGCCAACTATCTGCTTGCCCAGAAATATATACAGATGTTGCAGCAATTGGCCGAAGGCGACAAGACAAAGACCGTATATCTGCCATACGAGGCAACAAATCTTATGGGCAGCATAGGCGGTATAAAGGAATTGTTCAAGGCTGAATAGGCTGTAGTGCTGATATTATATTTATAATCATGTGTATTAGAGGGTGTCAAATATGGCATCCTCTTTCTTTTTTTGAACGTTTTCGTTAAGCCAGATGGGCAGAGTGAAACTTGTTTCAGCTCTGCCATGGCGAGAAAATGTGCATGAATATGAACGTTTTCGTCAAGCCAAACGAGCAGAGTGAAACCTGTTCAAACCTTGTCATGGCGAGAAACCGTGGGATGAAATCCAACGGTTTTTGTTTACTATGATGCATTTGGGCATTTGTAATATATATCCGGTATTTGGTTAATGATAGTTGACTTGGTTTTCATGGAATGTTATAAAATATGTTTACCTGTGATATAATTTATTTCATAAAAGTTTCAGAAATGTGAAAAAAACGGGCATGAAGTAACAAATTACAATTAATTTGTGTAATTTTGCGGTCGGAAATCAGAATATAAGAAATCTTATGGCACATAATATTTTCAAAGGTTTGGGTATTGCTTTGGTTACACCATTTAACGAAGACGGATCAGTTGATTACGAATCATTGAAACGGTTGGTGGATTACCAGATTAATAATGGAGCGGATTTTCTTTGTATATTGGGAACTACTGGTGAAACTCCATGCCTCACTGCTGATGAGAAACGGAAGATAAAGAATCTGGTGGTGTCTTATGTCAATGGCCGGTTGCCGATATTGTTGGGATGTGGTGGAAACAATACAGCAGCAGTGGTGAATGAGTTGCGTACAGAAGATTTCCATGGTATAGATGGTATATTGAGTATCTGCCCATACTACAACAAACCTTCGCAGGAAGGACTTTACCAGCATTTCAGGGCCATTGCAGATGCAAGTCCGTTGCCTGTTGTGCTTTACAATGTTCCTGGGCGTACCGGTGTGAACTTGAAAGCAGAGACAACCGTTCGTCTGGCCCGTGACTGCAAGAATATCGTGGCGATAAAGGAGGCAAGCGGAAACTTGGAGCAATGTGATGAGATAATAAAGAATAAGCCCAAAGATTTTGATGTTATAAGTGGTGACGATGCCCTTACGTTTCCAATGATATCATGTGGCGCAGTGGGAGTTATCAGCGTTATTGGCAACGCCCTGCCGCGCGAATTCTCAAAAATGATACGTCTGCAGTTTAAAGGTGAATATGACAGTGCGCGAAAGATACATCACAAGTTTACAGACTTGTTCAGTCTGCTTTTTGTCGATGGTAATCCGGCCGGTGTTAAAGCCATGTTATATGAGATGGGGATGGTAAAGAATATACTGCGTTTGCCGCTTGTTCCTACTCGGATATCTACACTGCAGAAGATGAGCGAGATAATGAAAGAACTCAAGATTTAGATGGACAATCCTTAAGGTCGGATTGTTGGAGCAAAGAGAATGGGAAGGGAGAAAGGTGATGAGGCTTTCTCTCTTTTTTGATAAGTGTTAATTTTTATCGATTACTTGTTATTGTATTTTAAAGTTCAGGATATTATTTATACCTTTGCAAATGAAAAGCAAAATGCTTTTTAAGGGGTGCCCGCCTTTTGGTGGTGCTGAGATCAAACCCTCAACCTGATCTGGATAATGCCAGCGTAGGGAACGACACCATGCTCTTTTTGCGTGCGAGAGTGTGGAGTAAATGCCGATAAAAGGTTTCTCTCCCTTTTTATTTAATTATAAATGGGTAAAACAGATGAAGAAAATACTCTTTGTCACCCTGTCGGCACTTGCCGCCAACGGCAATGTAAAGGCAGACAACAACGACTCTCTCCGCATACAGAATCTCGGAGAGGTGACGGTGAAGGGTGTGCGTGCAGCCAAAGACGCACCTTTTGCCGTGACAAACATCAAGAAACAACAACTTCAGGAGTTCGCCAAGACAGGCCGGGAACTGCCGTTCCTCTTCGCCCGTACGCCCGGTGTGCTGGCATGGAGCGAGAACGGAGTGGGCACCGGTACCACCTACATGCGCATACGTGGCGCGGCAGGCTCGCGTGTCAACGTCACCCTCGATGGCGTGGCCCTCAATTCGCCTGAAGACCAGTGCGTCTTTTGGGCCAATATGAATAGTTTCGGTGCTCTGCTCGGCAGTGCTCAGATACAGCGTGGTGTGGGCACTTCGTCGAATGGCGACGGTGCTTTCGGCGGCACCATTTCTCTTATGACGGCACAGCCGCAGTACGTCCCGTCGGCTGAACTGTCGGCATCGTTCGGTTCGTACAACACGCTGAACCTCGGGGCGCAGTTCTCCACCGGCCTCACCGGCATACGCCTGCCCCGCCACTATCTTGTGCTCGAAGGTGCCTATCATCAGACCGCTACCGACGGCTACATTCACGGCACCGACGGACGCTCGGGCAACTACTACGGTGGCGCTATATTCATCAACGACAGGCAGAACTTCAGGCTGAGTTACAAGAACATAGGCAGCTTCGAGTCGACCGGACAGGCGTGGAGCGGCGTCACCGCAGGTAACGACGACTACAGTCTGAACAGCTACGACGGCGTGAAGACCTACAAGGACATGCACCGCCTGGGCCTCGGCAGGTACAATAGTTTGTACGAGAGCCTTACGATAGACGGTGACGGTCAATACATCGTGTCTCGCTACAAGATGGCCGACGGCTCGTTGTGGGAGAAGACCACCGATAACTTCTGGTACAATCACAACATCCTCTCCATGGCATGGCAGATGAATGACAGGTGGAGCACCTCGGCCACGCTGCACTATACGCATGGCCACGGCTTTTATGACGAGTTCAGATACGACAACAAACTGTCTAAATTCGGTCTGTCACGTACGCCAGATGCCTACCACAGTTTTGTCAAGCGTACCGACTTTGTGCGCAAGAAAGGTATGACGCAGGATTTCTACGGTGCCATATTCAATGCCAACTACAAGGCCGGCCGCTGGGACGTGCTCGGAAACATATCGGCGCAGCAGTTCACCGGCAATCATTACGGCTATCTAACATACATTGCCGATGAGGACGTGCGCAACTATTATATAGGCGACAAGGGTGAGTACAAGTATTACGACTCTGATGCCGACAAAACTGATGTGAGTGCTTTTGCCAAAGCTACCTATCACATCACGTCCTTCCTCGATGCCTTTGCCGACGTGCAGTACCGATATGTGAAGTACACCACCGACGGAGTGAACGACAAGTTCTACGAAAACGAGGACGGCTCGTTCACCAACCAGCGTCTCGACATCGACGAGAGCTACAATTTCTTCAATCCCAAGGTGGGTGTCAGTTTCCATAAGGACGGCCACAACGCCTACGCATCCTACGCGCGAAGCAACCGCGAGCCCGAGCGCAATAACTTTACCGACAACGGCTCGTATCCCGCACCCAAGGCCGAGTCGCTCAACGACTTCGAACTGGGCTACGGCTATCAGGCCCGCAAGTGGTTTGTCAACCTCAACCTGTACTACATGGACTACGAAAACCAGTTTGTACAGACGGGAGCGCAGTCGGACATAGGCGAGAATCTCACTACTAACATCAAGGATTCGTACCGTATGGGAGTGGAGCTGAGCGCCGGCGTGTCGCCCCTCACATGGCTCTCCATCGAGGGTAACGCCGCGCTGAGCAGGAACAAGATTAAGAACTTCGACGAGTATGTGGAGAACTGGGAGGCCGACGGGCCCACCGTGACTCACTACGACAACTCTACGCTGTCGTTCTCGCCATCGGTAATACTCAACGGTTTCGTCGATGTTCACTACAAAGGCTTCCAGGGAGTGTGGCACACCAACTTCGTGAGCCGCCAGTATCTCGACAACTCCGAGAACGCCGACCGCTCGCTGCCGTGCTATTCGGCCACCAACGTCACGTTGAAGTACGCCTTCAACACGCGGAAGATGAAGATAGGAGTGAAGGAGGCCGTCGTTGGCCTCAACTTCAACAACATCTTCAACCGCCGTTACGCTGCCGGCGGATGGGTGTATTCGGCCATATCGGGCGACGACTTTCTCAACTCCGACCGCTACTATCAGATAGGCTATATACCTATGGCGGGATTCACCATGATGGGCAATGTGACGCTGAAGTTCTGAACGTGACCACCATATAACATACAACGACAGATAATGACAGAATATTTGGTAAACAACTGGATGGATGTGCTCGGCACCGCACTGGGGCTGCTCTATCTATATCTTGAACTGAAAGAAAACATACTGATGTGGATAACGGGCGCCATCATGCCCGTTGTATACACCGTTGTGCTGTATCGCGCGGGGCTCTATGCCGACTGCGGAATGGAGTTTTACTATTTTCTTGCCGCCGTTTACGGCTTCTGGATGTGGAGCCGGCGCCGTGCCGTAGACGTCAGTAGTTTTTCCGGTGGTTCACGGCAGGGTGGGGAGGATAAGGTTTTTGGTCTTGCTATCAGCCATATTCCTGTGTCTGTCGTATATGTTCTTGTTCCTATTACTTTTGGTCTTTGGTTTGCTCTGTGGGCTTTTCTTAATTTCTGTACCGATAGCAATGTGCCGGTGCTTGATGCTTTCACGACATCATTGTCTATTATAGGATTGTGGATGCTTTCGCGTAAATATATCGAGCAATGGTGGGTGTGGCTTGTGGTAGATGCCGTGTCTTCGTCATTGTATATATATAAAGGTATATATGCTCGTGCATTTCTTTATGCTGTTTATACAGTCATAGCTGTTTATGGCTACTATGCTTGGCGCAGAAGAATGATGAAAGCAAGATAAATTGTTATCATATTTTTGGGGGTTCTTTGTTAGGGTTAACTTATAATGAATGCATAAGTTTAATACTTTTCAAAAGTTTTCCTAAAAAATATTTGGTTGAATGAAAATAAATTTCTACCTTTGCACTCGCAATTCGGAAATGAAAGCAATCGGGGCTCCTTAGCTCAACTGAATAGAGCATCTGACTACGGATCAGAAGGTTGCAGGTTTGAATCCTGCAGGAGTCACAAAAAGAGAGACTTAAAAGTCTCTCTTTTTGTATGTATATACTCCATCATTATTATTTAGTTTAATTAGGGGACATGGATTTTTTCGGCCAACACGACAAGTATAGGGGGATTAAGCATAATCAATTCGGTATCACAAACGGATAAAAACGGACAATAACGGACAATAACCGCCACCTTTTTTGATACCGTATTTTATGGTTTAGTGTGATGCTTTATTTGTAACTGCTTGTATTTCAATGGAAAAGGAGCACTTTTTGAGTGCTCCTTCCGTGATTCCGTAGGGATTCGAACCCTAGACCCACGCCTTAGAAGGGCGTTGCTCTAATCCAACTGAGCTACGGAACCCTTAAATCGGGTGCAAAGGTATGAATAATTTGTAATATATGCAAATATTCAATATCGTTTTATCTGTTTTTAACTAAAAAACTATAACGGTGTATCAATATGTGTTGCATATCGACACACCGTTGTACTATCAGTGCATAAGTGATTGTGGAACTTATTGAAAGAAGTTATATTTGCCCATCAATACTCGAATGTGCCGAACTCAGACTTTATCGTCAGGCTCTTTTTCCCTTCTTCTATGCGTCCGACAATACGTGCGTCGATGTTGAAGCTGCGGCTTATTTCGACAATCTTTTCTGCATGCTTGGGGCTTACGTATATCTCCATACGATGGCCCATGTTGAATACCTTGTACATTTCTTTCCAGTCTGTGCCACTCTCTTCACTTATGATCCGGAAGAGAGGAGGAACTGGGAACATATTGTCCTTAACGACATGACAGTTGTTTCCGACAAAGTGGAGCACTTTGGTTTGGGCTCCTCCAGTGCAGTGTACCATTCCGTGTATCTCAGGACGAAGTTCATCAAGTATGCGCTTGATGACTGGGGCATAAGTTCGGGTGGGAGAGAGTACAAGGCGTCCTGCTGTTACGGGAGCCCCTTCGACAGTGTCGTCAAGGTGATAGTGTCCGCTGTATACGAGTTCGTCAGGCACGGTATGGTCGTAGCTTTCGGGATATTTCTCTGCAAGGTACTTTGCGAACACATCATGGCGCGCACTTGTAAGTCCGTTGCTGCCCATACCTCCATTGTAACAGTCTTCGTATGTTGCCTGTCCGGATGACGATAGTCCCACGATAATGTCTCCCGGACGTATGTTGGCATTGTTGATTACGTCGCTGCGCTTCATGCGGCATGTCACGGTGGAGTCAACGATGATAGTGCGTACGAGATCACCAACGTCCGCAGTCTCGCCGCCGGTAGCATATATGCCCACACCCATTTCCCTCATGCGTGCCAGCAGTTCGTCTGTTCCGTTGATGATGGCCGATATTACTTCTCCCGGCACGAGCATCTTGTTGCGCCCGATTGTACTTGATACGAGGATGTTGTCTACGGCACCCACACAAAGCAAATCGTCGGTGTTCATGATGAGTGCATCCTGTGCGATGCCTTTCCATACGCTCAGGTCGCCTGTCTCACGCCAGTACATGTATGCCAGAGACGATTTTGTGCCGGCTCCGTCAGCATGCATTATGTTGCAGTATTCAGGGTCGCCGCCCAGTATGTCGGGTATGATTTTGCAGAAAGCCTGCGGATAAATGCCTTTGTCGATGTTCTTGATGGCGTTGTGCACATCTTCTTTGGCGGCACTTACGCCGCGCATCATATAGCGGTTGCTGTTGTCCATTGTAGTGAAGCTCACCCTCATCTCCCCATATCGGGGAGGGCCTGTGGTGTAGCAAGGCCGTTGTTATTATTTGGTTTGTTCTTATTACTCTTTGCCGTTCCAGAAGTTCCAGCTTGCGAATGCCTGCAGGAGCAACATTTCGAGTCCGTTTTTGGTGTTTGCTCCGTACGCCGCTCCTTTCTTCATGAAGAGAGTTTCGTCCGGATTATATATAAGGTCGTAGAGTATGGTGTGGTTGTCCATAGCTTCATACGGCAGTTCGGGATACTCGTCCACATTTGGATACATTCCGCATGGCGTGCAGTTGACGATGACGTTGTATTCTTTTATCACATCCGGTGTCACATCGCTGTACTGTATTGTCCCGGGACGTTGGTACCGGCTTACGAAAACAGTTTCGAGTCCGAGTGCTTTCAGTCCGTAGGCTACGGCTTTCGAAGCGCCTCCCGTCCCCAGTATAAGCGCTTTCCTGTGTATCTTCTCAAGCATAGGCTCTATGCTTTGTGTGAATCCAATCACGTCAGAGTTATAGCCTTTAAGTATGGTTTTGTTGCCTTCGTGGACCACACGTATCACATTAACGGCTCCTATAGCCATTGCTTCCGGGCTTATTGTGTCAAGAAACGGCATGACTTTCTGTTTGTACGGTATTGTGACGTTAAGCCCGCGCAGATTGGGATTCGTGTCAATCACTTCAATCAGTGAGTCGATGGCCGGTATCTCAAAGTTCTCATACTTGGCGTCAATGTTCTCGTCGGCAAATTTCTGATTGAAATAGCTTATCGAAAACGAGTGGCCAAGGGGGTATCCAATTAAACCGTATGTATCCATAAATAAAGTTGTTGTCTGTTATTTGGTTGCAAAATACATCGTACAGATGCCGAACGTAAGACGTTTGAATTCCGCTTTGCCGAATCCGGCATTCTTTAGTATCTCCACCATGCGTTCTCCTTGCGGGAAGGCTTCGATGGTTGCCGTGAGATAACTGTAGGCATTGGTATCCTTGGAGATGATACGTCCGTAGACCGGTAGGATAGTGTGTGAATATATGCGAAACAGTTGTTTCATGGGGAAGCCGATGGGAGTGGTAAGTTCGACAATGCTCAGATGACCGCCGGGGCGTAGCACTCTGTACATCTCTTTCAGACCGAGGTCAAGATTCTGGAAGTTTCGTATGCCGAAAGCGGCCGTGACGGCATCGAACGTATTGTCACCGAACGACAGGTGCATACAGTCTTCACGTGCGAATGAAACCGTACCAGCCAGTCCGCACCGTTCCACTTTCTGCCGTCCTATCTCCATCATACCCGTGCTGATGTCCGCACCGGTTACTTTTTCAGGATGCAACATTTCTGCGAGCATGATGGCAAAGTCGCCCGTGCCGGTGGCAATGTCGAGGATATTCTTCGGACAGTATGGTGCCAGTTGTTTGATGGCCTTGCGCCTCCATCCCTTGTCTATGTTCCACGACAGACGGTGGTTCAGGGTGTCATAGGTGGGCGCGATGTTGTCGAACATCCGTTCCACCTGCTCACCTTTCTCCGTATCTTGCCCGTAAGGCTTTATACCCTCTTGTTTGTACATATTGTGTTATTGTCTGCTTGCCAGATATCCGCTCACGTTCTTTTCTATGCGTGCGGCGATGTCGCCGTCTTCGGCAGCCTTGTCAAACTTCTCGCCAGTGATGTGTTCGTAGAGTTCTATATATCGGTCGCTGACGCTTTCTGCATATTCGTCGGTGATTTCGGGCATGGTCTGTCCCGGTTCGTTCATGAAGTCGTGCTCTATCAGCCACTGACGTACAAACTCTTTCGACAGTTGTTTCTGCGGTTCGCTCTTGGCCAGCTTCTCTTCATAGCCTTCAGCATAGAAATATCGGCTCGAATCCGGTGTATGTATCTCGTCAATAAGGTAGACCTTGCCGTCGCGCTTGCCGAATTCATATTTCGTATCTACGAGGATAAGCCCTTGTCGGGCAGCGATTTCCTGTCCACGCTTGAAGAGCTTTCTTGTGTAGTCTTCCATCACTTCGTAGTCCTCGGCACTTACAATCCCCTGCCGTATTATTTCCTCTTTCGATATGTTCAGGTCATGGCCTTCATCGGCTTTGGTAGTAGGAGTGATGATGGGTTCAGCGAAGCGTTCGTTCTCTTTCATGCCGTCGGGCAATTTTACACCGCATATCTCCCGGCATCCCTTCTGATAGTCGCGCCATGCCGAACCGGTGAGAATGGAACGTATAATCATTTCCACGCGGAATCCTTCACACTTCAGGCCCACGGTCACCATGGGGTCGGGGGTGGCCAGCTTCCAGTTGGGGCAGATGTCGGCTGTCGCATCAAGGAATTTTGCTGCAATCTGGTTCAGTACCTGTCCCTTAAAAGGTATGCCTTTGGGCAGAATCACATCAAATGCCGAAATTCTGTCGGTGGCCACCATCACCATCAGATCGTCATTGATGTCGTACACGTCGCGCACCTTTCCGTGGTATACGCTCTTTTGTCCTTCGAAGTTGAAATCGGTTCTTGTTAATGCTTTCATTGTTATGCTGTTTTGAATCTTTGTTCCTTAAATCTCGCTTTTGGGTGTTTCTTCTTTCTCTTTTCCGTCTTCACTTTTCGTTTTCTTGTCAAAGGCCTCGTATGCATTGACTATTCTAGTGACGAGCTTGTGACGGACGATGTCCTTTTTGTTAAGTTTCACCACTCCAATCCCTTCAATTCCTTCCAGTATCTTGAGTGCTTCCACCAGTCCGCTCTTCTGTTCGCGCGGCAGGTCAATCTGTGTCATGTCGCCGGTGATTATCATCTTTGTGTTCCATCCCATGCGGGTTAGGAACATGCGTATCTGCGCCGGTGTGGTGTTCTGGGCCTCGTCAAGTATGACGGTTGCGTCGCTCAATGTCCGTCCGCGCATGAAAGCCAACGGGGCAATCTGTATTACGTGCTTGTCCATCATGTCCTGCAGTTTTACGGCCGGCAGCATATCCTCCAATGCGTCGTACAGCGGTTGCAGATAAGGGTCGATTTTGTCCTTCATGTCTCCGGGAAGAAATCCGAGTTTCTCTCCTGCTTCCACAGCCGGACGGCTCAATATTATTTTTCTTATCTTCTTTTCTTTCAGCGCTTTCACCGCCAGTGCGATGCTCAGATATGTCTTTCCGGTTCCGGCCGGGCCCACGGCAAATATCATATCGTTGGCATTGTACGAATCTATCAGCCTCTGCTGATTCTCTCCGCGTGCCTTGATGGGGCGTCCGGATATATTGTATACGACAACTCCGTCGGGATATTCGTCATTGGTGCGTTCGCCTTTTACTATACTCAGTATGTCTTCTTCTGTCAGCGTGTTGAATTTCATTATGTGCCGGCGCATCTTTTCGGTGCTTTCCTCCATGGCACACATCTGCTCCTCGTCGCCCAATATGCGTATTACGTTGTCGCGCGCCACAATCCTAAGTTTGGGATAAAGCGCTTTTATCATTTGCAGATGAGCATTGTTCACTCCGTAGAATACTACGGGATCAATGTCTTCCAGTACGATATGTTTCTCTATCAATGTGATTCCTGTTTAATATTCGTATGCAAAATTACAGAAACTTTTCAATATACCGTCATCTTTCATTATCTTTTTGATTTCTTTCTTTATCTCTTTTTTACGTGATTGTAATTGTACTTTATTCGGGATTTATTTGTAATTTTGCATTTAATTTTGCAAAATAGTGTTTATTCGGTTTATTAAGAATATGATAATTACGAAGAAAAGATATCTTCAGGGATTCTTTGCCGTGGTGGTATTGCTGGCGCTTGTCAGGTGTGTTTTTCCGGGCGTGGCGGATGTTCGGCGGGAAGCCTCGGCCTCCACCGCAGCAGACAAGGCTGTAGGTGAAGGTGGAACAGATGTCAAGCCGGTATGTGCCGGCGGTCGTGGTAACGTAGCATCGGGCGGTTGTCGCGATGGACAGCCTGCGTGTGGCGGTGGCGGGATACAGCCGTCCACTGCTTTGGCTACCTTTTTCAATGCCGACGGGACACCGCGCAAGAGCCGCATTTACAGTGTAAGTTCTTTTAAGGGAGTCTTTCCCGACAGCAACAGCGTGCAGATGGCTGCTGCCCGACGCTACGGAGTTTCTCCGGTGAATGACCGTACAGAGGCGGAGCACCGCATGAAAGAACTTGTGTATATGGGCAGCAATCCTTATTATCATGTAGACAAGCTCAACAGCAGCATACCATATCTCGTGCCACGTGCCGCAGTGCTGTTGCAGGACATAGGCCGGGCGTATTTCGACAGCCTGCAGGTCAAAGGCATTCCATTGCACAAGCTGATAGTGACAAGCGTGCTCCGCACACGTGACGATGTTGCCAAGCTGCGCAACCGTAACGGCAACGCCACAGAAAACAGTTGCCATCTATATGGAACCACCTTTGACATTTGCTACAACCGTTACAAGACTGTGGAGGACCCTGACGGGCCGGCCCGACGGATGGTGCGCAACGACACGCTGAAGTGGGTGCTGAGCGAAGTGCTGCGCGATTTCCGTGAACAAGGCCGCTGTTATGTAAAGTATGAAGTAAAGCAAGGCTGCTTTCATATGACGGTAAACTGACTTGGACCGCCGGTCTATATGGTCTGTCTTTTCCTTATTGTCCGATTGGCACTCAACGCGGCCAGCAACATAATGGCGAATGTAAATTGTTTCATCATATTCTTGCTGTCTGTGTTTTGTGATACGGCGTTTATCTGCCCGTCGTTTTCTTTCCGTTTACTATATACACCCCTTTGGGCATGCCCTCAGGGCCGTTGCTGCGATGTGCCGTGTGCATCCCGCGCAGGTCGTACATGGTCGTGGCCTTGCCGCTGTCGGCCGTGGTGCTGCTTATCCCCGCTGTGCCAGACAGTGTCAGTGTCACGTCCACGTCGCCGCTGCCGAGTATGTTTTTCAGTTCGTTACCGGATGTCACATTGTCTATTTTCCCAAGACGGGTGAAGTTCCACGAGTTGCTATCGTAGTAGATAACGAAGTTCCGGCCCTGATACAGTATCAGGTCGCCGGCCACGGTGTTGATGTGCTCGTCGTTGGTGGGCAGCGATTGCGGTAGTATACCCACCTTTTCCATGTCTCCGTAGTCTGACATGTGGATGGTGACAGGCCCTGCCGAGGCCAGCATCTCCTGCAAGGCGCGTGCCGAACTGTTGTCGTCGAGGGTGGCGGTCAGCGTGTGTCCGTTGGCGCTGATGGATAGTTTGTTGTTCATATTGTTGTCTGTTATGTTTTTATAGTCTATCGTTTTCAGCCATTCGGCCACGAGCGTGGGGGCCGACGACGTCTGTGACGACCGTATCCATAGCGACGGTGACAGGAACACTCCGCCGGGCACAAGGCGCCTCGCGTCGGCTTCCACCCCCGATATGCCGCTGCTTGCGCTCGACACAATCAGGCCGATGCGCTTGCCGGCCAGCTGTTTGCCGTAATGGAACAGGAACGTCTGCAACGGCGATGCCATGTCGCTCCACCATAGCGGGGCTCCTATTATCACCGTGTCGTACTCGTCTGGATTTACCGTAACGGGGTCGATGGCGGGATACGCCGCCGCATCGTCTGGCTTGTTGCGTATCGCGGCTATCTGCTCGCTGCCTATGGCATAGTTGTTTGCCGCATAGTCGAGGCCTTTTTCGGCCGGTTCTATGCGTATCACGTCGGCGTCAATCTGCCCGCAAAGTGCCGTTACGATGTTGTGTACATTGTTCGTATAGCTGTAATACACCACCAAAGTCTTGGCATACAGCGCCATGTTAGTTGCGGCGACCAGTGCCATTGTCATAATTGTTCTTTTCATATTCCAATAGTTTTATGGTGCAAATTTATGTATAATCCAGCGTAATCTATGTAACGAAAAACGGTGTATTTGTACCATTTTTACTGATTTTATTGTGCCGTTTATGCCGTTTTGACGGTAAAAATAAATATCTTTGTCACAGAATAGCAATAAACTGGCCTTATGAACAATATTCTGAAAATAAGAAATCCCAACGATTACAGCCGCTATCTGGGGCAATTGGAGCAGCATCCTCTGGTGAGTATAATCGACTATGCCTCTGTGTCGCCCGTGCGGCACAGCCTTAACAACTACAGTGTATACGGCATTTTCTTTCACGATGAGGCTGAAGTGGATTTGTCTTACGGCTGCGGCAAGTACGACTATAAGAAAGGTAAGGTGATATGCGTGGCCCCGGGGCAGATAGGGGGGCTGGAAAGACAACGGTGAAGAGGTGATGACCGATGACTAGCACGACAATCTGTCCCTGCTGATGCGGTTTGACAATCTGCTGCATGCCTATTTCGACGAGGGCCGGCAGCTGAAGTACGGCCTGCCGTCGGTGCAGTATTGTGCCGACAGACTGTGTGTCCGTAAAGTGGTAATTTACTTTACAAAACACTTCGTCGGCCGTCACAAAATCGTGTTTTGCCACCATTGGGCCCGAAATATCGCAAATTTGTGCCAAAACAGGATGTGCTGACAGTCAGCGGGTTACGCTTGCACCGCTTTCGTAAGGCCATGTAAAGAAAGCAGAGAGACCGCTTTCGGGTTGCGATAACGGCCGTTTCGCATTGCAACGGAGCCGCTTCGGGAAGACCGAACGGCCGCTTTGGGAAGACAAAATGGCCGTTTTGGGAGATAAAAAGGCCCTTACGGCAAGAAAATGGTGCTGGAAACGTGTGTCAAGAGCGCTGAAAAGGCCTTTCTGTTCTTCCAGAATGAGAGAAAGAAAGTACGGAAAATTAAGAAAAAAGAGGACGGACTGCTATAGTCTCCCAAGGGGGATATTGGGCGTATGGGATAATCTGAGTGGTGGAAAAACGCAATTCCGCTTCGTGCTTGTCATTGCTGAAAAATCACATTTCTGTCATTCTGCCACCATATCCTTGCGCTGTAATTGTCTCATTTCATATTTTATTTGTAACTTTGCCGAATATATAGATACAGGAAATAAAACTAATAACGATATAATAATTGTATTATAATGAAGAAAATTGCATTTATGTGTGCTGTATTACTCACGGCTGCCGTTCACGTTTTTGCCGGCGACAGGCTCGATTTGAAGAGCATTACCGGCGGCGAATTCAGCGGCAGGCATATCACCGGCGTGAAACCTCTCGACGACGGAGAGACATATGCGCGGTTGAGCAGCGACGGGAAACAGATTGTTAAGTACTCGTTCCGGACCGGAAAACAAGTGGGGACGCTGTTTGACGTGAACACCGTACGCGGGAAAAAACTTGAATCGATAGACGGATATATCATCAGTCCAAAGGGTGACCGCATACTTATCCAGACAGAGACCAAGGACATATACCGTCGTTCGTTTACGGCGGTGTACTATATATTCGAGGTGGAGAACAACAGGATGGTGCCATTGTCGGACGGAGGGCCGCAGCAGACGCCGCTCTTCTCGCCCGACGGCAACATGATAGCCTTTGTGCGGGACAATAATATCCATCTTATAAAATTGCTCTACGACAATGCCGAGAGCCAGGTCACCAAGGACGGACGGCGCAACGAGGTGATAAACGGCATTCCAGACTGGGTGTGTGAGGAGGAGTTCGGACATAGCCGTGCCATGGTCTTCACGGCCGACAGCCGTCAGATATGCTGGATCCGGTACGACGAATCGGGCGTGAAGGAATATTCGTTTCCGCTTTACTGCGGTCTCAGACCCGAACGTAAGGAATATGCCGGATATCCCGGAGAGTATACATATAAGTATCCTGTGGCGGGCGAAGCCAATTCGAAGGTGGCCGTATACAGCTTTGACATCAAGTCGCGTCAGACACGACGCATGGATTTGCCGCTCGATGCCGACGGATATATACCTCGGATCGTGATGACATCCGACCCGACCAAGGTGGCCGTATACACGATGAACCGCCACCAGGACTGCCTGTCGATATATATGGCCAACCCTCTTTCCACCGTGTGCCAGCTTGTCGTGCAGGACAAGGCGGACAAGTATATCAAGGAAGAGTCGATGGACGGAATCGTCATTACCGACAAGCACATCGTAGTGCCGAGCGAGCGCGACGGCTACAACCATATCTATGTATATTCGCTTACAGGGCAACTGCAGCGTCAGATAGTGAAGGACAATTATGTCGTGACCGCCCTTTACGGACTTGACGAAGCTACGGGCGATGTATATTATTCAGCCGCGCAGCTTGGTCCGCAGGACAGGCAGATATTCGTGGCCCGTCAGAACGGCAAGACGGAGCGGCTGACCGACCGTGAAGGATGTAATGCGGCTATCTTCAGCAAGAACTTCAAGTATTTCATCAACATATGGAGCGACCTCGACAATCCGGCCGTATATACGCTCCGTGCCAATACAGGTAAGGTGACGGCCACCCTGATTGACAATCATGAGCTTAAGGAAAAGATGGAATCCTACGGGCTTGGCAAGCGCGAATTGTTTTCGTTCAAGACCTCCGAAGGCGTGGAACTTAACGGATGGATGATAAAGCCTGCGGACTTCGACATCGGGAAGCGCTATCCCGTCATAATGTATCAATATGGTGGTCCGGGCAGTCAGCAGGTGCTCAACAGCTGGAACATTGGTATGTGCGGGCAGGGAGCCGTGCTCGAACATTACTTTGCCCAGCAGGGATATCTTGTGGTCTGTGTGGACAACCGTGGCACAGGCGGACGCGGTGCCGAGTTTGAGAAGTGTACATATCTGCGTCTCGGTGAGCTCGAAGCCCGCGACCAGGTGGAGGCAGCCCTGTGGCTTGGCCGGCAGTCGTTTGTCGACAAGAACCGTATAGGCATATGGGGATGGAGCTACGGCGGATGGAACACACTGATGAGCATGAGTGAAGGCCGTGCCGTATTCCGTGCCGGAGTAGCCGTCGCACCGCCTACAAGCTGGCGCTATTATGACACGGTGTACACGGAGCGTTATATGCGTACGCCGAAAGAGAATCCGTCGGGTTACGACATCAACCCTATAATGCGTGCCAAGGACCTCAGCGGCTCGCTGCTGATATGCCACGGTATGGCCGACGACAATGTGCACTTCCGCAATACGGCCGAATACACCGAGGCTCTCGTACAGGCCGACAAGGACTTCAAGGAGAATATATACACCAACCGCAACCATGGCATCTACGGAGGCAACACGCGCAATCATCTGTTCAGGCAGATTGTCAACTTCTTTAATGCCGAAATGAAATAGCGGACTGTATAAAAAAGGAAAACTACATAACAATATTATATGAAACTAAGACTATTGACATCAGCAAGCCTTGTTGCCGCCATGACGCTCGTACCGTCACCGGCAGACGCCAAGGCCAAGAAGAAGCAGGCGGCTCCAACGTTGTCGCCAATCGAGATTGTAGAGAAAGTGAACAACCATTGGCAGGAGACGAACAAGCCGGAAGTGAGAGCTTTCTGGGATGATGCAGTCTATTTTACCGGTAATATGGAGGCATACCGCCTTACCGGAAACGCCAAGTATCTGGAATATAGCGACAAATGGGCACGTCACAACAAGTGGAGCGGAGCCACAGCCGCCAATCCGAAGCAATGGAAGTACAGGAATTATGGTGAAGGGAATGACTATGTGCTCTTCGGTGACTGGCAGATATGTTTCCAGACATATCTCGATATGTACGCCATGAACCCTGATGCATACAAGATAGCACGTGCCACCGAGGTGATGGGCTATGAGTGTGCCACGAAAGAGACCGATTATTGGTGGTGGGCCGACGCTCTGTATATGGCTATGCCGGTGATGTCGAAGATGTATGTGGCCACAGGCGACGTGAAGTATCTTGACAAGATGTACGACAACTTCACCTATGCCGACAATCTGATGTATGACAAGGAGGACAATCTTTACTATCGTGACGGCAAGTATCTCTATCCTGCACACAAGACCGAGGCCGGAAAGAAGGACTTTTGGGCACGTGGCAACGGGTGGGTGCTTGCCGGACTGGCCAAGGTTATCACCGATATGCCGGCATCATATGTCAATCGCGGTGTGTTTGTGGAGCGTTTCAAGAGTCTGGCTGCCGGAGCCGTGAAATGCCAGCAGCCCGACGGTTACTGGACACGCTCTATGCTCGACCCGAAGCAGGCCGAGGGCCGCGAGACCAGCGGAACGGCGCTGTTGGCCTACGGACTGATGTGGGGCGTTAACAACGGACTGCTCGACCGTGCCGTATATGGGCCGGCTGCAGACCGTGCATGGCAGTATCTGTCAACTGTGGCACTGCAGTCCGACGGTTCTGTCGGCTATGTGCAGCCTATCGGCGAGAAAGCCATCAAGGGCCAGCTGCTGAGCGCACAGAATGTTACTAACTTCGGAACGGGAGCCTTCCTGCTTGCTGCATGCGAGAAGGTGCGCTATGACGATGGCAGCGTGCGGCCTACGGACGCCAGGACATTCACTGTTGGAGTGACCAACAGCACCGACCGTTTCCGTCAGGAGGTGGTAGAACTGGATGCCAAGGAGGTGTTTGCGCGTCTTGGCATAAGCGGCGGACGCCAGTTCTGTGTGTACAACGCTCTCGGTCAGCAAGTGCCGTATCAGCTTACATACGACGGCAAGGTACTTATTGATGCTGCTGTGCGCCCTTGCGGAACGGCACTCTATACCTTCAGCAAGGGCACTCCGAAGACATTTGTCAATACATGTTACGGCCGTATGTATCCCGAGCGTGTGGACGATATTGCCTGGGAGAACGACCGTGGGGCATACCGATGCTATGGTCCGGCCCTGCAGCGTACGGGTGAGGATGCTTTCGGAAACGACGTCTGGGTCAAGAACACTCCCGATCTTGAGGTGGAGAAGCGTTATTATATAGAGGATGTAACGAAGCCTGTGATAACTGCGCTCAAAAAGACGAATCCGGCAGCGGCCGACTCGCTCAACATGATTACGAGCTATCACTTCGACCAAGGCCATGGTCTCGACTGCTATAAGGTGGGACCGACGCTTGGTTGCGGCACTCCGGCCCTGATGGACGGCGATAAGATACTGTTCCCTTACTGTTACAAGGACTATGAGATACTTGACAACGGTCCTCTGCGTTTTACGGTGAAGCTGGTGTATAATCCGGCTAAGATAAAGGGCTGTGACAATGTGGTGGAGAACAGAATACTGAGTCTCGACAAAGGTTCTAACTTCAATAAGATGACAGTGTGGTACGACGGACTTACGGTACCGGCCGATTTGGCTTCGGGTGTGGTCATTCATACGGAGGACACCGAGAATGTGGAAACTGGCAAGGACTATGTGGTATATGCTGACCCGACGGACAATCCGAAAGGACAGAACTTTCAGATATACGTGGCGGCGCTATTTCCCAACGGAGTGACGGAGACCAAGAAGCTGATGTACGACAATCCTACTCGCGGCAATGCCGGCCACGCTCTTGGCATATTGCGCGGATACAAAGGCGGCGGTTATACTTACTACTTCGGTTCGGCATGGAGCAAGTATGACTGCCGCAGCCTCGGAGAGTGGCAACTGCGCGTAGCTTCATACCTTGACGGACTGCGCAATCCTCTCAATGTGGGAATAAAGTAATGAAGCATGCTATAGTAATAGGTGCCTCGTCGGGGCTTGGTTTCGAGGTGGCACGGATTCTTTTGGACGACGGGTGGCATATAGGAGTTGCCGCCCGTCGTTCTGAGTTATTGCTCGGACTGAGGCAAATGTGTCCGGACAGGGTGGAGACAGAGACGATTGATGTTACGGACGAAGGTGCTGTGGCGCGGTTGGAATCATTGATTGAACGTGTGGGAGGTATGCAGCTGTTCTTCTATGCTTCCGGCATCGGACGGCAGAACATTGGACTGGAACAGGATACAGAGTTGTCCACCGTTGCTACCAATGCTCTCGGATTTACCCGTATGGTAGGTGCGGCATATCGGTATATGGCAGATAATGGTGGAGGACATATTGCAGTGATAAGTTCTATAGCCGGCACCAAAGGGTTAGGGGTGGCTCCTTCATATTCTGCTACAAAGGCTTTTCAGAACGCATATATTCAGGCTCTCGACCAACAGGCCTGTATGCGCGGGCTGTCAATCACCTTCACAGACCTGCGTCCCGGATTTGTTGCAACGGCATTGCTTGGAGATGATTGCCGCTATCCTATGCTGATGCGTCCTGAGGATGTGGCATATAGTATGGTAAAGGCTATAAAATCGCGCAAGCGTGTTGCGGTGATTGATTGCCGTTGGCGTGTGCTCACTGCGTTATGGCGTTGCATTCCGGATTGGTTTTGGCGGAGGATGCGGGTAAGATGATGGTATATAAAGTTATTGGATTGCCGTGTCTGGTGTAAAGCAATTCCCCCTGTTCTTCCATTAAAGAAGTTACAGGGGGAATCGCTTTATACGGATATATCCGAATTATTATTTCCGTTATTGTATATTATGCGGGATAATTATATAGTAATGACTGTTGCAGGCTACCGCAGACTGTCCTGATACCATTCGAACAGTTTCTGCACGCCGTCTTCTATCTCTACCTTGTGGGTCCATCCGAGTGAGTGGAGTTTCTCCACGTCGATAAGTTTACGCGGTGTTCCGTCCGGTTTGGAGGCGTCAAATTCCACTGTTCCTTTGAAACCGACAGCCTTGACGACAAGTTCGGAAAGTTCGCGGATGGTGAGTTCTTTGCCTGTTCCTACATTGATATGGCAGTTGCGAATCTCGCCAAGAGACGGGATTGCACCGCCGCGACCTTCACTGTTGTTGCGGTCAACGGCACCTGTAGTTGTCTTTCCGTAGAATACGGAAGAGTATTTCTCTATGCCGATGATGTCCTTGAAGTCTACATTCAGTAGCACGTGCACGCTGGCGTCGGCCATATCTTCGCTCCATAGGAATTCGCGGAGCGGTGTACCTGTGCCCCAAAGCACCACGCGGTTGTCACTGATGCCGTACTTTGCAAGTACCGTCAGTATCTCGTCGTTGCAGTTGCTGCCTGTCACTCCTTCAACCGGACGCTTGTCCATATCGGTACGGATAGAGTTCCAGTTGCCGTCGTGTATGAGTTTGGCCAGATAGATTTTGCGCATCATGGCCGGCATTACGTGGCTGTTCTCAAGATGGAAATTGTCATTGGGGCCGTAGAGATTGGTCGGCATTACGGCGATATAATTGGTGCCGTATTGCAGGTTGTAGCTTTCGCACATCTTCAGTCCTGCAATTTTTGCTATCGCATATTCCTCATTGCTGTATTCCAATGGTGATGTGAGCAGCACATCTTCTTTCATCGGCTGTGGTGCATCCTTTGGATATATACATGTCGAACCGAGGAATAACAGTTTTTTCACGCCATGCGAGTAGGCATTGCCTATCACATTGCACTGCATTAGCATGTTCTGCATGATGAAGTCTGCGCGGTAGAGGAAGTTGGCCATTATGCCGCCTACGAAAGCCGCGGCCAAGACAACTGCATCGGGGCGCTCTTCGTCGAAGAATTTTTTCACTGCGGTCTGGTCTGTAAGGTCGAGTTCGCTGTGACTGCGGCCTATAAGATTATTGTAGCCCCGCTGTTTCAGATTATTCCATATCGCCGACCCCACGAGTCCGTGATGACCGGCGATATAAATTTTACTGTTCTTGTCTAACATATAACTATTACTTCACAAGTCCTTTCTCCAGATATTCTGCAAGGTTGGTGCGCATTACGCTTGCCACGTGGTCGGCAGCAACTTTCTGCATGTCGTGCTTGACCATTATGCTGACGAGCTCCTCGAATGTTGTCTTCTGTGGATCCCATCCCAGTTCTTTGCGTGCTTTGGTGGGATCTCCCCAAAGGTTTACCACGTCGGTAGGACGGTAAAAGTCGGGTGATACTTCTATGATGCACTTGCCGGTCTTCACGTCGTATCCTTTCTCATCCATTCCCTCTCCCTTGAACTCAACCTCTATGCCGGCGGCACGGAATGCGTATTGGCAGAATTCGCGAACGGAATGCTGTACGCCCGTAGCTATGACGAAGTCCTCAGGAGTGTCGTGCTGTAGGATGAGCCACATGCACTCGACATAATCTTTGGCGTATCCCCAGTCACGCAGTGACGAAAGGTTGCCCAGATAAAGTTTGTCTTGCTTGCCTTGTGCTATGCGTGCTGCTGCGAGGGTGATCTTTCTTGTAACGAATGTTTCACCGCGGCGCTCGGACTCGTGGTTGAATAATATGCCGGAACAGCAGAACATGTTGTATGCCTCGCGGTATTCCTTGATTATCCAGAAACCGTAAAGTTTGGCTACAGCGTATGGTGAGTATGGGTGGAAAGGGGTCTTCTCGTTTTGCGGAACTTCCTCAACCTTGCCGTAAAGTTCGGATGTCGATGCTTGATATATCCGGCACGTCTGCTCAAGATGGTTGGCGCGTACGGCTTCAAGCACGCGGAGAACACCAGTGGCGTCTACGTCGGCAGTGAATTCGGGCGAGTCGAACGATACCTGTACATGGCTCTGTGCTGCAAGATTGTATATTTCCGTTGGTTGTACTTTGCCTATAACCTTTACGAGAGACATTGAGTCGCCCATATCGGCATAGTGCAGGTGGAATTGCGGATGACCCTCAAGATGGGCTATACGTTCGCGATAGTCAACCGAGCTACGGCGTATGATGCCATGTACGTCATAGCCTTTCTCGATAAGAAACTCTGACAGGTATGAACCGTCCTGACCGGTGACACCTGTGATTAATGCAACTTTTCTTTCCATTTTCTTCTTTTATAAACTTACTATTCTTAATATAACTTCATTATTTGTCTTGTCCGGAGAATTGTTTTATGCGTTGTTCTTCAGAGAGTTTGCAGATAAGCAAAGTGTTGTTGTTCTCGGCTACGATATATCCGTCAAGTCCTTGGATTACCACTTTTTTCTCTTGGGTGGTGTGTATCATACAGTTGTGGGTTTCGAACAGACTGATGTCATTGCCTATACAGCTGTTGCCATACAGATCCTTATGTGTCTGCGTTTGCAATGACCCCCATGTTCCCAGGTCGCTCCATCCGAAATCGGCTGGACATACGAATATTTCTTCAGCCTTTTCCATGATGGCGTAGTCTACAGAGATGTTTTCACATTCGGGGAATAATCTGTCTATTTCTTCCTGTTCCTTGCCTGTGCCGTATATAGGTATGAGCGATTCGAATATCTTTGCCATTGTCGGTTGATATACGCGGAATGCGTTGATTATGGTATTTACGTTCCATACGAATATGCCGGCATTCCAAAAGTAGTCATTCTTTTGTATATATTGTTGTGCCGTTTCAATGTCTGGTTTCTCGCGGAATGAGTCTACACGGAATATCTCTTTGTTGCGCAATGAGCTTGATGACAAATCGGCCTGTATGTAACCATAGCCTGTTTCTGGGCGTGATGGTTTGATACCAAGTGTTACTATGGAGTCGGTCTCATTTGTAAATTCCATACACCTTGACATGATGCGGGTAAATTCTGTAGTATTTGTCACAATATGGTCGCTTGGCGACACAACGATATTGGCTTTCGGATCCTGTGATTTTATTTTCCAACTGACGTAGGCTATACACGGTGCTGTATTGCGGCGGCATGGTTCGCAGAGAATGTTGCCTGTCGGTATGTCGGGCAGCTGTTGTCTCACGATGTCCACATAGTTTCTGTTGGTTACGACCCAGATGTTGTGAGGCTCGCAAATGCCATTGAATCTTTCTGCCGTCAGTTGCAGGAGTGATTTGCCAACGCCGAGCACGTCTATGAACTGTTTGGGTTTTTCTGCCGTGCTCATCGGCCAAAAACGGCTACCAACGCCGCCTGCCATGATTACTAAATGGTTGTTTGTTGTCGCCATAAATAATTATGATTTATTGATAATAATGATATATCTGTAGGACTTGTCTTTATGTTGTTGTCCTTTTGGTATCTATATTAATTGCTTTTGTATTCTAAAAACAGAGATATGTAATCCGTTGGGCCTATTTGTTTTTATTAGTATTGCCGTATCTTTTTATCAGAATTTTTATTGTGAAATATGCAATAACGAGTAATAAAACAGCGATAATAGTTATTTTGATGTATTCGGAATATTCTGTAATCTTGTCACTGAGTTGGCTTTTCGGTACGAATGAGTGCAGATACCATCCCATTGTAGCAAGGATTATGTTCCAACATCCGGCACCAATTGTGGTGTAGAGGATAAACTTGCCGAAGTTCATACGTGCCAGTCCGGCGGGAATTGATATCAGTTGTCTGATTCCTGGCAGAACGCGCCCTACAAGTGTGGCGACCATACCGTGGTCGGAAAAGAATTTCTCGCTCATTTCTATTTTATGACGGTTGAGCAGGCATATACGTCCCAGGCGGCTTTCGGCAAAACGGTATATCACGGGACGTCCAAGATAATATGCCAGACCATAGTTTATGGCTGCGCCCACATCGGCACCTATTGTAGCGAAAAGCACTACAAGGAATATGTTTAGCTCTCCGGCTGCTGCGTTGTAGGCTGCTGGCGGAACCACAACTTCTGAGGGAAATGGAATGAATGTACTCTCGATGGTCATAAGAATGAATATCGTGAGATAGTTTAGATTGTCAAGGAGATTGTATAGTATGTTCATTTATCTTTGCTTTTAAGTTTATCGTACATATAATTATAATAATTTTTAGCATCAGTGTCTTTGGGAAACAGATGGCCGAGAACATTTTTTGCCTCATTCGGATTTTTTTCCACGGCGATTTTCAGATAATGCATGAATTCATCTGTCAGTTTCATGTCCCAGCAACATAATGCCATGTATGAATATCCGGCAAGGAAATCGTCATCTACCATTGTAAATAACTTCTTGAACATCTTGTATGCTGTGTCAAGATATTTGTTGTCATACAGTGATACTATTATGCGCAGCACTATGACGGGAGCGTTTTCAGCATTGATAATGGCTTCATGAAACATTTCTTCCGCTTCATTGTAGCGTCCGTTCTCCAATAGTATGTGGCCACGCAGCACTTTCATGTCCGTATGGTCGCAGTCCATTGAGTCAGTCTTGTCTATATACTCAATGGCTTTTTCCGGATTTCGTATTGCACTATAGGCGAACGCCATTTCCTGATATATCTGTACAATATACGTCGAATCAGGTTTAGCAACTGACAATGCTGTTTCCAATTGTTCTATGGCATCCTCATATCGTGACAGATTGACAAGACATATACCTTTGTGCAACCTTCCGAACTCGTCTGTCGGATTTATCTCGCAATATCTTCCGTAGTAGTCGAGAGCTTCTTTATACTTGTTCAGACGATACAATGAGTTGGCTTTGGCCAAAAGACCGTAGGAATCTTTGGGGTCTATTGCTATTGCATATTCGCTGCTTGTAATGGCTTCGTCATAGTCTTCGTTCATGAACTGTGCACTTGCCAGCGAATTCCAATATCTTTTAGAATATGGATTGCTGTCTATCAGTTCGTTGTAGACTTTTGCACTGTCACTATACATTTCCATGCCGAACAGCACTCTTGCCTTCAATTCCTTGTATTCTGGAAGTTGACTCTCGTTACCGATATTCATCCATTTATATGCCATGTCGTAAACTCCGTAGTCAGCGTATAGATTGGCCACATCGATGATGAAATCCTCATATTCATCCTGTTCTATTGTCTCGGAATATTCGTTCAGAAATTCCTCAGCCTTGTCTATTTTATTTTGGGCAATCAGTATTTCCGCCTTGAGATATTTGTAGTCGGGATCGTCTTTGTCGATGATTTTTTCTGCAAGTTCTTCGGCTAAAGCGATATTTTCATTTTCAAGTGCCGCCCTTGCCTTGAATACAAGTGGAGTGGTGGCTCCCGGATTCATGTTCAGTGCAAAGTCTATTACTTCATTTGCTCTGTCGGTGTCACCTGTATAATTGTAATAGTCTGCTATATCCGTCAGGTCGTCTGCATCCATAAATATGGGTAGTCCGGACCTGACGGATTCTTCATATGACGTCAGAATATCCCTGAATTCCTTGCTGTCGAAATATTCGTCACCTGTCTGCATCATTTATTGATCTTAGCCCATGTGTCTTTCAGTCCTACAGTACGGTTGAATATCAGTCTCTCCGGCTTAGAGTCAGAGTCGGGAGTGAAATATCCTATGCGTTGGAACTGTAAAAAGTCTCCAGGCTTCTTTTCTGCGAGATACTTTTCCACATAGCATTTGTTCAGCACGGTAAGTGATTCGGGGTTGAGTAATTCACGGAAGTCGCGTTCGTCGGCCGACGGGTTTTCCACACTGAAAAGTCTGTCGTACAGACGTACTTCTGCCTCTATACAATGGGCAGCACTGACCCAATGTAGCGTACCTTTCACTTTTCTGTTTGCCCCTTCTTCTCCGCTCTTGCTTTGTGGATCGTACTCGGCGTATATTTCCTCAACCTCACCGTCGGCATTCTTCTTGCATCCTGTGCACATTATTATATATGAGTTCTTCAGTCTTACTTCCTTTCCCGGTGAGAGTCGGAAGAATTTTTTTGGTGCGTCTTCCATGAAGTCTTCACGCTCTATCCATAGCTCACGACTGAAAGTGATGGTATGTGTACCGTCAGCCTCGTTTTCAGGATTGTTTACTGCAATCATTTCTTCGGTTTGACCCTCGGGATAGTTTGTAATGATGAGTTTTACAGGGTTGAGCACAGCCGAGACACGGCATGCCCGTTTGTTAAGGTCGTCGCGTACGGCGGCCTCAAGTAGGGCATAGTCATTGAGTGCGTCAAACTTTGTGTATCCTATCGAGCGTATGAAGTTTCGGATGCTCTGTGCCGAATATCCTCGGCGTCGCATTCCGCATACAGTTGGCATTCGCGGGTCGTCCCATCCGTTTACCAGACTCTCGTCTACGAGGGTGTGCAACTTACGTTTGCTCATTACGGTATATGTCAGGTTCAAGCGGTTGAACTCGATCTGCCGCGGACGGTAGTCGGGTGTATGCCCGTTTTCAGCCTCGTATTCTTTCAGCAGGTCTACAAGTTTGTCGTAAAGTGGGCGGTGGGGCACAAACTCGAGAGTACATATAGAGTGGGTCACTCCCTCGAAGTAGTCACTCTGTCCGTGTGCAAAGTCGTACATGGGGTATGCGTGCCATTTCGTTCCAGTACGGTGATGGGGTGTATGTATTATGCGGTATATCACCGGATCACGGAAGTGCATGTTCGGGTTGGTCATGTCAAGTTTGGCGCGCAACACCATCGAACCTTCGACAGCCTCGGGAGTATTCATTTTGTTGAACAGTTCAAGGTTTTCCTCCACTGGACGGTTGCGGTAAGGGCTTTCTGTTCCCGCTACGGTTGGTGTGCCCTTCTGTGCAGCCATCTGTTCCGATGTCTGTTCATCGATATAAGCAAAACCTTTCTTAATCATCCATACGGCAAAGTCCCACAACTGCTGGAAATAGTCGGATGCATAGTATAAGTTGCCCCATTTGAATCCGAGCCATTGTATGTCGTTCAGTATAGAGTCGACATATTCGTTGTTCTCTTTTGACGGATTGGTATCGTCAAAGCGCAGATTGCATACACCGCCGTAGTTGTCGGCCACACCGAAGTCCATACATATGGCTTTTGCATGACCTATATGTATATATCCGTTGGGCTCGGGCGGAAAGCGTGTCTGTATTCTGCTGCCGTTCTTGCCGGCCGCAAGGTCTCCCTCCACCATCTGCTCGACAAAGCTCAGACTTCTCTTCTCCTCGTTTCCTGTACAGTTCTTCTCTACCATAGTGTTTGATTCTTTTTATCGTTTTTGTGGTTGCAAAGTTACGAAATTAATTCATAATAACCTTTTGTTGTTTAGTTTTTTATGCTTCCGGTATAACATTTGTCTACACCTGCGGCATAATACCATGTCATTTTTTGTATAGTCTCACAGAAGTCGTAGCCTTTTTTATCGTAAATTTCCAATGGAACGAACATGCTCATGCCACCGAATTTCTCTTCGTTCATGTCGAAGTCGAAGTCTACCAGTCCGTCTGTCATCCATTTTTTGCTCATGGCCTTGTAGATTACGGTTCTGTCGTATACAGTCTTCCATCTTCCGTATACCTCTTCACTGATGTTGCGCAGCATAATATCGTTCATGTCAAGCATAAGTTTCACATCACCGTATTTTTTTGTATGACGGTAGTATATCAAATTTTCCGTATAGGGATATTTGCCGGCTTGTCCGAGCAGTGCCGTCAGTTCTTGTGTGGCTTTGGCCAGTGCTTCCATCCCACTTGTCTTTACCACCGACAGCGGTACTTGTTCTCCGGCATTGGTCTTCATCGAGTGGTAGTCGTCAACCATTTTCTTGTAGAAGTCATCAGAGGTATCGAACATGTCGGGTACGACTTTATCATACGGTGCTCCTACGTTTGGTATTTCGGCCGGTGAGGCTATTATGTAGTCGGTCACGTTCCGCAATTCGTATGCAACCTCTGCATTCTGAAAGTTGCAGCAGTCGGCAAAGATGAAAAGCAGCCTGTGGGGCAGCCGTCCCAATGCTCCGGCCATTGACGGTATGTTCATCCATTTTGCCCCGTTACCGGTAATATTGTCTGTGCCATAGTCCACTCCATAAGCTCTCTGCGGCTTGTTCATGGCCGGTGAGGGGGATATGGAATCTTTTTCTATCACCCATCCGCTGGCATGTCCCCACAATACCAAACCGTAAGTCTCGGCCGGATAGCGTGTCATTATCCAGTGAAGTGTCTCGTACATGCGCTCAGGATCGGAGGCATAGAAGTCGGTGTCGTTATTGTAATAAGTGTCCGTCTCCATTTCTCCGTTTCTCATGCGCAGGATGTATGGCGGTTTGTTTTTATCGTTCTTGTCTACGAATGCTATCAGGTTGGTGTTGGCCGGCATCATAATCGAGCCTCTTGCCATCTCGTTGATGTCGCTTGTTGCGAATGGAGAGAGATTGTTTTCTGCCGATATATACACAATGACAGTGCGTTCGGCCTTTGGATATATGGCCGGTTCCTTTATTTCGGTGTTTATGCATTCATCATCGCTGTCGCACGATATGAGCAATATGGCAGCACATATCATGGTTAAGAAATATTTCATAATCACATATTTTTCGGCAAAGATACGCTTTTTTTATTAATAGTTAGTACCTTTGCAATCAAATTTTTTGTTTTCAATGATGAGTAAACTGACATTATTTGTCGTGTCTTTGCTGTTGTCGGCGTCTGTAGATGTGGTCGCACAGGATGTCTATGAGCAATGTGAAGATACGTGTACACATATACATGGCATAGATTTGAGCCATTATCAGGGAGAAGTATTTTGGGAGCATATCGGTGCCAACGCCAAGATGGCATACGTCTATCTTAAGGCCACGGAGGGAGGTGATCGTATCGACCACATGTACAAACGAAATATAGAACTCGCCCAAAACAATGGTGTCAAGGTGGGAAGCTATCATTTCTATCGTCCCAAGACAGAACAGAAGCGGCAGTTGGAGAATTTCAAGATGCAATGTCTGCCCGGTGATCAGGACCTGTTGCCAATGGTGGACATAGAGACCACCGGAGGGTTGTCTACAGATGAGTTCTGCGATTCGCTCATGCTGTTCATACAACTTGTGGAGAAGGAATACAAGCAGAAACCGTTGCTTTATACTTATACCAATTTTTACAATAAACATCTCTGTGGCAAGATTGACGGCTATCCGCTTATGATAGCCCAATATACGGACAGTGAGCCTGTGTTGGCCGACGGACGTGATATAACCATGTGGCAGTATACGAGTAAAGGCCGTATAGCCGGAGTGTCCGGATATATAGACAAAAGCCGTTTTATGGGAGAACATGTGCTGAGTGAAATACTTTTCAGGCATATAATAAATCAAGTGTCAGAAGAATAAATATGTTGCCTGAGCAATCCGGTGCACGCATGCCGCATTGTTTTTAATACATTAAATTAATGAAAGAATTATATTTTCGTGTAGCGGATGCACTGTTTTGCTTGAATTGTATTCAAGGTGAGGATACGCGTCTCCTTACTTCCTCTTATGTCCCATTTCGTATACAGGCGCTTCCTGCGGTAGAGTTGCCTATCTTTGTTATGACAGTAGGATCAGATTTGGTGTCGCTTAAGCCGGAAGGCAAGGATATAGGACGATTCGGATGTGACGGAATCGGATATGTGGTGTATAAAATATCCAATGGATATAAAATTCTGATAGACGATTCTGCTAAAAAAACGTGTTGCTCGATGGAAGTAAACGAAGATTTTTCTATCTGTCGGGTTTCTTTGTTTGGAGACACCGAACATCGGTTTCTTGGTCTGAACAACGCCGTAATGATAGCCTTTGCTTTTTCCGGTGTATATAATAATATCGTGCTGATGCATTCTTCCGTTACAATGTACGGCAATAAGGGTTATTTGTTTCTTGGACAAAGCGGAACAGGCAAGAGCACTCATTCGAGACTGTGGCATAGATATATTACTGGTTCCGAACTCCTCAATGACGACAATCCTGCCATACGGTTTATGCCGCAAGATGGGAAAATTTATGTGTATGGCACACCATGGAGCGGCAAGACTCCATGTTATCGTAATGTCAGTGTTGAGGTTGGCGCTTTTGTTAAATTGGAACAATGTCCGGAAAACATTATTAAAAAGGAATCGTGTATCAAGGCTTTTACCTCTATATTGTCTTCATGTTCAGCGATGGTATGGGATAAATCATCTTATGGCAAAATTTGTGATATCGTGTCGGGTATCGTAGAAAGAATACCTGTCTACAGTCTGAAATGCAGGCCGGACGAAATGGCAGTCAGATTAAGTTTTAGAACTATAACGGGATGAAAACGGTATTTATCCCTAATGAAGTCCTTGTTCCGGAAATTAAAAGGTTGATAGACGATGGGCACACTATAACTTTTCGGGTTAGGGGATTGAGTATGCGTATTTTCCTTGAGGGCAGCAGGGATAAAATTATTTTGGGGCCTTGCAACTCAGTTAGGATAGGGGATGTGGTGCTTGCTGAAACGGTTATGGGATATTATGTGTTGCATCGTGTCATCCGGATAGAGGGCAATCTGCTGACGCTGCAAGGCGACGGAAATATACGTGACGTTGAAAACTGCATAATGGACAATGTAGTTGGAGTTGCCCTTGGTTTTTATCGCAAGGGAAGAGATGTTCCTGATATGGTTACCGGAATTAAGTGGAGGTTTTATTCTGAAATATGGATAACTCTCACTCCAGTCAGACGCTATCTGTTGGCTTTCTATGAGAGAATATGGTTGAAGTTGTTTCCTTGTGGTAAGTAGGCGTTTGCATATATACAACAAGTATTGTTTGTTTATAAATTTTAGTTCATATTAATGCGCGTTTTCTCGCCATGGCAGAGTTGAAACAAGTTTTACTCTGCTCATTTGACTTAACGAAAACTTTCATTTCTATAATGGCCAATATTGCATTGTAAAAGTGCCGCTTTTAGGATGTGAAAGTGGCACTTTTACAATGCAAAAGTGGCACTTTGGGAATGCAAAACATTTAAATTAATTTTGTTGACTAACTTAAATGAGAATCATTTTCTTTATCCTACCGGTATGGATTTCTCGCGATTTATATGTAAATTTGCATGTGGATATGAAAAAAAGTAATGGCATAATCGTAAGACATTACCAATCGCCGTGTGGTGTTTTGGTGCTTGGCTCATTCGATGGCAAACTTTGTCTGTGTGACTGGCAGATTGAGAACCACCGCGAACGTGTGGACAGACGGTTGAGGCGGATATTGCAGGCCGATTTTGAAGAGGGGACATCAGCGGTGACGGAAGAAGCTGCGCGACAGCTCGACGAATATTTTGCGCGGCAGCGCCGTGAGTTTGATGTCCCGTTGTTGCTTGTAGGAACGGATTTTCAGAAAACAGTGTGGCGGGAACTGTTGAAGATACCTTTCGGTGTGACGTTTTCCTATGGTGATATGGCACGTCGCATAGGGAAGCCAGGTGCTGTACGTGCGGTGGCTAATGCCAATGGGGCAAATTCGATATCTGTTTTTGTTCCTTGTCACCGTGTCATAGGCAGCGATAATTCGCTTACGGGTTACGGTGGTGGGCTTGATGCCAAGCGGATGTTGTTGGAACTGGAATGTGTTTTCTGATGTGTGTAGCTTACCGTTATAGTTATATGTTTACAATGTGAGTACAGAACTGTGCGGTACTTTGTTTATGTGTTACGATAATTATAGTTTTGTCAAGAACAGATTCGGTCAGTCTGTCAAGAAGAATCCGTTCAGTATCCTTGTCAAGCGAAGCGGTCGGTTCGTCCAATAGCAGTATGCCGCCTGTATGAAGCAGGCCTCTGGCAATAGCTATGCGCTGTGCCTGGCCTTCGCTGAGTCCGGTACCAAGTTCTCTGCAAGGTGTATTCAGTCCTTGGGGCAATTCGTAAACGAAATCGGCGGCGGATACAATAAGAGCATCGTGCAATTCTTCATCCGAGGCATCGGGCTTTCCTAACAGCAGATTGTCACGTATGGTTCCATTGAGGAGTGTATTTCCCTGTGGTACATATACGATGTTGCAACGTGTCTGTGGCGAAGCGACAGCTTCTTGTTTCCTGTCGTATAAAATGATGTTTCCTTTTTGGGGTATCAGCAGTGCAGCCAACAGATGCAGCAGTGTGCTTTTACCTGTTCCGGACTTTCCAAGTATGGCTGTAAGGCTGCCCGGAATGAAGTTGTGGGAAAAATTCTCAATGATGTTGCGGTCATCATTCGGATAAGAAAAATATACATTTTCAAGTCTGATCCCAGGCATGTTTCCCAGCTTTATCGGAGTGTCCTGTTTCTCTGTTTTCAATGTTGCCAATCCGTTCAACCGCTCTACGGATGTAAATGTATGGATAAAGGCCATGATGTGATTTCCAAGTTTTACAATAGGTTGTTGCACTTGATTTGCCAATTGTATAAATGCTGTTACGGTTCCGAATGTCACCGTACCTTGCCATAGGCAGAAAACACCCCACAGAAAAGCTGTTGTGTGGCCTGCGGCAAATCCAGACTGTACCATTGTCCGGGAGAATATGTAAAAATCGGTTCTGCATTTTATTTGCCGGTAAAGGATGTTCTGTAATGAGAATAAGCGTTGTGAAGCCAAGTTTGTGGCGGACAATGCGGAAATCAATGTCCGGTGTTGCAAATTGTCCTGCAGATAAATTTGTATATGGCTGTCCGTAATCCTGATATTTTCTGTAAGTTTTCGCATCTTGTGGATATGCCTTTTGCTTGACAGTAATGTTACAGGCATGATTAATAAAATGATTCCGGCCAACCGTATATCCAATGACAGCAGGAAAATAAAAGCGGCAAACATACGGATAGATGTTACACAGCCGGATGGTATCACATGGCTCAGAAGGTTGGCTACAATGTTGACATCCTTTTCCAAACGATTGATGATGTCGCCCGTATGTATGTTTTCACTACTCGTCAAAGGACCTTTCATGATATGAATGAAAAGACTGTGGCGTAGTCTGTTTGCAAGTTTTGTTTCTGTCAGTGATTCTTGTCTCTTTATTACAGCGGAAAGCAGCTGTTGTAGTACAACGCATACCACTATAATACATACAAAAAGAACAAACGGACCTTCACTTTTGCCGGTGGCTATGTCTATCAGATGTTTGCTTGTCCAAATAAAGAATATGGATGTGCCGACATGCAGGATTCCGAAAATAGTGTTGCATGCCATGGTTGCACGCACTCCCTTGGTTGTTTTCCATAGCCATAAGATATATTCTTTTATCTGCATGATATATATAATATCATTAATTTATTGTTTTTTATTTTCAACATTGTCAAACAAGATACTGCCTGCATAAGTGTATATTCTCAAATTGTCATGTATGTCAACTGCAATGTCATAAAGAATATCGAATTATAACTCATGAAAATGCGTCTTATTGGATAATGTGATTTGTATACCGGACGCAAATGTACAATAAAAACATGAGATTATACATTTAAACTTTAATTACTTAACAATATTTTCAATAGTTGTTTCTTAATTCTTGATAATAATTGCTAACTTTGCAGCCAATGTTAATATTAACCGTTTTATAAAAAAGTTTATTTATGAAGGTTTCTCATATAGAACATTTGGGAATCGCTGTGCAGAGCATAGATGAATCCCTGCCTTATTTTGAGGAAGTATTAGGCTTGAAATGCTATAATGTTGAAGTTGTGGAAGATCAGAAAGTGAAGACCGCTTTTTTGAAGTGCGGAGAGGTGAAGTTGGAGCTTCTCGAACCGACATCTCCGGACAGCACAATACAGAAGTGGCTTGACAAGGGCAATCATGGTGTGCATCATGTCGCATTTGCTGTTGAGGATGGTGTGGCGAATGCTTTGGCCGAGTGTGATGCAAAGGGCATAAAGCTCATAGACAAAGCTCCGCGCAAGGGTGCAGAAAGCCTTAATATAGCATTCCTTCATCCCAAATCGACAGTAGGAATCCTTACAGAACTTTGTGAACATTAATATATTATTAAGAACGATATACTATAATGAGCAAGCAATTAGAAAAAATCAAGCAGCTTATAGAAAAGCGTGAACAGGCCCGTCTTGGAGGAGGTGAGAAGGCTATCGAAAAACAGCATGCACGTGGCAAGTACACGGCACGTGAACGCATAGACATGCTGCTTGATGAAGGCAGTTTCGAAGAGTACGACATGTTCAAACTTCACCGTTGTACAAACTTCGGAATGGAAAAGAAGCAGTATTTGGGTGATGGTGTTGTTGCCGGTTCGGGAACAATCGACGGTCGTTTGGTATTCATCTTTGCCCAGGATTTTACAGTGAACGGCGGTTCGCTGTCTGAGACTATGTCGCAGAAGATATGTAAGGTTATGGACATGGCCATGAAGATGGGTGCGCCTGTAATCGGTATCAATGACTCGGGTGGCGCACGCATTCAGGAGGGTATCTGCGCTCTTGCCGGTTATGGAGAAATATTCGAAAGGAATATTCTTGCCTCGGGTGTTATCCCGCAAATCAGCGGTATCTTTGGTCCTTGTGCCGGTGGTGCCGTTTATTCTCCAGCGCTAACCGATTTCACTCTTATGATGGAGAATACGTCTTACATGTTCCTTACCGGTCCGAAGGTTGTAAAAACTGTTACAGGCGAGGATATAGATCAGGAACATTTGGGCGGTGCAAGTGTGCATGCCACCAAGAGTGGTGTTACACATTTCACTGCATCTACCGAGGAAGAAGGTCTGCAGATGATAAAGACTCTGATGAGCTATATTCCGTCCAACAACATGGAAATGGCTCCACGCAAGAAGTGTGAGGACCCGATAGATCGTTTGGAAGATAGTCTCAATGAAATTATCCCCGAGAATCCGAATGAGGCTTACGATATGTACAAGGTGATTGGTGCCATTGTCGACGAAGGTGAGTTTTTCGAGGTACAGCCTAAGTTTGCGAGAAACATCATTGTGGGTTTTGCCCGCTTCAATGGACAGAGTGTAGGTATCGTAGCCAATCAGCCGTCATGCTATGCAGGTGTTCTTGATGTTAACGCCAGCCGTAAGGGAGCACGTTTCGTACGTTTCTGTGATGCTTTCAATATTCCGATTGTTTCGCTTGTTGATGTACCAGGATTCTTGCCGGGTACAGGTCAGGAGTACAATGCCGTAATCCTGCACGGAGCAAAGTTGCTCTACGCTTATGGGGAGGCTACTGTGCCAAAGATTACAGTCACACTGCGTAAGAGCTATGGAGGAAGTCATATCGTGATGGGTTGCAAGCAGTTGCGTGCAGACCTTAACTATGCTTGGCCGTCGGCGGAGATAGCCGTTATGGGTGCTTCGGGAGCAGTCGCTGTACTTAGTGCCAAGGAGGCTAAGGCAAAGAAGGAGGCCGGTGAAGATGTCAAGGCTTTCCTTGCAGAGAAAGAGGAAGAGTATACAGAGATGTTTGCCAACCCGTATCAGGCTGCGAAGTATGGATACATTGACGACGTGATAGAGCCCCGTAATACTCGTTTCCGTATCTGCCGTGCTTTGGCTCAACTTGCAACAAAGCGTGAGAGTTTGCCTGCCAAGAAGCATGGAAACATCCCGATGTAATAAAGGGTGTTGTATTTTTTATAATTAACTCTTATGGACAATAAGGAAATATTTGCTGCAATAGCATTGGCTCTGCATGAGTTTGAGGGCAACAATGTCCACGACAGCGAGTCCGGCAAGATTACGATTGTAAGACGTGACACTCAGTGGAACGGACATGCCTTGCAAATGACTGCACATCCATAAACAACAAGGTTGAGACATTATTGATATGAAAGAGTATAAGTATACAATCAACGGAAACAAGTATGACGTTGTCATCGGTGACATTACTGACAACATTGCTGATGTTACGGTAAACGGTGAAGTATATAAGGTGGAGATGGAACGTGAGGAGAAAAAGATAGAAAAGCCCAAGGTTGTCCGTCCCGTGGCTGTTGTCGAGCCTAAAGCTGCACCGGCCGGTGGTGCCGGTGCCAGATCTCAGAATGCCGTGAAGTCTCCTCTGCCCGGTGTGATAACTGAGATAAAGGTTGCCGTTGGTGACGAGGTGTCTGCCGGTGACATCGTTGTTGTACTTGAAGCAATGAAGATGGCAAATAACCTTGAGGCTGAAAAGTCAGGCAAGGTGACGGCTGTCTGCGTTCAGGAAGGACAGAGCGTGATGGAGGGTGATCCTCTCGTAGTGATAGAATAAAATAAGCACAGGGCCTTTGGATGAGATGGCTTTGTCCTTATAAATAGAGCAAGACACGGAGAAATAGAATGTGGGGCACTGCCCCGTATGGCGTTTCTCCGTGTCTTTTATTGCTTTGTGTTGTCCGTTTCCGACTATAGTCTGTTTCCTTCTTTGGGAAATACTACTGACGGTTTGAATCCTTTTGCTTCTTCAAAATCCATCAGGGCATATGATATGATAATGCACACGTCTCCGACCTGTACCTTTCTTGCTGCAGCTCCGTTGAGGCAGATACAGCCCGAGCCGCGTTCTCCCTTGATGATATAGGTTTCGAACCGTTCTCCGTTGTTATTGTTTACAATCTGTACTTTTTCTCCGGCTATCATTCCGGCTGCGTCCATCAAGTCTTCGTCAATGGTTATGCTACCCATGTAGTTGAGGTTGGCCTCGGTTACGGTGACGCAGTGTAATTTCGACTTCAATACATTAATCATCATTGTTCTTTATACTTTATGTGATCAATAAGTCTTATTGGTTTTTTGCCACAATACACCGTTATACATCCTACGACGTATGGGGTGGTGTCCCATGTTGCGACGTCCTGCAATGTGAGGCCGTCGACAATGGAAAAGTATTCCACTTTCAGTCCGTTGACAGAGTTGATGTTTTCCACAACGTAGTCGTGAGTCTCTTGTACTGTGTGATTTTTGGCGAAATCTATGCTGGCTACCAGTGTTTTGTATATGGTCGGAGCTATGGCCCGCTCATCGGTAGACAGCAATGAGTTGCGGCTGGAGAGCGCTAAGCCGTCTTTGTCGCGTATGATGGGGCATTCACTGATCTTGACGTTTATGTTCAAGTCTTTGACCATAGCTTTCACAACAGCTATCTGTTGCCAGTCTTTCTCACCGAAATAAGCCACATCAGGGGTGGTGATGTAGAATAAACGGCTTACAATCTGGCATACGCCGTTGAAATGTCCGGGGCGGTGTGCTCCTTCCATAACGGTGGATACCGGAGGGTATTCAAAGTGTCGGGTGTCAGGTTCCGGATATATCTCGTCCACAGAGGGGGCAAATATATAATCAGCTCCGCAGTTGTTGATGAGGCGGCCGTCGGCTTCGAGGTTGCGCGGATAATTTTTCAAGTCATTCTTGTCGTTGAACTGTGTGGGATTTACGAAAACGGAAACAACCGTAACGTCATTTTCTGCAACACTGGTTTTTATTAAGGATGCATGTCCATCGTGCAACGCGCCCATTGTGGGCACTAAGCCAATCTTTTTACCATTCTTACGGACTTCAGCGAGTTCGTTCTGAATATCAACAATCTTATGAAAAACTTCCATGTCTTATTAAACAATTTAATGTTTCAATTCAAATTGGGTGCAAAATAACAACATTTTTACCAAATAAGGAAAAAATATAGTAAAAATATGCCAAATTAAATGCCTATTTATCTAAAATAGATTGTTGTTTTAATAAAATGCCAAAAAAAAATCGTAACTTTGCATCTAATTAAATATCATGTCATGGCAAAGAAAATATTATTCATCAACCAAGAAATCTCTCCGTATGTTCCTGACAGCTCGCTTTCGCTGATGGGACGTAATCTTCCACAATTCATGCAGGAAAAAGGATATGAGATACGTACATTCATGCCGAAATGGGGAAATATAAATGAACGTCGCGGACAGTTGCATGAAGTTATCAGGCTATCGGGAATGAATCTTATCATTGACGATACGGATCATCCGTTGATAATTAAGGTAGCTTCTATTCAGTCGTCAAGGATTCAAGTCTATTTCATAGATAATGATGACTATTTCACCAAACGTCTGATGGCTTCTGATGAAAAAGGTGAAGAATATTCAGATAATGGAGAGCGTGCTATCTTCTTTGCCCGTGGTGTACTTGAGACAGTCAAGAAGTTGCGTTGGGTTCCGGATATAATTCATTGTCAAGGTTGGATGAGTTCTGTTGTTCCGCTTTATGTTAAGACAGCATATCATGAGGAGCCTTCCTTTGCAAACACAAAGGTTGTAACATCTCTTTTTCCTAAGAGTTTGAATAAAAGCATTGGGGATAATTTCAAGAGAAGTCTTGAGTTTCGCGATGTAAAGGCTGACTTGTTAGGAAAGTACAGTGACAATTTTGATTTCGATGAATTGATAAAGCTTGCGATAGATAATTCCGACGGGGTAATAGAAGTCGGAGATGATGTAAGTGCGGACTTGGCCGATTATGCAATGCGGCAAAATATTCCGTTACTTAAGAATCCCGGTACGGATTTTGTAGATTCCTATGAGAAATTCTATAATCAGATATGCGAGGATTAAAACTTTATCAGGAATAAACTACAAGGATATATATCATTTAAGATTTAGCATTTCAATGATGAAAATGAAATTTCTGTCAGGAATCGTGTTGACCTCGATTCTCTTGATTTCATGTGATGACACTACGGATACTTTAGGTAATTCACTTACGAACAATGTAGATCAGTTTCAGATTATAACAGATACTTTTAATGTGAGGACCAGATCTGTCGTTGTAGACTCCGTATTGTCCCGTAGTCAGTATAGTTATCTTGGGCACATGAAAGACCCGGAAACTGGAACATATGTCACAAGCAACTATACCACACAATTTGCTGTGATGGAATCATTTGACGAAATGCAGATATTGCCTAAAAAGGATAGTATATTCAGTCGCAATGCAAACGGAGAAATCATAGCAGACTCATGCAGGATTCAAATTTATTTTTATTCTTCCATGGGTGACTCGCTAAACCCAATGAGACTAACCGCATATGAGATGAAGACCCCTGTAAAGGAGAATGAATTGTATTATACTAATTTTGATCCGGAGGCAGAAGGAATGTTACGCTCTGACAACAAAGCCTTGAAGGTGAATAAGGTATATACTCCAGTTGACCTGAATCTGAAAGACAGTCTGCGCGGTATGATTGTTGATAAAACAAACATGGAGACTGTCTCAATACCAATGAATACCAAGTATTATGATGTTGACGGGAATGAATATGAGAACTATGGTACATATATTATGAGAAAATATTATGAGAATCCTGATTTCTTTAAGAATTCATATAATTTCATTCATAATGTGTGCCCTGGGTTCTATATAAAATCCACTGATGGAGTAGGAGTTATGTCAGAGGTATATCTGACAGATCTTGTTACATATTATCAGTATGAAAGCAACGACTCGGTATATACAGGTTCGCTGTTGCTGTCTGGAACTAAGGAGGTGTTGCAGACAACCAACATACAGAATGACCGTAACAGAATAGAGCAGCTTGCAGCAGACAGTTCATGTACATACTTGAAAACTCCGGCTGGAATATTCACAGAAGTGACTTTGCCTGTAGATGAGATAAAGTTTGGGCATGAGCGTGATACTGTAAGTTCAGCAAAGATAGTGTTCAACCGAATCAATGCAGATGATGATGTAAAAACTCCGTATATAGCTCCCACGCAGATCCTGATGATTCCGGCAGATAGTCTTTACAGTTTCTTTGAAGAGAACAACTTGCCTGACAACAAGACATCTTTTGTCGGCACATATAGTGGAAAGTATAATACATATACGTTTAACAACATATCCACATTGATATCCATGATGTATGAAAACAAGAGAAATGGAAAGGCAACAGAAAACTGGAATAAGGTAGTGTTGGTGCCGATAACAATTTCGTATAACGAATCATCGTCATCTTCGTCAGTAACTAATGTATCAAACGAAATGTCGTTACGTAGTACACGTCTTGTCGGGGGGTATCGTAACAGTCGCCAGCCGATAAAGATAAGTGTGATATACAACAGGTTTACCAAAGATTAGTATCTATTGTTTATGGCTGATAATTATATAGAGAACAGTCTGGAGAAATATGAAATCCGCAAGCAGGCTTATTTGAAAAAGAGAAAGCATTTGCCAAAGTCAATGAGCGCAAATACTTATGATACAAGATATAAGGTCAGAGAAGAAGTTCTTTAAAAGTATTTTTGAATAAAAGGTATTTCGGATGACATAACAAGTTACAAACAGGAGGCTGTGTCAGACACAGCCTCCTGATATTGTTTTGGGCGTGCAAAGATTTTTATGTTAACCTATAGGATGCGTGTTAAATAAATGCAATGGTAAGCCCGGCCATGACAATGCTTACCATCGACATTAATTTAATCAAAATGTTGAGTGATGGACCGGAGGTGTCTTTAAACGGGTCTCCTACTGTGTCACCGACAATTGTTGCTTTATGGCAGTCGGAACCTTTGCCTCCGAAGTTTCCTTCCTCTACCATCTTCTTGGCATTGTCCCATGCACCTCCGGCATTGGCCATGAAAACGGCAAGTGTAAACCCGGCTGTAAGTCCGCCGACGAGCAGTCCCATAACTCCAGCTACTCCAAGGATTATTCCTACAGCGATGGGAATGATAATGGCAAGCAGACTCGGGAATATCATTTCACGTTGGGCTGACCTTGTGCTTATCTCCACGCAACGCCCGTAGTCGGGAGTGGCTTTGCCTTCGAGTATTCCTTTTATTTCGCGGAACTGGCGGCGTACTTCTTCAACCATCGTCTGTGCTGCACGTCCTACAGCTCCCATTGTCAATCCGCAGAAAAGGAATGCTGACATACCGCCGATGAATGCTCCGACAAGTACTTTTGGATTCATCAGGTTTACTTGGAAGAAGTTCATATAGTCTATCATGTTGGCGGTGGCAGGATTGAATGTTTCGCCCAGATTGTCTACGAATATCTTTCCTTCGTCTGCAGCACGTATCATGGCAATCTTTATCTCTTCTACGTATGATGCAAGCAGTGCAAGAGCTGTCAGTGCCGCGCTTCCGATGGCAAATCCTTTTCCTGTAGCGGCTGTCGTATTGCCCAATGCGTCGAGTGCGTCAGTACGGTGACGCACCTCTTCACCGAGTTCGCTCATTTCGGCATTACCTCCGGCATTATCTGCGATGGGCCCATAGGCATCTGTTGCCAATGTAATTCCAAGTGTAGAGAGCATACCTACCGCTGCTATGCCAATGCCATAGAGACCTTTTGATATGCTTTCGGCATTCATTGACAGGTCGAAATGATTGGCACAGAGATAACTCATAATTATGGCTACAGATATGGTTATTACCGGAATCATTGTTGAAATCATGCCGGTACCGATACCTTTTATGATGACAGTTGCAGCCCCGGTCTGTGACGATTCGGCAATACTCTGTGTAGGTTTGTATGTGTGACTTGTGTAGTATTCGGTGCCCTGTCCTATTATTACTCCTGCAAGCAGACCGGTTACTACAGAGAATGACATGCCGAGCCAGTTGTCAAGTTGAAGCATATAAAGTATGATGAATGAGGCAATGGCTATCAGTATGGCTGAAACATTTGTTCCGAGTCCGAGAGAATGGAGCAGGTCTTTCATTGTGGCTCCTTCCTTTGTTCGTACAAGGAATATACCAAGCAGTGAAAGGAATATGCCTACAGATGCGATAATCATTGGGGCGATGACCGCTTTAAGCTGCATTTCGCCGTTGAGAGCGAATGCCGTGGCTCCGAGAGCTGCGGTACTGAGTATACTTCCGCAATAGCTTTCGTACAGGTCGGCACCCATGCCCGCCACATCGCCTACATTGTCACCGACGTTGTCGGCTATTGTTGCGGGGTTTCTCGGATCGTCTTCAGGGATATTGGCCTCGACTTTTCCTACGAGGTCGGCTCCAACGTCGGCAGCTTTGGTATATATGCCGCCGCCTACACGTGCGAACAATGCTTGTGTTGAAGCACCCATACCGAATGTGAGCATAGTTGTTGTTATTGTAACGAGAGCCATGCTGTCGCCATTATAGAAATAGCTCAGTACAAGGAACCAAATGGCAATGTCAAGCAGACCAAGGCCTACAACCACAAGTCCCATGACGGCTCCGCTGCGAAATGCTATTTTCAGTCCTTTGTTCAGACCTTGTCGTGCAGCGTTGGCCGTACGTGCAGATGCGTATGTGGCTGTCTTCATACCGAAAAATCCGGCAAGACCGGAAAACAGTCCGCCGGTGAGAAATGCAAACGGCACCCATGGGTTCTGTACATGCAGGACATAAGCCATGAATGCGAATACAAGAGCGAGAATAACAAAAACCGCGCCTACGACTTTGTATTGTTGTTTTAGATAAGCCATGGCACCGCGTCGCACGTGGCCCGCTATTTCCTTCATGCGTGGAGTACCTTCTTCTTCGTGCATCATCTGACGGAAAAAGAACCAAGCCATTCCTAAAGCTGCCACAGAGGCAACCGGAACTAACCAAAAAGCTGATGGGATGTTCATTGTTTTGTTGTTTTAAAGTTAGGTTTAATTGATTCAAGACAAAAAGGAGAGCGTGTCATTAGGGATGTTCATAATTTGTGAGCTTCTCTATAATAATGACACACTCTCCTTGAGATTATGAGATATTGACGTACTTGCTTTATTCGTCACCGTCGAAGTCTGATATGTTTTCCGCTTCTTCGTCAGAATCAGAGCTTATTTCAAATGTTGTACGGTAGTTGTCTTCCGTAATATTCTCATCATCAAACTCTGTGGGTTCATCAGGCTCGTCGTCTTCTTCGGGCTTGTTGTATGTGTCTTCAGGAATCTCGTCCTCATCACGTGTCTGTAGTTTCAGGCGTGGTTTTTCTGTTTCCGGCTTGACTTTTGCAAAGATGGCTTCAACCCAAGTTCCCTTGACCACTTCCAGCACTTCATATCCGTCTGCAACTTTTTTCTCATACATTCCCCCCGGCTTATGCAGGCGGTCTTTGGGCAGCGTGGTGGTAGAGATATCAAATCCGCTTTCGATTATGTCCTGAATGCTTTGTGACAGAGAATCCCATCCTCCTCCGAAGTTACGTTCCAAAACTTCGATGAGTTTTGCTGCGGATATGTGGTGTATGTTTTCGTATGTAAGGTCGGTTACTCTTACGATCGGGCGTTTTTTGACGGCCCATACCACTTTTGTGCCATCATCAGTTCTGACGTTGCCTATCTTATACCCTTGTTTTTCATATTTCCCTTTTATTATCGCTGAATCGTCTTTTAGTTCCTCTATCATAAAAGCACTTCTGATCATATCTACATACCTCCGTATGCAATCCTTGATGTCAGAGTCTTTATCTGCCCCATCCATCATTCGGAAGATATCGTTTTCCTGTAAGTCCCAAACGTTGTTTTTCGTTAAGGTTTTCAGTGTGAGTGCTTTTTTTAATGTTGTTTCTTTCATCGTTCTTTTTTATGTTTGTTGTTTCTTGTTTTTTTGTTTGCAAATGTATATGTTTTCTTTTTTTTATATGTAGTTTTTATGTTAATTTCTCCAAAAAAGCAACAGGGATTAATGTTCTTCTGACGGTTTGCACTACCTTTGCAGTCAGTTATGTCACAACCATTAGCTGAAAGATTACGCCCTCGCACGCTTGATGACTATATCGGGCAGAAGCATCTTGTGGGTGAAGGAGCTGTCCTGCGTCGTATGATAGAGGCCGGACATATTTCGTCGTTTATTCTTTGGGGGCCTCCAGGTGTCGGCAAGACAACTTTGGCTCAGATTATAGCCAATAAACTGGAAACTCCTTTTTATACACTCAGTGCCGTTACAAGTGGTGTAAAAGATGTAAGAGACGTTATCGACAAAGCAGGTCGCAGCCGTTTTTTCAACGAAGCCTCACCGATACTCTTTATCGATGAGATACACCGTTTCAGTAAATCGCAGCAAGATTCACTTCTTGGAGCTGTGGAGAAAGGCACGGTGACGCTGATAGGAGCCACGACAGAGAACCCGTCGTTCGAGGTCATACGCCCGTTGTTGTCGCGTTGTCAGATTTATGTCTTGAAGTCTCTTGAAAAGGATGACCTGACGGAATTGCTCGACAGAGCGTTGTCAGAGGATATTATTTTTCGCGAGCGTAATGTGAAGTTGCAGGAGACCGGTGCCCTGTTGCGTTATAGCGGTGGCGACGCCCGCAAGTTGCTTAATATGCTTGAACTTGTGGTAGAATCGTTTCCTGTTGAAGATGAAGTAGTCATTACAGATGACATTGTTGTCAGACAGCTTCAGCAGAATCCGCTCGCTTATGATAAGGATGGTGAAATGCACTACGATATAATCTCTGCTTTCATAAAGAGCATACGAGGCAGCGATCCGGATGCTGCCGTCTATTGGCTTGCCAGAATGATAGAGGGTGGGGAAGACCCTAAGTTTATCGCCCGCCGGTTGGTGATAAGTGCTTCAGAAGATATCGGTTTGGCAAATCCCAATGCTCTTTTGCTGGCCAATGCCGCTTTTGATGCAGTGGCTAAGATAGGATGGCCGGAAGGACGTATTCCCCTTGCTGAGGCCACTGTATATCTGGCTGCGAGTCCTAAAAGCAATTCGGCGTATCTTGCTATTGATACTGCTCTTGAACTTGTCAGACGAACCGGCAATCAGCCGGTTCCGCTGCCGATAAGAAATGCTCCTACCAAACTGATGAAAGATTTGGGATACAGCGACGGATATAAATATCCTCATGACTATCCCGGGCACTTTACACCTCAGCAGTATATGCCGGATTCTTTGACCGGTGAACGCCTGTGGCATTGTCAGGACAATCCGTCTGAGCACAAACTCCATCAGCGTATGATGGAATGTTGGGGCTCGCGGTTTGAGAAATGACAAGGCGCGGTTGAGAGAAACGATAAGAAACGTAAATGTATATAAATGACAGATAGAATGAATATTGTCGTATTGGACGGATACAGCCTGAATCCCGGCGATTTGTCATGGCACGGACTTAATCAGGAGGGTGAGCTGACTGTATATCCGCGCACCTCGGCAGACGAGGTGATTGAACGCTGTGTCGAGGCTGATGCCATTCTTACCAACAAGGTGGTGCTTGATGCTGCCATAATGAACAGCCTGCCACGGTTGAAGTATATCGGTGTGTTGGCCACAGGATACAACGTGGTAGACATCGCTGCTGCCCGTGCACTGGACATCGTTGTAACCAATGTGCCGGCCTATAGCACAGACAGTGTAGTGCAGATGACGTTTGCACATATTCTCAACATGACCAACCGCATAGGGCATTATGCCGGACAGAACCGGACGGGGCAATGGAGCCGCAGCGAGGATTTCTGTTACTGGAACACGCCGCTCACCGAACTGTCGGGCAAGACCATCGGCATCTACGGCCTGGGCAGCATAGGCATGAAGGTGGCCCGTGTGGCAATGGCCTTCGGCATGGATGTGTTTGCCTTTACGAGCAAGGCATCGTCAGTGCTTCCTGCGGGAATACAGAAGACAACATTCGACGGACTGTTAGGAGCAAGTGATGTGCTCACTCTTCACTGTCCGCTGACCGCCGATACACGCGCTATCATCAATAGCGACACCATAGCAAGGATGAAACCGGGCGCACTGCTTGTCAATACGGCCCGCGGCCCCCTGATAGACGAAAAGGCCGTGGCCTATGCCCTTGCCGACGGCCGTCTGGGAGGCTATGGCGCCGATGTGATGTGCGATGAACCGCCCGCAGCCGACAATCCGTTGCTGTCGGCTCCCAATGCGTTTGTCACGCCACACATAGCCTGGGCCACCCGCGAGGCCCGTGTGCGCCTTATGAGTGTGGCTGTGGATAATGTGCGGGCATTTGCCGCCGGTCACCCAGTCAATGTGGTGAACCGGTGAGATTGTAGAATTAAAGATATGCTTGGTCTATAAGTATTAAGGTATGGAAGAGAACATAACATCTGTTCCCGTACTGCGGTTTATCGAGCTTCTCGGGACGTTCGCGTTTGCCATATCGGGCATACGCCATGCCGCTGCAAAGCATTTCGATTGGTTTGGCGGTTATGTCTGTGGCATAGCCGTTGCCATCGGTGGAGGAACAATACGTGATGTGATGCTTGGCGTCACTCCGTTTTGGATGACTAACCCCATCTATATGATATGTACCGCTTTTGCACTGGTGGTAGTCATAGTGTTTGCCAAGTATATGGAGTATCTCAGCAATGCCTGGCTCGTATTCGATACATTAGGTTTGGCCCTTTTCACCATTGCCGGAATACAGAAGAGTCTGGCTTGCGGACAGCCGTTTTGGGTGGCTATAATAATGGGGTGCATCACGGGAGCGGCCGGAGGAGTGATACGCGACGTGTTGCTCAACAACGAGCCGGTGATATTCCGCAAGGAGATTTATGCCATAGCGTGCGTGTTCGGCGGTCTTACCTATTGGCTGTTGCGCGAAATGAGCATGCCGATTGAAATCACTGTCACGGCAAGTTTCTTTGTAACGTGCATCATACGCTTCTTGGCTGTGCGCTATAAGATATCGCTGCCGTTGCTTAAAGACAGTGGTAATGCTTAGAAGAGATACGGCTATATATTTCAGAGATATGTTTTGACACTGCCTCATAATGGCAAATAATACTAAAGCGTAACGAAACGATAGAAACATTGTTCGTTACGCTTTATTTCTTTTGTGATGCGAGTATAGGAGTTATGTCAAAACGACCTGTATAGTCTTTTGTGTCATCAATCTTCTTGACAAAACACTTCGTCGGCCGTCACGAAACCGCCGTTTGTGCATAACGGGCCGAAATACGCGAATTTTCGGTTAAAATAGGATGCGTTGATAATCAATATGTTACGTGTGATGGATTGTCGCGGGCCCATGTAAGAAAAGCAGAGAGGCCGCTTTGAGGTTGCGAAAGCGGCCGTTTGACCTTGCAACGAGGCCACCGTTGCAAGGTCAAACGGCCGTTATGGCGGAGCAATAAGGCCCTTACGGCGAGTGGAAGGGCCTTTCAGGCATGAAAATCATGCTCAAAATGTGGATTAGGAGAGCAGAAAGGGCCTTTCGGCATTTCTATTTCAAGAGAAAATAAGTGCAGAAAATTAAGAATAAATACGACAAAAGAAAATAATCGGGAATCCGTAATTTGAGATCGGATTACTGTTTATGGTGTATATTTTGCTATTACTTTTACATATCGTATACTTACGGTCAGTTTTTATCGGGCAGTAATAATATTTATACTGCGTCAGCGGCAGGATTCGAACCTGCATTTTCAGTAACCGAGCCCGGTATTACGCGTATGTGTTACTGACGTCCTGTCACGTTTAGACGACGCTGTTCTGTATGTCCGGTGAAAAAAACTATCCCGTTTTTTACGCTCGTTATAGGTTCGTATATCCGGGCATCAGGATTTATTTCCTTTAATTTCCGGATTAGCTTGTTGGCGCAATAACGGTCGTTTTCAAGTATCAATATATTTTTCATACTGTGAATTTTAATTTGTGAGCCTTAACCTGTCATTTCTGTGCCTGTTTACAAGATAGGCAATAATGATCACACCGCAGGTCAGCATTTCTGCCGAGGGTATGGCAAGCCATAAGCCGGGTACGCCTATGATGCGAGGCAAAACAAGGAAACACGGCACGAGGAATATCACACCTCTAAGAAGAGTATATACAGTTGACGCAACCGCCTTTTCAATGCTTTGATAATATCCTATGAAAGCTATGTTTACAGCGAAAAATGCCGCGCACACCGCGAAATAAGGAAGTCCGTTGGCGGCAAGAGTATATGCCGTGTCACCGGAGTCAAGGAACAGCCCGGCAATCTTGTCGGCTCCGAACATCAGGAAGAATGTAATGAAGAAGCCGGAGATGAGAGCGGTCTGCAAAGACATCTTCAATGCCTGACGCACGCGGTCAATCTGGTGGAAGCCGTAGTTGTAGCTTATGATTGGCTGAGCCGACTGCGCGACGGCATTGCCTATCGAGAACACCACGGGGAACAGGTAGCAAACCACCGCAAACGCCGCCACTCCGCTTTCTCCAAGCATTGCCAGGAACATGTGATTTCCGGTAAGCATCATGACGCTCATGGCGAGTTCCGTCAATAATGTTGCAAAACCGATTTTCATCATATACCCCGTATTGCGCAAGGTCAGCAACATTGACGTTGTAGATAGTTTCAATCGATAAAAATACAACTTGTTATGAAATTTGAGGAAATATATAAGAGCCATCGCCCCGCCTACCACACATGATATTGAAGTCGCCATAGCCGCCCCCATAGTACCCATCTGCAAGGGGAATACAAAGTACCAGTCAAGTCCGATGTTCAGCACCGCCACCACAACCTGTATCCACATCGCATACTTTGGTGAACCGTCAAGTCGTATAAGCATCATACCCACATACTGCACGCACAGGAACAATATGCCGGGGAGCATCCACAGCATATATTTGATTGCATTGGCTTCAAGCAGCGGGCTTGCGCCGAGAAGATAGACTATCTTTTTTGAGAACAGCAGGCACACCGCACATACAAGAGCCATTATTATAGACCCCACTACAAATGCCTGCGTCATTATTATTCGGGCAGCCTTGAGTTTATTCTCCGACATTCTGATACCGGCAATCACCGAAGCCCCTATGCCGAACATAAGTCCGATGCCTGTACTCACCATATATATCGGCGACACGATATTGACAGCCGCCAGACCGTCGGCACCGACACCGTGACCGACAAATATACCGTCGATAACTGTCAGCGCGGATGTGAAAATCATAGCCACGAGTGTCGGGAAAAACAACGCCCGGAACAGTTTGCCTATTTTACCGTTGCCGAAGTCAAGTTTATCCCTTCCGAGATTTCTGTTTTCTTCCATAATTTAGAGATTACTGTTATTTTATGTTGCAAAGTTAGATATAAAAATTCGATGGGGAATGGTGATTTTTCGGGGTATCGTGGTACAAATCAATACTATATTGTTTTTACATCAGAAAAAAGAACTAAATTTGTATCGTTATGAAAGCTTTATATATTGGCAATACGACAGGCGTAACCGACTGGAAAGACTGCGTTGGGCACTCTATAAGAACCGACGGTTGCATATTCTTCCTATGCACCGCAGGTATGGCGGTTGTATCCGTGAATATGCAAAAAAAGCCATTGCGCCGCAATGACCTTCTTGTTATCACCTCAGATATGTTTGTTTTTGTCGAGGGTGTGTCAGCCGCTTTTGAAGTAAGTTATGTATCACTTTCGGTGATAATGCTTGAAACGGCATACTACAAAATTCCCGATCCGTCACTGTGGGATTATCTTCACTACTTTCCTATATTGCCACTGATTGAAATACATTATCTGCTTGTTTCCAACTGGATTTCCCAAGTCAGATGGATTTTTGACAATATTCCGTCGGCAAACCGGATAACAATGCTAAGTTATCAAGTTTATAATCTCTTCGGAGGTATTGAGGCTGAATTTTCCAAAACCGACATATTGGAACAGATGGCATACAAAAATAATGCCCGTTCAGTCATGAATAAATTCTGGTCGCTGCTTATGAAAAATTCGCCTAATGAGAAAGAGGTGAAATTCTATGCCGACGCATTGAGCATAACCCCGGATTATCTATACAAGGTTTGCAGGCGCATATACGGTATTTCGCCAAAAGCGTTGATAGACCAGCAACTGACGGTGGAGATAAAGACTCTACTGACAGATACCGATATATCTATAAAGGAAATTGCTTACCGCCTGCGTTTTGAAGACGACTCCTATATGTGTCGCTTTTTCCGTCGCGTAACAGGGATGTCGCCAATGCAGTTCCGAATCGGTACGAAACAGTCTGAAAGGAGTTAAGTTAACATGTGCGTTATTCTTCAACTCCAATAGGTTGTCATTTTTTCTGTTGCATGCTACAGCACTTTAACAGTACAATGGCCGTGTACAAAATCGGTATGTCATAAGTTTTTGGGTCAATGAGGAGTCCTGTGTTATAATTAGAGTGTTTATTGGATATTTAGCCTGCTTTAGGCTGTGATTATTCTGTTGTCGGGGCTTTTTCTGTATTCGGCTTGTTGCCGGTTTCTTTCTTTTTGCCGCGACATCGATTGTGGCTTCTTCTTCTGTTACTACTCTTTTCGGCGCTACTTTTATCGCTGTCAGTACAGTTATTATCGTTGCCCTTGTTCTTGTTGTTGCCGCCTTTTCTGCGATTGTTGTTGCCGTGGCGGCGTGATGGTTTTTTCTTGTCGGCTGCCTTATACTCCGGTCCGGCTCCCAATCCTTCGGGCAGCGGATTCTTGGTGATTTCTTTTCCGAGAAACTTCTCTATTTGCTGGAATCGGCTTATATCACGTCCGTTGACAAAGGTCATTGCCACTCCGTCCCTGTCGGCCCGCGCTGTTCGGCCTATACGGTGCACATAGTCTTCGGCATCGTGCGGTACATCATAGTTTATTACCATCAGAATGTCGTCGATGTCGATACCTCTGGATACGATGTCGGTAGCTACAAGTACGTCTTTGTGTCCAGCCTTGAAAGCAAACATCACCTCGTCGCGTTCCTGTTGGGTCAGGTCGCTGTGCATCGAACAACTGTTAATGTCCATTTTTCGCAGTTCACGGTCAATCTCTTTTACCTTATCTTTCTTGCCGGAGAATATTATTACACGATTGAGCCGGTTGGTACTGAATAGATGTCTTATGATGCCTGCTTTCTGTGTGTCGTGGCATATATATGCCGACTGACGTATCTTCTCCGCCGGTTTGCTCACGGCAATCTTAACTTCCACAGGGTTGTGCATCAATGTATGTGCCAATTGTTGTATTTTGTCGGGCATAGTTGCCGAGAACATTATCGTCTGATGCTCTCCGGTCAGTCCTTTAGTTATCTGCATTATGTCGTCGCTAAATCCCATGTCGAGCATTCTGTCGGCCTCGTCTAAAACGAAGAAACTGACACGGCTCAAGTCTACATTGCCCATGCGAATATGGCTCAACAATCGTCCCGGTGTGGCTATTACGACTCCCGCACCCATCTTCAGGCTTTTCATCTCCTGGTCATATCGGTTGCCGTCATTGCCGCCGTATACAGCCACGCTACTAACCGTGTCGAGATAATAGCCGAATCCTTGCATCGCCTGGTCTATTTGCTGTGCGAGTTCGCGTGTCGGTGACATTACTATACAATTGATGGCATCCTCCGGATATCCTCCGTCATCGAGCATGCTTAATATTGGTAGCAGATAGGCGGCGGTCTTTCCTGTTCCGGTCTGTGCAACGCCTATGATGTCGTGCCCGTTCAGAATCTCCGGTATGCATTTCTCCTGTATCGGCGTACACTCGTCAAAGTGCATGTCGTAGAGAGCATCCAATATGTTGTCGCTAAGATAAGTATCTTCAAATTTCATTTAATTCGGTGCTTTTTTGTAACAATAATATGCTATGAATGAATATAATATATTGGGTATCCATGCTGCAAGCATCGGTGGTGTGCTGGCATTTATGGCAAATGTCGCACATACTGTTTGCAGCAGAATGTATGAAAAACTCAGTGCCATGCCGATGCCGAGATACAACCCCATGCCTCCTTTGCGCTTGCGGGCGCTCAGGCTGGCTCCGATGATGGTAAGGATGAATGAGGCAAAACTCGATGCAATACGTTTGTGATACTCTACTTCGTATTGTACGACGTTGCTTGAACCGCGGTCTTTCTGTTTGGATATATATCGTTTTAGTTCCGGGCTGGTCAGTGTTTCCTGCTGTCCCTTGCTGAAAACGAGATCCATAGGTTCCATCATCACTGTCGTGTCTGTTTCCATACCCGATGTAATGTGCTCGCGCATACCTTTGAGAGTGCGTATCTTATAGTTTATGGCTTTCCAATGGTATCGGCTGTCCGATATGGTGTCGTACTTGATGACGTTGGCCGTCATGTGGCTTACAAGTTTCTTGTTCTCAAATTTATCTAAGGAAAAGCCGTATCCTGTTTTTGTCTTGTCGTCATACTGCGATATATATGCAATTGTTCCGGGACCTACCTGTAGTTGCACATTGCTGGCCGAAGTGTTTTTCCGGCTGTTCTTGTAAAGCGACTCGAAGTTTTGTCTGACCACCGTACCTTGCGGTATTATGTATGCTCCAAGAAAGAAATTGAGCACGGATATCAATGCGGCCGATATCATGTATGGCCGCATCAGTCGCTTGAAGCTCATTCCACATGCCAACATTGCTATTATTTCGGAGTTGCCGGCGAGTTTCGATGTGAAGAATATAACGGCGATGAATACGAACAATGGACTGAACAGGTTGGCAAAGTATGGGATGAAGTTGGCGTAATAGTCAAGTACTATTGCTTTTAAAGGGGCATGATATGTGCTAAATTTGGCCAGGTTTTCATTCACGTCGAAAACTATCGAGATGGATATAATCAAGATTATGGCATATATATATGTTCCGATGAACTTGCGTATGATATACCCGTCTATCTTTTTTACATAATGTAGCGGGTTAACCATATTCAGCCACAATGACATCATGGCAACCTTACGACGTATGGCGCGTATTGCATGCAATGTCTTGTGTCTGTTTCTTATCTCGCTGTATTCCATTTCTTTGATTTGATTCTGATATTGTATTACTGTATCCCCAATATGCGGATATTATGTTAAAACATATTTCATGTCCTTTTATTTTGATAGTTTGATTATATACCCGGATATATTTTCTTATGTCATATTCTTCTTCCCAGATTGTCGGTTATGCTGCGTTTCCATGCGGTGAAGTCTCCCTGTTCTATGTGCGTTCGGGCGTCAGTCACGAGGCGAAGGTAGAACGACAGGTTGTGTATGCTGGCTATCTGCATGGCCAACAGTTCCTGCGCCTTGAATAGATGATGCAGGTATGCTTTTGTGTATATGCGGTCGGTTTCGCATCCGTTGGGGTCTATGGGTGAGAAATCGTTTTCCCATTTCTTGTTGCGCATGTTCATTGTGCCGTCATATGTGAAGAGCATAGCGTTGCGTCCGTTTCGTGTAGGCATTACACAGTCAAACATATCCACACCGCGTTCTATAGCCTCAAGGATATTCTGGGGTGTACCTACTCCCATGAGGTATCGTGGACGGTCCTTGGGTAGAATCTCATTGACCGTCTCAATCATTTCGTACATCACTTCTGTGGGTTCTCCTACTGCAAGTCCGCCGATGGCATTGCCGTCGGCCCCTTTGTCGGCCACGTACATGGCGGCTTCACGGCGTAAGTCCTTGAAAGTGCATCCCTGTACTATGGGGAAAAGTGTCTGTTCGTATCCATATAGCGGTTCGGTCTCGTTGAATCTTTTGATGCAGCGGTCGAGCCAGCGTTGGGTCAATCCAAGGCTCCGGCGAGCGTAACCATAGTCACTGTTTCCAGGGGGACATTCGTCGAAAGCCATTATGATGTCTGCTCCTATGGTACGTTCGGTGTCCATCACGTTCTCTGGAGTGAAAATGTGTTTTGAGCCGTCTATATGCGAACGGAACTCGCATCCTTCCTCCTTGAGTTTGCGTATACCGGTCAGTGAGAAAACCTGGAATCCGCCAGAGTCTGTTAGTATAGGGTGTTGCCAGCCGTTGAAACGGTGCAGTCCACCGGCCTGGCGCAAGACGTCAAGTCCCGGGCGCAGATACAGATGGTACGTGTTGCCAAGTATGATCTGGGCTTTCACCTGTTCCTCCAGTTCTTTTATATGTACACCTTTCACGCTGCCACATGTGCCCACGGGCATGAAAATAGGTGTACGTATCTGACCGTGTGCGGTGGTTATCAATCCTGTGCGTGCGTCTGATGCGGGATCGGCATGTTGAAGTTCGAATTTCATTGTTCGTTTTCCTCTTTTATTTCAAACGATATTGGATTGTCCACATAGTCTTCCGTCAATGCAAAGTCCCATACGTCTTGCACACTATCTACATAATGGAAGTTCACTCCGTTGAGATATACCTCGGGTATTTCCTCGATGTCCTTGTGGTTTTCCGTGCAGAGCATAATGTCTGTGATACCGGCCCGTTTGGCTGCGAGTATCTTTTCTTTAATTCCTCCTACGGGCAAAACCTTGCCTCTTAGGGTTATCTCACCGGTCATGGCTGTGTTGCGGCGTACTTTGCGTTGTGTGAGTGCCGAGGCAATAGACGTGGCTATGGTTATGCCTGCCGACGGGCCGTCCTTTGGAGTGGCTCCCTCGGGCACGTGTATATGTATGTTCCAGTTGTCGAATATGCGGTAGTCTATGCCGAGTTTGTCGGTGTGTGCCTTTACATATTCCAAAGCCAATACGGCTGACTCTTTCATCACATCGCCCAAATTGCCTGTCAGAGTTAGTTTGGCCCCTTTGCCTTTACTCAAACTTGTTTCTATGAAGAGAATCTCACCGCCCACGCTTGTCCACGCTAATCCTGTCACTACTCCAGCATAGTCGTTGCCTTGGTATATGTCGCGGTAGAATGGAGGTTTGCCTAAAAGTCCTTCTATCTCTTTTGGTGTTATGCGTGAGTAGGGTAGGGTTTTGTCTTTGGCCTTGATATATGCCAGCTTGCGAAGTGTCTTGTTTATTTGTTTCTCAAGTTGTCGTACTCCGCTTTCGCGTGTGTATTGTTCTATAATCTTCTCTATGGCTTGTGGACTGAAGCTAAGTCGTTTCTCATCTCCGAGTCCTGTATTGTCTTTCTCTTTCGGTATAAGATGTCGGCGGGCTATCTCTGTTTTTTCCTCAGTGATATATCCGCTCACTTCTATTATCTCCATCCGGTCAAGCAGTGGACGTGGAATAGTGTTGAGGTCATTGGCTGTGGCAATGAAAAGTACTTTTGAAAGGTCGTAGTCGACATCAAGATAGTTGTCGTGGAATGTCGAGTTCTGCTCGGGGTCCAATACTTCGAGTAATGCTGATGCCGGATCTCCGTGTATGGTATTCTGCGTTATTTTGTCTATCTCGTCAAGTATGAATACGGGATTTGACGATCCGGCTTTCTGTATGTTCTTTATTATGCGGCCAGGCATGGCTCCGATGTATGTGCGTCGGTGTCCGCGTATTTCAGCCTCGTCGTGAAGACCGCCGAGCGATATGCGCACATATTTTCGGTTCATGGCTTTTGCAATACTGCGGCCCAAACTTGTCTTTCCAACACCCGGAGGACCGTAAAGACATATTATAGGCGATTTCAGATCGCCACGCAAACTCAGTATGGCCAGATATTCGAGTATACGCTCTTTGACCTTTTCCATGCCGTAATGGTCAGCGTCAAGTATGCGTCTGGCACGGGCAAGGTTTATGTCATCGTGGGTAAATTCACACCAAGGTAGCGATACCAGTGTTTGCAGATAGGTCAGCTGTACGTTGTATTCAGGACTCTGTGGATTGAGTTGTTCGAGTTTGTCTAATTCTTTGTGGAATATTCTGTCTGTTTCTTCTGACCACAATTTGTTTTTTGCCTTTTCTTGAAGTTCTTTTCGTTCGGGTGAACCATCACCGTTGCCGATTTCGGCCTGCATGTTCTTTATTTGCTGTTGCAGGAAGTAATTGCGTTGTTGCTCGTCAATATCGTCGCGGGTCTTGTTGCGTATGTCCTGTTTAAGGCTTTGCAGTGAAAGCTCTCTGTGTACTATGCGCAGTGTGCCGAAAAGGCGTTCCTTGACAGAGTCAGTGGAGAGCAGTTCCATTTTCTCATTTATGGCAAAGGGCATGTTGGAGCAGATGAAGTTCAGTGCCATCATGTCGTTGTGTACATTCTTGATGGCAAAAGTAGCTTCTTCCGGTATATCGTCGTTTACACGAATGTATTCGGCCGTTGTAGTACGTAGGTCGTCTATGGCTGCAATGAATTCACTATCGTCTTTTTCAGGTAAAGTTTCTGTGGCGATTTCTACATGTCCTGAAATATATGGTTTGCGACGGGTGACGCTCAAAAGACGCAGTCTCCCGAGCCCTTGGACAATGGCTGTCATGCTACCGTTTGGCAATGTCAGTATTTTTACCACACGGGCGTATACACCGTAATCGTATAAATCATTTCTCGTTGGCTCTTCCACCTCCGGGTCACGTTGACATATTATGCCGATAAAGGTTCCTGTCTTTTCGGCTTTTTTCACCAAAGTCATGCTTGACTGTCGTCCAATTAGTATTGGCGACACAACACCGGGAAAAAGTACAAGGTTGCGCACTGCAAGTATGGGCAGTGTTTGGGGCATGTCTGTATTAGACAAATCACCAAAATCCCCCTCTATGTCTGCGATCATCGAAAAAGCTTTATTGTTTTCTCTACTGTCCATCTGAATATTATCTATTTTTTGAGTGTGCAAAGTTACGCAATTTAATTGAATATCTGATATAAAGATAATTGTTTTTGATAGGTTTTTAAATGGCAATATTAAAAGGCTTTTTGATTTTCTATCACTATAAATTTTACAGCTTCAAATTTTGTATAGATTTCTTTATTATGGTTTAATAATATCTTTAATACTGTGAAATAATAGTTTTTAAATATGTATTATAATTTAATTGAGGATTATTATTTTATATAATAGAATGTTGTTATTAAAATGTCGAAAATGGTTATAATGAGTGAAAATGGTTTTATTGTTGTTAAATATAGTTATAAGAATTATATAATATACAAGAAGGTTTGATTTTTCTTGAAAGGAAAACAATTTTATATTACCTTTGAATAAACAATTTGTGGGTTTGCCAGTTTTAATTACCAATGTTGTTTGTTATTACAGATGATGACATTGAAGATAAGATTGCAATTGCCTTATTGTTGTTTCAAAGTCTTACCTTAAATTTAAAATATGTATCAAATCGAAACTTCAAAATTTTATGTTATTGTATTTATTACAATGATATTTTCACAATGTCGCTTGTTCTCGCAGACAGCCGATGATGTGTTGACAGTTGAAATGACAGGAATAGAAAATACCGGTTCATATTACAGTTTTAAAGACAAGAAACTTATTTCTAATGCTGTCTATGCAGGCAATATGTTGAAATCTAAAGAAGGGGCAATGGGTCTTAGGGCGAGCGACAATTCCGGAATAGTATCCACTGCTTCAGGAGGAATTGTAAAGTCAGTAATTGTAAAATGGAATACATCGTCATTGGCAACAGGAAATAAGAGTGTTAAGATTTACGGTAAGAACACGGCATATTCGTCGGCAGAAGATTTGTACCAGACTGGGAAAACGCAAGGGGTGCAGATCGGTACAGTCAGTTGCAAAACGGCAGAGAGGGACACTCTGATCGTGGATGGTGATTATCAATATATAGGTATATGCTCAGGCAATGGAACTGTGTATATAGATGAAATGACCATTGTGTGGCAGTCTGCTGCATATTCCAAAGTTTTCACTCCTACATTTTTGCCTGTTCCAGGTAAATACTCCGATACGCAATACGTGAGAATTTCCGAAAAATATGACAATATTATATATTATACAATAGCAGGTTCCGATTCTGCCGTTGAAGACTACAGTCTATACGATGGCAATCCCATCTGCATTGATGAATCAGCAACAATAAAGGCTTTTGCTATATACGAAGAAAGTGGTGAAAAGAGCGATACAGTGACTGCCGTGTACTTTATCGAGAGGATATTTGCTTTTGACAGACTAAAGGCAACCACGATACTGGGCAGAACTTTTATTGCTCCGATTCTGACAAACACTTACATAGGTGGAACCGTTACCTGGGATAGTTCCGACGAATCCGTAGCAGTTGTGGACAACAACGGTAACGTGACCCCTGTATCTGCTGGCACTACTACAATCAAAGCTATACTCACATTGCCGGATGTAGAGCCGATGACAGCATCATATGTTCTCACAGTAAACAACGCTCCGGAAGTGCCTGTGGGCTGTGCTTATTACAAGCGTGTCATGTCCGATGCGGATATTGTCGACGGAGGTATATATCTGATTGTAAACGAAGATGCCGGCATGGCTATGGGAGAAATAAGCGGTGCAGGTAAGGGTGTTGGAATAGATATCGAGAACAATATTTGCATGACATCCGATGATGTGGAAATTGTATTGGAAAGACAGTCCGCCGGCACTTATACACTGAGAAATTCCCAAGGATATATCGGATATAAATCAGGTACAGATTTTGGTGAGACACAAAAGAGCGCAGCAAATAACAATTATAAATGGGAAATAAACGTCGTAAGGCCCGACAGTGTTGCCATTCGTAATTGCTATTATAAAAACCGTTGCATAAGGTTTCGCCCGGGTGGCCCCGAGTTCCGGGTTTACGACAGTTTTTCCAACAATGTAAAAGTCACTCTCTATCGAAAGATGGGAGCTTTGAAGATAACGACAGGTGGACATGATACCGACGGAAGATATTATGCAACATATTTCACCGATGTTCCTTTCATCGTTCCGGAAGACATTGATTGCAGCACGGTGGGAGTGACAGGCAATAGACTTGTGGTCAACAAATACAATTCCGGAGATATTGTTCCGGCTTGTTCCGGTCTGCTTGTCTCAGCCTTTGATGCCGGCATATATGAGTATATTGTAACCAGTAAACCCGGAAATGTTCATAGTGGCAATCTTCTTAAAGGCGATGTTACCGACATGACAACAGAAGGTGACGGATGTATGTTCTTTCGTTTGGCCAAACCGGTTGGTGAAGCGCTTGGATTTTGGTGGGGTGCTCCGGATGGCGCGGCGTTCGTGTTGGGTGCATACAAAGCTTATCTTGCTGTGCCAAACGGAATATCCATGGCCAAAGGATTTTCTTTCGGCATGGCCACTACCGGAATAGAACACCCGGCATATGGTAAAACGGCAAATAACGATTATGCCACTCATGGGATATATAATGTTGGTGGAATGCGTATTACGCATAAACCTAAGCCCGGGATGTACATCATGGGAGGAAGAAAAGTCATTATAAAAAATAAGTATTAAGTAAGATTGCACACTTGACGTTAATATATAAAAACAAAATACGATATGAAGAAATACATCAAACCACGAATTGAAATAATAACATTTGAACCCGACTCAACATTACTTGCAGCCTCTGGAGTAGGCGTCAAAACGGACAGTGACCTTGGCAATGAATATTTTGAAGGTGTAGAATCACTGTCAATACAAAATGGAGGATCCTCAATATGGGATGACGACGAATAACTGATACTATATAAGTAGAATTTTAAATACATAAAGAACCGTGATGATTAAACAGAAAATCAATAATTTGTTATTTTCATCAAAAAATATTTGGTTGAATGGAAATAAATGACTACCTTTGCACTCGCAATTCAGAAATGGATATAATCGGGGCTCCTTAGCTCAACTGAATAGAGCATCTGACTACGGATCAGAAGGTTGCAGGTTTGAATCCTGCAGGAGTCACATAAAATAGAGAGACTTGAAAGTCTCTCTATTTTGTTTATGGTATTTTCGTTTATTCCGTATATTCTTTGTATTTTTGTAAATGTTTGCCGGGATGTCGGCATGTAGCGATGATTAATGAACCAAATTCTTAGTATATGGCAGATAGAGATAATTCTTCCTTGGACAAATACATGGATGAGATAAAGAAGGAACAACTTCTCACAGAAGTCGAGGAGCGGACACTGGCCGGTCGTGTGCAGGCTGGTGACAGACATGCAGTAGACAGATTTACAAAGGCCAATTTGCGACTTGTGGTAAGTGTGGCGCGGGCCTATCAGAACAATGGTGTTGCAATGGAAGACCTTGTAAGCGAGGGGAATATAGGACTTATGCGTGCGGTCGAGCGATATGATGCAAGCCGAGGTTGTCGTTTTGCATCGTATGCAGTGCCTATAGTTCGTAAATATATAGAGCGTGCCATAGAAGAGCAGGGTGCTCTTTACCGTATTCCTAAGGGGGAAGCCTCGACTGTTGACAAAAGGAGTGGTAAAGCTCTTTCTGCCGATGCACCGTTGGGTGGACGTGAGAATGTAAATCTTCTCAGTATCATAGCTAATCCCGACTCACCTGAGACAGATAGCAGTATTAATGCTTCCGGACTTAGTGATGAGCTGAACCGTCTGCTCGATATTCTTGATGAACGTGAGAGCACAGTACTGAAATATTTTTTCGGCATAGGTTGTGAGAAGATGACTTTGGCTGATATCGGACATGAGATGGGGCTCAAGCGTGAGCGTGTACGTCAGATAAGAGACAAGGCCATGAGAAAGATTTCACGTTCGGCCGGTGTCTTTTTAAAGAGTTACAGAAGCTGAGTACAAATTAAAATTGGAAATGACCGACAACATATTAGAACAGCTGAACGACAGTCAGCGTGAGGCGGTTACCTATTGCGGCGGAGCTTCTTTGGTTATAGCCGGAGCCGGTTCCGGCAAGACTCGTGTGTTGACATACAAGATTGCATATCTTCTCGGGCAGGGATTTATGCCTTGGAACATACTTGCCCTTACCTTCACAAACAAGGCAGCGCGGGAGATGAAGGAGCGCATAGGTGCGTTGGTGGGCATAGAGCAGGCTCGCCGGCTGAATATGGGTACCTTTCATTCTGTCTTCTCGCGAATACTCAGGACTGAGGCGCAGGCAATAGGTTACAGTCCCAACTTCACCATCTACGATCAGAGTGATTCGCGTTCTCTTGTCAAAGCCATCATCAAGGAAATGGGGCTTGACGAGAAAGTGTATAAACATACGTCGGTTGCCGACAGGATAAGCATGGCAAAGAACCGTCTGATGTTGCCTCAGGCTTATGCCTCGAGCCGTCAGACGGTGAGCGATGATGTTGCGCGGAAGATGCCCGCTGTGAAAGATATCTATTTGCGGTATTGCGACAGATGTCGTCAGGCCAATGCAATGGATTTTGACGACCTTCTTGTCAATACGTTTGTGTTATTCGACCGCAACGAGGATATACGCCGCAAGTATTCCGAACGTTTTGGCTATGTGCTTGTCGATGAGTATCAAGATACAAACTATGCGCAGCAGGCCATCGTCACGCAGCTCACCCGTGACCATCAGCATATTTGCGCCGTGGGTGACGATGCCCAGAGCATATACAGTTTTCGTGGGGCGAATATTGACAACATACTTAATTTCACGTCTTCATATGACGGTGCACGCCTTTTCAAGCTTGAGCAGAACTACCGTTCGACGCAGTTTATTGTACAGGCGGCCAACAGCCTGATCAAGCACAATTCCCGTCAGATACCCAAAGACACATTCAGTCGCAATGAACAAGGAGAGAAGCTCGTCTTGAAACCGGCATACAGCGACAAGGAGGAAGCCCTCATAGTATGCAATGACATCAAGCGTATACGCCGTGAGGAGCGGTGTGAATACAGTGACTTTGCCATTTTATACCGTACAAACTCACAGAGCCGCAGTTTTGAAGAGTGTATGCGTAAGATGAATATACCGTATCATATATACGGAGGCATGAGTTTCTACCAGCGCAAGGAGATAAAGGATGTGATTGCCTACTTCCGTGTCGTGGTCAATCCTGACGACGAAGAGGCTCTCCGACGTATCATCAACTATCCGTCGCGAGGTATCGGTGATACGACTTTAGGACGCATTGTCGCTGCGGCAACACTTAATGGCGTAAGTCTTTGGACAGTCATCTGCAGTCCTGTCGCTTATGGTCTTGATGTCAATAAAGGTACGATAGGAAAGCTCGGTAAGTTCCGTGACCTTGTGATGGGGTGGGGTGAACGTGCCAATACTGATGATGCTTATACCATTGGCCGTGACATTATATCCGATAGTGGCGTCAGTTGCGACATTTATTCAGGGAGAGATCCTGAGGATATCGCCCGCCAGGAGAATCTTGAAGAGTTTCTCAGCGGCATGCAGGACTTTGTGGAGAGCCGCCGTGAAGAAGGTATGGAGGAGCATGTGGCCCTTGCCGATTTCCTGCAAGAGGTTTCGCTGCTGACAGATCTTGACAGTGATACCGAGGTCGATTCGCCAAAAGTTTCTCTGATGACCGTACACAGTGCCAAGGGTCTGGAGTTTCCAACGGTTTTCATTGTGGGGCTTGAGGAAAATATATTTCCGTCGCCAATGTGTACATCTTCCATGCGTGAGTTGGAGGAAGAACGGCGTTTGCTTTATGTGGCTGTCACGCGTGCCGAGAAACACTGTATATTGACATGTGCCCAAAACCGTTTCCGATATGGACGCATGGAGTACGACACGCCATCGCGTTTTTTGCGTGATTTCGATCCGAGTCTGATCCGGATGGATAACGGTTCGCCGGAAGCCTCATTTCAGGCACACGGAAGTGCAGGGTGGAAAACTTATGAATCATCCGGCAGCCGTTTTGTCAATTCCAAACCTGTTGCCACGCAGTTTAAGGCAGACCTGAAGATGCCGCATGTGGAGCGTCTCAAACCCGCATCATCCTTTGGCAAGACTGTACAACCGACAGCGTCTTTTACCAATTCTTCCGGCTCTTCATCCATGGTGTCATCTCATGAACTGTGTGAAGGCAGCATGATAGAGCATCAGCGTTTCGGTATGGGTGAGGTATTGCGTATAGAAGGTGTTGGCGAGAATATGAAAGCCACCGTGAATTTTCGTAATGCCGGAACAAAACAATTGCTTCTTAAGTTTGCCAAGTATAAGGTGATTAAGTGATTTCTGATAAGGTCGGCCTTTGTCTTTATACAAAGATGCCACAAATAAAAAAGGGAACAATCCGTCGTTACAGACTGATTGTTTCCCTTTTTTGATGATATAAACCGATTATCTCTTCTCCTTTATAATTCCATGCCTGTAGGCGTAGAGGAGTTTTTTCAGGTCTGCAATCTGGGCTCGCAGCTCGGTGCCTTTGTCGGTATCGGCCACGAGCATGCGGTGGGCCGACATTTCTACTATTTGTGTCGTGCTCTTGATGTCAGTACCCCGCTGTATCGCATCGGCGGCCGAAGTGAACGGCTCGTGCTGTACAAGCTGAAATCCCCGACTGTGGTATACGAGAGTATATCCTGCGATACCTGTTTCCTTGTGGTATGCCTCGCTGAACCCTCCGTCTATGACCATAAGTTTTCCATTGGCTTTGATTGGATTCTCACCTTTTGAGGCATGTACCGGCACATGACCGTTGATGATGTGCCGGTTTGGTCCTGTTACCCCGAAAGCGTCGAGTATCCGGTCGCATACCGTCTCGTCGTCACGCAGTTTGAAGTAGTTGCCTTTCTCTTCATGATACGTCTCTTTTTCTTTGAGGAAATATCGTTCAAAGGTTGCCATCTTGGATTTGTCGAACAACGGACTGTTCTTTCCGCACCATAGATACAGAAAGTAGTCGGTGGCATATTTCCGGTCTTCGGGGTCGGTATCGTTTTCGAATGCCGAGCGTATCATCATTCCCATATTCAGCATCAGTTCACGTCCGCTGTATTTACGTCCCTTGCTCAGTTCCACTTCCTTGAGTGTGCCATCGTCGTTGAGTGGTATTGAAGCATGATAGAGAAGATTGCTGTTGTATACGGCATACATGCATCCATGACTTAACAATGTGCGTATATGTTTATGCAGTTTCTCGCTGACGGCAAAAGAATGGTGCAGTTTGTCCATGAGCATCTGCTCCTCAGGCGTTAGGCGGTTGGGATCTGTCGGGTCAACGGTAGGGAAGTGGTTGCTGAGCATGGGATATTGTTTGCCGTCGACTGTGCATGTACCACTATTGTAGTCGATGGTGTTGAGCATACAACGGTCCTGCATGCCCCATTCCGGCCGGCGGTTGAATATGTGTGCCTCTTCCTTGAACTGTATTATGCAGATGGCTTTGTGCATCTTTGCGGTGAGTTGCATGGTCTTTTCATCCATGCGGTTGTCCTTGAGAAGTTTGGGAATGAACTCTTCGCAAGGGTCGTCACCGTAGACGTCCATTGCAAATGTGGCCAGCGGTACGAGGTTTATGCCATATCCGTCTTCGAGTGTGGCCAGGTTTGCATAGCGCAGTGACAGCCGCAATACGTTGCAGATGCAGGCGTTGTTGCCGGCGCATGCTCCCATCCATAGTATGTCGTGGTTGCCCCACTGTATGTCCCAGTTGTGGTAATTGCGCATGGCGTCCATTATGATATGCGCTCCGGGCCCTCTGTCATAGATGTCACCGAGTATATGCAGCTGGTCTATGGCCAGATGCTGTATGACAGTGGATAGCGCGATGATGAAATCGTCGGCACGACCGGTGGTGATGATGGTGTCCACAATCACGTTGACATAGGCCGCCTTGTCGGTGTCGTCGGCGCTTTCGTGCAACAGTTCCTCTATGATGTAGCTGAAGTCGGCCGGCAGCGAGCGTCTTACCTTTGAACGGGTGTACTTGCTGCTAACGTCCCGGCATATCCTTACGAGCTGGTGTATCGTTATTCTATACCAGTCGTCTATATCCGTCTCCACGGCCTTTACGAGTTCAAGTTTCTGTTCCGGATAGTATATCAGAGTGCATAGTTCCTGCTTTTCCGACTCGCGTATGTTTCCGGCAAACAATTCGTTCACCTTGCGTTTGATGTTTCCCGAAGCGTTTTTCAGCACGTGTTGGAAAGCCTCGCTCTCTCCGTGTATGTCTGCGAGGAAGTGTTCGGTTCCTTTAGGCAGGTTGAGTATGGCCTCGAGATTTATTATCTCTGTGCTGGCATCGGCAATGGTAGGGAATGATTGCGACAGCAGACTGATGTATCTTATGTCTCCGTTTATGTCATGGTGATTGTTGGCAGTCATATTTCCAGATGTTTGTTGATTATTGTCTTTATTCGGTTTGTTTGTCTGTCGTTTATTGGTGGTACGGGCATGAATCCCTCTTCCAGTCCTGTCATGTCTGCGAGTAGTTGCATTATGCGTCCTGTAAACTTGTACAGGCGTTTCCCGCGCAATATTTCCCCAGCCTTGCCTTCGTCAATCGCACGTGTACGCAGCGTGTCTGCCGTCTCTACAATATGGCTCAGTGTGAGGCGTCTGCGCGATGTCAGCTTACGGACGTTTCTCATCATCTCTGTGAAGTACAGAGTGTCGGTATAGCTGAAGATATTGCCGCAGGCCGTTTCTTTGTTGTCTTTACTGTTTCCCTTGTCTTTTTTTATGGAAATAGAGGCGGAAAGCGGTTCCGGTGATATGAGGTTTTTGGGATGATAGAAAGGTTTTTCTGTCGGTGCCGTATCCGGTTGTGGCAGTTCGAGAACATCTATGCCTTTGGTTACGACATCACTGATACCCTCCTGATGGACATATGCCGTGAGCTTGTCCCATTCAATGTTGTTGGGTGTGCGGAACAACCCATATTCATGGTCGTTGAGCCATAGATGGTTGCCTGTGAGGCCCGCTTTGATTAAGGCTGATGTCGCATTTATCGTTTCGCGGTTCATCAGTTTCAGTATGTCGGTATTCATGACCTTATCATATATGCCGTATATAGTCCGGCACATATCTTCTTCGGTTATGGTATCGGTGATTATCGAGTTGTAAGCCGTTTCTATACGCGGATTCCATTTAAGCTGTTTCAAGTGAAACTCTTCCATCTTGCCCATTACTATTACCGAATACGCACGGTTGACGATTGTCTTTTGGTATAAAAGAATCCTTGGAAGTTTCTTCCGAATATAGTGTTGCCTTATTATCCATGGTTCAAGTTGGCCGTGCGGTGTGATTACGGTGCGTATCAATTTGCGTTTGGCAATCATTGCTGCAATCGCATTCTGCATTGTCCAGCATCCGTGCAGATGTATTATGTCCGGGCGCTTCTGTTTGATTTGCCTTGTCAGGCTCTTTATATCGTTGGCGGCTGCCACTTCGGCATATTCACCCATTACGCGGCATAGCAATGCCACGTATTCAGCTATGGTTTTGTTCCCGTCAGGATGAAAATGCAGTATTCTCATGATTTCTCTATCTTCTTATGAAGTCATATTTGTCTGATATTCTGTGGCGTAGCATAAACCATGCGTTCTGCCACATCATTCGCATTTCCATCAGTGGTATTGTTATCGGACTGATGCGTTCACCGAACATGCGCATGGTCCGTGCGGCTATGAATGCACGTATAAAGGCTGTTATGGCTATGCATAATGTTGCTACGGCAGCGATAACGATGTTGTTCCATATAAGCAGTGCACATGTCGCCAATGCCACATCGATGATGTAGTTGATGTGCAGCAGTGCCGTATCGGCGTCAAACAGCAGGCGGTATGACAGGCTGCGGTCAAGATGCCGTCGGGTTTCCATATAGAACAGATGGCTGTTGTTCCATGTCTTGCTTGAAGGACAGTCTTGTCTTATGAACGAATCCGGATGTGTAGCCACTGCCGTTCGGCCTTTTTCGGCATATTCGTTTACGATAAAGTCGTATTCGCCGCGCAGATATTTCAAGTTTTTCAAAAATCCGTTACGGTTCATGAATACACTTTTGCGCATTGCCATATTGTTGCCGTTGTATCGGTAGGCCACCGATTTCTGTGCCTTTCTCATCAGATAACATGCGTTGAGTATACGCTCGAACCGATAGAATCTTTTGGAGTTGTGTTCGTAGTTGGTGTATCCCAACACAATATCATTTTCGTCGGTACAGTGTGTGGCCATTGTCGTGAGCCATCTCTCGCTCTCCGGCCGGCAGTCGGCATCAGTCAGTATCACCCATTCATGGTTGGCTGCTTTGATTCCTATTGTCAGTGCCAGTTTGCGTCTGCTTAGGTAGTGGCTTGACTTTGGTATGAATGTAGTGTACAGATTGGGGTGTTTGTGCTTTAGCATTGTGAGAACATCGTCTGTACGGTCTGTCGACGACTCATCCACAACGATGATTTCAAATCCCGGTTTATAGTCCTGGGCGAGCAGCAACGGCAGATTGCGTTCCAGTTCGCAGGCCATGTCGTGAGTAGTCATTACTATGGATATGGCCGGAAGAGCTGTCGCGTGTGCGGTTGGGGCGGCAGACACGTCCGGTCCGGCTTGCATATGAAGGCTGCGCGGTCTTCTGAACAGCCCATTGCACATTGGTGTGATAGCCGCCAACAGCAGAAGTATTCCGCATATCGTTATCGTCATGATATCGACATTCATATATAGATTCCTTTTTTGTTTCTTTTATATTCCGGTTATGCTCCAATTTCGTCGCTTGTATATCCTTTCGGCAGCGGACGACAGTTGTATCCCGATGCCATGATTTCCCCGTATGCCCCAGCAGAGCGGATGGCTATCAGATGGCCCCGGCGGGTGGAGGCGAGCTTTGTCTGTTTTGCGAACACATCGCTCGACTCGCATATCGGCCCCACCACGTCGTACGTCTCTTCGGGAGTATCGGCCGGTACCGATATGTTCTCTATTTTGTGGTGTGCCTGATACAGTGCAGGGCGTATAAGGTCTGTCATGCCGGCATCTATTATGGCAAATTGCTTCTGCTTTCCGTGCTTTATATAGAGTGTGCGTGATATGAGAGAGCCGCATTGTGCCACTACAGAGCGTCCCAGTTCAAAGTGAACTTTCTGTCCCGGGCGCAGTTGCAGATGCGTGGCATATACATCGAAATACGACTTGAAGTCTGGTATCGGGTTGGCATCGGGATTCTCGTAGTCCACCCCAAGACCGCCGCCAACGTTGATGTGCTCTACGCTGAGGCCGTTTGCGTCCAATTCCGTCTGCAAGTCGTTGATCCTTTTGCATAGTGCCGTGAAGTCGTCCATATCCAGTATTTGTGATCCGATATGGAAATGCAGCCCTATGCATTTGACATTGCTTAGTCCGGCTGCCTTCCGTATCATCGTTGTCATGTCGCTCATGTATATTCCGAATTTGTTTTCGGCCAGTCCGGTCGTGATGTTTGCATGAGTATGGGCACCTATATCCGGGTTGATACGGAAAGCTACGTTCGCCACCTTTCCTTTTTCTTTTGCGAGTTCGTTGATTATTTCAAGTTCCTCGGGACTTTCTACGTTGAAACAGAATATACCGAATTTAATTCCGATTCTTATTTCCTCATCACTCTTTCCCACACCTGCAAAGACAATCTTTTCGACAGGGAAGCCTGTTTCGCTTGCCACTTCTATTTCTTCGCCGCTCACGCAGTCGGCACCGAGTCCGGCACTGCTTATGATATTCAGCAATGCCAGATTGGCGTTGGCTTTCAATGCATAGTGCACGACGAATCCTTCGTGCCTGCCTGCTTCTTCGCATATTGTTTGCAACGTCTTGCGGAGCAAGTCAGTGTCGTAATAGTAGAACGGTGTCTTTTTATCTTCAAACTTGTCTGTTGGAAATGCCCTTCTCATAGAAACTAATTTATATTTATGTGTATGTGTCTGTTTGTATAGGTATGAAGGCCATACCAGGAATAGTTCCTGCCTGCCGGTGGATTCCTATTTCTGATACAGCCCCATGTATCCCGTATAGCGTGTCCTTATTGTTTGAATAGAGTGGCGCTCAGACTTTGCAGTGCGCGTTTTTTGTCCTCTTCTTTTATGAGAAACGATATGTTGTAGTTGGAGCCTCCGTATGAAATCATTCTTACGGGTATATTCTTCATCGCTTCTGTAGCCAGTGTCTCGAATCCTACATTGCTCCAGTCCAGATCGCCTACCACGCAGATGATGCACATGTCTTTATCCACTGTCACCGTGCCATACTTTTTAAGTTCGTCCACAATCTCATTGAGATGCGAGTTGTTGTCGATGCTCATCGACACACCTACTTCCGATGTGCATATCATGTCAATGGGAGTCTGATAGCTTTCGAATATCTCGAATACCTTGCGCAGGAATCCTGTGGCCAGTAACATACGGCTGCTCTTGATTTTTATGGCTGTGATGTTGCTTTTGGCAGCTACAGCCTTTATCTTTCCGCATTCCGTGTCGTTGCTTATTGTCGTTCCTTCCGCTTCCGGGTCCATCGTGTTGAGCAGGCGCACCGGTATGTTGGCATACTTGGCCGGCTGTATACATGTAGGGTGCAGAATCTTTGCACCGAAGTATGCCAATTCGGCTGCCTCTTCGAAATGCAGCTGGTGTACCGGGGTGGTATTGTCTACGATGCGCGGGTCGTTGTTGTGCATGCCGTCGATGTCCGTCCATATCTGTATTTCCTCGGCACCTATGGCCGCTCCTATGAGCGATGCCGTATAGTCACTGCCTCCGCGTTGCAGGTTGTCAGTCTCACCGTAGGCGTTCCGGCAGATGAATCCCTGCGTGATATACACCTGTGACCCGCTGTTCTCTTCAAGCAACCTTCCGAGGTTCTTTCTGATATATGCCAGATCCGGTTCCGCATTCTTGTCCGTCCGCATGAAGTCGAGTGCCGGCAACAGGGTTACGTCATATCCCAGTTCCCTCATGTAGTTGGCCACCATGTTTGTGCTTATTATCTCTCCCTGTGCCACGATGTTCTTCTCTTCGAAACTTGTGAACAGTTCTTTGGTGAACGAACGCAGATAGTTGAATATTTCGGTTATGAAGTCATGTGTCTTTATGCGCCATTCGTCTGTAGAGTACAGCTCCTTTATGTGCTCTATGTATTTTTTCTCCAGTTTGTTTATAACATCATTTGCGCCTTCGGGATTCTTCTTGTAAAGATAGTCGGAAATCTCCACAAGTGAATTGGTCGTACCGGACATTGCCGACAGTACAATGAAAACAGGTTCTCCCGATGATGTTACGAGTTTTGTAACGTTCTGCATGCGTGCCGGTGTCCCGACAGAGGTGCCACCGAATTTCATTACTTTCATAATCGTATGTATTGTCTTTTTGTTTTTTTTATTGTCAGAATAAAAATGTTTAACCGTTCTTTGCCTATTCCTTGAGCATCAGCTCATTATAGCTCTTTGTGACGTCTTCTATGCCGCCGTCTTTGCACAGGTATACCACACCGGGATATTTGTCGAGCAGCAGCATGTTGTGTGTGCTCATGATGATGGCCGTGCCGGTCTGCGAAATCTGTTTGAGTAGCATTATAATGCTTTCGGCCGTCTCAGGGTCGAGGTTTCCCGTAGGCTCGTCGGCAATGATTATTTTCGGATTGTTCAGTATCGCCCGTGCTATGGCAATACGTTGCTGTTCTCCACCGGAAAGCTCATGCGGGAATTTAAGCGCCTTGTCGGCCATGTCCACATCGGTCAGAACTTCTGCTATCCGTTTGTCTATATCCTTTTTGTTCTTCCATCCCGTGGCTTTCAGTACGAAGTGCAGGTTCTTGTACACGTTGCGGTCGCTGAGCAGCTGGAAGTCCTGGAAGATTACGCCCATCTGCCTGCGTAATGCCGGTATGTGCTTACGTTTGAGCCTGCGTATGTCGTGACCTATTACAGTGGCCTCGTCGCCTTCGTCTATGTCAAGTTCGAAATACAGTGATTTCAGCAGCGAGCTCTTTCCGGAGCCCACCCGTCCTATTATGTATATGAACTCCCCTTCGTCAACACTGAAGTTGACGCCTGAGAGCACAGGTTTCTCTCCCTGCTGATAAATGTTGACGTTTTTGTAGTCTATGAGCATGTCGGTGTTTCTTTTTTGTCTTAATGCTTTTTCCATCCTGGGGTGTGCCGTTGCTGCAACTCCCGTACCAGATCCTCTATCCTCATACCCTTGTGGGTGAGCAGCACCGTAAGATGGTAGAGCATGTCGGCACCCTCGTATATCATCCGTTCCGGTGTGCCGTTCACGGCCTCTATCACCATCTCCAGAGCCTCTTCGCCCACCTTTTGCGCCATGCGGTTCACACCGTCCTTGAACAGCGATGTCGTGTAACTTCCTTCCGGCATCTCCATGTGTCTCTTTTCGATAAAGTCTTGCAGCTCGGTGAGGAAGGCCAGCGGGCCGGGTGTGTTGGCCTCTCCCCAGCATGTGTCCGTGCCCTTGTGGCATGTGGGTCCTTCAGGGTTCACTTTGACAAGCAGGGTATCGTTGTCGCAGTCTGCGGCCATGCTTACCACGTTGAGGCGGTTGCCCGATGTCTCTCCCTTGGTCCACAGGCAGTTGCGGCTTCTGCTGAAGAAGGTTACCGTCTTCGTTTCCACCGTCTTCTCGTATGCCTCTTTGTTCATGTAGCCCAGCATGAGCACGTTTTTCGTTGTGGCGTCTTGTATGATTGCCGGGACGAGCCCCCCCGTCTTTTCAAAATCTATTGTCATATGTTCAGTTCTTTTTGTTCATATTCTGACGTTTATACCTTCTTCTTTAAGATACTTCTTCAGTTCGCCTATGGCGATTTCTCCAAAGTGGAATACGCTGGCAGCCAGTGCCGCGTCAGCGTGTCCTTCGGTAAAAGCATCGCGGAAATGCTCCATACACCCTGCTCCGCCGCTGGCGATGACGGGTATCGACAGTCTGTCGGAAAGCATGGCTAGTGCCTCAGTGGCGTAGCCTGTCTTTACGCCGTCGTTGTTCATGCTTGTAAAGAGAATCTCGCCGGCACCGCGATCCTGCATTTCCAAGGCTCTGTCGAGCAGTCTGTGTTCCGTGCGCTCTCGCCCTCCCTTGATGTAGCAGAACCAGTCCGAGCCGTCGAAGCGGGCGTCGAGCGCGCATACGCATACCTGGCTGCCGAACCGTGCTGCCACCCGGTCTATCAGTTCCGGATGTCTGAATGCCGCACTGTTGATGCTTACCTTATCGGCTCCCGCCTGAAGCAGCCGTTCGACATCGGTCAGTTCGTCTATGCCTCCACCTACGGTGAACGGTATGTTGATCTCCTGTGCCACCCGTGTCACCATGTCCGTGAACGTTTTCCGTCGCTCATAACTGGCCGTGATGTCCAGAAATACCAGCTCGTCGGCACCGGCCTCACTGTATGCCTTGCCAAGCGCCACGGGGTCTCCTGCGCTCCGCAGGTCAATGAAGTTGGTGCCCTTGACGGTCTCGCCGTCTTTCACGTCAAGGCATGGTATTATGCGTTTTGCCAGTCCCATAGTTCTTTCATGTTTATCTTGCCCTCATATATGGCCTTGCCGAACACCACGGCCGGTATTCCCGCAGCGTTCAGAGCCTTGATGTCGTCAATGTCCGAGACGCCGCCGCTTGCTATAAGATGCAGGTCGGGGAATGTCTCCATCACCTCACGGTACAAGTCTGTTGCAGGACCTTTGAGTGTTCCGTCCCTCGATATATCGGTACACAGTATGTTCCTTATGCCGTGTTCCATCCACGAGGCTATGAAGTCCTTCAGTTTCAGCGGCGAGTCCTCCCGCCATCCGTTGATGGCTATCATGCCGTTGCGCACGTCGGCTCCGAGTATTATCCTGTCGGCTCCGTAGCGGGCTGTCCACGAACGGAGCAGGTCGGGGCGTGTCACGGCCACCGAGCCTACTGTCACCATGGCGGCCCCGCAATTGAAGGCCGTTTCAATATCCTCGTCGGTCTTGATGCCGCCGCCGAAGTCTACGGTGAGGTTTGTCGTCGTGGCGACGGCCCGTAGCACGTCTGCATTGACTATGTGTTTCGACTCGGCACCGTTAAGGTCTACCATGTGCAGCCTGCGGTAGCCCAGTCGTTCGAACTCTGCTGCGATGGCGGCAGGGTCGGCATCGTAAGTGGTGCGGAGGTCGTAGTCGCCTTTTGTCAGCCGCACGCATCTGCCATTGTATAAGTCTATTGCGGGTATCAGTTCAATCATAGCTCCAGGAAGTTCTTTATGATGCGTTCGCCCACGGTTCCGCTCTTTTCTGGATGGAACTGTGTGGCATAGAAGTTGTCGCGGTGCATGGCGGCACTGTATTCCACGATGTGTTCGGTGGTGGCGGCGGTGTGACGGCACAACGGCACGTAGTAGCTGTGTACGAAATATACGAAGTCGTTGTCGTTCAGTCCGCGGAAGAGCGGGCTCTTCATGTCGCGGAGCGAGTTCCATCCCATGGCCGGCACCTTGTCCTCATGACGGGTGGGGCAGAAGCGTTTCACCACGGCGTCGAATATGCCCAGACAATCGGTGTCGCCCTCATCCGAGTGACGGCACAAGAGCTGTTGGCCTACGCAGATGCCCAATACAGGCTGTGTCAGATTGCGTATGACACTGTCCAGTGCGTGGTCGCGCAGATATTTCATTGCTCCTCCGGCCTCGCCCTGTCCGGGGAATATCACACGGTCGGCCTGTCTCAGCGTGGCGGCATCGTCCGTCAGTACAGGGTCTGTGCCAAGGCGCTTGAGTGCGTTTACCACCGAATAGATGTTTCCTGCGTTGTATTTTATTATTGCAACGTTCATGTGTATGTTGTGTGTCGCGGATGTGTATGGTGCGCGTCTTTTTCTCAGCTGAATATTATCGTTTTGTTGCGGTATGTCAGTATCTTCCGTTCGATGTGCTTGGTGACGGCTCTTGACAGGACAATCTTTTCGAGGTCGCGTCCCTTGCGCACCAGGCTGTCGGGCGTGTCCTTGTGTGTGATGCGCACTACGTCCTGTTCGATGATAGGTCCGGCGTCGAGTTCCGATGTAACGTAATGGCTTGTGGCGCCGATGATTTTCACACCCCGTGTCCATGCCTGGTGGTAGGGCTTGGCGCCGATGAAAGCCGGCAGGAACGAGTGGTGTATGTTGATGATATGGTTGGGATATTCGCGTATCATGTCGTCGCTGATTATCTGCATGTAACGCGCCAGCACGATAAAGTTGACATTCTCGCGCCTGAGCAGCTCCATTTCTGCCTCTTCCACTTCCCGTTTGTTGGAGTGGTCTTTCTTGATGGACCATACATAGTACGGTATGTCGAACTGTTCGGCCACGTAGCGCAGATCTTCGTGGTTGCTCACTATGCAGGGTATGTCGACGTCCCATTCGCCGGCCTTGTAGCGTGCCAGAATATCATACAGGCAGTGGCTCATCTTGCTTACGAAGATGGCCATGCGCGGCTTTACGTCGTTGAAGTACAGGCAGCACTCCATGTCGTATCTGCTGGCATACAGTGTGTTGATGTATTCCTCGATTTTGTCCTTCGGTATGAGGAAACGGTCCAGTTCCCATTCCATGCGCATGAAGAATACACCTTCCACCCGGTCGACGTACTGGTCGAGATAGACGATGTTGCCACGGTTGTCTGTTACGAATTTTGTCAGTTCCGATATTATTCCTTCCCGGTCGGGGCAGTGCAGAAGCAGGATGGCTGTTGGTTTCATATGATTTATTTAAAATTGAGCCACAAAGTTATAAAAATAATCGTATATGGTATCAGAAAACAAGAAAATATTGTAATTGTCTTACGTTTTCTTGATATTTAGCCCTGTTTTGCTTCTTTTTTGAAACATTGTCTGTCAGCGGTGTCATTCGCTTTCCGCCGCGCGCAGTATTATGCTTGTGGCACCGATGGTGAACAGGCATCCGTCTTCTATCACACGGCGTTCCCGGTCACCGAGTATCTCGTTGTCGACGAATGTGCCGGTATAGCTCGGGCCGTCTCTCAGTATGTATTGCAGACGCCCGTGTTTGTCGTGTCGGACCGTAAGCACACAATGGTTGATATCTATGCTCGGGTCGTTGGTCTCTATGGGGGTGTTCACCCCCGAACCTTTCATGTATCGCCCTATGACGTTGTCTCCAAGGCTTAGCGGCAGCACTTGTTTGTAGTGGAAAACGTTTTCTATCACCACTATCGAGCCGTAGCCGTTCTCGTTGGCATGTTCGTCGGGATTCTCTTCCTTTTGCGTGGCCCGCAGTTTGGACGCTCCTATGCGTATACCGAATTGCTTGCTGCAATACGGACACTCGAACACCAGCGACTGGCCCGCCTGGTATTTCGTCTCGTCAAACGTGATGTAGTTGTCGCACTTGGGGCACTTTACTCTCTTCATCTTTTCTTGTAAACCCAGGATTGTTCGAAATATTTGTTTCCGCGTATTGCTCTTAGGGCGGTGTGCGCCTCGCTCTCGCTTTCATACTTTCCGTACACCACACGTACAATCTTGTTGTGCTCGTATGTGTATGCTTCGTCCAGCCCCTTGTCGTGCAGCTCCTTTACGTAGGCGTTGGCATTGTGCCGCGTGATGTGGCTTGCCATAACGATGCAGTACATGCTGTCTTTCTTGGCCGGCAGCACCGGTTGGGCATGTTCGGGCTTTGGCTTTACGTCATGTGCGGCTTGTGTCGTGGTGTCCCTTTCGGCGATGGCTTTCTTTATCTTGGCCGGCTCTATTTCGATGGCAGGGCGGGGTGCGGCATTTTCCTGTATCAGGTTCATTATCATCTGCTCTTGCAGGCCGGATGCTTTCAGCTGTGTCTTGTCGCTGTTGGCTATCGGCGGTGTCAGTACAAGAAAGACGATTATGGCGGCGGCCACGGCGGCGATGTTGCGCAGCCATGCCACTTTTATCTTTATCGTGCGCTCTTCCTCCTCTTCTCCTGATGCGTTGGCGTCGTCTGCAGCCGTCACGGTGGTTCTGTCCTTCTGCTTTGCATAGCCGGAAGCAGACGCATGTGTGTTTGTCGGTGCGGCGGCCTCTTCGGATTCGGAGGTACCTGTGCCGCAAGCCGGGTATCTGTGTGCGCGTTCCGGCTCGGCGGCTTCGGTTCGCTTCATCTCGAACGAGCTGAGCCCGTATAGGGTGGGGGTGAGGATTCCGGCCTCGCAAGGTTCGAAGATGTAGTTGCCCTCGTCGTTGAGACGGAGTGTGCCGATGTCTTCAAGTTCGTATACTCCTTTGTTGCGGAGGTGCTGCTTCAGTTCGTTCACTTCTTCCTCGATGCGTCTTGTCGCCTCGGGATAGCTTATGTCGTATGCTTCGATGTATGATTGTGCGAGCAGGGAGTCGTTGAGTTTCAACAGTGGATTGAAGCCGAGAGTGCGCAAGGGCGGCAGAAAGATGTTCTCTTCCTCGTCGTAATGTGCATCGACATGGTGCGCCATGAATCCTCCCAAGTCCGGGACGATGACGCAGTCGTTGTCCAGCAGTAATATTTCGATGTGTCTACTTAATTCAATCATGAGTGCAAAGGTACTCATTTTTCCTGATATTTGCAAACTTATAGGTAAGTTTTAGGGCTGGATCGCTGAAGTTTTCGGATGTGGGACGGGTATGCCGGGAAGTTGTACTTTACCGTCATCTTGTCTGCTCTGTGTGTCCGTGTTGCCATGTTTCATCGGTTGTCTTGGGATTTAAAAGTGCCGGTTTTGCAATGCGAAAGTGGCACTTTGGGGATGCGAAAGTGCCACTTTTGGTATATGAAAGTGCCGCTTTCGGGTGTTATATGGCATTGGCGGATGATGTTTTTGCATTTCTGCACGACATGCCCTGCCGGCAGTGGAGGGGAAACGGGCAAAAAAAGATGGGCAACGGATTCTCGGAAGGGTGTTTAGGGGACGAAAAGGGCTGCTTGAATTCTCCGTTTTATCGATTTAACACATGTTAATGGGTACATCGGGACTGCCAATTCTCCGATTCTTCCGTTAGGTACACTGTGTAATATATTTACATAATAAAGCGGTGTGCGCTCCTAAGATGCTTAGAATGTGGGGTATGACGGATGTGGACAGTTTTTTTTATTATACAAAATCGCCTGTTTTCGGAGAAATGAAAACAGAGAATCTCCGAAAACAGGCTGTACAACTGCTTCTTATATATTGTAATCATATATTTTATATTCCAATCTGTTATATATAATAATATTATTATATATAACAGATTGGAATATACTATACGAGAATCGTATGTGGTGTATACCTTGTTTTTCAATTCTCCGAATTCTCCGTCTTTTAGATTATACCAATAATATTGACATTATCTACGTGTGAGGTTGCGGCAGACACATGACTGGCATACGTCGCATTACCTGTGAATATTGCGGGGCAGGGTGTTTCGCTGTGCCTCTGTACTGTGCTGCGGAAGGCAAGGAGGTATGGCGCTGTCGGCAGAAAAAACAACATGCTTCTTGAAAAATCGGAGAATTGGCAGTCCCGATGCACCCATTAACATGTGTTAAATCGATAAAACGGAGAATTCAAATCGCATTTTTCATAACGAAAATACCGTTTCGGAGAACTGTTTCCGCTTTTTGGAGAATTCGTCGGGGTGATGCAAGGGGGCACTTCCGGAACTGAGGTTTCAAATTGTAATCAATTAAGTTAGTCGGCAGAATTAAGTTAGTCAATAGAATCAAACTACATTATCCTCCGGACAAAACGTTCCCTTACAGAGCGCGCCCCAACGGGTAGGGTGTCCCAAACTTGTCGCTCATTTCTGAAATCATAGTCAAATAAATATATTAAGTTAGTCAACAGAATCAAACTACATTATCGTCCGGATATAGGATGAACGCGCCCTGGATGAACTTGCTCTGGAAGAATGCGCCCCGCAGGGGCAACAAGCACATAGCCCGGGGCAGAGCGCAGCGGCACCCCGGGAATAACACGATTGTACACACTCGCCCTGAAAGGGCAAAAGCATTAATTATCAGGTATTTACAGTTTATGTATTGTGTGTTTTTTTATGCTTTTGCCCTTGCAGGGCGAGTGTGTACAATCGTGTTGTTCCCGGGGTGCCGCTTCGCTCTGCCCCGGGCTATGTGCTTGTTGCCCCGTTGGGGCGCATCCATACAAGGCGCATCCATCCTATATCCGGACGATTATATAATTTAATTTTGTTGACCAACTTAATCAAAATGAATTGCGGATAACGGACAATCTGATGATAACTGATTTTGAATGTCTGCTTTATACGGCTGCTTTTCTGATTTCGGCGTGTTAAAAATTAAGGAAAAACAGGGAGGTTTTCAAAATATTTTATTATATTTGCAATTGAAAAAGTGAATATGTCTTCCATGGATCATACCGTGGAGCGGCATAATGGTATTTGAATTTTGAAAGAAAAACCAATGTAGATATGAATATAGCAATAGTAGGAACCGGATATGTCGGACTAGTTTCCGGAACATGTTTTGCGGAGACGGGTGCGATTGTGACTTGCGTGGATGTGGATGCGGTGAAGATAGAGCGTCTGCAAAAAGGCGACATCCCAATTTATGAACCGGGTCTTGACGAGATGGTTGTCAAGAACGTCAAGGCGGGGCGTCTGCGTTTCGCCACCGATTTGGCGTCAGTGCTCGACGAGCAGGAGATAGTCTTCTCCGCTGTCGGAACGCCTCCGGATGAAGACGGCAGTGCCGACTTGAAATATGTGCTTGAGGTGGCACGGACGATAGGGGCCAATATCAACAGGTATATGGTGGTGGTGACCAAGAGCACGGTGCCTGTGGGTACGGCGCAGAAAGTTCGCGCGGCGATTCAGGCAGAGATAGACAGGCGCGGAGTGGATGTGGAATTCGATGTGGCCAGCAATCCGGAATTCTTGAAAGAGGGCAACGCCATAAAAGACTTCATGTCGCCCGACAGAGTGGTGGTGGGTGTGGAGAGCGAGCGCGCACGCAAGGCTCTGACCAAGCTCTACAAGCCGTTTCTTATCAACAACTTCCGCGTGATATTCATGGATATCCCTTCAGCCGAGATGACCAAGTATGCGGCCAACTCCATGCTGGCCACGCGCATATCGTTCATGAACGAGATAGCCAATCTGTGCGAGCGTGTGGGGGCCGACGTGAATATGGTGCGTGCCGGTATAGGAGCCGACACGCGTATAGGGCGCAAGTTCCTGTATGCCGGTTGCGGCTATGGCGGGTCGTGCTTCCCGAAGGATGTCAAGGCTCTGATAAAGACGTCGGACGACAACGGATATTCCATGGAGGTGCTCAAGGCTGTGGAGCGTGTCAACGAACGGCAGAAACGCATACTGTTTGACAAGTTGCAGGCGATATTCGGCGCCGGCGACGGTCTGCGCGGAAAGACGGTGGCGCTGTGGGGACTGGCTTTCAAGCCCGAGACCGACGACATGCGCGAGAGCACGGCGCTCGTGATGATCGACCTGTTGACCGCGGCGGGTTGCACTGTGCGCGCCTACGATCCGGTGGCCATGGACGAGTGTCGCAGACGAGTGGGCGACAGGGTGACGTATTGCCGTGACATGTACGACGCTCTGCTCGATGCCGATGCGCTGCTGCTTGTGACGGAGTGGAAGGAGTTCCGCCTGCCTGCCTGGCCGGTGGTGAAGAAGGCCATGAGGCGCCCGCTGGTGATAGACGGCCGCAACATATTCGACGCGGAAGAGCTTGCCGAGAACGGATTTGAATATCATTGCATAGGCAAGTAGCAAAGTATGGACAATAAGTAAGATAGATTATAGTCGCAATGTTGGATAATAAGAAGCAAATGGCCGTGGTATTCATGCTGTTGTCGGCGGTGGCGGCATCGTTGCTGACGGTGGGGTGCGGGCGCAAGTCCGAAGCTGCTGCCGACCGTATGGAAAATGTAGAAGCCAAGGCTATGTTGCAGGGCATATGGGCTGACGAGATATCGGAGAGCATAGTCTTCAAGATAGAGGGTGATACAATTTTCTATCCTGACAGGACAAGCCGGCCGGCCCGTTTTGTGATAATCGGCGACACTCTTGTAATGGGTGAAGCGCGGGTGAAGTACCCGATAGTCAAGCACACGGCCCATCTGTTTTCTTTTAAGAATCCCAACGGCGATGTGGTGAGACTGGTGAAGAGCAGCGCTCCCAACGACACTATCGCATTCGTGCACGATAGTCCGGAACCGATGACGGTGTCTCCTCAGAAGTTGAAGACGGACACGGTAGTTGTGTATGGCGGTGAGCGCTATCACTGTTATATTGCCGTAAATCCAACCACATACAAGGTTGTCAGGACATCGTACAACAATGATGGAGTGAAGGTTGAGAATGTGTATTATGACAATATAATACACGTGAGCGTGTATCATGGCACCCGGCAGTTGTACTCCCGGGACTTCACCAAGCAGATGTATTCACGGCTTGTACCCGAGACGTTTCTGCGAAGGGCGGTACTGGGTCATATGGAATTCGGCAAGGTGGATGCACGTGGCTTCCATTTCAATTCGACAATATGTATTCCCGACGGTGACAGCTGTTATCTGCTTGACACGCAGATAACGTTTGACGGGGAGATGTCAATGGAGTTGATCGAGTATTAGAATAATTGAGAATTTAGAATAATTGAGAATTTAGAATTTAGAATGGAGAATTATGATTTGCTTTGTTATACGGTCAAAAAGCATCTTATAAGTTGATTTCTTCACTTATATAGTCCATGTTTATAATCATACAACAAAGCAAATCATAATTCTCCATTCTAAATTCTAAATTCTCAATTATTCTAAATTCTCAATTATTCTAAATTCTCAATTATTCTAAATTCTCAATTATTCTAAATTCTCAATTATTCTAAATTCTCAATTATTCTAAATTCAGTAGAAAGTTGTCTATCAGTTGTCTTGCTATTGACAGTTTTTCGGGTATTTCGGGCAGATTGTCTTTGCCGAACCATGCTCCGGCGCTGAGTTCGGTGCTTTGCAGCCGTATGTCGCCACTGTCGTATTCGGCGTTGAAGCCCACCATCAGTCCGCAGGGATATGGCCATGGCTGGCTGCTGAAATATCTGATGTTTTTGATGCGTATGCCCGTTTCTTCGAGCACTTCGCGCTGCACAGCCTCTTCGAGTGTCTCTCCCGTCTCGACGAATCCTGCGACGAGACCGTAGAAGTTGCCGCGGAAGTTGTTTGCGTGTACGAGAAGCATCTCGCTGCCGCGTCTTACAAGGACGATAACGGCCGTGGCCAGTTGGGGCCATACTTCCTTTCCACATTTCTCGCAGCATTTGCTTATCTCCGTGTGCATCTTCATTCTGTTGCCGCAGACTCCGCAGAAGCGCGTGCTCTCGTCCCAGTAGAGCAGTTCGCGGCATTTTCCGGCAGTGACGTACATGTTGTATGGCAGCTTGTAGTAGCTCGACCGCAGTGGACACATCTCGTAGTGTGGTGCCGTGTCGACGGGGCTGTCAATGGCGTATGTACGTATCTTGGTGTTCGGGAATGCGGGGGCCGTGACGTTGATGATGTTTGTATGCGGCTGTATTTCAGTAGGCGGATCTTCGCCGGATGGTATGGTATACGTGCCGTCGGGACGCCTTTCCAGCATTATATCGCCTTTGTGGAAAACAAAAAATGAATACATGGCTTTTGTTGATATTGTTTTGTTTAGGATAACTCTGAACGACAGTTTTTTAATCTAAAGGTCTCCGAAAATCAGCTTCCTGTCTCTCTCTATCGCCGGCCGGACCCATTCGACGGGCACGAAACGCCAGTTTCCGTTGGCCTTGGGCAATACGTTTTTCATGCGTTCTATCTCTTTCATCAGGTAGAAGCGCTGGTCCTTGTCACTGCGGTATACGATGCGTGCGTCGATGGAATCCCTGGATATGCCGGCTCCACGGGTAAGCAGCTCTCCGCCACCGTTGCCGCGATAGCTGTTCATCACCACCTTGTACCATCTGTGTTCGTCGAAGGGCCGGCCGTCGCTCATGCGCAATATGCGGACTTTACGGCCGTTGGGCTGTGTCACGTCTACCTCGTAGTCGATGCCTGCGGCGCTGTCGAAGTTGAATGTCATGTTCTTGAACCCGTACTTCTGCATGTCGTTTCTGTTGTCATCGTCAAGAAGCATTATATGGTCGTCCGGACTCTTCATGGTGTTCACCCATAGGTCGTAGCTCATCTCAAGATGCTTCCTGATCTCTTCGCCGGTCATGTTGAGCACGTAAATGTTGTTCTCGTACTTGTAGAGCTTGAACATGTCACTGACATATATTTCGCCTTTCGGCACACTGATGTTGAAAGAGAGTGGGGCGTTGAACGATATGTCGGCGCCGGTGATGGCCAGCTGCAGATTGTGGACAAGGTCGGTGAAGGGAGCGCTGCCGAAGAAACAGTCCCGTGTGCAGATGGTGTCGCCGAGTGTTCCTACAGGGCGGCTTACATAGTCGTTGATGAGGTCTGTATGCGGCTTGAAGTGTTCCATGAAGTCTTCGTCTACGGCTTCGTCGCATATGTCGTGCACCTGGCCTGTGACAGACTTCCGGACCACGCGGCCGTTTTCCGTCTCTATCTCTATGGAGGCGTCTCCAACCATGAGGGCGTTGCATGAAGGGTCAAGGCAAAGAACCTCGGTGCCTTCGTCGTTTGTCACGACGGAGCGGCGCCGGGTGTGGTCGTGACCGTAAAAGACGATGTCGAATCCTGGTATTTCGCGTGCCACGTCGTGCGTTTCGTCTTCAGTGTACAGTTGTGTGCTGATGCCTCCTTCCCATCCGCTGTGGAACAGTCCGATGACTATATCCGGTCGTTCAGTCTTCTTCAAGTGTTCCATCCAGTACCGTGCAGACTCCTTAATGCCGTCAAAGCGCAGTCCGGCCCACAGGGATTCGTTGAGCCAATTAGGTATGGCGGGTGTCGTCATGCCGAGGATGGCAATCTTTATGCCTTCGCGTAGGATGATGGTGTATGGGGTTGTGTATGGTTTGCCGCTGACGGTGTCTATGATGTTGGCTCCGACAATGGGGCATTCCACTTCCTTTATCCATTTGTCGTATACGGCATGGCCGGTCTCTATGTCGTGGTTGCCGAAAGCTCCGGCGTCGTATTTCATATAGTTGACCACCTCTGCGGCTATGTTTTTGGTGTCGGTGGCGATATAGTTGTAGTAGTAGCATGTGGGCTGGCCCTGAAGAATGTCGCCGTTGTCCAGCAGGATCAGGTTGTCACCGTAATGCTTCCTTAGCCGGTTGACGTATGTGCTTACGCGTGCGAGTGTCCCTTTCATGGGCTTGCGCTCTATGAAGTTGTATGGGAAGAAACATCCGTGTACATCGCTTGTTTCTATGATTCTCAGGTTTATCTTCTTGTTTTTTGCCGGTGCCGGTGTCGCCAGACAAAGCATTGCAAGACCTGTTACTGCTAATTCTTTCATATATTGCCGTTGCTTAAGTTTGTGCAAAGATACTTTATATTGATGACAAAACGGTGCTTGCAAGTTTATTTTTTAAGAATGTATAGCTGAAAAATGGGATTACGGTTAGATACGATTAATTGTTAATATCTGTTTATCAACTTGACCTTATTCTTTGTCTGGAAAAGAATCGGGCCGGAAGAAAACGTTTCCTGTTTTTCTTCCGGCCCGATAGGATTATCCGTCGGCTACATTTACTCAGCTTCAGTAATCTTGTTCTTTATCTTGTCCACGTAAGCATCGATTACTGCTACGGCGGTGATGTTTATCACATCGCGCACGGAGCATTCGAAGTCGGTGAAGTGGATAGGCTTGTTGAGACCCATCTGTATCGGGCCGATAATTTCGGTCTCGGGCGAGAGAGCCTGCAACAGCTTGTATGCACCGTTGGCGCTGCTCAGGTTGGGGAATACCAGCGTGTTGACGTCGCGTCCGTTGAGACGTGAGAATGGGTATTTCTTGTCGCGCAACTCCCTGTTGAGGGCAAAGTTAACCTGCATCTCGCCGTCGATGGCAAGGTCGGGGTACTGCTGCTGCAATTCCTCAACAGCCTGATGCACCTGAGCGGGGCTGCCGGAGTCATCGCTTCCGAAGTTGCTATAACTGAGCATGGCGATGGAAGGCTCATCGTTGAAGAATCTTACAGTCATGGCACTCAGTTTGGCTACGTCCTTCAACACTTCCTTGTCGGGATGTCTGTTGATGAGCGTGTCGGCTATATAGTATGTACCTTTCTTCGAGTTTACGATGTGCATGGTGCCAAAGTGATTGTATTCCGGACGTATGCCGATAACCTCTTTGGCCACCTTGATGGTGTTCGAATATTTTGTATACAGACCGGTTATGAAAGCGTCGGCCTCGCCGGTCTCAACCATCATCATACCGAAGTAGTTGCGCTCGAACATCTTGTCGTTGGCTTCGTCGACGGTGTATCCCTGGCGCTGACGCTTTTCGGCGAGCACACGGGCATAGCGCTCGCGGCGTTCGGCCTGATTGTCGTGACGCAGATTGACAATCTCTATGCCGTCGAGATTGAGGTCGAGCTCTTTGGCTAGCTTCTCTATGCGCTCATCATTGCCGAGAAGTATCGGCTGACAGATGCCTTCGGCCTTGGCCTGTACGGCAGCCTTCAGCATGGTAGGGTGTATGCCTTCGGCAAATACGACTCTCTGCGGATGCGAACGTGCCGTGTCGTGGAGCTTCTGTGTGAGCTTGGTCTCCTGTCCGAGCAGTTCGCGCAACTGGTTCTTGTAGGCTGCCCAGTCGGTAATAGTCTTGCGGGCCACGCCGCTGTCAATAGCAGCCTTGGCCACTGCGGCCGACACTTCGGTGATAAGACGGGGGTCGACGGGTTTCGGGATGAAATAGAGTGGGCCGAACGTGAGGTTGTTCACCTGATATATATCGTTGACAACATCGGGCACCGGCTGTTTTGCCAGTTCGGCAATGGCATGCACGGCCGCCATTTTCATCTCTTCGTTGATGGCTGTGGCATGTACGTCAAGAGCGCCTCGGAAGATGTAGGGGAAGCCGATAACGTTGTTTATCTGGTTGGGATAGTCAGAGCGTCCGGTGGCCATGAGCACATCGGGTCGGCTGGCCATAGCCTCCTCGTAACTAATCTCGGGCACGGGGTTGGCCAGAGCGAAGACGATGGGCTGGTCGGCCATGGAACGTATCATATCCTGCGAAAGGATGTTGCCCTTCGACAGTCCTACGAAGACGTCGGCACCCTTTATCGCCTCTTCAAGAGTGTGGATGTCACGTCTGTCTGTGGCAAAGAATTTCTTCTGTTCCGTCAGGTTGGGGCGGTCACTGGTTATGACACCTTTGGAGTCAAGCATTACGATATTCTCACGTTGTGCACCTAATGCCATATACAGTTTTGTGCATGATATGGCAGCTGCACCGGCGCCGTTGACCACAATCTTTACTTTCTTTATATCTTTGCCGTTTACTTCAAGAGCGTTTTTGAGTCCTGCCGCAGATATTATGGCTGTACCGTGCTGGTCGTCATGCATCACCGGGATGTCCAGACTCTTCTTCAGTCTTTCCTCTATATAGAAGCACTCCGGTGCCTTGATATCTTCAAGATTGATACCTCCGAAAGTGGGAGCTATCTTTTCCACTGCCTCACAGAATTTTTCCGGATCTTTCTCTGCCACTTCAATGTCGAAAACGTCGATACCGCCGTATATCTTGAACAGCAGTCCCTTACCTTCCATAACTGGTTTTCCGCTCAGCGCGCCTATGTCTCCGAGTCCGAGCACTGCAGTTCCGTTGCTGATGACAGCAACGAGATTTCCCTTGTCCGTATATTTGTATGCGTCGTCAGGATTCTGCTGTATTTCAAGACAGGGATAAGCCACACCGGGCGAATAAGCCAAGCTCAAGTCTGTTTGTGTGCGGTAAGGTTTGGTTGGTATCACCTCAATCTTTCCAGGCCTGCTATTCTCGTGGTATTCGAGTGCAGCCTCTTTTGATATTTTTACCATAGTTGTATTGTTTTGTTATTATTGTGTCGTCTTGATTATTTTATTTTCATCACTTTCGACTTTTCAGTTTTCGGGAAGCAAAGTTAGCAAAAACAAAATTAAAATGATATTTTTTTTTAGAAATTTAGTAACTTTGCATTATAATATGGTTTATATATGCAAGAAATAAAGAATATTTCAACATACAGACAATCGCTGAAGGACAAGATACTTGAAACATCGATGAAAATGTTTCAAGAGAAAGGGATACGTGCAGTAAAAATGGATGATATAGCAAACAGGTTATCCATATCGAAGCGTACGTTGTATGAAATTTATGATGATAAAGAAAGGCTGCTTTTTGAAGGGGTTAAGAAGTTTCATAACATAAAAAATGAGCAGATAAAGGAAGTTTCTATCAATAGCAGCAATGTGATGGATGTTATACTTTATGCATACAAGCAGCATGTGGAGTCGTTCAGGCATACCAATCCGATGTTCTATTCGGATATGGAGAAATATCCTAAGATTCTGAAGTATTTCGATCAAGAAAATGAAGATGCCCACGCCCAGTTTGTCGACTTCCTGCATCGTGGTGTTGCAGAAGGATTTTTTCGTGATGATGTCAACTATGAGATTGTTGCCTGTATGTTTGATGTATTGGGTAAGTTCATAATGTCGAGGATGTTATATCAGCATTATACAATGGAAGAGATAATGTCTAATATAGTGTTTGTGTCGTTACGTGGAATCTGTACGCAGAGAGGTGCGGATATTCTCGATCGTTTTTTGGAAGATAAACAATAAAGTGTGTTACAAAGTTTGAATCTCAACAATCCTTTGTGTTTGAGTATTCTGCTTTATGACACACTTTATTTATTATAAGTAAGTCAACAAAATTAATACGTATAATCTGTTTTTTGGCTTTAAATGCCGTGCGTTTTCTTTTTGTTGACTAACTTGGTTTGATATAAACTTCTGTTTTTTTATTGGTGTTCTTCACGCAGAAGATCATTGACAGTCTTCACAGGATTGAATGTAGATAGCGGAACCTCGACAAATATTGTGTTCCAATTGCTCATGGCTCCGTTCCACAGTCCCGGAAGTTCGAGGGCTTTCAGTTCTTTTCCGTTCTTGCTTTTGCTACTTATGAATCCTGTTGACTTGTCTACATATTCTGGAAGAGAGAAAGGTTGTCCTTTGTAGTCCTTCACAGCACATACAAGATCTACAGGGTTGAAGTGTGTACCTTTGGTAAACATTTCCATATATTCCTTGTTGCTTTTGTCTATTTGACTGCTTTCGAGAATCTGAAGGCTCACTGTGCCGTCTTGATTGTATGTGAGGAATGGGCCGCCTCCTGGTTCTCCTACATTTTTAACAACTCCGCATACACGCATCGGGCGGTTGAGTTTATTTCTTAGATAGATTACGAGTTCGGCATCTTCCAGATGTTTGATGTCTGACTTGCGACAGCATAGGTCGTGTTGTACAAATCTGATTATTTCTTCAAGTTTCTCATGACTGTATGAGCCTGTGTCAAGCAGTCGCAGATATTCGAATGCCTTTTCTTGCAGGGTGACCAGTATTCCTGCTATCACTTGTTTATATTCAACTGTATCGGCTTTCATACTGTCCGGCACAACGTTGTCTATATTCTTTATAAATATAACGTCAGCCTCAATCTCGTTGAGATTTTCAATCAGAGCCCCGTGGCCTCCCGGACGGAAAAGCAACTTGCCATCGGCTGTTCGGAACGGTGTGTTGTCGGTGTTGACAGCCACGGTGTCGGTACTTGGTTTCTGTTCGGAAAATGTTATATCATACTTTATACCGTATTTTTTGGCATAGTTTTCTGTTTTATCAGCCACTTTCTGTTTAAACAGTGGCATGTGTTCATGGCTTACTGTGAAGTGTACATGTGCCTCACCGTTGCTTGCTGCGTACAGTGCTCCTTCGACAAGATGTTCTTCCATGGGAGTGCGTGGCCCCTCATTGTAATTGTGGAATAGCAACATGCCTTTGGGCAATTGTCCGTAGTTAAGCCCTTTTTCTTCAAGCATATTTTCTGCAACGGCTTTATATTTTCCTTCATCAATAAGTTCTTTTATGCTTTTGCCCTCATTCTTTTGACATTGAATGCTCAGTGCATCATAGAATGCAAAATGTTCCAGATTGTTGAAATAGTATTTTTCAAAGTCGGTAGTAGGCACAGTATAGTCAGCATCAAGGAAAGCGAAAATATCCTTGAACATACGGCTTGCAGCTCCTGAGGCGGGTACGAATTTTACTACGCGTTTGCCTTGGGCCTTATAGTCGTTCCATTTCTTCACGTATTCTGTACGCTCTGTTTCGTCGGGAGCCATGATGCCGTGGCCGATAGCTGCGGCAGCTTCCAGTTTCAGAAATGGGAAACCGGTTTTGAATTGTTCTAACTGAGTGTTAATCTGCTCTTCTGTTATTCCTTTGAGAGCAATCTGTTTAAGGTCTTCCTGTGATAACATATTTATGTAATTTATAAAAATAATGCAACAAAAATAATAACTTTTTCTGTAAAAACCGAATAAATCGTAGAAAAATTGTATCTTTGCATAGTTATATTGACATACAAAAACGATTATGACTGAAAGATTTGAGTTTACAGTAGAAGAGAAGGAAAGTCTTTATTTGCTTTATGCCAAATTAAAAAGGCAGATAGAAGTTTCACTCCTGCCTGATGATGAGAGCCGTATGTGCCGCCATTTGGAAGAGTCGGTGGAGAAAGGCCAGGTGCATCGTGATGCTTTCGGGCATAATCCGATACTTTTTGGTTTTCAGACAGCTCTGATTGTAGTAGAGGAAATCGGTCTGAAGCGTGATGCCGTTCTGGCTATATTGCTTCATCCGAGTGTTGACGGAGGATTTATGACTGTCGATGAAGTGCGCACGGAGTTTGGTGAATCTGTAGCCCGCATACTGCATGGCCTGATACGTATATCTGAGCTTTATGCAAAGAATCCGGTTGTGGAGAGTGAGAATTTCCGTAATCTGCTTTTGTCGTTTGCTGAAGATATGCGTGTTATTCTTATCATGATAGCATATCGTGTCAATCTGATGCGTCAGATTCGAGACAGTGAAAATTATGAAACCAAGCGCAAAGTATCTGAGGAAGCAGCGTATCTTTATGCTCCTCTTGCCCATAAGCTGGGACTTTATAAGCTGAAGAGCGAGCTGGAAGACTTGTCTTTGAAATATCTTGAGCATGATGCCTATTACATGATAAAGGACAAGCTCAATGCCACCAAGCAGGCACGTGATGCTTATATTGATGGATTCATCGGGCCTATAAAAGATAAATTGCAAGAAGCCGGTCTGCGATTCCATATGAAGGGCCGGACCAAGAGCATACACTCCATATGGCAGAAGATGAAGAAGCAGAAGTGTGGCTTTGAGGGCATATATGACCTTTTTGCAATCCGCATTATCATAGATTCTCCGTTGGAGAAGGAGAAGATGCAATGTTGGCAAGCCTATTCCATCATTACCGACATGTATCAGCCCAATCCCAAACGTTTGCGTGACTGGCTTTCGGTGCCAAAGTCGAATGGTTATGAGAGTCTGCATATCACGGTGCTCGGTCCGGAGAAAAAGTGGGTGGAAGTACAGATACGTACAGAGCGTATGGACGAAATTGCCGAACGCGGTGTGGCTGCTCATTGGCGGTATAAGGGTGTGAAGGGTGAGACAAACCTTGACGAATGGCTCACCAGCATACGTAATATATTGGAAACCAGTGACGATTTGCAGGTGATGGACCAGTTTAAGATGGACCTTTATGAAGACGAGGTATTTGTATTCACTCCCAAAGGAGATTTGCTGAAGTTCCCTAAAGGAGCTACGGTACTTGACTTTGCATATCATATCCATTCTAAGATTGGTAACGGATGCACGGGTGCACGTATCAACAATAAGGTGGTCACATTTCGTGAACCGTTGCGTAGCGGTGATCAGATAGAAGTGATGACATCTACCACGCAAAAGCCCAAACGTGATTGGCTCAATATAGTCAAGACATCGCGTGCCAAATCAAAGATTCGTCTGGCCTTGAAGGAAACTCAGGTCAAGGAAGGCCTGTTTGCCAAGGAAATGCTTGAGCGTAAGTTCAAGAACCGGAAGATAGAACAGGACGAGTCGCTCATGGCCCGTCTTGTCAAGAAGTTGGGTTTTAAGGAAGTCAGCGATTTCTATAAGCAGATAGTCGACGGTTCGCTTGATGTGAATGTAGTGATAGATACTTATGTGGATTTGCAGAATCGTGAGTCGGGACACGGAGCGGACGGTCCGGCGAGAAGTGCGGAAGAGTTTTGCTTTCAGAATATTAATACTGGTGTTTCACGTGGTAATGATGATGTGCTTGTCATCGACCGCAATCTCAAAGGTATTGATTATCAGTTGGCCCGTTGCTGTAATCCCATCTATGGTGATGACGTTTTCGGTTTTGTGACCATCAATGGCGGTATAAAGATCCATCGCACGGATTGCCCGAATGCCCCAGAGATGCGTAAGCGTTTCGGTTACCGTGTGGTGCGTGCAAAGTGGAGCGGAAAGGGAACGTCGCAATATTCTATAACTTTGCGTATCATAGGAAACGATGACATCGGCATTGTGAACAATCTTACGAGTATTATCAGCAAGGATGAGAAACTGACTTTGCGCAGTATAAGCATAGACAGCAACGACGGGCTTTTCCGTGGCAATCTTGTAGTGATGATAGACGACACCTCACGTATGGAAGCCTTGATACGTAAGTTGCGCACAGTCAAAGGAGTGAAACAGGTGGAGAGAATATAGTGTCTATAATATGAGGTTGTCCGTGGAGCTGTGTTAAGATTCGGCTTATTATACTTGTGTGGACATATCTTCAGTTGCGCCCAACAACATGTGTCTTGTATTTGTCCGTCAAATAAATATTGAATATCGACATTTTATAAAACTGACGAATACAAGACATCTCGTTATTTTTCTTTCCATATTGTTGTATTTGACAATATGGACTTGCTGTTAAGAGCGGTAAACGGGACTCGAACCCGCGACCCTCGGCTTGGGAAGCCAATGCTCTACCAACTGAGCTATTACCGCATTAGAATGAAATGCTTATGGAATGTCTTTCGAAATAATAAAAAAGAGAGCCGACACCCGGACTCGAACCGGGGACCTATTCATTACGAATGAATTGCTCTACCAACTGAGCCATGTCGGCTTTTCAATGACCTCTTTTTTGTTTTGCGAATGCAAAGGTAATATAATTATTTTAATTCACAAAATTTTTAAGAAAGTTTTGTCTTTAAATATTTACCGGTAATGCTTTCCTTGCATGTACATATCTCTTCTGGGGTACCCGATGTGACAAGATTTCCGCCGCGATCTCCACCGTCCGGTCCCATGTCAATGACATAGTCCGCGCATTTTATGACATCAAGATTGTGCTCGATTACAACTATCGAATGTCCTCGTTCAATCAATGCATCGAAAGTAGCAAGCAATCGCTTTATGTCATGGAAATGCAAACCTGTTGTAGGCTCGTCGAAAATGAACATTGTAGGTTCTTGTTTTTCCTGTCCTATGAAATAGGCCAGTTTCACTCGCTGGTTCTCTCCACCGGATAGCGATGATGAGTTCTGACCGAGTTTGATGTATCCCAGCCCGACACTTTCGAGTGTCTTGAGTCTTTTTACGATCGTGTTCTGATTGTTTTTTGAGAAGAACTGTACAGCCTCACTTATCGTCATGTTGAGAACATCGTCAATGTTTTTTTCCGCAAATTTCACTTCGAGTATGTCTTTTTTGAATCGACGGCCATGACAGCATTCACATTCCATGACAAGATCTGCCATAAACTGCATTTCAACGGTTATAACTCCGGCCCCTTTACATTCTTCACAGCGGCCTCCGTCGGCATTGAACGAGAAATATTGCGATGTAAATCCCATTTGCCGTGCAAGGGGTTGCTGTGCGAACAGATCGCGTATGGCATCGTATGCCTTTACATAAGTTGCCGGATTGGAGCGTGTACTCTTCCCGATAGGATTCTGGTCGACAAACTCTATGCGCTTGACAGCCTTCAAGTCTCCTTCTATGCCTATATGCTCTCCTGGTGCGTCACATACGTCACCGAGCAGTCGTTTGACGGCAGGGTAGAGTATTCCTTTTATCAGACTGGACTTGCCCGAGCCGCTCACACCTGTCACAACGGTCAGGACATTGAGCGGTATCCGCACGTCTATCCCCTTAAGGTTGTTCATACGTGCTCCTTTTACCATAATACTCATGTTCCATTTGCGTCGTCCGGCCGGAATATCGAGAGTGTCTTTTCCCGTAAGGTATTTTACGGTATGACTATGGGGAAATTTCTCCGTTGTCTTGTCGTTTATATCTGTGGCATTGCCTTCGAAGACAATTTCTCCTCCATGTCGTCCTGCATCGGGGCCCACATCTATCAGATAGTCGGCCGCACGCATTATCTCCTCGTCATGTTCCACTATCACGACCGTGTTTCCGAGCGATTGCAAGTCTTTCAAAACCTTTATCAGACGGTCCGTGTCCCGGCTGTGCAGGCCGATGCTTGGCTCATCAAGTATGTATAGCGAACCGACGAGGCTGCTTCCTAACGATGTTGTAAGATTTATTCGTTGGCTCTCCCCACCGCTCAGCGTGTTTGACATGCGGTTAAGGGTGAGATATCCGAGACCGACGTCGAGAAGAAATTGCAGCCGGTTTCTGATTTCTGTGATCAGCCGCCGGCTTATGGAAACTTCGTTTTCGGTAAGCTGCAGATTGTCGAACCATTCTTTTAGTCTTGCCACCGGCATTTCCACAAGGTTTGATATGCTTCGTCCGCCTACCTTGACATAGTCAGCTTCTTTCTTCAACCTTGTCCCGTGACATACGGGGCATACGGTCTTGCCGCGATAGCGTGCCATCATTACACGATACTGTATCTTGTATTGATTGTCTTTCACCATCTGGAAGAAAGCGTCTATGCACACTTTGTCTTGTATGTCCTTGTGCTTGTCGCATGGTAGTCCGTGCCATAACCAGTCTTTCTGTTTCTGTGTCAGATTGTAGTATGGCTCGAAAATAGGGAAGTCGTCTTTCACGGCACGCCTGCAAAACTCATCTTTCCATTGTCCCATCTTCTCGCCATGCCAGCATACAACGCATCCGTCGTATACGCTAAGCGTAGTGTTCGGAACCACAAGTTTCTCGTCTATGCCTATTATTCTGCCGAATCCTTGACATTCCGGACAAGCACCGGCGGGCGAGTTGAATGAAAACATATTGTCGTTGGGCTCCTCAAATGTCATTCCGTCGGACTCGAATCGTGTAGAGAAATCATAGCTGAGCATTGACGGCAAGAACGTCAGCCGGCATATACCGTTGCCCTCATAGAATGCCGTCTCGGCAGAATCAATCAACCGTGATACAGAATCTTTAGACCAATCTACTGACATTCGGTCTATTACCAGATATATTTCTTCCGCTTTGCATCCAATGTGTTTCCCGTCAGACAGAAAATCTTCAATCCTCGCGAACTCCCCGTCACAGAACAGTCTGGCATAGCCTTGCAGGATATACATTTTCAGTTGCTGTTCCAATGTCCGGCCTTCAACGGGACGTATCGGTGTCATCACGACAAACCTTGTGCCTTCCGAGTATTTGCGTGTACATTCCACAACGTCTTCTGTGCTGTGTTTCTTCACCTCTTCTCCGCTTATAGGCGAATAAGTGCGTCCTATGCGTGCGAACAATAGTCTGAGATATTCGTAAATCTCTGTTGTCGTGCCTACTGTAGACCGTGGATTGCGGCTTATCACTTTCTGTTCTATGGCGATAGCAGGCGGAATACCTTTTATGAAATCACATTCCGGCTTGTTCTTACGTCCGAGAAATTGGCGTGCATATGCCGACAGGCTTTCCACATAACGCCGTTGTCCTTCGGCATACAGTGTGTCGAAAGCCAATGACGATTTTCCTGAGCCACTGACTCCGGTTATCGCGACAAATTTGTCTCGTGGAATCTTGATGTCGATATTCTTCAGATTGTTTACCCTTGCTCCCTTTATCTCTATGTAGTCGTTCATATTGATGAATGTGTTCATGTTTGAGCATGCAAAGATATTGCAAAACGTGTGAATATCAAAATATTTTAGCTACTGAATACATCTTTCAGTCATTATTCACACCATATCCGAACAGTGCGAAGTCGCCTTTCAGAGGGTCGTCGGGGAACACTTCCGCCATGCGGGCCGTCAGTCTGCGGGCCGAGGCCATCGTTGCCTGCCTGCCGTTGAGCAGTCCGAGGCGACAGGCCTGTTGTACAACGTGTGTGTCCATCGGCATTATAAGTGTGCGCTTGTCTATGAAATCACTCCATAGCCCGAGGTCCACGGGTGAATCGTCGCGCACCATCCATCTCAGAAACATACATACACGCTTGCATGCCGACCGTGTGTCTTTGGGTATTATGACTTCGATTCCTCTTGATGCAAAGAATCTGCAGATGGCCTCCACGGCAGAATAACCGTCAGAGGCATTGCTGCGCACGAAGTTTTCTATCGAACCGTGTTTGCATATCATATCTTGCAGGGCATGCAGGAACTTGTTCATAGTGTGGCGTGTGTACAGTCGGTAGTAGCACTGGGCATCGTCAGGAATGTCACTGTCAAAGTTGCCGCTGCGCACCCATTCGTATACTTCTCCTTTCGAGCAGTCGAGTATATACTGTATTTTGGGGAAGAACTGCCGGCGGCTGCCATAGCTCAGACATGAGGCGATGAAAGCCATGGTCTCTTGGTTTTGTCGGCCGTTTACCTTGTGCATGAACCAGCTTGGATCGGCCGGAAGAAAATCGGGTGTTTCGTATCGCCCCGCGTATTCTATAAGTAACGAGTTGATGTCGTTCATGAAATATGTTGCAATATAATGGCATGACTTCAGTCGTCTGGGTCATGCGTGAATTTGTGTAGGTCTGGACAATTAAAACAAGTCCCCGTCTCTTCCGATACTTTATTATGACCTGATATCGGATGGATACGGGAACTTGTCATCTTTTATTGAAGTATATATTTTTCCTGTTTCTCCAGGAACCGGTTGTTTAGAGTATTGTCTTCACCGCTTCAAGCATACCCTTTTCTTGAATCAGGTCAAGATACTGCTTTACAAGTGCATTCAGACCGTCAACAGCATTGAGGTCTTCGTTCCATATGGATGTTGCACCGAGAACTCCGTCGGCCACTTTCTGTGTGCTTCCTGTAGCCCAAAGCTCCTTTAGCAGGTCCATGATGTCTTGTGCGTCGTTGGGGACAATCTCCGTACCGTCCTCGCGCTTGCCTCCTTTGTAGTATGTGATGATTGCGGCCAGGCCGAATACCAGTCCTTTGGGCAGTTCACCCTTGCGCTCCAAATAAGTCTTCACGCCTGGCAGGTCACGTGCGCAGAACTTGGGGAACGAGTTGAGCATGATGCTTGTAACCTGATGGTCCACGAACGGGTTGTCGAAGCGTTCCAGCACGTCGGCGGCAAACTTCTCCAGTTCTTCCATCGGTAGGTCGAGAGTCTGCATTAGCTCTTCAAACTGTACCTTGTGGATATATTTGCCGATGACTTCGTGGTTGCACGCGTCTCGTACGATGTTCACTCCGCTTAGGAATGCCACCGGCGAGAGTACTGTGTGCGGGCCGTTGAGCAGCGTCACCTTGCGCTTGTGGTACGGTTCTTCCGATGGAACGAACAGTACGTTCAGGCCGGCCTTGTCTGCGGGGAACTCCTTGGCAACTTCTTTCGGAGCTTCTATTACCCAAAGGTGGAATGTCTCAGCCTGTACTACGAGATTGTCGCGGTAGCTTATCTTCTCCTGTATCTCGGCTATTTCCTTGCGAGGGAATCCAGGTACGATTCGGTCGACGAGCGTGGCATATACGCCGCAACTGTTGTCAAACCACTCCTTGAACTCCTTCGGCAGTTTCCATAGTTCGATATACTTGTTGATGCAGTCTTTCAGTACATGACCGTTGAGGAAGATGAGCTCGCATGGGAAGATGATGAGGCCTTTCGAGGGATCACCGTTGAAAGTCTGCCAACGACGGTAGAGCAGCTGTACGAGCTTGCCGGGATATGACGAAGCGGGAGCGTCTTCCAGTTTGCAATTCGGGTCAAAGGCAATACCGGCTTCAGTGGTGTTTGAAATCACGAAGCGTATCTCCGGCTGGTCGGCCAGTGCCATGAATGCCTGGTTTTGTGTATAGGGGTTCAGCGCACGGCTGATTACGTCGATGCGTTGGAGTGTGTTTACGGGCTGCCCGTTTTCTCGTCCCTGCAGGTTTACGTGATATAGGCAGTCCTGTCCGTTGAGCCATTCTGCCATACCGCGGTCGATGGGCTGTACCACTACCACAGAGCCGTTGAAATCCGTCTTCTGGTCCATGTTCCAGATAATCCAATCTACGAATGCACGGAGGAAGTTGCCTTCTCCAAACTGAATGACCTTTTCGGGCATTACGCTTTTAGGCGCAAAATTTTTGTTTAATGGTTTCATAATGGTAAATTATAATTTCTTTGCTTTGTAGAATTATTCTGATTTGTTGTCCGTTATAATTATAGCGCAAAGATAATGTTTTTTTTCAGAAGCAACAAATAAAGAAGCAAATAAAAGGACAATAATTTACGAAAAGGTTTACGCTGTCTGTTCATGCTGTCATGCAAAGTTGCAATGACGGAATGTGGCATTGGTGAATTCCCGATATATGAAAAGATTGTGTCGCGTCAGAATTAGGGTCATCAGGCTTATGCGGATATGTTTTTCCGCTGCGCCCGGCACATGTCTTGTATATGTTCGCTTGTAGCATGTCGGTTATTCAATGTTTGTTTTGCGTACAAATACGAGATGTGTGACGGGCGCGGTGAAAAACATATCATTGCTTTGTGCGATGTCCATATTTTGATACAGCCAAAGCACGAAAGATGTTCTCGGAATAGTGTTACATTGCAAAGGCGTTGAATCCGCCGTCTACCACGGCCACGGTGCCGGTAACGAATTTTGCGGCGTCGCTCATCAGATAATGTATTGTGCCGCACAGTTCGTCAGGGTCGCCCATTCGTCCGAACGGAGTCTGGCGTATCACGTCCTGTCCGCGTTGTGTGTATGTGCCGTCGGGATTGGTCAGCAATGCACGGTTCTGCTCGGTAATGAAAAAACCGGGAGCGATGGCATTCACGCGTATGCCCTCGCCGAATTTCTTGGCACACTCCGTAGCCATGAATGCCGTGAAGTTGCTTATGCCGGCTTTTGCCGCGGCATATCCGCATACTCGGGTCATCGGACGGAATGCAGCCATTGACGAGAAGTTGATTATGCTGCCGCGTCCTTGTTTTGTCATAGGCTTGAGGAATATCTGTGTCGGTATCACCGTGCCTGTGAGGTTGAGCGAGAGTACACGCTGGAACTGCTCTGCGTCGAGGTCGAAGAAGTTCTGGTCCGGTCCGATGGTCGCTCCGGCCATGTTGCCGCCCGCAGCGTTGAGCAGTGTGTCTATGCGGCCGTACTTGGCCATTATTTCATCACAGTTCTTTTGCACCGTCTCGCGGCACATCACGTCTGTCTTCATAAACTCGCATATTCCGCCGGCCTTGACAATCTCATCGGCAATGGCATTGCCGACGTCTTCCTTGCGTCCGAGGATTATGACTTTGGAACCGTTCTGTGCCAGATATTTTGCTATCGACCGTCCGAGCACTCCCGTACCGCCGGTAATTACTACCACATAGTCTTTGATGTTGAAAAGTTCGTTCATCTGTATTCTTGAATTAAAAAAGTTGGAATCTGAAAATTGAAAATCAGGAATGGAATCCCGGTTGATTGTATTCTATGCCGAGCTCGCGGTCGACGGTGGCCAGTATGCCTTGCACCTGTCCCATGGCGAACATGCGTCCCAGGAACGAGTAGCCTGCATTGTAGCCGCGCTCTTCGTCGCCGAGCATCGTCATGCCATGGTCAACGCGCATGGGCAGCTTGGGGTTGGTCTGCTCGAATATGCGTGCCAGCTCTATCACGTCGGCACGTCCGCCAAGGTGGCTTGCCTCAGTGAAGTCGCCGTTGGGGAAGATGTGGCATGAGCGCAGGTGTACGAACCATGTGCGGCGTGCATACTTGCGTGCCAGTTTGACAACATCGTTGTGCGCTCCGGCCGACAGGCTTCCCGCGCAGAATGTGAGTCCGTTGTGCGGGTTGTCAACGGCGTTCAGGAACCATTCGATGTCTTCGTCGCAGTTTACAATGCGTGGCAGTCCGAGAATGGGGAATGGAGGGTCGTCGGGATGTACGCACATGTACATGTCACATTCCTCGCATACGGGCATTATCGCAGTGAGGAAGTAGCGCATGTTCTCGCGCAGCTGTTCCTTGTCTATGCCGTCATACAGCGCAAGCAGCCGGCGGAACAGTTCCACGGGGTGGTCGTCGTCTTCCTTGAAATTGCCCGAAACGAATCCTTGGGTCTTGATTACGATGTTTTCCACCAGTTTCCGGTCGTCCTCGGCAGTCATACGGAGTCTGATTTCGTTTACCTCAGCCAGTATGTCGCGTTCCACACCTTCTATGCGGAAGTCGGCCCAGTCTTTCTCGGCTCCCTTGCGCTTCAGGATGTGTATGTCGAAATAAGCGAATTCGGCAAATGAAAAGTACAGGTTGGTAGTGCCGTTGGGGTTGGGGTGGGACAGGTCGGTGCGTGCCCAGTCCAGCACAGGCATGAAGTTGTAGCAAATGGTATGTATGCCTTCGGCGGCAAGATTGCGCAGGCTCTCCTTGTAGCGCTCTATCTGCTCGTCGCGGTCTGGGCCTCCGTATTTAATGCTCTCCACCACAGGCAGGCTCTCCACCACGCTCCAGCGCATGCCGTAGCTTTCGATATATTCACGCAAGTCGCGTATCTTTTCGCGGCTCCATACTTCGCCCAGCGGCACGTCGTGAAGTGCGGTCACGATGCCCTCCACGCCTATCTCTTTTAGCATGGCAAGTGTGATTTTGTCGTTCTTGCCGAACCATCTCCAAGTTCTTTCCATTATTAGATAAAAAATATGATTAAGTTGTTGCTATATTGTCTTCTTTGATTGTTTTTCTTTATTATGGCTTTCGTCACTGCAAAGATACTAAAAAATGTGTTATGTTGTGATGATGACAGGGTTTTATTGATGTAAACGTTTGCAAAAACAGCTTTTATATGAACTTACAGATTGAAAGTATGGTGTTTTTTTTGTCGTGTTTCTATTTGGCGGGGAGATTGGAGAATTATTTTTGCCCGTTTCGCGCGAGTTTTCTGTACGGATGCCGGTAGGGAATGTCGTTCGGAAGTGCCAAAAAACGGCTTTTTGGTGTGGAATTCGTGTTTTTGAAGCAAAGAAACGTGTTAAATGAGTCAGTCGGATAACAAGATGAATGACAAAACCTGCCATATCATATACTGAAAGTGCCGCTTTGAGAGTGCGAAAGTGGCACTTTGAGGACGCGAAAGTGCCACTTTCGCACTCTCAAAGCGGCACTTTCGCACTCTTTTACGAAACAGAGACACTGAGATACAGAGTTTCGTATTGTTCTCTGTATCTCAGTGTCTCTGTGCTGTTGTTCTTTTGTTGGTTTGCTTCTTTCTGTAAAATTACACGATGCCCTGTGCCATCATGGCCTTTGCCACTTTCATGAATCCGGCAACATTGGCACCTTTCTCGTAGTTGATGTATCCGTCGGCTTCTGTTCCGTACTTCACGCAATTGTCGTGAATGTCTTTCATAATCAGTTTCAGACGGTTGTCCACATCTTCCGAAGTCCAGCTGAGACGTTCCGAGTTCTGGCTCATTTCGAGGCCCGAAACCGACACACCGCCGGCGTTGGATGCCTTTCCGGGAGCATACAATATCTTGGCATTCTGGAATATTTCGATGGCCTCGGGTGTTGAAGGCATGTTTGCGCCTTCTGCTACGGCTATGATTCCATTTGCCACGAGCGCCTTAGCCTCGTCACCGTTGATTTCGTTTTGGGTTGCGCACGGCAGGGCTATATCAGCTTTTTCGTTCCATGGCCTTTCTCCGGCGTGATAAACAGCATTGGGATATTCGTCGGCGTATTCTTTGATACGTCCGCGCTCTATATTCTTCAGTTCCATTACATAGTCGAGCTTCTCGCGGTCTATTCCGTCGGGATCGTAGATATAGCCGTCGGAGTCTGACAGTGTGAGGACCTTGGCCCCGAGCTGTATGCACTTCTCTGCTGCATACTGCGCAACATTTCCCGAACCGGAGATCAGGACGCTCTTGCCTTGCAGTTCGATGGAGCGTGTGTCAAGCATTGACAGAAGGAAGTATACGGTTCCGTATCCTGTGGCCTCCGGACGGATGAGAGAACCGCCGAATTCGCGTCCCTTGCCGGTAAGCACTCCGCTCCATTCGTGTGTCAGCTTCTTGTATTGTCCGAACAGGTAGCCAACCTCGCGGCCTCCTACTCCTATGTCGCCTGCGGGCACGTCTACGTCTGGGCCTATATGGCGGTAGAGTTCGTTCATGAACGCCTGGCAGAAGCGCATGACCTCGGCATCGCTCTTGCCGCGTGGCGAGAAATCGGAGCCTCCCTTGGCACCTCCCATCGGCAAGGTGGTGAGGGAATTTTTGAATGTCTGTTCAAAAGCGAGGAATTTCAATATTCCCAGGTTTACTGACTTATGAAAACGTATGCCTCCCTTGTAAGGACCGATCACGTTGTTGTGCTGGATGCGGTATCCCATATTGGTGTTTACCTTGCCGCTATCGTCAACCCATGTCACACGGAATTGAATCACGCGATCCGGGATGCACAAGCGTTCGATAAGGTTTGATTTCTCAAATTCCGGATGTTTGTTATACTCTTCCTCTATTGTCGGAAGTACCTGACTTACTGCCTGTATATATTCAGGCTCATTGGGGAATCTTCTTTTAAGTTCCTCTACAACTTGTGTTGCGTTCATAATCTTTTTCCTTTTTAGGTATTTGATGTCTGTTCTTGTTAATCGGATGCAAAGTTATAGTATTTTCTTTAAATATCAAACATTTTATCAAAGAAAATGCAAATATAATATCATTTTGCTACAAATATAGAGTTTCGTGAAAAAATATGGCATGTGTAAATATGGGTGCGTGACAAATGTATAGCATATGCTGTCATGCTGTAGTACCCAATATTGATTATATACGTATTGGCCTCCATGAATCGAATACCCATTAATGACTATTGTCGCATAATGATTTATTTTGTAATTTTGCACCCGTAAACAATATTTGTCATACATTACAGAGGCACATACTGTAAACCGTGCTTTTCCGTTGGTGTCGGTGTTGATGATTGTTATGTTAAGGTATAAGCAGGCATACTTAAGATATGAAGAAGCAAAAGATATATGAGGCAAGCGACAAGATGATATCGCTCATAAAGGACAATTACGATCTGTTGCAGTCGTTGGGAAGTTTCGGGATAAATCTTGGATTCGGCGACAAGACCGTGCAGGAGATATGCGAGGACAACGGAGTAGATACTTATACATTTCTTGCAGTGGTAAATCTGACCATCAACGGATATTCCGATTTTGACAATGACGAGCAGCTGTCCGTTCCAACGTTGCTGCATTATCTGGAAGCCAGCCATGTGTATTACCTTGATTTTCAGTTGCCGTTCATACGCCGTGAACTTGCAGAGTCGATAGACGAGAGGGACAGGTTGGGGATGTTGATGATGAAACTGTTTGACGAGTATGCCTGCGAGATAAGAAAGCACATGCTGTTCGAGAAGAAAACGCTGTTCCCATACGTCAATTCTCTGATTGGGGGAGAATCCGTCGGAGAGTACAGCATAGAGACATTCTCCAAGAACCATGAGGAGCCTGCTGCCAAGCTGAAAGAACTGAAGATGCTAATCATCAAGTATATGCCAGGCGATTCGCGCCGTAACAATATGCTGATGGCAACACTGCACGATATATATAATAATGAGGAATGGTTAAGTCTGCATGCTCAGGTTGAAGACAAGATATTTGTTCCGGCAATACGTCGTCTGGAGCAGTTGCACAAACAAAATGATGTGACCAAGAACATTTCGACGATGGTTTTCAAAAGCGGAACCGACTGTTCGGACATGCTTTCCGAACGCGAGCGCGACGTGATAGTGGCACTGGTGCAGGGAATGGCAAACAAAGAAATAGCAGACCATCTTTGCATATCCGTAAATACAGTCATTACGCATCGCCGCAACATTGCCCGTAAGTTGCAGATACACAGTCCGGCAGGGCTTACCATTTATGCAATAGTTAATGGACTGGTGGATATTTCGACTGTAAAGCTTTAGGAAAACTTTACGGACCAACTGATATTTTTATATTGAATCCGGTAGGGAATACCGGATTTTATTGTATCTTTGCGTTCGCTTTCGCATAGCCGTAAACGGATATTTTAAAACCAAATCATAAATCTGGAATTATCAAAAACGGGAAACTTTTGTCTTGATATAGAAAGAAAAGTTTTCCAAAAAAGAAAACAATAATGGAAATAAACAGTTTCACAATTACCAAAAGAGACGGTTCGGCCGACCGTTTTTCGCTTGACAAAATAATGAATGCCATCATAAAGGCATTCGAGTCTGTGGATGAACCTGCTGATTTAGGGTGTATTTCCAAGATACTGAGCCATCTTGATATTCACGAAGGCATCACTGTGGAGGAGATACAGAACCAGGTAGAGGAGTCACTGATGAAAGAGGGCTATTACAGGGTTGCGAAATCGTTCATGCTATACAGGCAGCGACATACGGAAGACCGTGAGACGATGGAGAAGCTGAAGTTTCTTGCTGATTATTGTGAGGCTGCCAATGCGGCGACAGGCTCAAAGTATGACGCCAATGCCAATGTTGAGCATAAGAATATCGCCACGCTTATCGGAGAATTGCCCAAATCAAACTTCATCCGTCTGAACCGGCGGTTGCTGACCGACCGTATCAAAAAGATGTACGGCAAGGAACTGGCAGACCGGTATATGGACCTGCTCAACCACCATTTCATATATAAGAACGACGAGACGAGTCTGGCAAACTATTGTGCATCGATAACGATGTATCCATGGCTTATCGGCGGAACAATGTCGATAGGCGGCAACTCGACAGCACCGACAAATCTGAAATCTTTCTGCGGAGGATTTGTAAACATGGTGTTCATGGTGTCGAGCATGCTTAGCGGGGCATGTGCAACGCCTGAGTTTCTGATGTATCTGAATTACTTCATCGGTCTGGAATATGGCAAAGAATACTATAAGATTGCAGACAAGGTTGTAGACCTGTCAAACAAGCAGCGCACTGTAGACAAGATGATTACCGACTGTTTTGAGCAGATTGTGTATTCCATCAACCAGCCTACGGGAGCGCGCAACTATCAGGCTGTGTTCTGGAATATTGCATATTATGACAAACCGTACTTCGAGAGCCTGTTCGGCGATTTCTATTTTCCCGATGGGAGCAAGCCGGATTGGGAGGGACTGAGCTGGTTGCAGAAGCGCTTTATGAAATGGTTCAACAAGGAGCGTACGAAGACCGTGCTTACATTTCCTGTTGAGACGATGGCCCTGTTGAGTGAAAACGGAGATTTGGTAGACAAGGAATGGGGTGATTTTACAGCCGAGATGTATTCGGAAGGACATTCATTCTTTACATATATGAGTGACAATGCGGACTCGCTGTCAAGCTGTTGCCGGTTGCGCAATGAAATACAGGACAACGGTTTCAGTTATACCTTGGGTGCAGGAGGGGTGTCCACGGGATCAAAGAGTGTGCTCACCATCAATCTTAACCGCTGTATACAGTATGCCGTGAACAACAATCTCAGCTATACGGATTTTCTTACGGATATCATCGACTTGTGTCACAAGGTTCAGCTGGCTTACAACGAGAATTTGAAAGCTCTATGGAAAAACGGAATGCTTCCGCTTTTCGATGCCGGATATATCAATATTTCGCGCCAATATCTCACTATAGGTGTCAACGGATTGGTGGAGGCTGCCGAGTACATGGGAATCCAAATCAATGACAATCCTGATTACCTTAAATTCGTTCAGACAGTACTCGGACTTGTGGAGAAGAAAAACAAGGAGTACAGAACGAAGGAGGTGATGTTCAATTGTGAAATGATTCCTGCAGAGAATGTGGGTGTGAAGCATGCAAAATGGGATAGGGAAGACGGGTATTTCGTGCCGCGTGACTGTTATAACAGTTATTTCTACATAGTTGAAGACGATTCGTTGAATATCATTGATAAGTTCAAACTGCATGGAGCACCTTATATCCAGCATCTTACAGGAGGTTCGGCACTGCATATGAATCTTGAAGAGCATCTGTCACAGGCACAGTATCGCCGGTTGCTGAATGTGGCGGCAAAGGAAGGATGTAACTATTTCACGTTCAATATCCCCAACACGGTATGCAATGACTGTGGTGCAATAGACAAGCGCTACTTGCACGAGTGTCCGCATTGTCATTCAAGAAATGTGGATTACATGACACGTATAATAGGATATCTCAAGCGTGTGAGCAATTTCTCTGAAGCTCGTCAGAAAGAGGCGGCAAAAAGATATTACGCTACGGCGGAGTAATTTTCAGGTCTGTGCTTTTTTCAAAGTATATATGCTTAAATATGTAAATACCGGTGTCGTTTTTCAGGAAATCCCCGATGAGGTCACTCTTTCTATAAATCTGTCGGGATGTCCATGTCACTGTCCGGGATGCCATAGCAGTTATCTATGGGAGGATATCGGCCAACCGTTGACTCCGTCGGCACTTGACAGGCTGATAAGCGACTATGAATCAGACATAACCTGTGTCTGCTTTATGGGAGGTGATGCCGATCCGTTGTATCTAAACGAATTGGCGTGCTATATGCACAGTGCATATTCGGATTTGAAGGTAGCATGGTATAGTGGCAGGGCAAAGGTACCGCGTGGTGTATGTAGAGACAATTTTGATTATATAAAGCTTGGACCATATATCAGGCATTTGGGTAGTCTGAAAAAGCGTACAACCAATCAGAGGTTATATAAGAATTGTGACGGGGGAGGCTTTATTGATATCACATCGCGGTTTTGGGATGTATAACGAACAGGTCTTTTAAATCCGGTTATGCAGAGAATACCGAATACAGAAGCACGGATACACAGAGAAAAACAAGCAACTCTGTGTATCCGTGTTTTTGTATCAGGTATATAAACCGATTGCTATGACCTATTTATATGATTGATTCTTTTTTCTGCCTTTGTTGGAATTTGGTTTACGGTTCTTTTTCTTAATTCCGAACAGGTCTTTAAGATTAACAAAGTCTTTCTTCATTGTAAGGCCTATGCCCTGAGTGTTCAGGCTTGACTTTGTGAAATAACGGTCATTGGTCTTGTTGTATATGTTTATAGACAGATTTCCGTTCGGAAAGAGCAGATAGCGTACGTCAAAGTCGCCTATAAAGCTTGTACTGGCATTCTTCTGATTGTCTCTGTATCCGAATTGGCCGTTGATGAGAAGTCGGTTGTTGAGCAGACGGCCGCTTAGCTGTCCTTCGTATTCGGCATTGTTCCATCCTTCGTCACCGGGAGATATATTGGCCCCGAAGTTCCAGTTGTTATTGTTTATCACGGTGTTGAGCATGGTGTTGAGCTGGCTTGATATGGTACCGGAGAGTAGTCCCTGCATGGCAAGTGATGTCTGGCTGGGCTGATTGTCCATGGCCGACGAGTTGTTGGCTTCCTGCGGGTAGAAGCGGCCTATTCCCAGCAGATACAGAACCTGCTGGTTCATTTCGTCTTCGCTGTTGATGATACTTCTGATCATCTGTTTCTCGTCGCTACCCAAGGTCGGCATGTCGATGTCGAAGTCAACAACGGGTGCCATAGGTTGTCCGCCAATGTTCATAAGGCAGTTTACACGTATTGTATTGCTTTTGAAACTGTTGCCGATATTCAGGTCGGACAGGGATACGCCATTGACAGTATATATAGCCTGTAAGTTGAGGTTTGCATTGTATGGATCTCCTCCAAAGACAATGGTTCCGCCTTTGTTGAAGATGAAGTTCTTTTTGATGATATCCTGTATGGTGATGTCGTAAGTGCCCCGCTCTACCACATATGTTCCGAACATATTGAATGTTCCTTTGTTGTAGTATGATGCTCTCAGTACACCGTTTCCGTTGAGGGTGATATAGTCATTGGTCTTGTTGTCCATGAGTAGTTTTACGGTGACGTCGGGAGTGCAGTTTATCAAGAAGTTGATGTGTGTGTCTGTAAGAATGTTTGGCTGTGCCGCCGTTTTCTTCTCCCGCTGCTTTTCATTTGGATATCCGGATGTAGCGGATGTCACATCGTTCCAGTTGATAAACTCTTGTTTTGATATGGCATCGGGGTTTGACACGTTGTATACGAATGTTGATTTGCTGTTTGGTGTGATGTTTACATTGATGTCCAACTCACCGCTGCGTCCGTGTATACCGACATTACCGGTACCATATACGGTGCCATAGAAGGTTTCGTCACCGAAGCTGTGGAAATCGTAGGCCAACAGATTGTCAGCTTTTACAAAAAGGTCGTATGACAATCTGGTGAGATGTTTGTGGTGTATGCCTCCGGACATTATACCCATGTTGTCGTGTATATCAAATATCGGAATGTCGTGCAGTTCAATCTCGTCAGGAATGAAAGTCACTGTATCGTTGCGGAGATAATATTTGCAGTTGGTGGATTTGATATGGGCGTCACCGTTTATTACAAGTTCTCCGACAAGGTTGATGGCTTTCAGCGGTCCTGTCAGTCTTACTTCGCCATTGGCCTGTCCGTTGATGTCGCTTATGAAACTGCTCGTGAATGATTTCATGAATTCTATGGATGTACCTATGGCCTTTATTCCCAGATCTATATAGCTACGTTTGGGTGATATATAACCGTCGATACATGTCATTACTTCCGGGCCGTCGGTAGAAATGGCGTTTATATTTATCTGTTTCTCTTCATTGTCCCATTTCACATTTGCATTAAGAACGCCCATACGTCCGTTTTCAAATCTGAAGTCATTGACAATGATATTGCCGTGTGCTTTCATATTGCCGAATGGAGCTGATATACAGGCGGTACCTGTGGCACGGCCGCTGAAGTCGACCGAATGGAAGTTTACAAGATCAAGGATATATTCTACATCTATGTCGTGCAAGTCTATTGTAATGGAATCTTCGGAAGTCTTTGATGCTTTACCGTTGATAATGATATGTTGTTTGTCGTTAGTTACGGCGAATCTGTCAATGTCCACATTGTCTTTTGTATATGTGATGGTAGACGGCTCGATGTTCCATGTTGAGTTGTTCAGGTTTATATGTGACGGTTGTATCGTTATGGAAGCATTGGCTGTTTCTTTGCTGTCACCACTGAATCTGGTTTCGGCATTGAAACATCCGCTGATTCTGTTCCCTGTATTGCAATTGTCCCATGAGAAAGATGTGTGCAGAGAGTTGTCGGCTGCATTGCCGGTCAGATTCAGTTTCATATTCTGACCGTTGTCCATTATCTTTATTACTCCAACTTTACTATGCAGGGAATCATTGTTGGATGTCACGGAGATTTTTCCGTTGCGGTATTCTTTGCCGTCATATCTGAAAGAGGGTAGGCTGCAATCTATGAATATGTCCTTTTCCGTTTCATTGACACTGCATGTCAGGTCTATGGCATTGTTTATGTGTAGCGGAATGTTGAATACTTTCTCGATCCATTCGGTGTTTGAGATATTTGCCTCTATGTCAAACCTGTTATGAGTGTTATTGCTTATAGCGGGTAGTCCGGGAATGGTTGGCAGTCTTTTTCTTATTATGTTTATAATACTTTGATATATAGTATTGTAATCAAATCTACCAGAGAGTCTTGCGGTACCAAAGTCACTGTTCATCATCAGATGTCGTTCTCTGTCTGCATCAATGGTTGAACTGATTTCCATTTTGTCTAATATGTATTTTGCTTCTGATGACAGTAAAGAGAAATTGCAGAGTGACACCTCTCCAATGGCATGCTCGATGTCACGGCCCTTGAGGGTTGTACTTATATCGGTATTGAACACTGCGTCTCCCCATTTGTCGGTGAGTCTTGTGGCTGATGGAGAGAAGTTTCTTACTGAGGCTGTAAATCTTATGTCTGACAATTCTTTAGTTTTTTCTGCCGTTCCATCGACATGCATCTTTATTTGCGAGTCGTTGATGTCGAGCCTTCCGGATATACTGTTGTCTTTCAGCAGACTTCTGATTGTTATGTCGCTGTATTGGTATCCATTGAATTCAAATTTTGGAATATTGCCGTTTATGTCCAGTTTGCGATGCCCGTTGTTTTGTAACGATCCTTGTATGGATGCGGATGCTGTGAAAGATCCGAATCTTTCGTTATTTAGTATTTGTCCAAGATTGACGGATTGGGTGACAATACTGCCGGAGATAGATTTGTCTTCAGACAAAGACATGTCCACATCAACGGATCCTGCCTCGGTTTCAAGTTTGCTTTTTGCTTTCAATACGCCATCGTTGGAACTTAAGGTTCCGTGTATATTGATGTTTCCTAACCGTGTGAGTATATCCGGAAAGTTATTGCCTGTGTTCTTCATAATGTGATTGATAGTATTTATCAATTCTGACGAAACACTTATATTCTTTATTGTTACATTACTGTTTGGGATGATTCTGTTCCAGCCGCTTATCCATCCTTTTATATTTATGTCTATATCGTCAGACGGTGAACTTACAATAAACTTGTCCATTTGAAATTTTGAATAAGTGCCATGAAAGTTTGATGACAAGTTCAGAGGGATGGTAAGTCTTTTTAGTGGTGGAAGGATGAAAGCGAAGTCTGACGGATTGATTTTTCCGGATTCGATATTACCATGATATTTCAGCGATGACTTTACCAATGTATTTTCTTTGAATCTGTATGTTGCGTTGATATTGTCAATGCGGATGTCTGTTTCAGGCATTTTCAGTGTGAAGTCATGTAAATTACATTTTCTTCTGTTCCCTTCCATTTTAAGTGACAGTCTGTTTATTTGCAGATTTGATTTGTTTTCTTTAAAAGAAAGTTTTTTGATGATGAAATTCAATGAGTCTTCGTTCAATGCCTTTATGGATATGTGTGCACTTATGTTATTAAGGTCAATGTGATTTATGTTCAGTTTTGAGTTTGTCGGAGCCATATCATAGCGGTCGAATTTCAAACTGCTATGTTGCATTATAAATGTATTGATACGTAAGTCAAACGAAGATTCGTTATTGTTATTATCCTTGGATGACAGAGCATCTATAATAAACTGGAAATTGGGAGCCTCGTTTTCAGTTGTCTGATATAATATGAAGTCTGTTCCGAACATCTGTGCGGAGGATATTGAAATCCTGTTTTCTAGCAATGGTATTAGTTCGATCTTTGCCGAAAGCCTTGCGGATTTTATCATTTCTTTATGCTGCCGGTCGTATATCACTACGTCATCGATTATCAGACGGTTGAAAAAGCCTAAATCAACGCGGCCTACATGTACTTTTGTTCCTAATTTTTCAGATAGAATAGAGGACGTTTGTCTTCCCAGGCAGTCCTTTACTGAGGGTATTTGGATTAGTGAAACAGTCAGAATATATAGCCCGAGAATGGTCCATATAGTCCCCCTGATTATATGTTTTAATATTTTCAATTCTGTTAGATTGAGATTACAATTTGTTACTTTAGAAAATAAACAGGTACAAAATTACATTAAAAACTTGGCATAGTCTTATTTTAATGCTTATTTATTTACTTTAAGTATTCATTTTTAGTTAATTTTGCATGCAGAACCATCTATTTTAAGATTATATATGGCAAATGTAGTTAAACTGAAAAAAGGTTTGGATATTAATCTTGCAGGCGAGGCAGAGAAGAAAAGAATCTGTTTGAAGCCCAATGGTAAGTACATGTTGCAGCTTGACGATTTTGTTGGAGTTACTCCCAAGGTCGTTGTAAAACCGGGTGAGAAGGTAAAGGCCGGCGATGTGTTATTTATCAACAAGGAGTATCCTGAAGTTAAATTTTCCTCCCCTGTAAGCGGAATTGTGACGGAGGTGTTGCGTGGTGAGAGAAGAAAAGTGATTGGTATCGGTATTAATGCTGATGCAGTACAGAATTATGTGGATTTCGAAAGAAAAGACGTAAGGAGTCTTGATGCCGAAGCCGTAATCGCAGCTCTGCTTGAAGCCGGTCTGTTCGGTTATATCAACCAGTTGCCTTATGCAGTGTCTGCCAATCCACGCACACGGCCTAAGGCAATTTTTGTATCGGCATTGAGGGATATGCCTTTGGCCTGTGATTTTGAGTTTGAGCTTGAAGGACAGGAAAACGATTTTCAAGCCGGTCTCACTGCATTGTCCAAGATTGCGAAAACTTATCTCGGTATCGGGCGCCGTCAGTCTTCCGGTGCCTTGATCGGGGCTACTGATGTAGAAGTGACAGTGTTTGACGGTCCATGTCCTGCCGGTAATGTCGGAGTCCATGTCAATCATCTTTGTCCTGTCAACAAGGGGGAGACTGTATGGACCGTGGAGCCGACGGCAGTGATTTTTTTCGGCCGTTTGTTCAACACCGGTTGTGTAGACTTGCGTCGTACGGTAGCCTTTGCTGGAAGCGAGGTTGCGAAGCCTGCATATGTCGATATGCTTGTAGGGCAGGAACTTGCAACATTGTTGAGCAACAGTATAAAGAACGATCATAAGGTAAGGATAATAAACGGCAATGTACTTACCGGCCGTCCGACAACAAAGAACGGCTATCTCGGAGCACATACGTCTGAAATAACCGTAATTCCAGAGGGAGACAATGCTGATGAATTTGCAGGATGGATAATGCCGCGTTTCGGGCAGTTCTCTGTCAATAGAAGTTATTTCTCATGGTTGTTCGGAAAACGTAAGTACGCTCTTGACGCACGTGTTAAGGGAGGTGAGCGCCATATGATTATGAGTGGTGAATACGACCGTGTATTTCCGATGGACATATATCCGGAATATCTCATAAAGGCAATCATATCCGGAGATATCGACAAGATGGAGCAACTTGGCATCTATGAGGTTTCACCGGAAGATTTTGCTCTTGCAGAGTTTGTGGACAGCTCCAAGCTGGAGCTGCAGCGTATTGTTCGCAGCGGACTTGACTTATTACGTAAAGAAAATGCTTAAAACACAGAGATTATGAGTTTATTGAGAAACTATTTGAATAAGATAAGGCCAAACTTTGAAGAGGGGGGCAAACTGAGCGCGTTCCGCAGCATATATGACGGGATGGACACATTCCTGTATGTTCCAAATACCACGTCGAAGTGTGGTGTGAACATTCATGATGCAATAGATTCGAAACGCATCATGAGCATGGTTGTGATAGCACTTGTTCCGGCATTGCTCTTCGGTATGTACAATGTTGGATACCAGAACTATAGCGCGGCCGGTACAATCGCTACTGCAAGTTTTTTTGAAATATTCTTTTTCGGCTTTCTTGCCGTATTGCCGAAGATAGTCGTAAGCTATGTTGTAGGCCTTGGAATAGAGTTTGCCTGGGCCCAATGGAAAAACGAAGAGATACAGGAAGGTTATCTTGTTTCCGGAATACTCATCCCTTTGATAGTTCCGGTAAGTTGTCCTCTGTGGATACTTGCTTTGGCTGTGGCTTTTGCCGTTATCTTCGCCAAGGAAATATTCGGTGGTACGGGGATGAATATCTTCAATGTGGCGCTTGTAGCCCGTGCTTTTCTTTTTTTCTCTTATCCTACCCGAATGAGCGGTGATTCGGTATGGGTGGCCAAAGACAGTATTCTGGGATTTGGAAATACTCTTCCCGATACGTTTACATGTGCTACCCCGCTTGCCGGAATAGCGCAGAATGCGGAGGTCTCTTATTCCATCTGTGACATGGTGCTCGGATTTATTCCCGGGAGTATAGGCGAGACGAGCATTATTGCCATTGCCATAGGGGCATTGATATTGCTTTGGACAGGCATTGCCAGCTACAAGACCATGCTCAGTGTGTTTGTGGGCGGTGGTTTGGCAGCTGCCTTGTTTGCTGTTTCCGGCATGTCGTCCATCCCATGGTATGAGCATCTGATACTCGGAGGTTTCGCCTTTGGAGCTGTCTTTATGGCTACCGACCCTGTCACAAGCGCGCGTACGGAAAAAGGAAAGTGGATATTCGGTTTCATTATCGGAGCTTTGGCCGTGATTATCCGTGTCATGAATCCCGGATATCCGGAAGGAATGATGCTTGCCATTTTGTTTGCCAACATGTTTGCCCCGCTAATCGACTATTGTGTCGTACAGGCCAATATATCGAGAAGAGCAAAGCGTTTAACTCATAAATAAAGAGAGACTATGACAGAAACAAGGAAAAAGAGTTTGGACACCAATTCCAATTCATACATCATTATATACAGTGCCGTGATGGTGGTTATAGTGGCATTTTTGCTTGCCTTCATCTTTCAGGCATTGAAGCCCATGCAAGATGCCAATGTGGCGCTTGACAAGAAGAAACAGATTCTTGCCGCTCTCAACATTCGCGATCTTGATAATGTGGCAGCCGCAGCCCGCTATTCGGAAGTGGTGGTAGCCGACCGTATTATAGCTGCTGACGGCAGTATAATAAGTGAGGGAAGCAACGGAGGTGAAAATGCCGGATTCCGGCTTAACAGTGCAGACTATAAGGCGGGTAAACTGGCATTATATATATGTAAGGTAGACGGTCAGACAAAATACGTAATACCTGTATACGGAATGGGCCTGTGGGGTCCGATATGGGGATATATAGCCGTCAATGACGACAAGAATACCATTTATGGCGCCTACTTCAATCATGACAGTGAGACGGCCGGCCTCGGTGCTGAGATTAAGGACAACAAGTCGTGGCAGGACAAGTTCAAGGGCAAGACGATTTTCGGCGATAAGGATAACTCCGATTACATAGCCATAGCAGTGAAGAAACCTTCTGACATAAAGAATCCGGCTTCAGAAGTGGACGGTGTTACCGGTGCCACACTTACTTCCGACGGTGTGAGTATGATGCTTCAGGAGTGCATGAGTAAGTATAAAGTGTTTTTTTACGAAAAGTAAAGGAGGATTGAAAAAATGAGTAAGTTGTTTTCAAAAGAGAACCGAGAGGTGTTGGAAAATCCGCTGAATCTCGACAATCCTGTTCTTATACAGGTGCTTGGCATATGTTCGGCACTGGCCGTAACGGCACAGCTCAAGCCGGCTATAGTCATGGGACTGGCCGTTACAGTAATCACGGCCTTTGCCAATGTGATCATATCACTTATCCGCAACACTATCCCTACGCGCATCCGTATTGTAGTACAGCTTGTTGTAGTGGCAGCCCTTGTGACTATTGTGAGTCAGATTCTTAAGGCTTTCGCATACGATGTCAGTGTACAGCTGTCGGTATACGTAGGACTTATCATCACCAACTGTATCCTCATGGGACGCCTTGAGGCCTTTGCCATGATGAACAGACCGTGGCCGAGTTTCCTCGACGGTCTTGGCAACGGTCTTGGTTATGCCCTGATTCTGGTTGTTGTCGGTGGCGTGCGCGAATTGTTTGGCCGTGGCAGTCTTCTTGGTTTCCAGTTAATCCCGCAGCAAATATATGATGCAGGATACCTGAACAACGGAATGATGACAATGCCGGCAATGGCACTGATTCTTGTGGGATGTGTTATTTGGATTCACAGGGCTTATTTTTATAAGGAGAAATAATTATGGAACATATAGTAAGTTTGTTTTTCAGGTCCGTTTTCGTGGACAATATGATATTTGCATTCTTCCTTGGAATGTGCTCTTTCCTTGCTGTTTCAAAGAATGTAAAGACTTCGTTCGGTCTTGGATGTGCCGTTACGTTTGTGCTGCTTGTCACGGTGCCGGTCGACTATCTGCTTCTTACCAAGGTGCTTGGCCCCGATTGTCTCGTGGAGGGCGTGGACCTTTCCTATCTGAGTTTCATACTTTTCATTGCTGTCATTGCCGGTATCGTCCAGCTTGTTGAAATGATAGTGGAAAAGTATTCTCCGTCACTTTATGCGTCGCTCGGCATATTCCTGCCTCTGATAGCTGTCAACTGCGCCATCATGGGTGCCTCGTTGTTTATGCAGCAGCGCATTAATCTCGATCCCGCCAACTCACAGTATATAGGCAATGTGGTCGACTCGGTGGTATATGCCATAGGAAGCGGTATCGGCTGGACCCTGGCCATTGTCGCTATGGGTGCCATACGCGAGAAGATGCAGTATAGCGACGTGCCGAAGCCTTTGCAGGGATTGGGCATCACCTTCATCACCGTTGGACTGATGGCCATGGCAATGATGTGTTTTTCAGGACTGAACATTTAGAACAGAAACAGTAAAGTATTATGATAGAATTTATATTAGCGAGCATAGGCGCTTTTCTTGTGACGATTCTGCTGCTGGTCATCATACTGCTCATGGCAAAGAAATATCTGTCGCCAAGCGGTAATGTGACGATAACCATAAACGGAGACAAGACAATATCGGTGGGGCAGGGCAGCAGTCTGATGGCCACCCTTAACGAAAACGGCATATATCTGCCTTCGGCATGCGGCGGCAAGTCGTCGTGCGGCCAGTGCAAGGTGCAGGTGCTTGAAGGAGGCGGTGAGATTCTCGACTCGGAGAAACCACACTTTACCCGCAAGCAAATAAAGGAACATTGGCGCCTCGGATGCCAGTGCAAGGTGAAGGGCGACCTTAAGATTGCCGTGCCGGAGAGCGTGATGGGAGTCAAGGAATACGAGTGTACTGTCATTTCCAACAAGAACGTGGCAACGTTTATCAAGGAGTTCAAGGTGCAGCTGCCCAAGGGAGCCCACATGGATTTTCTGCCCGGTTCTTACGCCCAAATCAAGATTCCTGCATTCTCTATGGACTATGACAAGGACATTGACAAGAGTCTCATCGGTGATGAGTATCTGCCGGCGTGGGAGAAGTTCGGTCTGTTCCCCTTGAAATGTGTCAATCCAACCCCCACAATCCGTGCCTATTCAATGGCCAATTATCCGGCTGAAGGTGATGTGTTTATGCTCACGGTGCGTATTGCCACTCCTCCGTTCAAGGCCGACCGCTCCGGATTCATGGATGTCAACCCGGGTATAGCTTCGAGTTACATCTTCACTCTCAAGCCTGGCGACAAGGTTATCATGAGTGGACCTTATGGAGACTTCCATCCGCATTTCGATTCAAAGCGCGAAATGATATGGGTTGGTGGCGGTGCCGGCATGGCTCCCTTGCGTGCTCAGATTATGCACATGACCAAAACGCTGAATACCACAGACCGTGAGATGCACTATTTCTATGGGGCGCGTGCCCTCAACGAGGTGTTCTATCTTGACGACTTCCTCGGTTTGGAAAAAGATTTTCCCAACTTCCATTTTCATCTGGCTCTTGACCGTCCAGATCCGGCTGCCGATGCGGCAGGAGTGAAGTATACGGCCGGATTTGTACATCAGGTGATGTACGACACTTACCTCAAAGAGCATGAGGCTCCCGAGGATATCGAGTACTACATGTGTGGCCCGGGCCCGATGTCCAACGCTGTTGTCAACATGCTCGACGGTCTGGGAGTAGAGCCGGAAGCCATCATGTACGACAATTTCGGAGGATAGGTTCCAAGGCCGTGTCAAAGTCTCGACGGTGGTGGGCCGCAGGCTTACGGTTTCATCAGACTATAGGGGCATAATCTTGTAGCAGTGCGTGTCAATGGGGTATGGCAGGTAGCGACAACATTGCATACACGGCAAGATTATGTCCTTATGGCTTTTCAGACAAGCTGATCGCCGGCCGTAATGGCAGTGCATGCTGAGGACAGAAAATATTCAGATGCCTTGGACGACAGAGGAAATGTCTTTCTTTTTCTTAAAAAAACACATTTTATTTTTCGCGAAATAGAAAATCGGGAAAGGCTTTCAAGTCTTTCCGATACGCATTTTTGCATGTGTTGAGTGTAGTTTCAAGTATATTATAGTACCATTTTGCCTGATCGGAACATGAAAACGGACACAAATCACTAACGAAATGGCCTATATTGCACTGTGAAACAGCCTGTATTGCCTTCCGATATGGGCCATATTGCAATGCAATATGGCCCAAACGGGAAGATGACAAAGGGGATGTTTTGCCATGATATTGTAACTGTCTGATTATCAGTGCTTCCTGTTCGAGTGGAAAATGGGCTGTTTTCGGCCTGTAATGCGCAAAAGATTGTTTTGTGACGGATGACGAAGCGTTTTGTCTTAATTATTCAGAACCGTTGTTCCCGATATATTGTCGTTTCACTCATCAGTATTCCGCCTTTTGATGCAAGGAATGCATTCTGAGCCTGATATAATGATATGAAAGCGGAAAACGGACAGCCGGTTAGTCCGAAACGACAGAATCGTCAGTATTTCCGCCTGATGTGAAGCGGTTGTCTCAAACGGCTGTAAATCAAATCTGTTACGATATTGTCCGGTTTCTCATATTTTTATTGTAACTTTGCAGAACTAAATAATACTTCGATTATGGAAATAAAGAGTGCAGAATTTGTTATAAGTTCTCCAATGGTATCGATGTGCCCCAAGGACAGTAAACCCGAATATGCCTTTATCGGACGCTCCAACGTGGGCAAGTCGAGCCTTATAAATATGCTGTGCTGCAACAAGAAACTGGCCAAGACGTCTGCTACTCCGGGTAAGACACTTCTGATAAATCATTTTATAATCAACAAAAACTGGTATCTTGTCGACTTGCCGGGATATGGTTTTGCCAAGCGTTCAAAAAAGGAAATAGCCCGTTTGGAACAAATGATAAACGGATATATACTGCAACGCGAGCAGTTGGTCAATGTGTTCGTGCTGGTTGACGTTCGTCTGGAAGCGCAGAAAATAGACCTGGATTTCATCAATTGGCTTGGCAACAGCAGCATACCGTTTGCCATTGTATTCACCAAGGCCGACAAACTTGGTCCGGTGAAGACACAGGCCAATGTGGAAATGTACAAGAAAAAACTGTCTGAGACATGGGAGGAACTGCCTCCGATATTTGTCACGTCGTCGGAAAAGAGGCAGGGGCGTGACGAATTGTTGAGCTATATAGACAGTATAAACAAGGAATTGGAAGCCTGATTTAACAAGAAGATATACACGTGGCAAAGGAAATACCATATTTGGATGTTCAGAATCTGTCAAAATCGTTTGGTGCGCTGACATTGTTCCGCGATATCAGTTTCAGCATTGCCGAGGGACAAAAGGTAGGACTGATAGCAAAAAACGGCACGGGCAAATCCACTCTCCTGTCCGTAATATCGGGTAAGGAAGGGCACGATTCGGGAGACATCATATTCCGTCGCGATCTCAAGGTTGGATATCTGGAGCAGTCTCCGGCCTTTGATCCGGATGAATCTGTGCTGGACGCATGTTTCAATCATCGTGGAGAAGACGAGAAAGTGCTCAAGGCAAAGCAAGTGCTTACGCAATTGAAGATACGCGATTTGCATCAGCCGATGGGACAACTGAGCGGAGGACAGCAGAAGCGTGTGGCACTGGCCAATGTACTGCTTACCGAACCGGACTTGCTGATACTCGACGAACCTACCAATCATCTGGATCTTGACATGATAGAGTGGCTCGAGGGATATCTCAACCGTGGCAACAAGACGCTTCTCATGGTCACTCACGACCGTTTTTTTCTTGATCGTGTGTGCAGTGTTATCATCGAACTTGACGACAATACGCTCTACACATATCGCGGCAACTACAGCTACTATCTGGAAAAACGCCAGGAGCGTATCGACGCGCGGCGTGCAGAGATAGCCCGTGCCAACAATCTCTATCGTACAGAGCTCGAATGGATGCGCCGTATGCCTCAGGCACGTGGGCATAAGGCCCGTTATCGTGAAGAAGCGTTCTACGAACTGGAAAAGGTGGCCCGCCAGCGCATGGAGGAGAGGCTGATGAGGTTGAAGTCAAGAAACGTATATATAGGAAGCAAGATTTTCGAGTGTCAGTACATATCCAAGGCATGGTCGTCGGATTGTGTGATAATGAAAGACTTCTACTATAATTTCTCGCGTTTTGAAAAGATGGGTATCGTCGGAAACAACGGAACCGGAAAGTCGACATTCATCAAGATGTTACTCGGAGAAGAGAAGCCGGACAGTGGCCGCATAGTCATCGGTGATACGGTGCGTTTCGGATATTTTTCGCAAGAAGGACTTAAGTTTGACGACAAGCAGAAGGTGATAGACGTAGTCACCGATATAGCCGATTACATAGATCTTGGCGGTGGCCGTCATCTTACGGCATCACAGTTTCTGCAACATTTTCTGTTCACACCGGAACAGCAACACAATTATGTATACAAGCTGAGCGGTGGCGAGCGTCGCAAACTGTATCTGTGCACGGTGTTGATGAGGAACCCCAATTTCCTGGTTCTCGACGAGCCGACCAATGATCTTGACATTGTTACATTGCAGATTCTTGAGGAGTATCTGGCCGATTTCCCCGGATGTGTCATAGTGGTAAGTCATGACCGGTATTTTATGGACAAGGTCGTGGACCATTTGCTCGTTTTCAGAGGTCAGGGCGAGATAAAAGACTTTCCCGGCAATTATACGCAATATCGTGAATGGAACTCGCTTGCTTCGGGACAGATGGAAAAGAAGTCTGTCAAGACAGAAAAACCGGCCGAAAAGCGCGACTCTCGTCATGACACACGCCGCAAGATGACCTACAAGGAGAAGACGGAATATGCTCTGTTGGAGCGCGAAATAGCCGCTCTTGAAGAAGAAAAGAAGCTCATTGAAGCAGAACTGTGCAGCGGTGAACTGACAGTGGATGAACTGACGGAGAAGAGCAAACGCCTGCCTATGCTGAATGACGAGATAGACGAGAAGAGCATGCGGTGGCTTGAACTGAGCGAAATCGAGGATTGAGAGCTGCAAACTACTTGTGGTAAAGGAACATATATATATCATTAACAGGTAATTATGGAACAGCAATATCCGTCAAGACTTTTGGAAAAAGCCGTAGGAGAATTTGCCAAACTGCCAGGAATAGGGCGAAAGACAGCACTCAGACTTGTGCTGCATCTGTTGCGTCAGACAGAGAATGACGTCAGCATGTTTGTTGAAGCAGTGGATAGAATGAAAAAGGAAGTCAAATATTGTCGTGTGTGCCACAACATAAGTGATTCGGATATATGCCCTATATGTGCGGATGCGAAACGTGATGCCGATACAATCTGTGTTGTTGAGAACATACGTGACGTAATGGCAGTGGAAAACACACAGCAGTTTTTCGGACTGTATCATGTCTTGGGAGGGATTATATCACCGATGGATGGTGTCGGACCGGGCGACATCGAGATCGATTCACTGGTAAAGAGAGTAGGCGGGGGGACAGTCAGGGAGGTCATTCTGGCACTAAGTTCCACAATGGAAGGAGATGCAACTAACTTCTATATCTCACGCAAACTAGCTCCGTATGATGTGAAGCTGAGCGTAATAGCCCGGGGAATATCCGTCGGAGATGAATTGGAATATACTGATGAAGTCACATTGGGCAGATCCATACTGAACCGTATGCCATTTGAAGGAACGAGATGATGGAAAGAACTGTAAGAAAATTGATGATAGCCTTTTGGGGGCTGATAGGTGCGGCATTGGTTGTCGTAGCGGTGTTCGAGTTCAATGTACTTTCTACGGGTATACTGTCAGGTGACAATAGTTTGGAATTTCTGTCTACGTCGTTGATGGAACTGCTTGCGGTAGTTTGCATACCGTTGGCACTGAAGCTGTTCAGAATAGGGCGCGTGGCGGCAAAGTTGTCTGCCGATGGTGGAGCGCGGTCATTGTCCGAGTGGGGATTGCTGCGTATATTGCTGCTCGGCGGACCTATGTTTGTCAATACATTGTTGTATTATCTGTTCATGAAAGCAACATTCGGATATATTGCAATAATCTTTCTGATAAGCATGCTGTTCATATATCCGAGCCGGATCCGATGCTTGTATGAAACCAAAAGGCATGATACGGAATGAAACTCACTGTAATCATAGTCAGCTATAATGTGAAGTTTTATGTTGAGCAATGTCTCAACAGTCTTGAAAAGGCACTTGAGGGGATAGATAGTGAGATATTTATTGTAGATAATCATTCGCGTGACGGTTCCGTAAGTTATCTCAGCAAACGCTATCATGATATCAATATTATTGACAGCAGCCACAATCTGGGATTCGCACGTGCAAACAACATTGCCTATCGTCAGTCTTCAGGAGAGTATGTACTTTTGCTAAATCCTGATACATTTGTTGGCGAAGATACCATCCGTAAGGCTGTCGACTTTATGGACGAGCATCCTCGTGCAGGAGGAGTAGGGGTTAAGATGCTTAATCCTGACGGCACTTTTGCAAAAGAATCTCGTCGCGGACTGCCTACACCAATGACATCATTTTATAAAATGTGCGGGTTGTGTGAAAGATTTCCGGCCAGCAGAATATTCGGACGTTACTATATGAGCTATCTTGATCGGGATGAAGCAGCGCGTATTGAGGTGATAAGCGGGGCGTTCTTTCTTTTAAGGCGTTCTGCTACAGACGCGGTAGGATGTCTTGACGAAGATTTCTTCATGTATGGAGAGGATATCGACTTGTCGTACAGACTACTGAAGGGAGGATTTGAAAATTGGTATTTGCCACAGCCTATAATGCATTATAAGGGTGAGAGTACTCACAAGACTTCATTTCGCTATGTCCACGTATTCTATCAGGCTATGCTCATATTCTTTCGCAAACACTATAGCCATCTTGGCTTTTGGATAACGTTGCCGATAAAGACAGCCATATATGCCAAGGCATTTATGGCATTGATACAGATGACTTTGCCAAATATTCGCAAGGCAATTGGATTGATGGACAGGCGTGCTATGGATACGCGTTATATCTTTATCGGAAGAAGTAAGATGGTTGAGCGATGTACAAGTGTGGCGCGTCGGTATGGCTTGACTTCTGAATTTAGGACTGTGGACACGCCGGATGTGGCAATGGAACAAAACATGTTTGGTAAAATAAGGACTGATATGCCAGTCTGTGTGGTATATGACACAGAAATTTTCGGATATGCCACCATGCTTGAAATCATGTCTGCGAATACAAATGATAAAATAAAATTAGGCACATATAGTGAAAAGACTAAGATAATAATCACACCAAGTGAAATAATACAATGAGTATATACAATGATGTATTCCCTGAAGTGAAACTGAGGGCAATGGAACCGGAGGATTTGGATTTGCTCTACAGTATAGAGAATGATATGGTATTGTGGAATGTAGGAACCACCAATGTTCCATATTCACGATATGTGCTGCATGATTATATTGCAAACTCTTCATGTGACATTTATGCAGACCGCCAGCTGCGGCTTATCATAGAAAATTCAGATGGAGCCGTGGTGGGAGTTGTCGATATTGTGAATTTCGACCCTCGACATCAAAGGGCGGAAGTTGGTATCGTGATTGACACTACTCATAGACGTATGGGATATGCCGCTGCGGCATTGAAGAGAATTGCTGAATATTCTTGTTCTGTATTGCATTTGCATCAACTTTATGCAGTGGTTGATACCGACAATAAAGCTTCGGTCGGGTTGTTTCGTAAGATGGGGTATGAGACGACGGCAGAGTTTAAAGACTGGCTTTTTGATGGACAAAAGTATTACAATTCTTTGTTGATGCAGCTATTTTTATGATTTTATAGTTAAATATTTAAATTTTCTTGCTGAATATTTTGTGAAATATAAAATTATGCTTACCTTTGCATCCGCAATTAGGAAATAAAGGGTGCGTTAGTTCAGTTGGTTAGAATACATGCCTGTCACGCATGGGGTCACGGGTTCGAGTCCCGTACGCACCGCAAGATAAAAGGATGCTTAGGCATCCTTTTTTGTTTGTTCACAGCAAGTCGGTTAACAAAAGCTCGGTTTATGACTGACCAAAAATATCCACAGGTTTTTAGGACTGACCCCGAAAATGACTCACTAAACAAATATATTGAATATGTATATAATAAAAAATAGAATTCTAATTCGTAAATTAGAATTCTATTCAATTAAGCGGAAAGTGAGGGATTCAAACCCCCGATACCCAAAAAGGGTATACCGGATTTCGAGTCCAGCGCATTCGGTCACTCTGCCAACTTTCCTCATTTGCAGTGCAAAGGTAATCAATCTTTTCCAAACTACAAAATTATTACATTAAAATTCTATGTATTCTTTTTTAGTTGTTGAATTATTATATGTACCTTAAATTGATTGTATAATGTGTTGTCATTTAGATTCCGAAGGATAGCTTTTTGAGTTTGCTTCGTAGCATATCAGCTTCTGATTTGCGTATGCTTAGTTTTATCTCACAAGTATTGTCATAGGTTTGTGAGATTATCCGTGGAGACATTTCTTTTATTATTTTCATAACATCATTCATCATTATATAATTAAAGTTGTATATCACTTCCTCTTCAACTTGCTCAATCACTACTTCTGAATTGTTTATAGCGTCGGCTGCAGCAGACTTATAAGCAACGATTAACCCGCCGGTACCAAGATTAACTCCTCCATAGTATCTGACTACAACAATCAGAATATCGGTCAGCTCATTGCTGTTTATTTGTCCTAATATTGGTTTTCCTGCTGTACTACTTGGTTCACCATCGTCGTTGGCTCTGAAGTTTGTTCTTTCATAACCGAGCATATATGCATAGCATACATGCCGTGCATCATAATATTTCTTTCGGTAGTGGGCTAAAAGTTCGGTAATCTCTTCAATTGAAGTTACATGATGAGAAAAGGCGAGAAACTTACTCCTTTTCTCGGAGTAATATCCCTCGCCTATTTTATTTGTTATTGTCTTAAACTCGTCTGTCACGTTCAAAATAATTGTATTATTGACTTGGTTTGCATGGGATGCCTTATACCAATTTGTGTATGATAAGACCTGAACGCAACTTTGGTTCAAACCATGTCGCCTTTGGTGGCATTATCTTCCCGCTGTCGGCAATATCCATTATCTGCTGCATTGAAACAGGATATAATGCCAGCGCCATACGCATCTCTCCGTTATCAACCCGACGTTTCAATTCGTTCAGTCCTCGCAAGCCACCCACGAAATCAATACGCTTGTCGCTGCGGAGGTCTTTTATGCCAAGAATGTCATCAAGTATCAGACGACTTGATATATCGACATCCAGTCGACCGATAGGATCTGCGTCATCGAATGTCCCTTCTTTGGCTGTAAGACTATACCAATGGCTGTCAAGATATAACGAGAACTCATGCAAACGTTCTGGTTTATATATATCCGTACCTCTATCTTCTACAATGAAATTCTTTTCAATAGCTTCGATGAACTGCTCTGACGACATGCCATTGAGATCTTTTACCACCCGGTTATAGTCAAGAATGGTGAGTTGAGATGCCTGAAAACATACGGCCATAAAGTAGTTGTACTCTTCCGTACCTGTATGGTTGGGATTCTGTTTTGCCTTTTCGGCACCAACGAGTGCGGCTGCGGCCGAACGGTGGTGGCCGTCTGCAATATAGAGATAAGGTATTTTGGAAAACTCTTCTGTAACGGTCTGTATGTCATCATCGTTGCTGATAATCCACAGCTGATGGCGAAAACCGTCAATAGGAGCAATGAAATCATATTCAGGAGTGGTGGCGGTATATCTTATAATGAGATTGTTAAGAATTTCATTATCCGGATATGCAAAGAACACCGGTTCGATATTGGCATTGTTTACACGGACATGTTTCATGCGGTCTTCTTCTTTGTCACGTCGTGTCAACTCGTGTTTTTTTATTACACCACTAAGATAGTCTTCAACATATGCCCCTACTACGAGACCGTACTGAGTCTTGCCGTTCATAGTTTGGGCATATATATAATATTGCTCTTTGTCGTCTTGCACCAACCATCCGTTATCTTGGAATTTTTGAAAGTTCTCGGCTGCTTTCTCATATACCCGGGGATCATATTCACTCGTTTCCGGTGAAAAATCAATCTCTGGTTTTATTATATGGTAAAGACTCATTTCATTGTTTCCGGCTTCTTCACGTGCTTCGTCAGAATTGAGAACATCGTATGGTCGTGACTCTACCTTTTCTACAAGTTCTTTGGGTGGACGTATTCCTTTGAATGGTTTTACTACTGCCATAAAAATTCTTTTTATTAAAGTATACGTAACCTTTTGTTACTTGTTTACCTGAAATCTTGTATCGCCTGTTGCGAAGAATGAATTTATCTGTTTTGCTGCGGCAATACCTGCATTGGTGTTTGCTTCGGATGTCTGTGCCCCCATCTTCTTTGGAGTGCTGAAGTATCGGCCTTCAAATTTTGCAAATTCGGAGTCTGCATCCGGTTTGATATCCGTAACAAACTTAAGGTCTGTACGTTCTGCAAGTAATTTAATTAGCTCTGGTTCGTTGATAACCTCTTTACGTGCTGTATTTACGAGAATGCCACCCTTCTTCATTTTGCCTACCATTGCATAGTTAATGCTTTCTTTTGTTTCATGGGTGGCCGGTATATGTAGCGATACGATATCGCATGTACAGAACAGTTCTTCTTGATTTTCCATAGGCTTTACTCCTGCGCTTTCTATAACTTCCTTTGGACAGTAGGCATCGTATGCATATACCTCCATACCGAAACCGGCTGCTATACGGGCCACGTTACGTCCAACATTGCCGAAAGCAAGAATCCCCAACTTCTTGCCTTTCAGTTCTGTTCCTGATTTACCGTTGTAAAATCCGCGTACTGCGAAAACGAGCAATCCGAACACCAATTCTGCTACGGCATTGGCATTTTGTCCAGGTGTATTTTCAATCACAATGCCTTTCTTTTTGGCATATTCTGTATCTATGGAGTCATATCCGGCGCCTGCACGCACCACAATTTTCAGTTTATCAGATGCATCAAGAACATCCGAATCTATTTTATCTGACCGTACAATCATTGCATCGGCATTTTTTACTGCATCGAGCAACTGTATCTTATCTGTATATTTCTCAAGGAGTACTATCTCATGTCCGGCCGCTTCAATCTCAGCCTTAATTCCTTCTACTGCTGTAGCGGCAAAAGGTTTTTCTGTTGCTATCAATACTTTCATAATATTTTTTTATATGTTTTAAAATAAAAGATGTGTCAGAAAAGCACAATCCCATTGACAGGGGGAACAATTTGGCTTTCTGACACACCCTCATTAGTTATATAACTTTTTGTATTAATTCTGAGTTTCAAATTCCTTCATGCACTGTACAAGAGCTTCAACGCCCTCTATGGTCTGAGCATTATAGCAACTTGCGCGGAATCCTCCGACACTTCTGTGTCCCTTTATACCTACCATACCCTTTGCAGTGGCATATTCAAAGAAAGGTTTCTCCAATTCTGCATATTCGTCATTCATAACAAAGCAGATATTCATGACAGAACGGTCCTCTTCCTTGACAGTGCCCCGGAACAGTTTGTTACGGTCAATTTCCCCATAGAGTATTTCTGCGCGCTGTTTGGCCAACTTGTCCATAGCCTCTACACCTCCGTTTGCCTTTATCCAACGCAGTGTCTCCAATGCGGAATAGATAGGTACGACAGGAGGAGTATTGAACATAGAACCCTTTTCTACATGTGTACGATAGTCAAGCATTGTAGGTATTGGGCGTGGAGCCTTGCCCAACTTGTCGTTTTTTAAGATAATCAGTGTCACTCCAGCCATTGCCAGATTCTTTTGCGCACCGGCATAGATACAGTCATATTTGCTGACATCTATCGGTCGACTGAAGATATCTGAACTCATATCTCCAATCATCGGTATATTGACGTCAAGTTCCTTGCGTATTTCTGTTCCATAGATGGTATTGTTTGTCGTAATATGCAGATAGTCTGCATCAGCAGGACAAGTCCAACCTTTTGGTATAAATGTATAATTAGCGTCGGCCGAAGAAGCCACTTCTACTACTTCTCCGAATAGTTTTGCTTCCTTCATGGCTTTTTTTGCCCATGTACCTGTATTGAGGTAAGCGGCTTTATTTATAAGGAAGTTGTAAGGTACCATACAGAATTCAAGTGAAGCGCCACCTCCGAGGAAAATCACAGAATAACCATCTGGAATCTGTAGTAATTCTTTGATGAGTGACTCAGCCTCATCAAGTACCGGTTGAAAGTCTTTGGCACGGTGGCTTATCTCCATAAGAGACAGGCCTGACCCATTGAAGTCTAAACACTGCTTAGCTGTATTTTCAATTACTTCCCGCGGAAGCATTGACGGACCTGCATTAAAGTTGTACTTCTTCATTTGATTGTTAATTAAAAAATGTTTATTAATAACAGATTGCGAAATTACATTTTTTATTCCATTTGGCAAAATATTTTAGCAGAAATATAGTAAAACGAATATATTTTTGTCTATTTGCAAGCGTTAATGCTAAATATTGATGATATGAAAAATATTCTTTTTTATCTTTCTACTAATTCTGCATTTCCGATAATGCCGGAAGATATAATTCTGCAATTCTTATTATACAATTGCGTATACATCCAAATGTGTCGTTTTGATTCTGGCTGTAAGTTATCACCGACAAGGCGGTTAGCCAATGGGTTATGGACCTCTATACGTATTTTGTTTTTACCTTTTTGGAGTAATTTCCATTATTATCCATAACGGTATTGTGCAATATATTATTTATATGGCAATCTCTTGAAAAATATATTTAGGCGAATGTACCTTTAGATATATACCTTTCAAGAGATTGCTATATGGATTCTTTATCATTATTGTTATCTGACAGGTTCCACCACTGTCTTTATTCCCTTAATCTTTTCTCCGGCTGTATGTCGCAGCACGTTGTCGAGGCGGGAACGCGATATTGCAGCATAGGTATATCGGTCTTTCACATCGATTCGTCCTATTTCGTCCGATTTCAAACCACCTTTTTTACATAGGAACCCGACAATATCTCCTTTGCTCAATTTGTCTTTCTTGCCTTTACCTATATATATAGTTGACATTTTTGACGGCGCTGGAATTTTAAATTCCTTCGTGACAGCATATTCTTCAACTTCTCCTTCTATGAATTCGGGAGTATGTTCTTCCGGTCCCAGCAGGAAGAACGTATGTCCTGAGGCTTCCCATCTGGCAGTTCGGCCCACACGGTGTATGTAGTCATCGGCTGTTTGAGGCAAATGATAGTGTATGATATTGTCAACATCAGGTATGTCAAGTCCGCGTGATGCCAAATCTGTCGATACAAGGATGTTGGCTGAGCCGTTGCTGAATTTGTAAAGTGCGTCTTCTCTCTGTTTTTGTTCCATTCCTCCGTGATAGTAACTTACTGAAAATCCCTTGCGTATGAGATGTTCGGATGTGCGTTCCACACTTTCACGATAGTTTAGAAATACAATGCTGCTCTGTGTTCCGAAAGAACAGAGCAGATGAGTGAGTGTGTCGAGCTTGTCCTTTGTTTCGCTCCTAACCTCATGTTGTGTTACGCGTTGTGGAACTTGTTCTCCGTTGTCGAGATAATCAAGACTTATAGCTCCCGACATATGTACAAAATCAGGTATAAGTTCTGTGTTGGTAGCTGACAGCAATATCCTCCGTTTCACCTCTCGTAACTTTCCGAGCAATTTGGACATCTCGTCCGTGAATCCCATTTGCAGACATTTGTCAAATTCATCTATAACGAGATACTTTATTCCGTATGGTGAAATGTTGCCTTTGTCTATATGATCGTTAAGTCGCCCTGGTGTTCCGAAAATGATATTGGGGGCAATTTGCCTTATCATCCGGTGTTCGTCCATTGCGGTGCGTCCGCCATAGCAACACATGGAACGTATGCCTGTGCCCATGCTACGGAGCACATTGTCTGACTGTTGTGCCAACTCTCGGCTTGGGACTATTACCACCGTCTGAATCATGTCGCTGTCAGCGTCTGTCATTTCTGCCAGTGGCAGCATGTATGCCAAAGTCTTGCCGCTGCCAGTCGGGGACAATACGATTACATCATCTTTTCCATGCAAGATGCTGTCATACGCATTTTGCTGCATGAGGGTTAGTTCTGTGATATGCAGTTTTTCCAATATTCTATCTCGATTCATATTCTTGATTTATTGTGTAATGTCCGAGTATGGGGTGAGTTCGAACACTCCGCTTGGAGTCTTTCGTTTCAGCACTTCAAGTTCGAGGTCGATCCCCACGGTGATGCCATAGTTGTCGAGTATTTCCTCCACCGTCTTTCGTGCAAGTTCAGGATGATTGTTGTCCTCACTAAGATGACACAGCCATATGGCACGCAATTTCTCTGTCATATTCTCTGCAACAGCCAGGGCACATGCGGCGTTGCTCAGATGTCCATTGTTGCTCAATATGCGGTTCTTAAGGTATTGCGGATAGGGACCGTTTTTTAGCATCACTTCATCGTGGTTGGCTTCTATCACCAAATAGTTGGTCCTGCTGATATAGCTTGCCATTTCTTCCGTCACACATCCTGCGTCTGTGATTATGCAGAAAGTAACTCCTTTATTCTCAATAAAATATCCGACATTGTCAGTACTGTCGTGAGGCACCGAAAACGGTGTTACACTAAAGTCACCAATTATTATTGGCATGTCTTTTTCGATGTATCTCACGTATTCCGTGGCTATTTTGCGCTGTACGCAGTAGTTGCGGACTATGCCAGAGTGCACTTCCCGTGTTGTATATACCGGTAATTTGTATTCATTACTGATACATCCCACGGACTTCACATGGTCGGCGTGGTCGTGGGTAATAAGGATATTTTTGACAAACGATAAACTTAGTCCGTAGTCCTTGAAATTCTTTTTTAGAGTCCTAAGTCCGACTCCTGTATCTATGAGCAATCCATCTGTGGGGGTAAACAAATAGTAACAATTACCACTGCTACCGCTTCCAAAGGATATAAAGTTCAGCATTTTTATTATTATTTTGTGCAAAAGTAAGAAAAAACCGTGTGATAACCAAATGAAAAGTGGTATCTTTGCGTAGTTTTATCGATGCAATAATTAATTTTCAGCAAAAATATGATACGTCGACTTCTCTGTATTGTTGTTTTGTTTCTGTTTGCTTCCTGTGGCAATACATCAGACAAGCGTAAACAGGCAAAGGAAAACATTGGCCATTTTGCCACTCTATATTTCAATTATGATTTTTCCGGAGCAATGGATTATTGCACATACGAAAGCAGGAAATGGATAAGTATGATCGCATCCAATGTGACGGAAGCTGATTTGGACATACTGCGGGCTCAGACTGATGGAGCCGAGGCAGAGGTGATAGCAATATTTTTTGGACAAGATGATACGACAGCCGTGGCCACAGTGCATGTAGCCAATATTATGCTGACCGATACGATAGGGCGTCCGGGGCATATGGTCGAGGAGGCTGAATATAGCATCCCTGCGGTATTCCGCAGCGACCGTTGGCTGGTCAAAATGGCATGCCCACTGCGAAGTGGAAAGTGAGGTCACGGCTTAATCTGGGGTTTGTTATCGGATAGTGTTGCCTGTTGTTGTCATAAGCAGGGTTGATGGCTTTCATGCCGAAGTCAAACCTAAGGATGAAATAGTCGAAGTTCAAGCGCACTCCCCAACCGTAGCTCAGGGCTATTTGTTTCCAAAAGTCGTTTATGTTGAATTGTCCGCCCTGCTGGTCTTCGTAGTTGCGTAGTGTCCATATATTACCGGCATCTACAAAGAGAGCACCGTTGAGTTTCCAGAACAAGTGGGCCCTGTATTCCAGGTTCAGGTCGAGTTTCATGTCACCGGTCTGGTTTATGAAGTCTATCTTTCCGTCGCGTCCGATGAATTTTCCCGGTCCGAGTTCCCTTACACTCCATCCTCTCACGCTGTTGGCTCCTCCGGAAAAATATCTTTTTTCGAAAGGCAGTATCGTGCTGTTGCCGTAAGGGTAGGCAATGCCAAGACCGACGTGTGCCACGAGGGAGTTATTGTAGTCAAGTCTGATATTCTTTGTATACTCGAAGTCGCCTTTGACATACTGTGCATACGCTATGTTGAACAATTTGTAAAGGCCCATTTCGTTTTTCTGAAGATGCATCGGGCGCGACAGCAGATTGAGAAGATTGCCGGCGGTTTCCATGTTTACCTTTATCGCATCAGTGCCGTTGTTGTATGAAAATCCTACACCGAATTTCATTATCAGCAAGTCCTCATAGTTGTATCTCAATATTGCATTCCTATTGTCGGCATTATCCAAATAGTCCTTACGGAATTTGTCTGATATCCATGGCATGAAAACATAGTTCAGATCTATTAGGTCTATTTGGTATTTGTCGTGGTGGTTGGCATCGTTCCATCGGTATCTCCATGCCAGCGACAGCACCCGGCGATGATATTCCGGACGATTCTGCAAATCGTATAGCAGCGAAACTTCGGATGTGGCAGTGACGCGGCGTTTGAATCCATATGGTAGTAAAGGAGCTATAAAGCGTGGAAACATCAGACGAGCCTCAGCGCTGTATTCTTCAAAATTTTCATTGCTGTATCCCTCCAATCCCCTGATGGCCTCGTATGCGCCACGTAACTCGACGCTCAGCAATTCCGAACCGCGGAACAGGTTCCTGTTTTGATATGTCAGAGCCACAGCCGCACCGAAGTCACCAGCGGTGTTGGTGCCTTCGGGTTGAAAGCTGACAGTGCTCGGTTTGTTTGTGCTTATCTGTATGTTGCAGTCCAACACAGTGCTGTCCGGTACTTCGCGAAATCCTATATTGGTATATTTTATGGCTTGCAGGCGTCCGAAGTGGGTGTATGTTTTCTGCAAGTTGTGGCTGGAATATGTGCTTTGGGGCGTTATGAAAGTATTGCTTTTCAGCACCCCGCGTCGTAGATGTATCGTCGGGTCGTCCTGGCTGCCGCTGACGAAGTCGACATTTCTTATCGTATACCTGACGTGCGACGTATCGGCAATCTGATTTGTGCGGTAGCGGTGTAATGTGAGAGTCAGGTCGATACCTTTGTTGCCTGCCACGGTATCGGCATTGTATGTGATGAAATCTTTGTTGAACTTGTAGTACCCATTGTTTACTATCAGGTCTGTTATTCTTTTTCGTTCTCTATCAAGGCTTTCCACGTTGAATTTTTGTCCCGTCTTCAGTTTTTGGTTGCGTACATCGTCCATGCGTAGCAGACTGGCTATGGCTGAGTCCTGAATGTCGTATCTGATGTTGCCAATGCTATATGCCTCTCCAGGGTGCAGTGTGTATGTCACGTCTATTTTCTTCTTCTTTATTCTTGTTGATATGTCTACATACGCTCCGAGATATCCCTCGTTGCGCAGTTCGGCAACCAGATCACGGGCTGACTGGACTGTGTGTAGGGAATCGTACAGCACAGGAGACTCGCCCATATCCTTCAGAATTCTATTGAGCCATTTTGTAGAGTCTCGTCCCGATAGCGAATATGTTGCCAATGGTATCTTTAACGTCGAAAACCAACGTGAATTGCCCTGTTGGCGCACATACGACTTCATCCTGCTACGATTTATATCATTGTATCTTGCGTCAGTCCTGACATTCACTTTGTCAATCAGGTATTTGCCTTCAGGTACATATTTGGTGCTCGAGCACGATGTCAGCAGTGCGGCACTTGATATTACATATATATATATGGAGATTCGCATTGACAATATTTGCTGAATGTCATTTCTAGATGGATGTTTGTATATTCTATTTGCAAAATTAAGACTTTTTTCGTAACTTTCCTCTATAAAAAGACTTTTTATATACTGTCGGTGTAGATATCTCACGATTTATATGTAAATTTGCCGTATATATGAACGACTTTTTTACAAATAGCGTGATATTATGTTGAGTAAGAATGTGATAAAACTGGTACATTCTCTTGAAACAAAAAAGAATAGACTCAAAGAGAAACTCTTCGTGGCCGAAGGCTATAAGGTGGTAGGCGACCTAATGCGGAGGGTGAAGCCACAACTGATAATAGCCACGGACGACTGGGCGCCGCAGACGAAATATGACGGCAGAATGATACGTGTTACTGACGAAGAGTTGCACAAGGTGAGTTTTATGAAGACACCGCAGCAGGTAGTGGCTCTTTTCCCGACATCGGATGCCGGTGACATCGGTGCCGACACTATCGGTGACCAATTGTGTATTGTCCTTGACGGTGTGCAGGACCCGGGAAATCTCGGTACTATAATACGAGTAGCCGACTGGTTTGGAATCAAGACAATAGTGTGCAGTCACGATACTGCCGATATCTACAATCCAAAGGTGGTTCAGGCTACAATGGGAAGTATTGCCCGTGTCAATGTGGTATATACTGATTTGCCGTCCTGGCTTGACAGTATATCTAGCCACGTTCCTGTCTACGGTACGCTGCTCGATGGCGAAAACATTTACGGCAGACGGCTTTCCGCATCAGGTATTATCGTTATGGGCAATGAGGGCAACGGAATTTCACCGGCTGTACGTGAACGCATTACCGACCGCCTGTTTATACCGAATTTTGCTTCTGGTGATACGGCCGAAAGTCTGAATGTGGCTATAGCTACTGCTATAGTATGTTCTGAGTTCAGGAGGGCTTAATCATTTTTTATGCATTTCATATTGCGATATGCCTCGGACTTCCGACTTTGTATCCGTATGGGCTTTACTGTGGGCATACATTTTTATTCAATCAAAAAGTTTCTTAAAATATATGTATTTGACGCGTTTTTTAGTATTATTTAGGTTCTGATATTCACATTTCAGTTATTTATTCCGTATTTTTGCACCTAATTTCATAATTGTGATTAACGTTAAAATAAAATAATATTCTTATGGCAGAAGCTATTGATATCCGCGAACTAAATATGCGGATAGAACAACAGAGCTCTTTTGTAACAAATCTTATTACCGGCATGGATCGGGTCATCGTCGGACAAAAACATTTGGTGGAATCTTTGCTAATAGGCATGCTCAGTGACGGACACATTCTGTTAGAGGGTGTTCCTGGACTGGCCAAAACCTTGGCTATCAAGACATTGTCACAGCTGATAGATTCGGATTACAGTCGTATACAGTTCACTCCCGATCTTCTTCCTGCCGATGTCATCGGAACGATGATATATTCGCAGAAAGATGAGAAGTTTCTGGTAAAGAAAGGACCGGTATTTGCCAATTTCGTATTGGCAGATGAAATCAACCGTGCTCCGGCAAAAGTACAGAGTGCATTGCTTGAGGCTATGCAAGAAAAACAAGTGACGATAGGTACCGAGACATTTAGTCTACCCAATCCTTTCCTTGTTATGGCAACCCAGAATCCGGTAGAGCAGGAAGGAACATATCCGCTGCCAGAGGCACAGATGGACCGTTTTATGCTGAAAGTGGTAATTGATTATCCAACCTTGGACGAAGAAAAGCGTATCATACGCGAAAATCTTGCTGGCAGTCTGCCTGAAGTCAGGCCTGTGACAACGGCCGAGGATATACAGAAAGCCCGTTCGGTGGTTCGTGAAGTTTATATCGATGAGAAGATAGAGCAATATATAGCCGACATTGTTTTCGCAACACGCTATCCCGACCGCTATGGTCTGAAAGAACTTAAAGCGATGATTTCGTTTGGCGGTAGCCCGCGTGCCAGCATAAATCTGGCCAAGGCCTCACGTGCATACGCTTTTGTGAAGCGTCGTGGATATGTGGTCCCGGAAGATGTGCGTGCCGTGGCTCACGACGTACTGCGTCATCGCATAGGCATCACTTACGAGGCAGAGGCAAGCAGCGTCACAAGCGAGGAAATTGTAAGTAAGATAATAAATAAGGTTGAAGTTCCTTGATGGATACTCAGGATATCATAAAGAAAGTAAGAACCATCGAGATAAAGACACGCAAACTGAGTGCTAATATCTTTGCCGGGCAGTATCATTCTGCTTTCAAAGGTAGGGGTATGGCGTTCAGCGAAGTTCGTGAATATCAGTTCGGTGACGATGTCCGTGACATTGATTGGAATGTCACGGCACGATTTCACCGTCCGTATATCAAGGTGTTTGAGGAGGAACGTGAACTGACGGTGATGCTGCTTATTGACGTCAGCGGCTCGCTTGATTTCGGTACACATCGACAGATGAAATCTGAGATGGTAGCCGAAATAGCTGCTACCCTTGCTTTCAGTGCAATACAGAACAATGACAAAATCGGTGTGGTATTCTTTTCTGATAAGATTGAGAAGTATATCCCGCCAAAGAAGGGTCGAAAACATATACTTTATATAATACGTGAACTTTTGGATTTCCATGCCGAGAGTAGGCGCACAGACCTTAACGAGCCGTTGGAGTTTCTTTCCAACGTCATGAAACGGCGATGTACAGTTTTTATGCTCAGTGATTTCTATACTCGTACCGACTTTTTATCCCCTCTCACCATCTGTAGTAGAAAACATGATGTGGTGGCCGTTCAGGTATATGACAAGTGTGCTGCTGAATTGCCCGATGTGGGACTGATGAAGGTGGTTGACGCAGAGACAGGACATGAGCAGTATATAGACACAAGCAGTCGAAAGATACGTCAGGCTCATAGAGATTATTGGATAAAGCGTCAGACTGCGTTGCAGGACGTATTCAATAAGAACAATGTAGACAGTATATCCATTGCTACTGACGAAGACTATGTGAAGTCACTGCTGATATTATTCAAACAGAGAAGTTAGAATGAGAAAGATATTATTGGCTATAATATTGACTGTTAGTGTAATTCCTGCTATAGCTCAAGTTTCGGTAGAAGCGCGTATTGACTCAATAGAGATGTTTATTGGTGAGCAGGTGCACGTGACACTGACAGTGACGGCAAAAGAGTCGTCAAAGGTGGATATGCCAGCGTTCAAACCGAAGGAAATAATAATTCCGGGAGTGGAGGTGCTTGGTTGTGTTGAGGCGGAGACAAAGATTTTGGATAACGGTTTGTCGGCACGCAACAGGGTCTATACGCTTACATCGTTTGACGAGCAGCTTTACTATCTGCCTCCATTCAAGGTGAAAGTAGACGGAAAGGTATATAAGAGCAAGAGCTTGGCGATGAAGGTGCTAGGCGTAGAGGTAGATACTACCAATGTCGACCAGTTTTTCGACCCTAAAGATGTGCAGGACAATCCTTTCCTTTGGAGTGACTGGAGTATGATTTTTTGGATGAGCCTATTGATGCTTTTATTCATTGTAATGTTTTTTCTCCTGTATTTGCAGTTCAGGGCCAACAAGCCTATCAACATCAGTATTAAGGTTGTGAAGCGTCTGTTGCCCCATCAGAAAGCCATGAAAGAGATAGAGTTGATAAAGGCAGATAGGATGGTACAATCGGAAAATCAGAAAGAATACTACACCAAACTTACAGATACGCTGCGCAAATATATCCGTGAGCGATATGGTTTTAATGCCATGGAGATGACGAGCGGAGAGATAATAGAGCGGCTTATGGCATCTCATGACAGGGCTGCCATCGAAGAACTTAAAGAACTCTTCAATACTGCCGATTTAGTAAAGTTTGCCAAGTATTCGACACTGATAAACGAAAACGATAAAAATCTTGTCAGTGCAATAGAATTCATCAACTCTACAAAGGTTGAAAATCAGCCTTCGGAAGAGATAGTTAAGCCATATCTTACTGAAGATGAAAAGCTGTCGGTGAAGATGCGCAGGGTACTGAAGATAGCCATCGGTATTGTTGCAGCCGTGTGTATAGCCCTGTTTGTTTGGATACTCTACTGCATTTGGCAATTGGTGGGATGATAATAAAAGTTGCTTATATTTTTTCATTCCGGATAGTTCTGGAAGTGTAAGATACTGAACAAAACGAAAGAAAATGGAATTTGCCAATAAAGAATGTCTGTTTCTGTTGTTGCTGATAGTACCGTACATTGTATGGTATCTGATGTACAGAAAGAAAAGCGAACCTACTATGCGGATGAGCGATACGTTTGCGTTCCGCTATGTTTCCGTCAGTTGGAAAGTGAGGCTTATGCCGGTGGTACCGTTGCTCAGGATTGTGGCTTTCGTGCTTTTGGTAATTGTTTTGGCAAGACCGCAGACAAGCAATTCGTGGAAAGACAAGTGGATAGATGGTATTGATATAATGCTGGCAATGGACGTGTCGACAAGTATGCTTGCCGAAGACTTGAAACCAAATAGGATTGAGGCTGCCAAACAGGTGGCAGCAGAGTTTATAGCTGGACGCCCCAATGACAATATCGGTCTTACGATATTTGCCGGAGAGGCGTTCACACAGTGTCCTATGACTGTCGACCACGCTTCGTTGCTCAATTTGTTGCAGAATGTGCGGACGGATATCGCTGCGCGAGGACTCATACAGGATGGAACGGCCATTGGCATGGGACTGGCCAATGCCGTGAGTCGACTGAAAGATTCAAAGTCAAAGAGCAAGGTAGTGATACTTCTTACCGATGGAAGCAACAATATGGGGGACATTTCTCCACTGACAGCCGCTGACATTGCAAATAGCATGGGCATACGTGTGTATACTGTGGCTGTTGGTACGGACAAGTCAGCTCCATATCCCATGCAAGTTGGAGGTAGTATTCAATATGTCAACATGCCTGTCGAGGTAGACACCAAGACACTTGGTGAGATTGCGTCGGCTACCAATGGTGACTTCTACCGTGCCACAAACACAGCAGAGCTGAAACGGATATACAAGGAGATAGACAAGCTGGAGAAGTCGAAACTCAATGTCAAGAAATACAGTAAGAAGTATGATGTATACCAACCGTTTGCTATTGCTGCTGCAGTGGCGCTGCTGTTGGAGATACTGTTGAGAGTAGTAGTATTTAGAAGAATACCATAGAGAGATTATATGTTTAGATTTGAAGATCCTGAATGGTTATATTCGTTGGTGCTGATACCCGTATTGGCACTGATTTATTTTGCCATGTTGCGTGTCCGTAAGCAGAAATTGAAAAAATTAGGAGACATTGCTCTTCTGAGACAGCTTATGCCCGATGTTTCCAAATTGAGACCTATATGCAAGTTCTGCATATTGTTGACAGCACTGGCATTTATTATTGTTATGATCGCACGTCCTCAGATGGGCACAAAGATAAGCACGGAGAAACGTGTTGGCATAGAGACTGTCATTGCTATGGACATAAGCAACTCAATGCGTGCCGAGGATATCACTCCGAGTCGTCTTGACAGGAGTAAGATGATGGTTGAGAATCTTGTTGACAAGTTTGTCGATGACAAGATTGGACTCATCGTCTTTGCCGGTGATGCCTTTGTTCAGTTGCCGATAACGAGCGATTATGTGTCGGCCAAGATGTTTCTCAGCAGTATAGATCCGTCAATGATGGCAAGTCAGGGTACGGATATTGCTGCCGCGATAGACCTTGCATCCCATAGTTTTACTCAACAAGAAGGAGTTGGAAAGGCCATAATACTGATAACTGACGGTGAAGATCACGAGGGCAGGGCTGTGGAGGCGGCAGAAGCTGCGAAGAGGAAAGGCATGAGAGTATATGTGCTTGGCGTAGGTTCGTCTGGTGGTGCACCCGTTCCAGTGTCAGGTTCACACGACTATATGAAGGACAATACGGGAAATACGGTGGTCTCTGTGCTCAATGAAGACATGTGCAGACAATTGGCTTCTGCCGGTGGCGGGGCATATATTCATGTGGACAACAATGTTAACGCTCAGGAACTGCTTGATAAAGAGTTGGACAAATTGGCGAAAAAAGAGATTTCATCCAATATTTACAGTGACTACGATGAACAGTTTCCTGCATTGACCATTATCATTTTGCTTTTGTTGATTATTGAGGTGTGTCTGCTTGAAAGTAAGAATCCCTTACTGAGAGATGTCAAGCTTTTCGGTTCCAGGAAAGTGACAGTTTTGGCTGTCCTGACGGTAATGTCGTTGTCGGTAATGGCTCAGACTGACCGTCAGTATGTGCGCGACGGCAACAAACAGTTTCATGCCGGTGATTATGAGAGGGCGGAAGTGTCGTATCGCAAGGCTGTGGAACGCAATCCGCGCAATCCGCAGGCAGTGTATAATCTTGGCAGGGTGCTTTTGGCACAGAAAAAAGATTCGGCGGCTGTCAGTCAGTTTCAGGCTGCGGCACGACTGGAGACAAATCCCTTGCGTAAGGCAAAAGTTTATCATAATATGGGCTGGATTTGTCAGAATTTGAAAATGTATGATGATGCAATCGAACAGTATAAAGAGGCACTGCGTATGAATCCAAATGACGATGAGACGCGTTACAATCTTGCTCTCTGCAAGCATCTGCAGAAGATGAATGAGAATAATAAGAAAGACAACGATAATAACGACAAAAAGAACAACGACAAAGATAAGCAGAAAGATAAAGAAGAAAAGAAAGACGACAAGCAGAAGAACGACAAACCAGAGAAAAAGGAAAACAAGAACGACAAAATGAGCAAGGACAATGCTGAGCAGTTGCTTAATGCAGCCATGCAGCAGGAGAAGAACACTCAGCAGCGCATGAATAAAGCCATGCAACAGCCTGGTTCTCGTAAGTTACAGAAAAACTGGTGATATGAAGAGGTTGTATATAGTATTGATGTTGTGCGTTGTCACTATAGCAGTGAAAGCGCAGAAATTTGTAGCCGAAGCTCCGACGGAAGTGACTGTCGGAGAACAGTTTAGGTTGACATACACTATAAATTCTCAGAACGTAAGCAATTTCCGCATAGGTAGTATTCCGGCGGCTTTGGAGGTTCTTATGGGACCAAGCACGTCGCAGCAGCAAAGTTTTCAGATGATAAACGGACACACCAGTTCTTCATCATCCATAACTTATACGTACATATTATGTGCCAACAAGGAAGGGCAATATAATATTCCTGCTGCGAACATATCAGTGGGTGGTAAGAACATGACATCCAATTCGCTGCGCATTCGTGTATATGCCGCTTCGCAAAGTAGCAACAGGCAGTCACAATACGGTGCCGGACATGGACAAATGCGTGAGGCTGGTTCGCGTATATCCGGATCAGACTTGTTTATAAAAGTCACTGCCAGCAAACAGCGCGTTCACGAACAGGAGCCGATATTGCTTACATATAAGGTTTGTACATTGGTTAATCTTACCCAAATAGACGGTAAGATGCCTGATTTGAATGGAGTGTATACTCAGGAAATAGACTTGCCGCAGCAAAAAAGTTTTAAGGTGGAAACCATAAACGGGCGTCCTTACAAGACTGTAACAATAAGGCAATATGTGATGTTTCCGCAGAAGACAGGCAAGATAGAGATACCCGCTCTTACATTCAATGGCATGGTCGTGCAGCAGAACCGCAATGTAGATCCTTTTGAAGCTTTCTTTAATGGAGGTTCCGGATATGTAGAGGTCAAACATAGCATAAAGGCGCCAGCACTTACTATTCAAGTAGATCCATTGCCAACACGTCCTGCTGATTTTTCTGGTGGAGTGGGGCAGTTCAATATTACGTCACAACTTGACAAACAGGAAGTAAGGGCTAACGAACCTATAACGTTGCGTGTGATAGTGAGTGGAACCGGTAACTTGAAACTCATAAAGGCTCCAGTTGTAGAATTTCCTAAAGACTTTGACAAGTATGATGCCAAGATAACCGATAAGACAAGACTTACAGCCGCAGGAGTTGAGGGTAGTATGGTTTACGACTGTCTTGCAATTCCACGTCATGCGGGTAAATATGAAATACCGGCTGTAGAGTTTGTCTATTACGATACAAAGACCAACAGTTACAAGACATTGAAGACACAGCCGTTTATTGTCAATGTTGCAAAGGGGACAGGTAACGGTACAGGCAGTGGCAGCTATGTAAGTCAGGAGGAATTGAAGCAGCTTAATACAGACATCAGATATATCAAAACCGGTGAAACAAAAGTCAAAACCGTAGGTGAATTCTTTTTTGGGTCGCTGTCATATTGGATTTCGCTTGTTGTGCTGATGTTGATATTCATATCCATGTTTGTCATATTCCGTCATCGCGCTATCGACAATGCCAATATTGTTAAACAACGAGGTAAGAAAGCCAATAAAGTGGCAACAAAGCGTTTGAAGAGAGCTAAGAAAATGATGGACAACGGCAATCAAACAGACTTTTACGATGAAGTGCTTCGTACACTTTGGGGATATGTCGGTGACAAACTTAACATGCCGGTGACGCAGATATCTCGTGAGAACATCAGTCAATGTCTTGCAGAATATAGTGTGAGCGAAGAAATAATAAATCAATTTATGCAGGCCATAGATGAATGCGAATTTGAACGTTATGCTCCCGGAGATATAAAAGGAAATATGAGCAAGACTTTTGAGGCTGCAATGACTGCTATAATGGATATCGAAGATGTGATGAAAAAGAAGAAACGACTGTTGCCTTTGATGGCAGTCATATTGTTTGCAATGACAGTATCAGTTCCGCTATCGTCATTTGCTGTTACAAAGGAGAATGCGGACAGTGCATATGCAAAGCAGAACTATGTGCAGGCCATAAAGGATTATGAGGAGTTGCTGGGAAAAGGTGTTAGTGCCGACCTGTACTATAATCTCGGAAATGCCTATTACCGCACGGATAACATTACACGTGCTGTCCTTAATTACGAACGTGCTTTGCTATTGTCTCCTGGTGACAAGGACATACGTTTCAATTTGCAGATGGCACGTGGAAAGACAATAGACAAGATAACACCTGAGACGGAGATGTTTTTCATTATATGGTATCGTTCTGTTGTCAATATGATGAGTGTTGACGGATGGGCACGCACGGCATTGATATCTCTTGGATTGGCAATAGTCCTGTCTCTTATGTATCTCTTTGCTAATATATTGTTGTTGCGTAAACTCGGCTTTTTCTGCGGATTGGCATTTATAGTTGTCTTCATTGTATCGAACATATTTGCATACCAACAGAAGAAAGTTTTTAATAATCGCACCGGTGCCATCATCATATCATCTTCAGCATCGATAAAGAGCACTCCGGCAAAGAGCGGTACAGATCTGTTTATACTCCATGAAGGTACCAAGGTTGAGATAACAGACGGTTCAATGCATGACTGGAAAGAGATAAGGATAGCCGACGGTAAGGAAGGCTGGATAGAATCATCACAGATAGAAATAATATAATAATGGATTGGTCATCATTGATACAGATTGACAAACAGTTGCTTTTAGCTGTTAATGGCAGTGAGTCGTTGTTTATTGATGGGCTTGCTGTCGCGCTGACTACAGCTGCAACATGGATACCGCTTTATTTGGCGTTATTTTTTCTTGTGTTGCGAAACAATGAAAGTATGAAGCAAATATTGCTGATTGTGGGTTGTGCGGCATTATGCGTCGTGTTGGCCGGAACTGTAGATGATTCTATCGTTAAACCTGCAGTTGCCCGTCTACGCCCTACACATGATTTGCAGATAGGAATGTCAGTGGATGTTGTCGACGGATATCGTGGTGGCAGATACGGCTTTTTCTCGGCACATGCCGCAAACACATTCAGTATTGCCGTCTTTTTCAGTCTTCTTGTGCGCAATGGCATTCTGTCTTTTTTGCTTGTTCTATGGTCTTTGATTAATTGTTGGACACGCATGTATCTTGGAGTACATTTTCCGGGTGATATTCTCTGTGGGCTTATTTGGGGTGGATTGGTAGGTTTATCTGTATACTATGTATATTACAAAATCAATGTCCGAATATCTGCAGGAATGAAATTCATATCATCTCAATATACCTCAACAGGTTATCAGCTTATAGATATAGATGTAGTGATAAATGTTTTATTCTTGACATTTGTCTATACACTTATACGAGCTTGTCTGGTATTGTTATAACAAATAAAGAAAAAATGGATCCCAAACATATACATATCAGTGATTATAACTATAATTTGGCGGATAGCCAGATTGCAAAGTTTCCTAAAACCAATCGTGACCAGTCCAAACTTCTCGTTTACAACCATGGCAATGTGACAGAAGACATATTCTATAATATCAAGAATTATCTCCCTTCTGGTGCACTGATGGTATTCAATAACACGAAAGTCATACAGGCACGCATGCACTTTCGCAAAACAACAGGTGCTCTCATAGAGATATTTATTTTAGAGCCGGCTGTTCCTGCAGATTATGAACAGATGTTTCAGTGCAGAAAAGAATGTACATGGCTTTGTCTAATCGGTAATCTTAAGAAATGGAAAGAGGGAGCGTTGCAGCGCGAATTTGATGTATGTGGCAGACACGTTACATTGACAGCAGTTCATGTTGGTGAGGAGAAGACAAGCCATCGTGTAGTTTTCAGTTGGGACGATAACGATGTTACATTTGCGGATATACTAGATGCCATGGGAGAGTTGCCAATTCCTCCATATCTCAATAGGGAAACACAGGAAAGTGACAAGAGTACGTATCAGACGGTATATTCAAAGATAAAGGGTAGTGTAGCCGCTCCGACAGCCGGACTTCACTTTACCAACAATGTGCTTATGGAACTTGATGCGGTTGGTATTGACCGCGAGGAGTTGACACTGCATGTTGGTGCAGGAACATTCAAGCCGGTGAAGAGTGAGGAAATAAAAGGACATGAGATGCATACAGAATATATCTGTGTATGCCGAAAAACACTTGAGAAACTTATAAGTCATGATGCTTCGGCCATAGCTGTGGGTACTACCAGCGTGCGTACTCTAGAGAGTCTTTATTATATGGGATTGCGCCTATATGGAAATCCTAATCTTACAGAGGAACAACTTCATGTAGGGCAGTGGGAACCTTATGAGACTAAGGCTGATATAACTCCGCTTGAGTCTCTTAAAATATTACTGGATTATCTTGATCGTAACGGAAATAAATCTCTTCATTCAAGTACACAGATAATCATTGTTCCAGGATATGAATATAAAATAGTAAAGATGCTTGTCACCAATTTCCATCAGCCTCAAAGTACTTTACTGCTGCTTGTGAGCGCTTTTGTAAAAGGTGATTGGCGACGCATATATGATTACGCTCTTGCTCATGACTTCAGATTCCTGAGTTATGGCGACAGTTCATTGTTAATACCTTAAAAAAGAATTATGAAGATAGGGGATAAAGTACGTTTTCTCAGTGATGTTGGGGGTGGTGTTGTAGCCGGCTTCCAAGGTAAGGATATTGTTTTGGTAGAAGATGCCGACGGTTTCCAAATTCCGACATCCATAACTGATGTTGTAATAGTAGACAATGACGATTACAGCACATCACGTATTATAGAGAATAAGACACAGCCGAAAGTAAAATCCATACCTGATGATGACGAAGATTATGATCCGGCGGAACGTCCTGTTACGTTCAAGCCTATGGCAGAAGAACGCAAAGGGGGAGATAAATTGGGCGCATATCTGGCATTTGTGCCGGTTGATGTAAAGGAGATTACGTCAACACGCTTTGAGACTTATTTCGTGAATGACAGCAATTATTATATGCGGTTTGCATATATGACAGCCGAAGGTGCCAACTGGCATTTTCGTGCTACATATGAGGTAGAACCTAACACCAAACTATTTGTCGAAGAGTTTGGACGTGACGACCTTAACAATATGGAGCGTATCTGTGTACAGATTATGTCTTACAAACGTGATAAAAGTTTTATACTGAAGCCGGCGGTCGACGTACAGTTGCGTTTGGATATTGTTAAGTTCTATAAATTGCATACATTCCGTGAGAGTGCTTTCTTTGAACAACCGGCTTTGATATATACACTTGTCGAGAACGATAAAGAAGTAAGACCGCTTGTCGTAGACCCGGATAAATTGAAAAAAGAGATTATGAACAAGGCAAAAGCTGATGATATGTTGGTGTCTTCGGCTAATAGGCATCCTAAGACGGAAGACAAGAATGCACCTGTTGTAGTGGACCTGCATGCCGATGAGTTGCTTGATACCGTTTCAGGAATGTCTCCAGCCGATATACTGAATTATCAGTTGGATATATTCCGTAAGACTCTTAAAGATTATGAGAAGAAGAAAGGCAAGAAGATAGTTTTCATTCACGGCAAAGGAGAAGGAGTGTTACGACATGCCATAGTCAATGAGTTGCGTTATCGTTTTAAGAATTATACTTATCAAGATGCTTCTTTCCGTGAGTATGGATATGGTGCCACTCAGGTAACAATAAAATAAGCATACGATGAAATACGGATTCATAACGGTGGCAGCTGCTGTTCCGGCTGTAAAAGTTGCTGATACGGACTATAACGTTCGCGAAATGGAAAGTCTTATTGCGCAAGCAGAAGGCAAGGGAGTTGAGATAATCTGTTTTCCTGAACTTGGCTTGACAGGATATTCTTGTCAAGACCTTTTCCGCGAGCAACTTTTGCTTGATAAGATGGAAGATGCACTTGTGCAACTTATCGATTTTACACGCATGCTTGATATAATCGTAATAGCGGGCATTCCGGTTGTAGCCGGTGACATACTGCTCAATTGTGCAGTGGTGATACAACATGGAGGTATAATTGGTATTGTTCCGAAAACATATCTTCCTAATTACAACGAATTTTATGAGAAACGTTGGTTTGCATCGGCACAAGATTTGCGTGACACTGTAGTATATCTAGCCGGCAGTCCAGTCACATTATCCTCAAATCCTAAAATATTCAGAACAATGAGTGGGGTGTGCTTTGGTGTTGAGATATGTGAGGATGTGTGGTCCCCAATTCCACCGAGTAACAATCTTGCTCTTGCCGGTGCTGATATAATATTCAATCTTTCGGCAAGCAATGAGATAGCAGGTAAGCATTATTATTTGAAATCTCTGCTTGCACAGCAGAGTGCGCGCACTATGAGCGGTTATGTATATTCCGGATGCGGATATGGTGAGAGCACTCAGGATGTGGTATACGGCGGCAATGCTATGATATTCGAGAATGGCAAGATGCTGTGTGAAGGAAAACGTTTCTCGATAACTCCGCAGTTGCAGATCTCTCAGATTGATATAGAATTGCTTCGTGCGGAGCGTCGAATGAATACCACATTCATCAATTCCCAACGTAAAGCATCGGCCGAGATTGTAGATACAAAGCCGGTCGACAGTAAGGATTTCCGTCTGATGCGTGATATAAATCCTTGGCCGTTTATCCCCTCAAGTGACGAAATGACGGAAACATGTGAGGAAATACTCAATATACAGACGGCAGGATTGATGAAGCGTCTTTCTCATACAAATAGTTCTAAAGTGGTTGTGGGGATAAGTGGAGGGCTTGACTCTACATTGGCACTGTTGGTTTGTGTACGTGCTTTCGACCGTTTGAAACTTTGTCGTCGCGGAATAATCGGTGTTACTATGCCTGGTTTTGGCACAACAAATCGCACCCACAACAATGCCACCAACTTGATGGCATCGCTTGGAGTGACATCGCGGGAAATAAGCATAACAAAGAGTGTGTTGCAGCATTTTGAAGATATAGATCATGATGTTAACATTCACGATGTGACATATGAGAACAGCCAGGCCCGTGAACGCACTCAGATACTTATGGATTTGGCAAACAAGACGGATGCGCTTGTCATCGGAACAGGCGATCTTAGCGAGCTTGCTCTCGGTTGGGCCACATATAACGGTGATCACATGTCGATGTATGGAGTGAACGGGGGAGTGCCCAAAACCCTCATACGCTATCTTGTAAAATACATTGCCATCACTGATGTTGATTCTTTATCAAAAGCGACTTTGTTGGATATTATCGATACTCCGATAAGTCCGGAACTGATTCCTGCGGATGAGCATGGGGATATAAAGCAGAAGACAGAAGACCTTGTAGGACCTTATGAACTGCATGACTTTTTCCTTTATTATTTCCTGAGGTTCGGTTTCCGGCCGTCTAAGATATATATGCTTGCCGAACATGCCTTTAATGGTACTCATGCAGAGGCAGGGCGGTATGATGGTGAAACAATAAAATATTGGCTCAAGATTTTCTGTCGCCGCTTTTTCAATCAGCAGTTCAAGCGTTCTTGTTTGCCGGATGGCCCCAAGGTGGGCAGTGTCAGTCTAAGTCCGCGTGGTGACTGGCGCATGCCAAGCGACGCGTCAAGTGCAATATGGATGAAGGAATGCGAGGAACTTTGAAAGGTCCATATTGAAATAAGAGTCCGATAAATTGGAGATGAGATATATTTCCAATTTATCGGACTCTTATTTTTTCCATGGCAATCACTCAATATAGTATATCATAATCAATATGAATATTCATAGTATGCAAGAGATTCGTATATTGGGACTTTCATACATCTTTCATTGTCAGTGATATTCTGTTTCGTTTCCTGTCTACCTCCATCACCTTTACTTTCACATGCTGATGCAAATGTACTATTTGTGTCGGGTCTGCAACATAGTGGTTGGTCAGTTGAGATATGTGAACAAGTCCGTCTTGATGAACACCGATATCTATGAAAGCTCCAAAATTGGTAATGTTGGTAACAATGCCAGGCAGTACCATGCCTTCGGTCAGATTGTCTACAGATGTTACGTTCGGGTCAAATTCAAATTCCTCGATCTGTTCACGTGGGTCTCGTCCCGGTTTTTCCAGTTCCTGCATGATGTCGTTCAATGTTGGCAATCCCACTTTATCCGTGACATAATGTTTTATTTTTATGGACTTTCGTTTTTCAGCAGAAGCAATAAGTTCCTTGACTGAACATCCGCAGTCCTCTGCCATTTGCTCCACAATCTTATAACTCTCCGGATGAACGGCACTGTTGTCAAGCGGATTCGAGGCTCCAGGTATACGCAGGAATCCGGCACATTGTTCGTATGCAGTCGGCCCGAGTCTCGGTACTTTCTTCAATTGTGCCCTGCTGGTGAATGGACCTTTTTCACGTCTGTATTCAACGATGTTGCCGGCCAGTGTCGGGCCAAGACCGCTCACGTATGTCAGCAGATGGCTACTTGCCGTGTTTAGATTCACGCCCACTGAGTTTACACAACTTTCCACTGTGTGGTCAAGGCTCTTTTTCAGTTTTGTTTGGTCGACATCGTGTTGGTATTGTCCTACACCGATGCTCTTCGGATCAATCTTTACCAGTTCTGCCAAAGGGTCCATAAGTCTGCGTCCTATAGATACGGCACCGCGTACGGTAACGTCTTTGTCCGGGAACTCTTCACGTGCAGTCTTCGATGCAGAGTATACCGATGCACCGTCTTCGCTTACTACGAATATTTTTATGCTTGCAAACTTATGATTAGAAGTGGATGAAACGGATTTTTGAGCATACTGTTGTTGAGTGCTTTGCGATGGCGACGAGCCTTTTTCAAGTGTTTTTTCCACAAAATCTTTTGTCTCTCTGCTTGCCGTTCCGTTACCAATAGCGATAGCCTCAATGTCATATTTTTCGAGCATGCTTGTTATCTGTGCCATGGCTTGCTCACGTTTTGACACTGGTGGGTGTGGGAATATCGCTTCGTGATGTAAGAGGTTGCCTTGTGCATCAAGGCATACAATCTTGCATCCGGTGCGAAATCCCGGGTCAATGCCCATTACTCGCTTTTGTCCAAGTGGAGCCGATAGAAGCAGTTGGCGCAGATTCTCTGCAAATACGTTGATGGCTTCATTGTCTGCTTTTTCTTTGCTTAGTGAAGCAAACTCGTTTTCAATACTCGGTTTGAGCAGTCGCTTATAGCCGTCTTCCACAGATTCGGCAATGAGCTTTCCGCAGTATCCGCTTCCTTTTACGAATATCCTTTTAAGTTTCTCAGTGCATTCGTCGTCATCGGCTGATATATTCACGCGTAAAATCCCTTCGGCTTCGCCACGACGCATGGCCAGCAATCTGTGAGACGAGCAGCGACGCAACGGTTCTGAAAAGTCAAAGTAATCGGAATATTTTGCTGCCTCATCGGTGTCGGCTTTTGTCTTAATCACTTTAGATGTTATCACTGCTTCACGATGGAAAATGTCGCGTATACGGCGGCGTGCCTGTTCGTCTTCGCTCACCGTTTCGGCAATGATATCCTGAGCTCCCTTTATTGCAGTATCCACGTCTTTCACTTCGCCATTGACAAAACGTCGTGCCGCTTCTTTCGGATTTTGCTCGCGTTGCATGATGATTATAACCGACAACGGTTCCAATCCTTGCTCACGTGCCACTTGTGCCCTTGTCCGCCGTTTCGGCTTATATGGAAGATATATGTCTTCCAACTCTGTAGCGTTCCAGCATCGGTCTATACGCAACTTCAGTTCGCCGGTCATTTTTCCTTGTTCTGTGATTGTCTTTATGATAGTATCTTTGCGTCTGGCTGTTTCATTCAGTCTGTCGTTCATTTCGCTGATGGCAGCTATCTGTACCTCGTCAAGCCCTCCAGTGCGCTCTTTGCGGTAGCGGCTGATGAATGGTATTGTGCATCCGTCGGCCAACAGCTGTAAAGTATTTGATATGCCGGATTCCGGAAGTGAAAGCTCATCAGATATAAGCGGAGTGAGAATACTGTTGTCCATTATTGTATTTTGAATAAATCTTTGTCTTTTTCGTTATGCTATAGTTTCCTATATGCGGGCCTGTTTCTTCATAAGATATTTCCGTTCCTCATCCGTAAATTTCTCTATGGCATAGCGCAACATCGTACGAGGCATCCGGTTACGGTTGGCTTCCACAAAGTCATACAGACGTTTATGATCGTGTTTTCCGGCTTCTCGCAGCATCCATCCTATGGCTTTGCGTATCAGGTCATGCCGGTGGCCCATCATCTTTACGGCCAACGCATAGATATCATCGGTGTCGCCGCGTCGTATCAGTGCCATTGTGGAAACAATGGCTATGCGGTTCTCCCATAGCAGATGACTGTCGGCCAACTTGTAAATCAGGTCTCGGGGCTTGTCGGCCAGATAATTGCCGACGATGACAGGTGCTGATAGGTCAACAAGGTCCCAATTGTTTATATACTTTGTATACTTAAGATAGAAATCAAGTATAGATGGTGGAGCTCTTCGAGTGGAGTCGATATGTGGGCCTTGGCAACACGTCTGACGCATGGAACTGTGACACCGAGAAATATGTCTCCTTCGCCATATTCTCCTTTGCCTGTCTTGAAAAAGCGGGCCATGCCTTGGCGTTTTTCTTCAATGGCTACAGCCCGCAAATCGCTGATGATATGTTCTGATGTATTCATAACATTGGCAAATATACGACAAAAAGCTGAGAACTACGAGCTTTTTATCATAAAATCGAATAAAAGTCTGAATAGTAATGTTGTAAGGGGTTGTTAAGGAGAGAATAATATACCAGACCGTGTGTCGGACTTATGTCGCATGTAAAACCAAGCCTTGGGCAAGTATCAATCTTCCTTTATACGTATCTATAAAGAAAACAGTATGTTTTGTGTGTCATTGAATTCAGTGTCTTTATGGTTGCTTACCAAAGATGGTATGATTAAAAAACTCTAAATTGACAGATATTTTATAGTCTTTGATAATTTATATTTAATTTTGTGGAACAAACCTAATAACTTACAAACTAACTGATTATGAGGAAATTGTTTTTGTTGTCTTTGTTTTTTATAGTGTCTCTCACCATATTGTCCGGTACAAGGAGACGATTGTTCAACGACAACTGGTGCTTTATGCTTGCCGATATATCGGAAGCAAAGAATCCTGGGTTTGACAGCCGAGACTGGTCCAGACTCACTCTTCCACACGATTGGAGCATACGTGAAAAGTTTGACAGAAACGCACCGGCCGGTAATGATGGCGGATATCTGCCAACGGGAATAGGGTGGTATCGTAAGACATTTGACATTTCTACATCAACATCCGGCAGGAAGATGCAACTGTATTTCGAGGGTGTATATATGAATGCGGAAGTCTATGTCAACGGTCATCATGCGGGAGGATACCCCTACGGATATTCGTCGTTCTTTGTCGATGTAACGCCTTATGTGCATAAAGGCAGGAATACTGTAGCCGTGAAAGTGGACAATTCCCAACAGAAGAATTGCCGATGGTATAGCGGTTCGGGTATTTACCGTAATGTTTGGTTGATAGAGACAGGGCAAACCCATGTGGCAAACCATGGTGTGCATATAGTCACTCCCGACCTTAATACGGCAGTAATATCCACCTCTATTGTCAGTGATGCTGTTGTGACGAAGGAAAAACCAAAGGCTGACGATGACGGCATGGATGGCGGAGACTTGAAAGAACGAATGCTTGAGGTGACAGCATATATAGAGGGAGTTGCAGTAAGTGAGAATTGCAGCGTGAAGACCGGTGGTGAGCCTGTTACGGTAAGACACACTATCCGTTTGCCCGATGCAAAACCGTGGTCGCCATCGTCCCCCAATCTCTATACAGCCCGCATAGTTGTAAAGGAAAACGGCCGTATAATAGACGAGGTGGAGGAAAGGTTCGGGTTTCGTACCATTGCATGGTCTGCTGACAGCGGTTTGCTGCTTAACGGCGAGTCCATACTGCTCAACGGTGGTTGCGTCCATCATGACAATGGCATATTGGGAGCGGCAGCTTTCGACCGTGCCGAGCGTTACCGTGTGGAACAGCTCAAGAAAGCCGGATTCAATGCTCTGCGCACTTCCCACAACGTTCCTTCCGAAGCATTCCTGCATGCTTGCGACGAGGTGGGTATGCTCGTTATAGACGAGGCTTTTGACGGATGGCGTGACAAGAAGAATGATTACGACTATCATGTTCTTTTCGACCGTTGGTGGCAAAGTGACGTGGAAGCCATGGTACTGCGCGACCGTAACCATCCGTCTGTATTCTGCTGGAGTATCGGTAATGAGGTGATAGAGCGTAAAAAGATAGAAGTGGTGACTACAGCCCGTAAACTTGCCAGTCTGTGCCGCCGGCTTGACCCGACCCGCCCGGTTACTTCGGCATTGGCATCATGGGACAACGACTGGGATATATACGACCCGTTGGCTGCCGAACATGACATTACCGGATATAACTATATGATACATAAGTCGGAAAGCGACCACAAACGAGTTCCGTCGCGGGTGATGATGCAGACCGAGTCATATCCCAACGATGCGTGGAAGAACTACTGTAAGGCAAAAGACAATACATATATAATAGGTGATTTTGTCTGGACAGCCATGGACTATATCGGTGAGTCGGGAATAGGACGCTGGTATTATGAAGGTGATGTGGAAGGTGAGCACTATCATCGTCCGCTATATCCGTGGCACGCATCATATTGCGGAGATATTGATCTCACCGGATTTCGCAAACCTATAAGCCATTACCGTTCAATGCTTTGGAACGAAAATGACGAACATCTGTTCATTGCAGTGAAAGAACCTGACGGTTATCACGGACAGATAAAGACAACACTGTGGGGCACATGGCCCACGTTTGAAAGTTGGAATTGGCCGGGACATGAAGGGCGCAATATCGATGTCGAGGTATATTCACACTATCCTAAGGTAAAACTGTATCAGGACAATCGTCTCGTGGGTGAGAAAGAAGTGAAGGAAACGAAGGCAGTGTTCGCTGTTCCGTACCGTCCGGGCGTTCTTAGAGCTGAGGGGATATCTGGCGGAAGTGTGTGTGAAACGGTGACATTGGCAACAGCCGGAGAGCCGGCCGCCGTTCGGTTGACACCCGACCGCAGCCATATAAAGGCAGACGGTCAAGACCTTTCATTTGTTGTCATCGAGATATTGGATGCCGAAGGTCGTACTGTGCCCGTGGCCGATAATATGCTGACGGTAGATGTTACCGGTGCGGCTATGCTTCAAGCTCTTGGCAATGCCGACATAAAGGACGAAGATCCGTACTTTGACAATATCCATCGTGCGTGGAAGGGCCGTGCTCTTGCTGTTGTGCGCAGTAACGGACGGCGTGGCAAGTCTGCCGTCATTGTGACGGCAGATGTTAAAGATGGAAAACAACTCAGGAAGACAATAAAACTTACATTCGAATGAAACATATATTAATTCTTCTTTTCATGACTCTTAATGTTTCCGCGATTTGTAATGCCAAGATGAGCGTGGAGCGTCTTGTGGTGGAACATGAGTGTGAACCTATGGCCGTATGTTCCATGCATCCGCGTTTTTCATGGCAGATGTCGTCCGACGGATATAACATCATTCAGAAGGCCTATAGCATTGTGGTTTGCAACGAAAGTGGCATGGTAGTTTGGGATTCAGGCCGTATTGCCTCAGACCGTTCCGTAGACATAGTCTATGGCGGCAGACCATTGCAGCCAGAGACGCGTTATACCTGGACCGTTTCCGTATGGGATTCGCGTGGCAACCGTTCCTCTTCCTCGTCATTTTTTGAGACGGCGGTGGCAGATTGGGGAGGTGCCCGGTGGATAGGCGGTGGTGATATTCCTTTCTACTGTCAATATCTGCCTGTATTCCGCATTGGTTTCTCTGTCTCCTTGTCAGGAGGAAAGGATGGCAGGGTGGGGTTTCTTTACGGTGCCAATGATACCCGGTTGATGAGTAACAACCGCAATATTCTCGGTATGGCTGCTGAGCGAGGAACTTCCTATATTGAAGTGCAGCTCGCTTCCGACAGCCTGCGTCTGTATCGTGTGGGCTACAAACCGTCAGACAAAGCCGGACTCCCGCTGAAATCTTTTGCCATGCCATCCGGTTTTGACATCAATCGTTTTCATGATGTGCTGATACACTCTGCTGCCGGACATACCCGTATAGATATTGACGGGCATGAGATAGGCCATGTCGGTATAAACCCTATGGGCAACGGTGGCGACTACATCGCTTTTCCTGTAGTTGGTGACGTCGGATATCGTCTGCCGCAGGGTTGTGAAGCTACTTTCCGCAATGTCCGGATAGAGAATTATCGCAGTCCGAACAACATACTCTGCACAATGGATTTCGGTACGGTGAGTGGCATGCGCCTTGTCAGTCCTCACGAGACGGGAGCACTCATGTTGCGCCGCGATTTTACGGTGGAAAAGGGAGTGCGCAAAGCCAGACTTTATGTCACGGCACGCGGCATTTATGATTTCAGTCTGAACGGTAAGCGCGTTGGGGACGGTTTCTTCGCTCCCGGACTTACACAGTACAACAAGACACATTTCTATCAGACATATGATGTCACCTCTCTGCTCCGTGAAGGCAATAATGTTGCAGGAGCGGTGCTCAACGAAGGATGGTGGAGTGGCGGATTTTCTTTTGACCCGGCGTGTTGGAACTGGTTTGGCGACCGTCAGTCACTGTTGGCCTGTCTGCGCATATGGTATGATGACGGCAGTTGTCGGACTGTAGTTACGTCACCCGGAGAGTGGCAGAGCAGCAACAGCGGCCCGATACGTTGTGGCAGTCTGTTCCAAGGCGAAGTCTATGACGCACGTGTCGGGTATGACGGATTCGGGCTTGAAGGATATGACGCTGCAAGTTGGGCACCGGCAAAGGAGGTCTGTCTCGAAGGAACGGTCAGCGATAAGCCTGTCGGTGATTGGCCATTAGCCGATGATTATTCCCGGTTTGAACTTGTGCCGCAGTTGGGCGGTCAAGTGAAATGTTTCGAAGAACTCACCGCACAGGCTGTAACAGAGCCGCGTCCCGGTGTATTTGTCTATGACATGGGGCAGAATTTTGCCGGTGTGCCACGTATCGTATTCCGCGGATTGCGCCGTGGACAGAAAGTCGTCATGCGCTTTGCCGAAGTGCTTTATCCCGACTTGCCCGCCTATGCCCGCAATGCCGGTATGCCAATGCTTGAGAACATACGTGCAGCCATGGCTCAAGACATATATATATCCCGTGGCGACAGTGTGGAGGAATACATTCCGCGTTCCACATATCACGGCTATCGCTATGTAGAACTTACGGGCATCGGCAGTCCGTTGCCTGTAGACGATGTGCACGGTATGGTGCTGAGTTCGGTAGACGGTTTTACTGCCGGTTATCATTCTTCCGACACTTTGCTCAACCGCTTGGTCACCAATGTCCGTTATTCCACATTGAGCAATGTGTTTTCCGTGCCTACCGACTGCCCTCAGCGCAACGAGCGTATGGGATGGAGCGGTGACGTTTCAGTATTTGTTCCGGCCATGTCATTCCTTTGGGATGCCGACAGATTCGTCGAACGCCATGTCCGTGCCCTGCGCGACACACAAGAACCAGATGGCGCTTTCCCTCCAATCGCCCCCGGCGGAGGCGGTTTTGGCGGTCCGTTATGGCAGAGTGCGGGCATCGTTCTGCCATGGAACAACTATCTGCGTTATGGCGACACGGTGACCGTGCGTGAGCACTATCCAGCCATGAAGCGCTATATCGATATGGTGATGGAGCGTTACATAGACAAGGGCGACGGCCATTTCCGAGGCAGCTCGACATGGAAGGATCTCGGCGACTGGCTCGGACCGCAGAACAGGCAGAACGACAACACTTTGCTCTTTGACAGTTATCTTGTCTACGAACTCGGACTTATGGAGAAGATGGCCGCCCTGCTTGGTCTCGACGACGATGCACGCCGCTATGCGAAATGGAGAAAAATGCGCCGTGAGTTCATCAACAACAACTATCTCGACAGCCTGACATCGCGAACCGTCGGTACTGGACATGCCGGTAAGCGGGTCTCTACCTGGACGGGATATATCGGTTCCGTTGAGCGCGGACGGCCGATAGATACCCATACTTCCTATGCCGTTCCGCTGGCCCTGGGTGTTATCGACACTGTCTGCCGGCAGACTTTTGCCGACAATCTCGCACGGCTTGTTGTCTCTCCGTCATATGACGATGCCGGCAAGAAGTATCCGCCGTACTCGCTCATGACGGGTTTTGTCGGCACACCGTGGATATGCTATTCCCTTTCAGACAACGGGCATGCTGCCGAGGCATACCGTCTGCTGATGCATACGGGTTACCCGTCATGGCTCTATCCCGTCACGCAGGGTGCCACGACGATATGGGAGAGGCTCAACTCTTTCACACATGAAGACGGTTTCGGACGCAACAACAGTATGAACTCGTTCAACCATTACGCTTTCGGTTGTGTCTTCGACTGGCTGATGCAGCGTTCTGCCGGCATATCTCCCGATGAAGCCAGTCCCGCTTTCCATCATTTCTTCCTCCGTCCCGTTACCGATTCTACGGGCAGGCTCACATCGGCCGCGGCCCATTACGATTCGATGTACGGCCGCATAGAGAGCGGATGGCGGATAGAACCCGATGGGACAACGGTATATAAGTTTACCGTTCCAGCCAATACCAAGGCCACGCTGATGCTACCGATTTCTGCCGATGACAGGATAAAGCCGGACGCACGGGCTTTGTCCGGGCATCGGAACGGTGATATTATGGAATACGAATTGGGTTCGGGGAAATATGTTTTTGAAATAAAAAAGAGAAAATGAATCACCGGTAGCCGACCGGTTTGGATTTAAGACAATAGAAAATGGAGGGTTGAGGATTATGATTGGCTTTGTCTGTCGGTGCGGATGTGACCGCATTACATATCTTACTGACAAGAGTAATCATGATTTTCAACTCTCCATTTTCAATAGGCCAATCTATATTATCCTATCGGCAATTCCCCTTTTTTAAGCAGCTGTCTTGCATTTACTGTTCGGCAAAGGTGTTGAACGAATGCGGTTGCAGCGTTACGTTGAGGTATTTGCCGCGCAGTCTGACGGTAAGCGGTTGCGTGTCGTCGGTGAAATTTCCGGCAATGACGATATGTTTGCCGCCGGGTGTGCGGAAAACGATGGCCGGCCTACGCATGTCCTCTTTGGCATAGGCTACCATGCGGCTGCCCGGTTCCACCATGTTCGAGAAGTGTTTCACAGCATAGTATTCGGGGGTATAGCGCAGCCGGCGCGACTTGCTGTCCACCTGTATCAGAGCATTTTGCCGCCATCCCCACGGACTTTCGCCGTTGTCTGTCAGTATAAAGTTCCAGATGAAGTATTCGTCGCAGCCTTTTCCGATGTAGTCGGCAAGCAGGAAGAACGTATGTTCGCCCGCAGCCCAGTTCATGCTTCCGTTGCCGCATTCGCTTTCAGACGATATGAGGTGCATGTCGGGATATTTCCGGCGTATGGCTTCCAGATTTTCGCGGCCTTCCCATTGGAATCCGGCTCCGTCCACATGGCCTTTCACACCGTCGACAATCTTCTCAACATAGTCGAGACGGTTGGTGTTGAATGTACCTATATACAGTTTCACGTCGGGATGGGCGGTGCGGAGTGCCGGTGCGAGGTAGTCGCGGTTGAAGCGTATGGTGCCGTCGGCAGTCCACGGACATCCGGGATAGGGGGTATAGCTGTATGCCTCGTTCTGATACATCACCATATCAATCGGCACATTCTGTTCGGCATACAGGTCGATGAACCGGCAGAACATGTCGGCATAGCTCTTCAGATAGCGCTCGTCTTGTATGAAATAGTTTTGTGCGGCCAGTTGTCGCGGGAACTTTCCCTGCTGTTGTCCGGCCATCTTCACCTCGTCCTCGTCTATCTTTCCCACGGTTCCGAAGAGCAGATAATCCTTTCTTGCATCCTGAGTGTTGAACTTGCTGCTCACCACACAGTAATCCTGATTTATTTTCATCCATGCCGGAGGACTCCACGGCGAAACCCAGAAAGTCATGTTCGGGTTGTATCGCTGTGCGGCCCTTATGAGCGGGATGATGCCTTGCTTGTCCCGTTCGATGTTGAAATGGCGCAATTGGAAATCTCCGGCCACGTCGTCACAACTGTACCATGAGCGACTGTAGTCGTTGGCATTCATCGAGATGCGTCCGCGAGTGAACTTCAAGTCTCCGTCGGGAGCGAAAATACGGCTCATCACTTCCTCCTGCTCCTTGCGTGTGAGCAGGTTGAGAGCGTCCCAGTCGAGTTCGTTGAAGCATGTACCCCAGGCGCGAAATACGTGTCCGGTGTCTTTTCCGGCAGTGTTTGCCGTGACGGTCATGTCAGGTGTGCGTGCGGTCTTGCCCTGCAGTGACACTTTCGATTTTTTCCAGAACAGGCTGTCGGTGCTCGTGTATGCCGTGAAGGTCTGTGCCCCGGCGCCTGCCGCTGCAACAAGCAGCAGCGAAGTCAGTAGTCTTTTTGTATTCATGCAATATTGTTTTGTTATGTCTTGATACATTATATATTACGTATGGCACATTCGTGTCACTTGTCAGGCGTGACATAAATGTGCCATACTCTCTGTTCAGACTGCTGTCCGGCCACAGGTCACTGCTTTTTCCATCCTGTGATTTTGCCGATGGCGGGAGCTATCTCGATATTGTCAATCCGTCCTTGGAACACTTCTGTGCCCGGACCTATGGCATATATCGGCACATAGCCGTTGCTGTGACCGCCGCTTGCCCAGCTTATCATAGCGGCTTCCGATATAATCCGGCATGCCGTTTCGCCCAAGTCGTTGATTCGCTCATTGACCTTGCCGTTGTCTTTGACGGCATCTTCGATGGCTGTCCAGCGTTTTTTCAGTCTGGCAGTCTGCTCGTCGGTCAGTGTGATGCCGTCGCCGAAACCGAATTGCGCCTTGAGCTCTTTCTCGACAAGCGTCCAGTTGAAGCGTTTTGGATGTTTCTTGTACAGGTCGTTGAGATGCCGCTGAAATTCGGGTTTGGACATTTTCTGAAAACGGAGCAGGTCTGTGTGCAGCTCATACGGCCCTTTGCCCATGACGAGTCCGCCCGTTTCGTGGTCTGCGGATATGATGATGATTGTCTCGTCGGGATGTTGTGAGTAGAATTCGTATGCCACCTTGATGGCCTTGTCCATATCGAGAACCTCGTTGATTACCGTACCGATGTCGTTGCGGTGGCATGCATAGTCGATCATTCCGCCTTCCACCATCAGGAAAAATCCGTTTTTCTGCTGCCTGCTCAGGAAGTTGATGCCGGCGCGAGTAATCTCTTCGAGTGTCAGGTCGCCTTTCTTGCGGTCTATGGCATAAGGAATCCGGTCGTGGTCCAGCTTGCTGTTTGCCTCGTCGCTCTGCAACAGAATCATTTTCCCGGCCGTGCGGGCTTTCTTCATATAGTCGTTGTAACCCTTGGCAATGGTGTAGCCGGCTTTCGCTGCTTGTTCGTACAGACTTCCCTCCTCAGGCTTTTCATTGGCCTTGTGAAAGTCGGACCCTCCGAAATAGTCGTATCCCGAGGCTATGAGTTGCTTGCCTATCTCATAATACATCTGTCGTTTGGGCACGTGGGCATAGAAAGCAGCCGGGGTGGCATGGTCTACAGCCACACTCGTTGCCACTCCTACGGCCGCACCGGTATCCTTGGCCCATGACGCCACGCTCTGCACGTCGTTCTGCAGGTCGACAGTCAGTCCCAATGCACCGTTTTTTGTCTTGCTGCCGGTGGCCAGTGCGGTTCCTCCGGCGGCCGAGTCGGTCACACCGTTTGTTCCGGAATAGGTGTTGACAAGTCCCACTACTGGCAGGCTCGACATGAGAATAGGCTCGAATCCTATGCGTCCCTTCAGGGCGGCAAGGTAGGTTTCGGTTACGTTGACCTGATTCACGCCCATACCGTCTCCTATGAAGTAGAACACATACTTCACCTGGCTTTGGGCCATGGTCATAATGGAAATCATTATGACCGCTAATAATGATAAAAACCTTTTTTGCATGATATGAATCTTATTTGTTGTTCTTGTCTGTTTGTCCCTATGTGCCGTCGGTGCTTTACCTGTCTGTTGGCATGCCGGCCTTGGTCCATCCCATGTAGCCGCTGTTCAGTTCGACGACACTGTATCCGTTTCTGACGAGAATGGCGGCGGCTTTCTTGCTGCGCTTTCCGCTGCGGCAATATACCGCGACGGTCTTGTCTTTGGGGAGTTTTCCGGTGGCGCGGCTTTCGAAATTGCCGTCGAGCACGTCTATGTTCACAGCGTTGGCTATGTGCCCCTCTGCGTATTCGGCCGCTGTGCGCACGTCGAGCCTTGTCACGGCTTGGGTCGTATCGGCTATTATCCGTCCGAATTCCTCCGCCTCCACGCTTCGGAATCCTATTGTCTGTGCCGTACAGCCAAACAGGCTGCACAGCATTGTCATTAAGCTCATTATCAGTGGTTTGAATGTCATTGGTTGATTGTTTGGTGTAAGTCCGGATTTATGTAATGGCTGACGGTGTTGTCAGCATCCCGTGCCGTCAATGCTACATGATGTCCCTTCTGGCATGGGCTCCGTGTTGTCCGTATGCCCGGCCTTTTCCTCTATGCCGGCTTCCTCAGGCGAGAATGTGATGCGCCCGTCTTCAAGCACGAAACACGGTATGCCCACAGTTCCGCGGCCGCGTATGTCGTCGAAAGCCGGTGAAGAGTCGCGCAGGGTGATGAATTGCTTCAGGTTGCGTACATGCTCGCCAATGTCTGTTATCTCAAAACGCGGGTCGTTTTCTGCCAGTTTTTTTACATGCGTGCAGTCGGGGCATGTCTTCATTACGAATATCTTTATCATTGCTTTATTTAAATTGATGTTGTCTTGAATGATTGAAAACGGTCTGTGCGGCAGGCCTCACAACAGCCTCATTGCGATGGCGGCACATGCTTCGGCGTCGGCCAGGGCATGATGATGGTTGGCGAGGTTGTAGCCGCAGTATGCGGCCACCGTATGCAACTGATGATCGGGCAGGATATGTCCCAGACACCGGCGTGCGGAACGGCAGGTGCAGTGGAACGTATATCCGGGATATTCCATATGGTATTCGCTGAATACGGCACGCAGGCATCCTTCGTCGAAAGAGCTGTTGTGGGCCACAAGGGGCAGGCCTTCGATGAGTGGGGCTATGCTTGCCCATACGTCGGGAAACGGCGGCGCGTCTTCCACATCGAGCATCGTAAGTCCGTGGATGCGGGTGGTCCATGGGATGAAGAAGTCGGGACGTGGATAGACAAGACTGTAGAATTTGTCCTTGAGCTGCCCGTTGCGCACTGTCACCACACCGACACTGCACACGCTGGAGCGGTATTGGTTGGCCGTTTCAAAGTCTATGGCCGCAAAATCGTCCATGAATTATAGCGGTGTGACGGCTGTTATGACAATGTCTTCTGCCGGACGGTCGCCACGCCCGGTTGCTGCCTGCTGAATCTGCTCTACGATGTCGAGGCCTTCTTCCACTTCACCGAACACGGTATACTGCCCGTCGAGATGCGGTGTGCCGCCGATGGTGGAGTATACGGTTTTCTGCTCGTCGCTCATTCCCGTGCTGCCGTCGGCTTTCAATTGTGCCTCGGCCTCTGCGGCCAGCTTTTCCTGCAACTCTTGCAGTGCGGCACGGTTGCGCTCGCGACGCAGATTCATTATCTCGTCACGGTGTTGCGCCACCAGTGAGTCGAAGACCTGCTGCATCCGTTGCATCTTCATTTGGCGTGATAACTGGCTAAGCTGGCCGTCGTTGTACGTCTGTCCCCATACGATGTAGAACTGTGAGCCGCTGCTTCTGCGTTCCGGATTGACCTCGTCTCCCTGACGTGCCGCAGCCAGCGCTCCGCGCTTATGGAATATCCCCGGCTTTATTTCGCTTTCGATGGTATATCCCAGTCCGCCCGTTCCAAGCATTTTGCCTGCCGGTGCCCCTTTAGAGTCAGGGTCTCCGCCCTGTATCATGAAGTCTTTGATGACGCGGTGAAACAGTGTTCCGTCATAGAATCCATCGCTTGCCAGCCGTATGAAGTTGTCGCGGTGGAGTGGGGTGTCGTCGTACAGCCGTACGACGATGTCGCCAAGTGTGGTCTGTATCCTTGCTTTCATTTGATTGTTGTTGTTTGTTGTTTGTCTTCCTTGCGGTTGATGCCATTCTCTGTTGCCTTACAGATGCTGTTGCCTTGTTTTCCATGCGGCGGACATAGCTTGTCGGGGCATGACCGTAATGGCATGAAATATGTTGCAAAAATACTGATTTTAGTTTGAACGACCAACGTTTTTTTACGGTTTAGTATTTTCCAGAAGATTATTTTTTATGTCTTTGAAAATAGCATTGGGTCCGGACCGGCCCGTTTTTTCAGTTATGATTGTGGAGACATTGGAGTTTTCACACCTCGTTTCTGTTGTATTTCCGTCTGCGTTTCATTCGGTCTTACCGCATTTTCCCATGGCATGGGCAACCGTCATACAGGTGGGATTGGCGGTTTGATGCAATAATTCGGAATAATAATGACAAAACACTTCGTCGTACGTTACAAGACAGTCTTTTGCGGATTATGGCCTGAAAATAGCGGTTTTATGTTTAAAACAGGAAGCATTGACAGTCAGACAGTTATGGAGTTGCGTCAAAATGCCGGGTGGTCCGGTTTCCCGTTTGGGCCATATTGGGTTGCGAAATAGGCCGTTTGAGGTTGCGAAATAGGCGGTTTGAGGTTGCAATATGGGCCGTTTGGGACTGTAAAATATGCCGGATTGCAGTATAAAATGTCAAAAACAGTGATGTGACAGCCCCGAAATGAGCTTAAATTGGTCCGGATATGGGGCGAAATTTTTCTATTTCAGGAAAAAAGAAATGTGTTTTTTTAAGAAAAAGAAGGACAGAACATGACGTGTCAAAAGACATGTATTGGCTTAAGGACATGTTTATGACGACAAACCGTAATAATGGTAAGGCAATCTGTAATCCGTCTATTGCGGATAAGACAATTTATCCGTACCTTTGCAGTAAGAAACATTCATGATGAGAGTGGCTTGATACGTACCGGACTTTAACGTGAGAATCAGTACGTGACGCCATGGCATTTGCATCAAGGAATGGATGAAACAGACAAATTCGAAAGATTATGACGGGAAAAACAACAGGGGCAAACGGCTGGGCACAGGGGATTGTCTTGTGCGTTGCAATGGCTTGTACGGGCGGTATGTCGGCTCAGGCATTGTCTGATACGGCGCGGGTATATAATATCGGAGAGGTGGTGGTGACCGGCAGCAACAACGTCACGGGGCGCGACTTGCTGCCTTATACTGTGAGCGTGATGGACGGCCGGCAGCTGGAAGCCACCGGCCGTACGCAACTGCTCTCGGCCTTGTCGGGGCATGTCCCGAGCCTGTTTGTCTCGGAGCGCAACATTTTCGGATTCGGGATAAGCAATGGCGGTTCGGGCGGCATCAAGATCAGGGGCGTCGGCGGCGACCCTACCAATGCCGTGCTGATGATGGTCGACGGGCAACCGCAGTTTGCCGGACTTTACTCCCACAGTGTGGCCGACTTCTATGAGACGGAATATGTCGAGCGTGTTGAGGTGTTGCGCGGCCCTGCTTCAGTTCTATATGGTTCCAACGCCATGGGCGGTGTGGTGAACGTTATTACCAGGAATGCAAGGCATGAGGGTGTGCACACGACGCTGACATCGCAGTACGGCTCGTACAACACTTGGCAGACAGCACTGACCAACACCGTACGCTTCGGTCGTTTCTCGTCGCTCGTCTCCGTGGGATATGACCGGACGGATGGCATCCGTGACAATTTCGATTTCGAGCAGAAGAGCGTTTATGCCAAGATTGGCTATGACATAAGCAGACGATGGCAGGTACGGGCCGACTATTCGCTGATGAACTTCACCGGCAACGACCCCGTTTATCCCAGACTGTCCGACGCGGAGTCTACCGACATCTATCACCAGAACATTACACGCGGCGAGGCTTCATTGTCGTTGAGCAACAGTTATGACGATATGAGCGGCTGTGTGCGTATGTACTACAGCTACGGCAACCATTTCGTAGACGACCCGCGCCATTTTCACAGCCTTGACGACCGCTTCGGCGTGTTGGCCTATCAGAATTTCAGTCCGTGGGCCGGTACGGACATCACGTTGGGTTTCGACTTTGACACGTACACGGGTGAGATTCCCGTATCGGGCGGACATGCCTTCGGTGACGGCAGCCTGCAGGCACAGATGCAGACAATCGGCCGCAAGAGTATAACGGAGTATTCGCCTTATGTGGCGTTTTCGCAGGGGCTTTTTGACGGTGTGCTGACTTTGAACGGCGGTTTGCGGATGGCCAACAGCGACCGTTTCGGCACATATTGGGTCCCGCAGGGCGGAGTGGTTGTACGTCCCGGAGGAGACTGGATGGTTAAGGCCTCGTTGGCAAAAGGGTATCGCAATCCGTCGTTTCGCGAGATGTATCTTTATCGCATGGCAAATCCCGAGCTTGAACCGGAGAGCATGATGAACTATGAAGTGACGGTGGGCAAGACGTTCTCACGTTATTTCGGTTTTGACGTTACGGCTTATTTCAGCGAGGGAAGCAATATGATTCAGACCGTATCGATGAAGAATGTAAACACGGGGAGTTTCAGAAACAAGGGTTTGGAACTGTCGGTCGACAGTCGTCCGACGGACAAACTTGTGCTGAATGCGACGTATAGTCATATGTATACATCGCTCGCCGGTCTGACGGCAGCGCCAAAGAATCAGTACAGTCTGGGCGTAGCATGGCAGCCTGCGGGCCGTCTGTCGGTCGATGCCGGGCTGCGTGGCGTCGGCGGTTTGTATGTGGCAGACGGTGTGGACCGCCAGGACTATGTGCTGGTAAACATGAAACTGACGTACAAGGCCATGCGCTCGCTCGATGTGTTTGCCGCGTTTGACAACATGACAAATGCGGAATACACCATCAACGAGGGATATGAAATGCCGGGATTCACGGCTATGGGAGGAGTGAAACTGAGATTTTAGCCTGATGCAGGAATGACAGGCTCACTCCTCTATATGCGAGATGGAGTGGGCGAAAGTGGTGAAGAAGTTGGTAACGGTCTCGCTCGGATAATACCGGAAGTATTTTGCACTGTGCTTGATCTGCCATATCATCGCGTTCGAGTCGCTTGTGCGTACGAAGATGTTCTTGCCTTGTGTGAAGTACCAGCTGTCGGCATGATTGTCGGTAATGTGAAACATTTCGTTGATTATGCTGTTTATGTCTGCATCGGGTTTGCCGCTTGCAAACTGAAGTTCGTCTTCTTCAAATCCGAACAGTGTCACCATGATGCCGCTGATGAGGCGTGCAATGTTCTGCATGCCGAGTTTCTTTATCCATGTCTGCAGTTTTACGAAGTCAACCTTGTCGCCTGCCTTTCTCAGATATATGCCAAGGTCGATTAGTTGTTTCATGCAGATGCCTTCGTTGAGGATGTAGCGTGTGATGCGTATAAGGGCATGGAGAAGGCTCAGGGTAGGAGGCAACACTTCCACCCGGGTATCGTATATTGTGATGTATGCCGGTTTGCTCTCTCTTATCTCCTTCTCGGTTATGGCTTGCAGTCTGGCGTTGAGCGCCTTGTTGGTGAGCTGCTGCATGCAGTGGTGATGTTCTATCTCGATGCCGTTCCACGTATATTGCATGATGTGGCGTGAAGGATTGGTAGGGGCAGAGCCGTTCTTTTCGGCCCACTCGTCGGCTTTGCGGGCTTGGGTTGTGTAGGGAAAGAAGATGTCTATGTTGCCGGGAGTGCGGTGAAGCGGATTGTCATACAGTGTGGCCGCGGATTGTCCTTTTAACAATATCGGACGCATCTGCCCGCGGTCAAGTTCTTCAATGAGCCTGACAGTGACATCGTCGATGCGGCGGTTGTTGAGTTCGGTTTCCTCCGTAGCTCTTTGCCAGTTGGCTAATTGCCAGTTTGGCATCTGCATGAAGAAGTCGTCGTCATGGTTGCTTATGCCGTCGTATACGATGGCCGTCACACCGTGCATGAGTGAAAGCTGGTACAGTCTGTTCCATTTCCATGCCGACATGGGTTCGATATGGCCTTTACTGCCGAATGCTCCGCTGCGCAGGAGGGTGAAGAAATTACGCTGTATGATGTTCATATAGGTTGGTTTGTTGCGTATGAGTAATGTTTTTTTCGTTGTGTAGCATCATCTGACTGTCATGAATACCTGTGTGGATAGCGTAACAGGATGGCAGCTAAGGTTATGATGCCTATCACCATTGGATAGTATAAGTATGGTATGATGCTGACAGGGCTTATGGAAGCCAGACCGGCAGCCATAAGCAACTGGGCTCCATAGGGGATTATGCCCTGCATGCAACACGACATTGTGTCGAGTATGCTTGCACATTTGCGGCTGTCAAGGCCAAAACGGTCGCTGATTTGCTTGGCGATGCCACCCACGGTGATGATGGCTATGGTGTTGTTGGCGGTGCATATGTCCGTTATAGAGACGAGTGCGGCTATGCTCAGTTCGGCTCCGCGCTTGCTGTTTATGTGGCTTGTAAGTTTGTCGATGATGTAGTCTATGCCGCCGTTCGCCTTAATAAGTTCGAGCATTCCGCCGGCCATCATCGTAATTATTATCAGCTCCCCCATGCCGGCAATGCCTTCTCCCATGGCATTGAACCATCCGTAAATGTTGAAAGAACCGCATATCATGCCTATCATTCCGCAGAGAATGATGCCTATGGTGAGCACGGCCATGACGTTCATGCCGAGTATGGCAATGGCGAGAACAACGATGTATGGCACGACTTTGATATAATCTACATCGGGAATGTCGCGTGGCGAACTGATATCGTGACCGATAATAAGATATAGAATTAGTATGGCGGCCGCGGCCGGAAATGCCAGATAGGCGTTTACACGGAACTTGTCACTCAGTTTGCAGCCTTGTGTCGATGTGGATACAATGGTAGTGTCGGAGATGAAAGAAAGGTTATCTCCGAAAAAGGAGCCGCCGACGACAACGGCAGTCAGCAGCGGCAGAGCTGCATCGGTGGTGTGGGCGATGCCTGCTGCTATAGGCGTGAGTGCGACAATGGTCCCTACGCTCGTGCCTATCGACAGTGAAATGAAGCATGCAGCGAGGAATAGTCCGGCCAAAAGCATGTTGCCAGGCAGCAAGGTCAGTGTGAGGTTGACAGTAGCATCGATGCTGCCTATTGTCTTGGCGCTGTTTGCGAATGCTCCGGCAAGTACGAATATCCATAGCATGAGCATCATGTTGTCCCGTCCGGCGCCACGGCTGAATATGTCGATGCGCCGGCGCAAGGGTATGCCGCCACTGACGATGACGGCATAAATTGAAGAAAGCATGAAAGCCACGGTAATGGGCATGGCATAGAAGTCGCCGGCCGAAACGGATGTGATGAGATAAACGGCTATGAATACCGGCAATGGGCTTAGTGCGATGAGACCTTTGGACATGGCTTCCTTTAAACATTAAACTCCAGACACTAAACTGATAGTGTACGGAGATAAGACTTCAAATATCAAAATTCAGTGTTTGAGCATTGGATATCGAACTTTAAATCCCGAACTTTATGATGTTGTGATATGATTTTCCATAAACGTTTCATATCAAACAGAATAAAGTTCAAGATTCAAAGATCGATGTGAACGTCGTAATTAGAGAGTCACTCCGTTTTTGAAGATAGCTATTTCGCGATAGTCATTCTCTTCGTTACGGGCTTTTTCACCACTTGCCACGGCGAGAATCTTGTCTATGAACTCCGGAACAAGCTCGCCCATGGTCTTGTTTTCCACCAGTTGACCGGCGCTGAAGTCTATCCAATTGGGTTTGCGTGATGCGAGTGTAGGATTGGTGGCTATCTTCATAGTGGGGACAAAAGTGCCGAAAGGAGTGCCCCGCCCCGTGGTGAAAAGCACTATCTGACATCCGGCGGATGCCAATGCCGTAGATGCTACGAGGTCGTTTCCCGGAGCTGAGAGCAGGTTCAGGCCGGTGGCTTCCAGCCTGTCGCCATATTCAAGCACACCGCTCACCGGGGCACGGCCGCATTTTTGGGTGCATCCCAGGGCTTTGTCTTCCAGTGTCGATATGCCTCCGGCTTTGTTGCCGGGCGACGGATTCTCGCCGACAGGCTCTCCATGACTGAGGAAATATTCCTTGAAGTTGTTGACCATGCTCACTGTCTTGTCAAACAGCTCGGTGGATTTACAGCGGTTCATCAGTATGGTCTCGGCACCGAACATCTCGGGAACTTCAGTCAGGATGGACGTTCCGCCTTGAGCGACAAGCCAGTCTGAGAACTCTCCGACAAGCGGATTGGCCGTGATGCCGCTGAACCCGTCGCTGCCTCCGCATTTCAAGCCTACACGTAGCTTGCTTACGGATACATCCTCGCGTTTGTCTTCACATGCTTTGGCATATAGGCCGCGCAGTATCTCCATGCCGGCTTCGACTTCGTCACCGTCTACTTTCTGTGTTACGAGGAACTTGATTCGCTCGCGGTCATAGTCGCCGAGCAGCTGTTCGAAAAGTTCGGGCTGGTTGTTCTCGCATCCGAGACCGAGAACAAGCACACCTCCGGCATTGGGATGCAGGGTTATGTCACGCAGTATTTTGCGTGTATTCTCATGGTCGCCACTCAACTGCGAGCATCCATAGTTGTGATGCCAGGCGTATATTGAATCGACCCCTTCAGTGCCCGTCTCGCAGCGAAGCCTCTCGGCGAGTTTCTCGGCGATGCCGTTCACGCATCCCACCGTGGGTACTATCCATATTTCGTTGCGTGTGCCAACCTCACCATTCTTGCGTACATATCCTTTGAATGTCCGCTTTTCATCTTTGATGTCAAGTGTTTCACTGACAGGGCAGTATGTATATTCCAACGTTCCGGCCAGATTGGTTTTCAGGTTGTTCTCATTAACCCAGTCGCCGGCTTTGAGGTCTTGCAATGCATGGCCTATCGGATATCCGTATTTTATGATATCCTTGCCTTTGCAGGTGTTTGTAATCAGAATCTTATGACCTGCCGGTGTGTCCTGATTGACGGTGATGCTCTTGCCGTCAACTTCCACCACGTCGCCTTTGCTTTTAGGTTGCAGGCATACGATGACCGTATCGGCCGGATTGATTTTGATAATAGTCTGTTCCATTTAAGTAGTTATTTAGTTAATACTTTTTGTCTCTTCAATATTGATTATAATTGGGTGCGCCTGTAGAAGTCAATGTTTTCCCGTGTAAGTATTTCGATTGGCATATAGTTTACAGGGGTTACTTCCTTTTTAAGCACAATCGCTTCGAAAAGCGATTCTATACATGAAAAACCTTGCATATATGCGTGTTGGGCTATGAGGAACGATATGGAGCCTTGCCGAAGGCAATCGGCGTTTTTACTGACCATGTCGTAGCCCATTATCTGCACGTTGCGCCTGTTGCTGCGAAGCAGGAATTCTCCGACGAGATGAGCTTTGGAATTGAATGTGATACAATGGTGGACATTGTGATGGGTCGAGAAGAACTCTTCAAGTATGTCATCATATTTTTCCCTTTCTTCATCCAATGGCAGGTTGACTTCCGTTATGGTTACATTCGGAAAGTGGTCGCGCATGTAGTGCCTGAATCCCGTCTCGCGGTTTTCTTGCTGTTTGCTGGCAACGTTCCCGTCCTTCATCTGTTTCATCAGCATGATTTCTTTCTCATTGGATGCAATGAGCATAAGCATCTTTCCGGCAAAATATCCGCTACAGAAAGAGTCCTGGCCATAGAAAGCCAATGGTTTAAGATCTGGCATATAGGAGTCGAGGAATACGAAAGGTATGTTCCTTTCGTGAAGCTCGTCCGTGAACTTGCGTGTGAGGTCAAGCTTTGACGGAACGATTATGACTCCGTCGGGATTTTCTTTCAGACTTTCTTCAGTAACTTTGACAAATGTGTTTGAACTGAAGCGTTTATAGTATTTGATTTTTATGTTGATGTGGAAGTCGCGGCGATGTTCGGCTGCACTCATAGCCCCTTCCTCTATTTCTTCCCAGTATGCTTCTGATTCGTGTTTGGGGATAATGCAGTGGAAAGTGTAGCTTTTGTTGTATGCCAGTGCGCTTGCATACATGTTTGGATGGTAGTCCAGCTCTTTGAGTGTTTTCTCTACTTTCTCGCGTGCAGCCTTTGATACGTTAGGTCTGTTGTGGAGTACTCTGTCAACAGTACCGACAGATACCCCTGAATGTTCTGCTATGTCTTTTATTCTGATTTTGTCAGGAACCATGCTTATCGTTTTGCTATTGTCTTTGCAAAAATACCAATAAAAAATGAATTGCGATAACAGGCATTCGTATATTTTGCGAAATATTAAAGATTTTGCCGGATTTCTTTCGCTGTTTAAGAATTTAATACTATTTTTGTACTCAAAAACAAACTGTCTATTATAAACAACATTAATAAAATATTAAAATCAAAATGGCTAAAGTTGTAACATTAGGCGAGATTATGCTCCGCCTTTCACCTGACGGTAATGACCGTTTTATCCAGACAGATTCTTTCCGCATCATTCCCGGTGGCGGTGAGGCTAATGTGGCCATCAGTTGTGCCAATTATGGACATGACGCTTATTTTGTAAGCAAATTGCCTGCTCATGAAATAGGACAGATTGCAGTTAATTCCCTGCGTCGTTATGGTGTGAACACTCAGTTTATTGCCCGTGGCGGTGAGCGTGTCGGTCTGTATTATGCCGAGACAGGTGCTTCCATGCGTCCTTCAAAAGTCATTTATGACCGTGCTCATAGTGCTATTGCAGAGGCTGAACCGTCTGATTTTGACTTTGATGCAATTATGGAAGGTGCTGACTGGTTCCATTGGTCCGGCATCACACCGGCTGTTTCGGACAAAGCTGCCGAGCTTACACGTTTGGCTTGCGAAGCTGCAAAGCGCCATGGTGTGACTGTTTCTGTAGACTTGAACTTCCGTAAGAAACTGTGGACATCGGAGAAAGCTATTTCAATAATGCGTCCGTTGATGAAGTATGTCGATGTATGTATCGGCAACGAGGAAGACGCTGAACTCTGCCTTGGCTTCAAACCTGATGCAGACGTGGAAGGCGGTCAGACTGATGCAGCCGGATATGAGGGCATCTTTAAGCAGATGAAAGAAGAATTCGGTTTCAAGTATGTGGTTTCAACGCTGCGTGAGAGTTATTCGGCAACATTCAATGGATGGAAAGCTCTTATTTATGATGGCAAAGAGTTCTATCAGAGCAAGCGATATGAAATCAATCCTATTATAGATCGTGTAGGTGGAGGCGATTCTTTCTCCGGTGGTTTGATTCACGGATTGCTTACCAAACCTACGCAGGGTGAGGCACTTGAATTTGCTGTAGCGGCATCTGCACTTAAGCACACAATCAATGGCGATTACAATCTTGTAAGTGTTGCCGAGGTTGAGGCATTGGCCGGAGGCAATGCAAACGGTCGCGTACAGCGTTGATATTTGTTTGTACACATTTTATTTATAATATAAATGGCTAAGTTTGATAAAATAGCAGTTCTGGCAAAGATAGGCCAGACAGGTATGGTGCCGGTGTTCTATCACAAGGATGCCGAGGTGGCAAAGAAAGTCGTAAAGGCTTGTTATGATGGCGGTGTGCGTGCTTTTGAGTTCACCAACCGTGGCGACTTTGCTCACGAGGTGTTTGAAGAGGTTGTAAAGTTCGCTGCGAAGGAATGTCCCGAGCTTGCACTGGGAGTAGGTTCTGTTGTCGATCCTGCTACCGCAGCCCTCTATCTCCAGCTTGGTGCCTGCTTCATTGTCGGTCCGTTGTTCAATCCTGAGATTTCCAAGATATGCAATCGTCGTCTGGTGGCTTATACTCCCGGATGCGGTAGCGTGTCTGAGGTTGGAGCAGCTCAGGAGACAGGATGCGATCTGTGCAAGATATTCCCCGGTGATGTGCTTGGTCCCAATCTCGTGAAAGGTCTTATGGCTCCGATGCCTTGGTCCAAGTTGATGGTGACAGGTGGCGTCTCGCCCGATGAGGCCAATCTTACATCATGGATTAAAGCCGGTGTTTATTGTGTCGGCATGGGATCCAAGTTGTTCCCCAAAGACGTCATTGCAGCCGAAAACTGGCAGGCAATTACCGATAAGTGTGTTGAGGCTCTTGGTTACATTGCTAAGGCACGCGCATAGTCACATTATATCAAAAGGTTTCAAAGGTCTCTTGTTTTTCCTTTGGAACCTTTTGTCTTTTTCAGCCTGTTCACATCATGATAGGCCGCAGGTGGACGAGCTGAATGGTTTGTCATACGCCTGTCATTATCGTAATCTTGATTCTGCCGCCATGTATGCCGTCCGTGCTTATGATATGTCTGAGCATTATGGAGACGGTAGGGCGGAGGCGCTCAATAACATGGCTTTTGTCCACATGGCCGGTATGGATTATGATGTGGCCAAAAGGTTGCTTGACGAGGTCGCATCATGCACAGACAATCAGGTGGAACTGCTTGTATGCGATGTCCAGCAGATGCGTCTTTGTCAACGGATGTCACGCAACCGTGAGTTCTATGACTATTGTGAGCGTGCCCGTATGCGTATGGCACGAATCAATGAAGAACGTGCCGGACTGTCCGGCCGGATGCACAAAAGGATGATATATGCAGAGACAGAATTTCATATCGTCAATTCCATATATTATTATTATGTCGGACTGGAACGTCGTTCGGCCGAATCCCTTTTGAATATAGATATCGACGGTGAGATACAGAAGGACACTGTTCAATATCTGAGCTATTTATATAATGTCGGTGCAGGAGGAATTATATCTGACGGACAGCAAAAAGATATAATTCAGAAAGAGTTTGAGAGTTTGCTGAAATGCTATCTTATAGCTGCACAACACGGGTATACATTCTTTGAGGCAAATACGCTTGAGGCAATGGCAGAACACCTGGTATCCGATGAGTCGCGTACGCAACTGCTACAGGACAATTCCATTGCTGTCAATTTCGTTGTTCCGGACAGTATTGACGACAATACTGTTCCGGAATGGATGGCCGTTCGGGCCCTGCAGCTGTTCAGTGAATATGGCGATGTCTATCAGATAGCCGGTGCCCACCGCACACTTGCCTCGTGTTTCATGGAGCGTGGCGACTACAATCTGGCTCTGTACCATCTGGAAAAGGCTTTGGAAAACACGAAGATAGAACAGGCTCCTGATCTTGTTGCCAGTATCCGTGAGCAACTCAGTGTGGTCTATTCGGCCATCAACGACAAGCCCGCCAGTGACTATAACCGCAATATATATATAGAACTTCAGGAGAAGACACGCCAGGACCGTTATCTGGAATCCCGGGCCGGCAAACTTAATAAATCCGCGTTGCAACTTAATATCATGATTATAGCCGTTGCGACGGCAATTCTGTTGCTCGTCTTCATGCTTTGTCTGTTTTATTACCTCAATCGGAAACGTAGCAGAAAACTGTCCATGGACAGTCTTCTTATGCCCTTGCGTGAATGGCAGGCTGCAAACGTCAAGCAGACAGCAGACCTTGAAGACAGGATAGAGAAAATACATGAAGAGTATACATTGGGACAGATACGTGTACGCAATGGAGAACGGCGCAGTCTTGAAAATCGTGCCAAGGTTTCGTTGGTTTGCAGTATAATCCCGTTTATCGACCGCATAATAAACGAAGTCAACCAGCTTTCTTCACGTAATGAAGATTCAAAACGTCGTTCGGAACGTTATGCCTATGTGGCAGAGCTTGCAGGAAAGATAGAAGAATACAATGATGTGCTTACACACTGGATTCAGCTTCGTCGTGGCCATATCGACCTTCATATAGAGAGTTTCCCATTGCAGCCGTTGTTTGATATTGTGGCGCGGAGCAAGACGGGATTCGTCATGTCCGGGTTGCAGTTTACCGTCGGCCGTACCGATGCTTGGGTCAAGGCGGACAGAGTGCTCACATTGTTCATGATAAACACTCTTGCCGACAATGCGCGCAAGTTCACGCCATCCGGTGGCAGTGTCAAAGTAAGCGCTTATGAAGAGAATGACTATGTGGAAATATCAGTTGAGGATACCGGACGCGGAATGTCCGCAGAACAACTTGACGGAATTTTTGACCATAAGGTTTACAACGGACACGGGTTCGGGCTTATGAACTGTCGCGGAATAATGGAAAAATACCGTAAGATAAGCCGTATATTCAGTGTCTGCAAACTTTCGGCTGTCAGCGAAGAAGGGCACGGAAGCAGATTCTTCTTCCGTCTGCCTAAGGGCATTGCGCGTACCGTATTGTTTGTTCTGTTGATGTCAGTTGCCGTCATTCCTGCCAATGGAGTGACGGCGGAGAGTAATCTGTCACGGGCAAAATCGTTTGCCGACAGTGCATATTTTTCCAATATAGACGGAACCTATGAGAATACGATGCGTTTTGCCGATTCTTGTCGCAAGTATCTCAACCTTCATTATCGTGAGCTTTATCCCGACGGACAGTATTTCATGCAGCGTGAAGGTGATATTTCGCTTGTTTTTCCTGAGATAAGATGGTTTCAGGACAGTGTAAATACCAACTACAACATAATACTTGACATACGCAACGAGAGTGCCGTGGCCGCACTTGCCCTGCATCAATGGCGCATATACGCTTATAACAACAAGATATACACCCTCCTTTTCAAAGAGATGTCGGCCGACAACACACTTGCCGACTATTGCCGCACCATGCAGCAGTCACAGACCAACAAGACCGTTGCCATCATCGTCCTGATACTTGTTCTGATAATGATTCTGCCGGCGTACTATATGTTGTATTATCGCCATAGGCTCTATTATCGGTTTTGTGTGGAGCGTGTGAAGTCTGTAAACGAGATACTTCTTAGCGATGCAGAGCCAACAGAAAAACTACAGAGGATAAGCCCGCTCGCCAATGAGCAGTATCCGGAGGAGCTGCAGGAAGTTGTAGACCGGATAGACAATGTATTGCGTGACGCAATATTATCGCGTAAAGAGCAGTTTTACAATATCGAATTGGCAGAAGATGAGTGTCGTCGCACGGAATATGAGGACAACAATCTGCATATAGCCAATTCTATATCGGACAATTGCCTTTCGGCATTGAAACATGAAACTATGTATTATCCCAGCCGTATACGCCAGCTTGTAGATGGTGGAGAGAATGATATGGAGGCAATGAAAGAGATTGTTGTATATTATCGTGACATATATTCCATATTGAGCCGTCAGGCTGTCCGGCAGACGGAGAGTCTCCAACTGGCGCTTTCTGCTGTTCCTATACATGATATAGTGAAGGATGTCCGTGGAGAGAAACTTTGTGTCCTGGGAAATCGCAATCTGTTGGAATATCTTTTCGAGATACTCAGGAAACAGAACGGACGTCTGCCGCTTGATGTCACGGCAGAGGCAAAGGATGACAGATATGTGCAGTTCTCAGTGAAAATGACCGGCCTGCATATCGACGAACGTAAGGCCTCGGATTTGTTTGTCCCTTCAGTGGACAATATTCCGTACCTGCTTTGCCGTCAGATTGTCCGTGACCATTCGGAGAGCGCCAACCGGCGTGGTTGCGGCATATTGGCAACGGTATGCAGGCAAGAGACGATAGTGAAGATTACGTTACCAAGGTATTCATGAATAAAATAGCAATACGATTATGGAGAAGTTCAAGATTATAATAGTGGAAGACGTGCCGTTGGAACTGAAAGGCACGGAAGGTATCATACGCAATGATATTCCCGAGGCAGACATTATAGGTACGGCAGACAGCGAAGCGGCTTATTGGCAGCTGATGAAGGAGGATGTTCCCGATCTGGTGCTGCTCGACCTTGGACTTGGCGGTTCGACAACGGTCGGAGTGGAGATTTGCCGCCATACCAGAGATGCCTGGCCCAATATGAAGATTCTTATTTTTACCGGTGAGATTCTCAATGAGAAGCTATGGGTGGATGTGCTCGATGCCGGTGCCGATGGTATAATTCTGAAGAGTGGCGAACTGCTCACGCGTGGTGATGTACGCAGCGTAATGGAAGGCAAGCGTCTTGTCTTCAACCAGCCGATTCTGCAAAAGATAGTGGAGCGTTTCAAAAGTTCCGTAGGCCGCCAGCTCGCACGTCAGGAAGCGTTCGTGCATTACGAGATAGACGAATATGACGAGCGCCTGCTCCGGCATCTTGCCTTGGGATATACCAAGGAGCAGATAGCCGGTTTGAGAGGAATGCCGTTTGGTGTGAAGAGTCTTGAGAAGCGTCAGAACGAGCTTATACAGAAACTTTTTCCTGATGGCAACGGGAGAAGCAGTGTCAATGCCACCAGACTTGTCGTGCGTGCTTTCGAACTGCGCATACTCGATGTGGACAGTCTTGAGCCGGACGACGAATGATTTCATCGTGTCATGAATAAGATTTTGGCATATATAGCCATTGTGCTTGGCGTTCTTGAGATAGTGCTTGTTCTTGCCTCATGGATGCTCAGTGTTCTTCTGCCCGACAGCGGTATACGGAGTATGCTTGACGGGGAGGGTATAAGATGGTTCTTCGGTGGCTTTGTCGATATGCTTGCCGGTCCTGTGCTTGTATGGATTCTTCTTTTGTCCATAGCTGTAGGATGTTTTTATGGCAGTGGCCTTGCATGTGTCTTCCGTTCCGGTTATAGCTTGCGTTACCGTGAGCGCATCGCCTTGACACTTGTGGGGATACTGTTGCTGGTATATGCCGGTGCTTTCGGACTTCTTGCTTTTATTCCCCATGCCGTTCTGCTCAGTGCCTCCGGCCATATTTTTCCGTCGCCTTTCAGTTCGTCCATTGTTCCTGTCGTTGCGTTCGGGGTCACTTCCCTTTCGGTCGTTTACGGCATTGTCTCCGCCCGTTTTTGTGGTATGGAAGATGTATACAAGTCGTTGTTCAAGGGTATAGGGATGTTTGCTCCGTTCTTTCTGTTCTATATATTGCTGGCCCAACTGTATCATTCCGTGGTATTCGTTTTCGGATAGCGGCATATGTAAATCCAAGTCAGTCAACAGAATCAAACTACATTATCGTCCGAACATAGAATGAACACGCCCCAACGGGGCAATGAGCACATAGCCCGGGGCAGAGCGAAGCGGCACCCCGGGAACAACACGATTGTACACACTCGCCCTGAAAGGGCAAAAGCATTAATTATCAAGTGTTTACAGTTTATGTATTGTATGTTTTTTATGCTTTTGCCCTTGCAGGGCGCGGAGTGTCGATGTTTGATACCCGGGGTGCCGCTACGCTCTGCCCCGGGCTATGTGCTCGTTGCCCCGTTGGGGCGTGTTCATTCTATGTTCGGACGATAATGTAGTTTAATTCTGTTGTCCGACTTAATTCTGTTGTCCGACTCATGTAAATATAGATGGCGATATGGATGCTTTATTCCGAATATATTATTATCTTTCCTCTAAAGAAAAATAATTTTCTTTATCCTGCCGGTGTATAATATCACTATTTTATTGTACATTTGCACGTGATTGACAATATACTGAACAAATGTAATGAGCCCATGCGTAATATTTGTATAGTGGCCGGTGCCCGTCCCAATTTCATAAAGGTGGCACCAATAATAAGAGCTATTGAACGGGTGATCGGGGAGAGACGCGACGTCGGTTACCGGTTGGTATATACCGGCGCGGATACGGATGCGACGATTGAACAGTCGCTGTTCGACGATTTGAATATAGCCCCTCCGGATGTTTTCCTTGGTGTAGACTGTGCTAGTCTGAATGAACTTACAGGACGTGTGATGTCCGAGTTCGACCGCTATCTTGATTCTTATCCGGCCGATGTGGTGATTGTTGTCGACGACCTTGCGTCTACGATGGCAGCGGCCATAGTGACCAAAAAGCGTGGCATAAAGCTGGCGCATCTTGTAGCAGGCACCCGGTCTTTCGACATAAGCATGCCCAAAGAGATAAACCGCCTGGTGATAGACGGCCTGAGCGATTTGCTCTTTACGGCCGGTACTGGTGCCAGCAGCATCGTTACACGCGAAGGAGCCGAGATGTCACAGATATATATGGTCGGCAATATCCTCATGGACACGCTTCGTTTCAACCGTGAGCGTCTGCGCCGTCCGGCAGTCTTCGAGTCGCTGTGCCTTTCCGATAGCGGATACATCGTGCTCACCGTCAACCGCAAGGCCCTGCTGGCCGGCAGCGGGCGGATAGCTGCTCTTATCGAGGTCATCGGCACATCAGTTCCGGCTGGTATCCCCGTTGTGGCTCCGTTGCGCGGACTGGCCCGCAGCGTGGTGGAGCCGCTGGCTGCCGCCTTTCCCAATATACACATCGTGGAGCCGTTGCCCTATCTGGAGTTCGGTTACCTGTCGGCCAACGCCAAGGGAATCATTACCGATTCGGGCAATGTGGCCGAGGAAGCCACGTTCAACAGTGTGCCGTGCATCACGCTCAACAGTTACACGGAGCATATAGAAACCGTGAAGCAGGGCACAAACGTGCTGGTAGGAGAGGATGCGGACAAGCTGCGTTCGGCTCTTGCCGACATGATCGACGGCAACTGGAAGAAAAGCTCGTTGCCAGACAGATGGGACGGACGCACAGCCGAGCGTATAGTGCAGATAATTCTCGGATAAAGTCCGGTTTAGTTATAACTTATGGGGCTGTGTCAAAATCCGGTCCATTTTGCTTGTAGGGACATATTTTTCGATATCTATATTTTGACACAGCCCCAATCGCATTACATGAAAAACAATGATGCTGTGCCGAGTCTCTACTGTGGTGATGAATTAAGTAACTACAAAAAAGACATATTCTATATGTCGGAATGTAGATGAATACACTCCGGCATATAGAATACGTCTTTTTATATTACCTTATGATTCTTGTTTACTCTTTGTCGAGCAATATCTTCATCATCTCCACAGCAGCTTTGGCTACTGAAGTACCGGGGCCGAATATGGCGGCTACTCCTGCCTGATAGAGGAAGTCGTAGTCCTGGGCGGGGATTACACCGCCGGCAATCACCATGATGTCTTCGCGGCCCGCCTTCTTCAGTTCCTCGATGAGCTGCGGAACGAGCGTCTTGTGTCCGGCTGCCAATGACGATACGCCGACTACATGCACGTCGTTCTCCACAGCCTCGCGGGCTGCTTCGGCCGGCGTCTGGAAGAGCGGCCCCATGTCCACGTCAAAACCGCAGTCGGCATAACCCGTTGCCACTACCTTGGCGCCACGGTCGTGGCCGTCCTGTCCCATCTTTGCCACGAAGATACGCGGGCGGCGGCCCTCCTTCCTGGCAAATTCCTCCGTCAGCCGGCATGCCAGCTCGAAGTCATTGTCGTTCTTGCTTTCTGATGAATACACTCCTGATATTGTTCTTATTACAGCTTTATAACGGCCTACGATTTCCTCGCAGGCATCACTGATCTCTCCCAGCGTGCAACGCAGTTTCGCACATTCGATGGCGTGAGCCAGCAGGTTGCCCTCGCCTGTGCGTACGCACTCGGTGAGTTCGGCCAGCGCCTTGCGGCAAGCCTCTTCGTCGCGTGATGCACGTACGGCAGCCAGGTTCTCCTCCTGCTGCTTGCGCACGGCGGTGTTGTCCACCTCAAGGATATCGATGGGGTCCTCATGCTCAAGACGGTACTTGTTCGTGCCGACGATGGTCTGCACGCCCGAGTCGATGCGGGCCTGAGTGCGGGCAGCCGCCTCCTCGATGCGCATCTTGGGCACACCGGTCTCGATGGCTTTGGCCATACCTCCGAGTTTCTCTATCTCCTGGATGTGCTCCCATGCCTTGTGCACCAGCTCGTTGGTCAGTGTCTCGACGTAGTAGGAACCGGCCCAAGGGTCTATCTGCTTGCACACCTTTGTCTCGTTCTGTATGTATATCTGAGTGTTGCGGGCTATACGTGCCGAGAAGTCTGTAGGCAGTGCGATAGCCTCGTCGAGAGCGTTGGTGTGCAGCGACTGTGTGTGGCCGAGTACGGCGGCCATAGCCTCGATACATGTACGGCCCACGTTGTTGAACGGATCCTGTTCCGTCAGCGACCATCCCGATGTCTGCGAGTGGGTGCGCAGAGCGAGCGACTTCGGGTTCTTGGCACCGAAGCTCTTCACGATCTTGGCCCACAACAGACGTCCGGCGCGCATCTTGGCTATCTCCATGAAGTGGTTCACGCCGATGGCCCAGAAGAACGACAGGCGCGGGGCAAAGGCATCGATGTCGATGCCGGCGTTCACTCCGGCACGGATATAGTCCATACCGTCGGCCAGCGTGTATGCCAACTCGATGTCGGCAGTGGCTCCCGCTTCCTGCATGTGGTATCCCGAGATTGAGATGGAGTTGAACTTCGGCATGTTCTGCGATGTATACTCGAATATGTCGGCGATGATTTTCATCGAGAATGCAGGCGGGTAGATATATGTGTTGCGCACCATGAACTCTTTCAGGATGTCGTTCTGAATCGTTCCGGCCATCTCTTCGAGCTTGGCACCCTGTTCCAGACCTGCCACAATATAGAAAGCCAGGATGGGCAGCACGGCTCCGTTCATCGTCATCGACACCGACATCTTGTTCAGCGGGATGCCGTCGAAGAGCACCTTCATGTTCTCCTCGTTGCATATGGACACTCCGGCCTTGCCGACGTCGCCCACCACGCGCTCGTTGTCAGGGTCGTAGCCGCGGTGTGTGGGGAGGTCGAAAGCGACGGAAAGTCCCTTCTGTCCCGAAGCGAGGTTGCGGCGGTAGAACGCGTTCGACTCCTCGGCTGTGGAGAATCCGGCATACTGGCGGATGGTCCACGGGCGGAACGGATACATCATTGAATACGGACCACGCAGGAACGGCGGTATACCGGCCGTATAGTCGAGGTGCTCCATGCCCTCGAGATCCTCTTTTGTGTAAACGGGCTTGACCTCAATGTGCTCCGGTGTCTTCCAGTTGGGAGCGATGCCGTTAGTCTTCTGCCAGTCGGCGCCGTCGGCGGCCTTTATACCGGCATATATGTCTATGTCTTTAAAATTCTTTCTCATATCTTTTTGTTTTTTAAACGCAAAGGGCGCAAGGATGCAAGGTCTTGGTTCGTGACTCTGTATACTCCGTATTTTTGCGTTTAATTGAAATTATATTCCCAACTTTGCATTATACTCCTTAAGTGTTTCAAGCACATTGCATTTTACGTGCACGAAGTTCTCTATGCCGGCGGCCTTGAGCTCTTCCATACATGCGGGCGCACCTGCAACGATGAACATTGCGCGTCCGTCGAGATACCGGAAAGCCGGAACGGCATATGTGGCATACTCGTCGTCGCTCGAGCAGAGCACTACGATGTCGGCTCCGGCTGCCAAAGCTGCGTCGACACCCTCCTCGACGGTCTCGAAACCGAGGTTGTCGATGATTTTGTATCCTGCGCAGGCGAGGAAGTTCGACGAGAACTGTGCACGGGCCTGACGCCATGCCAGGTTGCCTATTGTCAGCATGAAGGCGACGGGAGTCTTGCCGCTGTTTTCCGTACTGATACGCAGCTGCTCGAAGTCGGCTGCCAGGCGTGTCGTGCTGATGGCCTTGATGGTGGCCTCGTGATTGTGTCCGCACGAGCAGGCGCATGCCTTCGGCGCTTTGCCGTCCGATGTCTCCGTGAAGTTGGGGAACTGGTTGGTGCCGAGGATGAATTCCTTGCGCTTGGCGGCGTCTGCGTGACGCTTGTCGTTGGTGGCGTTGATGTCGTCCTGGACGGTTCCGGCCTTTACGGCGGCGAGGAATCCGCCTTCCTCCTCAATCTTGAGGAACAGTTTCCATGCCACATCGGCCAGCGAGTGTGTGAGCTCTTCGATATAGTAAGAACCGGCGGACGGGTCGACCACCTTGTCAAAATGGCTCTCTTCCTTAAGCAGCAGCTGCTGGTTACGGGCTATGCGCTCCGAGAAATCCGTGGGCTGCTCGTATACAGCATCGAACGGGGTAACCACTATGGAGTGCACACCGGCCAGGGCGGCACTCATTGTCTCGGTCTGTGTGCGCAGCAGATTGACATAGCTGTCGAACATGGTCTGGTTGTAAGTCGTGGTCTGGGCGTTGACGATCATCTTGCACGAGCATTCGCACTTGGGCTCATATTGCTTCACAATCTCTGCCCAAAGCAAACGTGCGGCGCGGAACTTGGCTATCTCCATGAAATAGTTCTCGCTTACGCCCATATAGAACTTGATGCTGCGTGCGGCCAGGTCCGCATCCACACCGGCCTCTACGAGCTGGTGCAGATATTCGTTGCCCCATGCCAGGGCATAGCCCAACTCCTGGACGATGTATGCGCCGGAGTTGTTGAGAGCCTCCGAATGGACCATGATGCAGCGCAGGTTGGGATAGTCCTTCAGCTTCTCCACCAGTACGGGAGCGTTGGCGAGCATCTTCGATGTGTCCTTGCCTTTCATCAGCATCTTCTCGATAGGGTCGAAGCCTATGCCGCCCACAATCTTCTCCTTGTCGTAGCCCTGCTTTTCGAAATAGGCTGTCAGGATGTCGGTCAGCTCGAGCACGTGGCACGGGCATGTGCGGAAGCTCACTTCCACGATGTCGCAGCGGATATCCTTGAGCAGAGTCTCTATGAAACCGGCGCTCACCTTGTCGCCGGGGATGCGGAAACCGAGCGAGTCGACACCCTTGCCGAGAATGTCGAGGGCCTTGGCGTTAGCCTCTGCGGCGTCTTCGGCAACGATGTTCTGGCGCACATACCATTCGTTGTTGTCTTTCTTGTTGCCGCGTACAAACGGGAATTCGCCGGGCAGAGCGTCCGGGGTCTTCAGTTTCAGTACATCTTCCCTGCGATAGAAAGGCTGTACGTTAAATCCTTCATTGGTTCTCCATACCAGCTTCTTGTTGAAGTCGGCGCCCTTCAGGTCTGCCTGAATCTTGTCCAGCCACTCTTGCGTGGTGGGCGCAGCGAACTCGGTAAAGAGTCTTTCTTTGTTGTTTGACATATTCTGTAGTTATGTTATTATAATATGAGTTGTTTCCTTTTTTGCCTATGTCGCAATATCCCGGCCGCCGGTCGGTTCCTTTTATCCGACATGTGCCTGAGTAAGGCAGTCGGCAAGGCGTCCGGAATCAAGTGCGGACATATAAATGTCCGATGTGCAAAGGTAATAAAAAAAGATTTAATATACAAATAATAACCGGAACTTTATGAGTGTGAAAAGCATTTGTTGTGACGCATTGTTTGTTAAATTCTCATATGGCCCATATCGCATAGTGAAAGTGGCACTTTTGGGGTGTGAAAGTGCCACTTTTGCATTGCGAAAACGGCACTTTGAGGATGTGAAGTGGCACTTTGAGGATGTGAAATGTAGTATTAGTGGATGACGTTTTTTTGCACTTCTTCTCAACGTGTCCGGCCGTCATCGGAGAGAAAAACGGGCAAAAAAGTCGGAGAAACGGATTCTATGAAGGGTGTTTTGGAGACGAAAGAGGCTGTTTGAATTCTCCGTTTTGCCGGTTTAACATATGTTAATGGGTACATCGGGACAGCCAATTCTCCGTTTTCTCCGTCGGACACACTGCGTAATGTTTTTACAGAATGAAGCTGAGTTTACCACGTCAAGCCTTTCTTAAGACAGCGGACACGGATGTATGGCAGATACTTTTTTATTACAAAAATACTCGCTTTCGGAGAAATGAAAACGGAGAATCTCCGAAAACAATGTTCATAACTGATTCTTATAAGTTAATCAACAGAATTAAACTGCATTATCCTCAGGACATAGGATGGATGCGCCTTGAAAAGGCAAAAAGCACACAGCCACCACGTTGATGTACATTACGATTCGTAGGATGTGGGCGCCTTGAAAAGGCAGCAAGCGCATAGCCCGGAGCAGAGCGAAGCGGCACCCCGGGAATCCATGTGTTAGAATCCCCGCGCCCTGCAAGGGCAAAAGCATAAAAATATATGGGATGGAAAATTATAAATATCTGATAACTAACGCTTTTGCCCTTGCAGGGCGAATGGGACATCATGTTGTTCCCGGGGTGCCGCTTCGCTCTTCCCCGGGCTCTGCGCTTGCTGCCTTTTCAAGGCGCCCACATCCTACGAATCGTAATGTGGATCAATGTGGTGGCTGTGTGCTTTTTGCCTTTCAAGGTGCATCTATCATACTCTACCGTGTGGAAAAGTACGACCGGGGCGCATCCATCCTATGTCCGGACGATAATGTAGTTTGATTTTGTTAGCTACTTATTTTATATTCCAATCTGTTATATATAATATTATATATAACAGATTGGAATATACCATACGGGAATCGTATATGGCGAATACCTTGTTTTTCAATTCTCCGAATTCTCCGCCTTTGAGATTGTACCAATTATCTTGACATAAACATATACTTTATGTTGCGACAGACGCATGACGGGCACACATTGAATTATCCGTGAAAGTCGTAGCCCGGCAGTGTGTTCCACGGTGCATCTGTACCTGGTTGCGGGAAACAACGAGTGTGGTGCTGCCGTCATAAAAAGCAACATTATTCGTGAAAAAACGGAGAATTGGCTGTCCCGATGCACCCATTAACATATGTTAAACCGACAAAACGGAGAATTCAAACAGTCTTTTTCGTTCCCAAAGCAGCTCTCCGGAGAATTTGTTTCGTCATTTCGGAGAATTGGCTGTAGCGGAATGAAGAGCGTTTTTCGCGGAATACTTTCGATTTGCAAGCATAAATGGAAATGAGGTCAGTAGTGGATATGAAAAGCGGTTGGGTGAAAAAAATGAGGTGAATATGCAAAAAAGTTGCAAAAAAATTTGTATATTTAACAAATTATCATAACCTTTGCAAAAATAATCCTTTTATTGTTACAATCATGAAGTATGCACATACCGACAACGTCAACATCCCAAACGCATTCTCTCCACGAGGTGTGGCGGAGACGTTGTGCCATGTGCCGGAGACATCTCGTCACCGCAAGTGCGTGGGGATTATAGTTGTCGCGGGCGGCAATGTCCGTATTACGGGTGGAATAAATCCAGGCTCATCCATCGTCAAGGGCGTCAAGCCGTCACCGTTTCTCACAACCAATATGTCAAGTTACATAACGTTTACCACAGCACACAGTCATGACACACACCAATACCGACATATCGCAACAAAACCAAACCGCTCCTGGGGACATGTCCTTGAGGCGTTTCGGAGAGCTGTTGGTGCTGGTGGTAAGTAATCCCGGCCCGTGCACGGGCGACTTTGCCGAATCGACACGTAGATTCTGCACCGAATCCATAGCACACATTTTTTGTTCCGACTTTCTGCCGGACAGCGATAAAGAAGCGGTGTTGCTGTTCTTGAAAAGCACTGTGGCCGAAATCGCTGCACTTCAGTCCCGGCGCGAGGCGGAGAGACAATGTGCGAAAACCATCGTCTACAACAACAATTTTGATCATGGCAGTGTGTATGCCGAGAATGTCGGCAAGCAAACTGTAAATAATGGCTGCAAGGACGGGCGGAATACACCGGTCAAGCCCGACGAACCGACGGGCAGACGGCCTGACAGCCCTGCCGGGCAGCAGGATTGAGGCCGTACACGACGGTCACGGGAGGCATGTTTTTTTCTTTTTCTTTCTGACTTTTATCTGTTTTATTTTATCTTTTTTTATTTTTTTCTTTTAAAAACGTTTTACAGCTTATGGACAAGATTATCAACATCAATGCCGGTGCTATGTATGTGGACCGTATCGACAATCAGACAGTGAACAATTTCAATGCTCCGGTGAACAATTACAGTGCTCCGGCAAGCAATCACCCTGTTACGGCCGTAACGGTCAAGACAGTTTCCGCCGATGTGCCGCCTTCCGGGGCCGATGTGGCACCGGAACCGCCGTTGGAAATTGTGGAGGAGCCGGCGCTCACGCCCGACGATGAGCGGGTGAAGGCTGTTCTGGAACAGATGAAGCGCGAAAGGGTTCTGCTCTATTCTTACGATTATGCGTGGGTGATGGAGCTGTTCAGAAAGGCCGACGAGCACCGTCTGCCGCACCGTTTCTACAGTGCCGCCTCGTTCGTGAAGTATATCACCGATGATTTGGGTATAGCCGGCGGCCCGTGTTCGTCGTCGCTCACCCGCAAGTTGTCGGTGGTGTACGGCACGTTTCCGGAATGGACATTTGAAGACAAGTCTGACAGACGCGAGGTGATGCGCCGCGTCAACGTCGGCAGACGTTTTCTGAGTCTGTTCCGGAAAGGGGTATAAGTACGGATATTCACCGTCCGTTTCACGATTTTCTTCATTTTGTCTCCGCAAGCTGCACGGGCTTTGCGGAGACTTTTTGTATGTGCGCCTTTAGTGCTACCTTTGTGCCGTATCGCTTCTGAAACGGGAGTGTGTACGGATATGACAACGTAAAAAAGCAATGGATATGAACACATCGAATGAAAATTTGAATACACCGCAGGGAGCCAGGCCACTGGGATTCGGCTATGCTGACAGTGTGAGTGGCAGGGTGGAGATGTGTACGTGGGACAGACTCAACTCCGCTGTCGACTCGCCGCGTGTCGCTGCCGTGTGTGCCGACTTGCGACAGCTGAAAGCGACGCGCGACAGCGGCGGGATGACACATGCCGACTATGAGGTACGCAAGAGCCGGCTGAAAAAGCAGTTGCCTGTAATAATGCCTCATGCCGCTTTTCCCTCGGGCCATCGCAAGAACTCGGAGGCTGTGCCGTCGGGACTGGCCATGTATGATGCCGACCATATCGGGTCGCCACACGATTACTGGCAGCACAAGGTGCTCGCCGCTTGTGACGGGCAGCCCGCACGTCTGGGCATTGTGCTGGCGCACATTACTCCGTCGTATGAGGGATTGCGGCTCATATTCCGCATCCCGCACGGCATGACGCCTGCTGCCGCGCAGCAATGGATGGCTACGCGGCTGGGCGATGATACTTACGATGCGTCGGTGAAGGACTATGCCCGCTGCTCGTTTGTCGTGCCACGGGGATATTTTTTCTTTTTCCCCGGAGAAGAGACGGTCTGGGGGCCGGATGCGGCAGGTCATGATGCCGGTGCGGAGGATGCGCTCAAGGTGAATGAGCCCCTGCCGCCGGTAGAGCCTCCGCCTCTACCGGCGGCAGGGGCGGAATGGGCGGCAGAGGCGGCCGCCCTGTCATTCTCGGGCATTCCTTACTCGCAGATAATCGACGTCTGGTGGAAGTACAACGGCGGTGTGCCTATAGAGGGCGAGCGCAACACCAAGCTGTATCAGCTGGCGATGCATCTGCGGCATATCTGCGACAACAGGGAGCAGCTGCTTCTCAGCGTGTTGCCGAGGCTGGGACTGTCGGAATCCGAGCTGAAAGCTGTGGTGCGCTCGGCCTGCTCGGCTCCCCCGTGCAGCATGCCGCGCAGGCTGAAAAGAGTGGTGGCCGAGGCAAAGAGAGAATATGCCGCCACCACATGTGCCGCCGCAGACGACCAAAGGGCACCTGCGGCCTGCAGCCGCAGGTCGTGGGCACGGTGGTGGCGGCGCCTGCCCACGTTGCCTCCGGGACTGAAAGAGGCGACGGAGACGGTGGAGCCGCGGCTGCGGATGGGTGCTGTGCTGGCTCAGCTGGTGATGATATACACACTGCTCACGAGGATACGCTTCGACCACTTCGACGGCAGCGAGACGCGGCTCTCGGGCCTCGTATTCATCATCGGTCCGGCGGCAAGCGGCAAGGCCTTTATCCGTGAGCTCGATGCCATGTGGATGGAGCCGGTGCGTGCGGCCGACGCCAAAGGCCGGCATATGGAGGCCGAATACCGTCGTGAGAAAGAGTTGCGGAAGAACGAACGCAAGCAGATGGAACGCCCGCACCCTGTGATAAGGGTGGTGCCGATACAGATATCCAACGCCATGCTCATCACCCGGCTTATGGACGCCGTGGAGGAGAACGCCGACGGGATGTCGCGGACGGGTCTGCACCTGTACTCATGCGAGACGGAGCTGGCCACGGCGATCAGATCGCAGCGCGGCGGCACGTGGATAGAGAAGAACGACATATACTGCAAGGCGTTTCACAACGAGCCTTGGGGTGTGGACTATGCCAGTGACCAGGTGATAAACGGTGAGGTGGAGGTGAACTACAATCTCGTAATCTCGGGTACGGAAGATGCTTTCAACACGTTTGTGCCGCAGGGTACGGTGCTCTCGGGACTGCCCACGCGACTGATGTATTTTCCGATGGTCGCAGAGCCGTTCAGGATGATGGAATGCCGCAAAGAGATGAATGAGGAAAAACGCGGGTTGGTGCGCTCTGTGGCATGGCGGTTGGACCGGTTGGGCGGACACGTGGATGCCACTACGTTGACAAAGTCTATGTACAAGTGGTGCGAGGCTCAGGCCGACAGGGCAAAGAACGAACTCGACTACGAGTTGGACGATCTGCGCAAGCGTACGGCTCTGATAGGTACGCGGGCGGGCGTGGCATACGCGATAATGGAGCATCTGGACGACTTCGAGCGCACGGGTGTGCTCACAGTGTCGTCGTCGGCAATAAAGTTTGCGCGCGTGGTGGCCGACTTCTGTCTGGATATGCAGTACATGAAGTTTTCGGTGATGATGCGCGAACGCAAGGAGGCTGTGGGCGAGAAATGGCGCACGGCTGAGCGCAAGGTATATACAGCAGATGTCTACGACAAGCTGCCGGAGAGTTTCACGCGCGACGACGTGCAAAGGCTGCGACCCGACAAGACCGTCGATGCCAACCGCAAGCTCGTGGCCTACTGGATGGAGCGGGGATACGTGAAGAAGGGGAGGAAGAAGGGGGTGTATGTCAAGATGATGTGAGAGGCTGTATGATGTTTGGTGTTTTTTTTTAATGTTTAAAATAAGAGAGTTATGGAGATTACATTGACACGAATTGCGAAGAAGGATGGTTACACCATCGGGCGTCTTGCCATAGGCGGACAGTACTTCTGTGACACGCTGGAGCCGCAATGGCGCAATCTGGCGGGAGGCGTAGCCAAGGTGCCGGGCCGCACTGCCATCGGAGAGGGGGCATATCCGGTAGTGATAACCAAGTCGCCACGGTTCAGACGGTGGCTGCCGCTGCTGCTGGGGGTGCCACGGTTCAGCGGCATAAGGATACACGCAGGCAACACTGCCGATGACACCGAGGGATGCATCCTCGTGGGGTGGAACAGGCTTCGCGGGCGGCTGGTCAACTCGCGCTCTGCACTTACACTTCTGATGAACCGTATGGTCGAGGCGTTGGCAAGGGGCGAGAAGATAGTGATAGAGGTGATGTGAGTCCTAAAGGGGGATAAAAAGAAAAGGAATCTATCTTCACAGACAGATTCCAATTAGGAAAATGATAAATATAGATTAAAATTACTAGTTGTACGATGCAAAGGTACACATTCTTGTTGAATGGACAAACACTTTGGACAATTATTTTCCATGTATTAACTTTTGTTTAGTATTGAACGTGTTTTTTGTTCTCTTTTGTTAAATACATGGATTGTTCGTCATTATTGTGTGCATATTCTGTATATTGCAGTGCTTGGAAGGTCAGAACTTCAGCAGTTCGCTGTATATGCGCTGCACCGGCAGGCCCACCACATTGAAATAGCTTCCGCTGAGACCGGTCACGCCGATGTAGCCAATCCACTCCTGTATGCCATAGGCTCCGGCCTTGTCGAACGGACGGCAGGTGGATACATAGTAGTCTATCTCCTCGTCGGCAAGTGTCTTGAACGTTACATCGGTCGACACGGAAAAGCGGCTCTGCCTGTCGGATGTGGTAAGGCAGACACCTGTGACCACGCAGTGGGTCTTGCCGCTCAGCTTGTGCAACATGCGGCAGGCTTCGGACTTGTCGGAGGGCTTGCCTAAAATCTCGCCTTCGGCTATCACCACCGTATCGGCAGTGATGAGCAGGTCGCGGGGATTCATGTATATGCGGTTGCCGTCGGCTTTTTTGGCGGCTATGTATAAGGGTACGTCGTGAGCCTTGAGTTCTCCTGCGGGATAGCTCTCGTCTATATCGTCAGGCACACGCACTTCAAACGGTATGCCGAGTCCGGCAAGCAGTTCCCTGCGTCTGGGGGAATTGCTTGCCAGAACGATATTGTATTTATTAAGATTGTCGAGCATTGTTATTGTTGTTTTGGAGTTTGTTTTTGCAGGCCTTTGGCTTTCCGGTCACCACCCGAATGCCTCCCGGCCGTTGAGCCATTTGCCTTGTGCGCGCAACACTTGTTCTATCACGTCGCGTCCGCATCCGTGTCCTCCGTTTCTGTCGCTTATATATATGGATATGTCCTTGATGTCGGGACAGGCATCGGCAGGACATACGGGACATCCGCAACGGCGCATGATTTCGTAGTCGGGAATGTCGTCGCCCATGTACATCACCTCGTCGTCTTTGATATTGTACTTCTTCAGCAGTCCGTCGTATGTATTGATCTTGACACTGCATCCCATATATACGTCTTCAACACCCAGGCCGGTGTATCTTTTGTATACGCTGTTGGTTTTGCCACCGGTAATGATGGCTATACGCAGCCCGAGTCTGACGGCGAGCTGTATGGCGTAGCCGTCTTTTATGTTGACGGTGCGCATGGGTTCGCCTTCGGGGTGCAGCATGATTGTCCCGGAACTGAGCACACCGTCCACGTCGAATGCTATCATCCGTATTTTCGTAAGGTCGTAGTTGATCATTCCTTTGTGTATTTGCGGTGTATGCTCATGCTCATTCTCTCGTATATTTCCTTTATCAGAGGATTGTTGCGCAGGAGCATGCTCTGGTTGCGTATCACGTTCTCGTCGTATCGCACGGCAGGGCCTGTCTGTGCCGATGCCGGAGTGATGCTGTGCACTTTGCGTGCAGTCTCGTCGATGAGGGGCAGCATCACGTCGAAGGGAATGTCGTGGCGGGCGAGGATGTCGGCCGAGATGGCGTAGCAGTGGTTTACGAAGTTGCAGGCAAAGACGGCTGCCAGATGCAGATGCCTCCTGGCTTCTGACGAAAGCGGTTTCACATTGTCGCTGACGTCGCAGGCCAGACGTCCGATTATTCCGGCGGCATACTCGTCGTTGGCCTCGGTGAAGCATGCCACCTCACGGAAGTTGACCTTGCGCTCTTTTGAGAACGACTGCATAGGGTAGAGCACTCCGTAGTGCAGTGCCATGCCCTGAAACACGTCCATCGGCATACTGCCGGCCGTGTGTACGAATACCTTTTGTTCGCGTCCCTTACATATCACGGGGACAAGGACGGGCATGGCCGCATCGGTGACCGACATGATATATACGTCGGCATCGTCGGTAATGGCTCCGGTATCGGTGACGGGAGAGCCGCCCACGATGGCGGACAGTGCCGCTGCCGACTCCATTGTGCGGCTGTACACCTGTACGATGTCGTGTCCGGCTGCGTGCAGGGCCTGTCCGAGATTGGTGGCGAGTTTGCCTGCACCTGCTAATACTATTTTCATCAGAATTTATCTATGTGTACGTTTTCCCATTTCAGTTTGTCCTCGTTCTGCGGTTTGCGCTCGTCGGCTTTTTGCCCGACAGCAATAATGCAGAGTACGTTGTAGTTGTCGGGCAGGCCGAGCACACCGCGTATTACATCGTCGGCGGCGGTGCCGTCGCTCAGACCGCGTCCGCGCATTTGTATCCAGCATGTGCCCAGGCCGAGTTCCTCAGCCTGATACTGCATTGAAATGGCTGCTATGGCTCCGTCTTCCACCCAACAGTCGTTCTGCAGCGGGTCGCCGGTCACGACTATGGCCACAGCGGCGCCTTTCATGAATTGTGAGCCCATGTCTTTGGCGTCGGCCAGTTTCTCTATTGTTGTCTTGTCGTCGGTAAGGATGAAGTGCCAGTTGCGTTGTCCCTTGGACGTCGGTGACATCAGTGCCGCACGCATTATAAGCCTGATGTCTTCGGCATCAATCTCGCTGTCTGTGTATTTTCGGCAGCTGCGTCGCTGCTGTACGAGTTGTTTGAAGTCTGTCATGGTTTTTATATGTTATTTGACATGTAATAATGTAAACGTGATGCAAATATATATAAATTTTCCCGGTTACGGATGGTTGTGGCCATAAAAACGTGTCTGACTGTCGCTTTTATGAAAAGATTTTGTATTTTTGCGAAATGAAAAATACAGTGACAACGATATATACCCGTGCCGACGACCTTCCGGAGATGGAGTACCGCAACTTCTTTCACAGCAGGTCTCTGTTTGCACTGCTGGAGCAGACACCGCGTCAGCAGCCTTATATGGCTGTTGTGACAGATGGAGGCGGTCGCGTGCTGGGCCATCTGCTCGCTGTCGTTAGACACCGCAGGCCTCTGTTGTCGCCTTGCCTGTGTGCCCATTGCCGGATATGGGGTGAGGGGGAGTATGTGGCGGACTTGTCGGAGACAGGTGATGGGGAATATACCGTTACGGAACTTTTCAGAGAAATGCTTGTGTCGCTGATGTCACGGCTGCAAGTGCGTGTGATGTATGTCGAGATAAGCAATCTTTCGGGAAAGATGTTCGGATATAAACTGTTGCGTGAGGCCGGCTTTTTTCCTGTTCACTGGATGGGAATACACAATTCGCTGCACAGTATGCCGCCCGCAGAACGTTTGGGCCGGAAGATGAGGAAGCGCATAGAACGGGCCTATGAAAAGGGGGTGGTGACGGCAGAAGTGGAGGGAGAGGAGGAACTCGGAGCTTTCTGTGCGCTGCTCAGAAGTCACAACCGGTTCAAGTTGAAGCGGTATATTCCTGACTGCAACTTCTTCCGCGGACTGATGCAGACGGAGCATGCCCGGCTTTTTGTCACACGGTACAAAGGCCGTGTGGTGGGGTGCTGTGCGTGTGCATATTCGGAAGGTGATGCCTATCTGTGGTATTTCGCATTTCTGCGCAAGAGTTTCGTTATGGTCCGTCCGGATGTCATGACCATCTGGCATGCCATAGACAATGCCTATTCGCGTGGATATTCGCACATACACTTCATGGATGTAGGACTTCCGTTCAGCAAGAATCCGTTTCGCGAATTTATCCTGCGTTTCGGTGGGAAACCCGTCAGCACCTATCGCTGGTTCCGTTTTTCGGCACGATGGCTCAACACTGTCATGTCGTGGAGGTATAAGTGGTGAATGGATGGTTGGTATTGTTGTGATATATTTTACGTATGCCTGTCATAATCCGCGTTATTATATTCATGTATGTGGCAATAATACATATATTTTATCGTTATCTAATACAATGAAGACTTATTTCAATATACGATATATAGCACTGCTCATAATGCTGACAACGGCATATACGGGCGTTTTTGCCGACGGATTCACGCTGACAGGGCGTGTGGTGGACGAGGAGAACAATCCGATAGAATTGGCTACGGTGTCATGCCTGGAACAGGGGAAGATGGTGATGACTGACCTGAAAGGGGAGTTCAGCATATCTCTGGATTCAGGGGACAGCGTTGTCGTGAAGTTCTCGATGGTGGGATACAACGCCCGAAAGCGTGTGTTCCGCCGGCCAAAGGGAAAGATGCACGTAGAGGTGCAGCTGCCGTCCATGCAGGCATTGGGTGAGGTGGTGGTGACGGAGAAACGCCGGCAGACCACCGGTACAGAGCGTCTTGACATAAAAGACATGAAGAGCGTGCCCACGGCATCGGGCAATGCTGTCGAGGAACTGATACAGCAACAGGCAGGAGTGTCTACGCACAGCGAGCTGTCGTCGCAGTATAATGTCCGTGGCGGCAGTTTTGACGAGAACTCCGTGTATATCAACAATGTGGAGGTATACCGTCCGTTGCTCATACGCAGCGGTCAGCAAGAGGGACTCAGCATCATCAATCCCGACATGGTGGAGGCCGTGGCGTTTTCGTCGGGAGGATTTGAAGCCAAATACGGCGACAAGATGTCGTCAGCCCTTGACATAACCTACAAGCGTCCGAAGCGTACCGAGGCTACAGTGTCGGCGTCGCTGTTAGGGGCAAGTGCATATGCTGGCGTTGCATCGAAGAAGCTGGCCATGAGTCATGGTATAAGGTACAAGACCAATCGCTACCTGCTCGGTTCGTTGGAGACAAAAGGCGAGTATAAGCCCAACTTCCTTGATTACCAGACGTATCTCAGTTATAAACCGAACAGTCGGTGGACGATGGATTTTATCGGTAACATATCGGAAAATCACTACAACTTCAAGCCGACCGATCGCGAGACGTCTTTCGGAACGATGGAGAACGTGAAGTCGTTCCGAGTATACTTTGACGGTCAGGAGAAGGACATCTTCCGCACATATTTCGGTACATTGGGCATCTCGCGCCATTTTGGCGACCGTACTACAGTGTCGCTGCTGGCATCGGCATTTTATACCAAGGAACAGGAGACATACGATACACAAGGGCAATATTGGCTTGACGATACACAGACAAATGTAAACCTCGGTGTAGGAACATACATGGAGCATGCACGCAACTATCTGACTGCCGATGTGAAAAGTCTGAAACTGATGGTAAAGCACAAGACCAAACATCACGACATTGAAGCCGGTATGACATACAAGCGGGAAAAGATAAAGGAAAACTCGCGTGAGTATGAGATGCGGGATTCGGCCGGATATTCGATGCCTCACTCTGCCGACAGACTTGATTTGATTTATTCGCTCAATTCGAGAAACCGGCTCGATGCCAACCGTATTGAGGGATATGTACAGGATACTTACCGTTTTGCCTCCGGCGAAGAAAACCAGACGTTGTATACATTGAACTATGGTGTCCGGTTCAGCAATTGGTCGTTCAACAAGGAGACGGTGGTGTCTCCGCGCGCATCGTTGGCCATAATACCGGCATTCGACCAGAACATGACATTCCGTCTGGCAACGGGACTTTATTATCAGACTCCGTTTTTCAAAGAACTGCGCGACACAACCACCGTGGGGGGAGTAACCGTTGCTACGCTAAACAATAAGATAAAGAGTCAGCGCTCCATACACTTTGTGGCTGCCTTTGACTACCGTTTCAAGATGAAGGAGAGGCCGTATAAGTTCACGGCCGAGGCTTACTATAAGATACTGAACAATCTTGTACCATACAACGTGAACAATGTGAAGATAACATATTACGGACAGAATATGTGCAACGGATATGCAGCAGGTCTCGACTTGAAGTTGTATGGAGAGTTCGTACCTGGAACGGACTCGTGGGTGACATTCTCTCTGATGAGTACAAGACAGAAGATGAATGGGCAATGGATACCTATGCCTACTGACCAACGCTATGCTGTCAACCTGCATTTCACAGACTATTTCCCCGGTACGGAACGCTGGAAGATGACGCTGAAGCTGGCCTTTGCCGACGGTTTGCCTTTCGGTCCTCCGCATCGTGGGCTGGAATATCAGAACTTCCGTGCTCCGGCATACAAGCGTGCGGATATAGGCATGAGCTACCGGGCGTACGACAACGAGGACGGAAAGAAGCGTCCTTTGTTGAAGAATTTATGGGTGGGCATTGACTGTCTCAACCTGTTCGGCATAAGCAATGTCAACTCTTATTATTGGGTGACAGATGTGACAAATCAGCAGTATGCTGTACCTAATTACCTGACGGGACGCCAAATCAACGGACGCGTATTGCTGGAGTTCTGATAGAAGAATTATAACTTAATGGATTTCGGTTCAGTAACTTTCGGTCAAGTGGCTTCTTATTGATTTAATAGTGTTTGTATATTTTCCTGTAGCATGCAAAGAATAAGGACATATGAGAATAAAAGACGGATTTGAAATACGTAATATCTGTGGTGAGAAAGTAATTATAGCGTACGGTTTGGATAATTTGGATTTCAATAAACTAATCAATCTTAACGAAAGTGCGGCATTTTTATGGGAGGCTTCTTCTGCAAAGGAATCGTTTACAGAAGAGACTTTGGTAAATCTTCTTTGTGAAGAATATGATATTGACACGGATACTGCAGCAAATGACGTTCATTCGTTGTTAAAAGGGTGGAAGTCGTTAGGACTGGTCTCTGAATAGACAATAGGTGATGATATCAGTAAGTTCAAGTTGGAAGTGCGATTTTTCCGTGGTTTTGCGCAAGTGTGAACCATGAAGAACAGCGAATGAATCGTCTGACAAGCTCATGCAATTGCTTGTGTCCATTCATGATTTTAAACAAGGAAAGGAAACGTTACGACTTGATAAAAATTAATCAACTTTTGGATTTTTTCAATTATGAAGTGGTAGCCATCTCAAAGGAGAATAGCAGCAAGGCAGTTTACATCATATACAAACAAATCAACTGAATAACATTTAAACGATGACTATAAAAAGAAGGCGCTCAAAATGAACGCCTTGATAATCATTGATGATATATGCTAATCGTTGGTAATCACCACTTACTTGCCAACGCAGCATCTTTACATCACTGATTATCAGTGACCATTCATTTTAATCGGTACAACCTCTGTTTTGACAAATACACAGAATGTAGGGACAAATGCAAATCGTTGTATTTCATGGTTTTGCATATACGTGTTGTACCGCCTCTTTTCAGCCCTTTTGTGGAATGTCCGCTATCAGATACAAGGTATTGAATGATAGGGTATTTCCACGGGTATGTTACAGAACGCTTGTTGAATGCAAAGGTAGTGGTTTTCTTGGAATTTCTGTGGGTTGCGGTTGATTTTTATTCTTTGAATGGTGTTGGATGGTAGAAAAATGTTCATGTTTTGTAGGATTTACATTTGATTCGCTTGAAAAAGTGTATGATAATGGGTGATATTCATTTGAAAAAGTGTAACGAATCAGATTTATTCGCTTGAAAAAATGTAATTGCTCCGTTTGCCCACTATGGAAAATGTTTGTATGCCCTAACAGAAACACTTGTATTTATGCAATAACTATTATATCCTATCGGGTATAATTCTATTTATTACATCAATATTATACCCGAAATGGTATAAATCAAAATATTTGACAGAATTCCATAATATCGAGCATCTGATATAGTATTCCATTAATGGCAGAATGCCAACTTTGATGAAAATGACCATAGTACCAATGGTTTATCGGATGGTTGTCGGTTTTAAGATGGTGCAGAAGCATATCCATCGTTCTCCGTTCAAATTGTATATCCTCGATCAATGAAGGATCGTTCTCAGTCCATTGGTTAAGATTGCTTTTTGAGAATAGTTCGCAATATGAAGGTGCGGTATGTGTGACAACTGTATCAATCAAGAAGTTTGCACGGATGGTATTCAGCTTATCAGAATCGTAAATAGGAGCTTCGTTCTGCCAATACAAATTGCGAGAAATATCATTTTCTTGTGACTCATTTGAATGAACACGGTATTTGCGTTTATTCCATTCATTTATGCGACAGATACGGTCAATAGAGATAGCTCCGCCAACACAAAGGATGGTATGATTACAGGCTTGTAGAATAGTATAATCGGGAACAGCAATGAAGCGTTTGAAGTTGAACGTTGAACCATTAAAATAAGCCGGATTATCATGATTACCACGCACAAACACAATCCAATTGTTGGCTTGGTTCATTCGCTTGACATTTCGTCTAACCATCTGCTCATAGTACTCTTTCTTTTCGAAGCCAAAGCCACAATCCCCGGCTACAATTATCAAAGTATCTGTAAGCTGATATTGGATGCAGAGTTTGAACACCAACTGATTAAAGTCTCCATGAATGTCACCGGAGACAATAATTGTCTTGGCTTCGGGAAAAGATAGTGAGAATGTGTTACTATGATTCATCTTATGTTCCTGTTAATAGTGTTTATAGATAGAATTAATCCTTACCAAACAATCCTTTCTTTTTCCATGCCTTGATTTCTTTATCAAAATCTGAAAGAAACTCTTTGTCTTGAATCAAACGGAATTTATCATATTCAGTGTATGCCTTTTCTTTCGCTTGTTCGAAGGAAATGGTGTCAACCTTATTATATTTATCATACTCATACAGAGTCAAGAAATCATCTAATTGCTTTTTCCAATCTGCCATTGTGGAAATTATTTGCCGTTCGGCACGAAGTTCGGCCAAATCAAGGAATGCGGTTGATAGACGATTGAAAGCTGAGATTTCTTTGTCTGATAGGTAATTCTGAGCGATAATTGTATCCGACTTTTGAACTCTGCCGTCAGGAGCGTTTTTCCACGTGGTAAGTCCCATGTGGGGCTTTTGTGAATCTGCTCTTGAATAGATGATTTCGGTTGCCGTTTGATGGGAAGTAGCCCAATGCATCATATCTTGCACCATTTTGAAGAATTGTAGAGTGGTCTCAGCCTTAGGGTCATAATCGGCACTACATTCGGCATAAACATCAGTGATTTTCTGATAATACCGACGTTCTGAAGCTCGTATCTCTCGGATACGTTCTAAGAGGTCGTCAAAATAATCTTTGCCAAAATGTTTGCCCTGTTTCAAGCGTTCATCATCCAATACAAATCCTTTTATGATCATTTCTTTTAGAACCGATGTTGTCCACATCCGAAATTGGCTCGCTTGATAACTGCCCACACGAAAGCCAACGGCAATAACCGCATCCAAATTGTAGAACAATGTATCATCGTTCTTGCCATCAAGTTTAGTTGTTCGAATTTTTCGAATAACTGAACTCTCCTCCAATTCTCCGCTTTTGAAAATCTCTTTCAGATGGTTGTTGATCGTATTCGTTTCAACACCAAACAAATCGGCCATTCGCTTTTGCGACATCCAAAATGTTTCATTATTGAAGATGACCTCTATACGACTTTCTCCTTGTTTTGTCTTATATAGCAATATATTGGATGACAAGTTATTGTCGATTAATTCAGGAGTTGATATTTCTTGTTTGAAATATTCTCTTGCCATCTGCACTTGTGGTTTCTTGCTATCGGCATTTTCAACAATCATCAAACAGGCAATTCGTGATAGATGTATATTCTTTACCTTACGAAAGGAACCGGAATTTAGTTTGACCATCTCAAACGTAGCATTAAAATGCTCGGTAGTATTACAACCTTTCTTATTGGCTATAGCGATAGCTTTGTTTAGAGTACGATTAAATTTTTGGTATGTGCTATAGCCTAATGCGGTGCACAACTCACGAGAAGTCCAGTACTCCGAACCGTTTTCGTTTTGCTTTTTAATTCGTTCAAAGTCTGATTGAATAGGGAATATGTTGTTCTCGTTCATCGTCTTGATATATCTTATAATGATAAGAATTACTTGTATAATCCCGGTCTTAATTCCTTATTATGCATCATGATTCTTTCTTCCATAAGAGAACCTTTGGGAACTATTTCGTAGGGATAGGCTTTCTCAAATGCTTGGCGTCCGGCATCTGTCATAAGTCCTCGATCTTCAAGATTGATACAACGTTCTTTGTTTAACTCAGTCCAATGACTTCCTTTGCGACGAGGTGAAAGCCGCTGTGCAAGGCGTCCGTCTGGTAGTTTCTTTAGAGTCGAATCAATCCACCCGAAGCACAATGCTTCTTCAACAACCTCAATGTATGGAATACATTCGTATGTGGGCTGTTTAGAGCGTGAAGTTACAACCCAACACGATTTCGCCTGGTTATGATTGACCTCTAGCCATTCTCTCAGTTCAATGCGGTCTGTGAAGTCTAGTAGATTGATAATTTCCATATTTGCCTCCAATTGATATGTTATTAATCCAACTGTTTTCTATAAACAGAATCCAATGTGTTTCCTTCTTTATCTTTCCATACTAACCAGCCGTTATTGCTGCTACCAATACAGAAATCTGCGGCAGTACTGGGGCTTGAAAAAGTTTTATCCGATGTTAATACCAATATTCCGTTCTCGTTGGAAGTGTAATCTTGAAGCATCTTTTCTCGTTTTTCTTTCCAGTTGAAAGACGGAACCATTGTTTTGGCAACAATACTCCCTTTTAGGACTGTAAAGCCATCGGAACTGTAGAAGCCCTTTGCATTGCACCCTCTACCTTTGGTGTAGAATAGATGTTCCTCTTTGGGTTGTGATACTTCAAAGATATTGCAACCGATAAATGATGCCAGAAATTTCACATCTTCAAAAAATTCATCCATTGAATCTTGTTGATGCTCTGGTAGATTCGGTGCTTTAGGGATTTGTTTATTATCGCTTAAAACAAAAGCGTTTGCTTTCTTGGCTTCAGCTATCGCTTTATGTTCTAGGTATTGCACATCAACTTTAGTCATATCGGCATCTTTCGATACGAATATAAGTGCTTTTTGCCAAAACACCTTCTTGCTGTCGTGGTCTTTCACACGCTCTTTAAAATTTTCCGTTTCACCAATGTATGCCTGCGGCTTAGTTGATTCATCTTCGCCCAGTAATATATAAAATGCAGGTTTCTGCAACTTCTCTTGAGTATTCAGATAAGAGAGGTTAGAACGTGGCACGACAAACATCTGGCAAATCTTATTGCTGATGAATGCATATTGAGTTCCTTTCGGGTCTCCGTCTATGAGATATGTTGTTACTGTCTTCCCCATAATTATCTTCTGTTTTCTATTGTTCTTTTATTTACGCCGCAATCACCCTACTGATTAGTTTTACATAATCAATAAGTGCTTTAGGGCTATCACGGAAGATAGCTGTGAACTTATTGAAAGGTGGTTGCTGCAATACAACAGTGGCAATGTCGCCATTTTCGCATACATAGCGAATGAGTGTACGCAGATACTCCTCTTGCATACGGGTTAGTTCCGCACCATGTATCAATGCACGATATTTTTCCAGAGCCACATCTTGTTCCACTCCAATGATGGAACGAATGAAGGCGGCTACATTATGTTGATAGGGCTTTGTTCTCGTTTGTGCATCAAATTCTTCTTTTGAGCCTAATTCTTCCCAGAAAATCTGTTCCAATCGGGCAATGTCCTGTTCGGACAGCGGTTCAAGGTGGTATATCTTTTGCAAAGTATCATCATCTGATAGATGTTCTTTGAGATAGTCTTCCACTCTACGGCGATAGGTACGGATTGGGGTTATATTGACACCTGAACTATCTTCTTCAAATGTGTCGGTTATATTGATTGTAAATGTTTGCCCTGCCGTGCCACCATCCAAGTATTGTATAAGCTCACGAAGCTCCAGCCTGATGCGTTCGAGAGAGCCAAGACTTTTCGATTCCCAGAAATGAGTGGACAGTACCTCGTTAAGTACATTCATCTTAGCCATTACTTGCGGAATAGAGGCTTTTTTCTCTTTGAGATAACTGGCTATGTCCATTATTTTCCGCTCTGACGATGTGGAATTGACCGTTTCATCTATTAACGCAAGTTGAGATTTTAGCACAAGGGCATCAAATTTTAGAGCAGAAGTGTCTGTCGTTGCATTTTTGAATAAAGGTGAGATATTACCTTTCATTGCCATCACATCGCCAAGAGTCAAACAGACCATGGCTTCTGGTGTGGCGTATGTCTCTACGGCTTTCAGTTGAAGGCGCACATCTATCCGATTCCTGTTCAAGTCGGCTATTTGCTTGTGCAAGATGCCGGCAAGGTTGTCGTGAAAAGCCTTTGATTCTTCTTTGCTTTGATATGCTCCATCCTGCAAGGCGAATTTAATATCAGTGCGAAGATTAAAAAGCATACTTACAATGGACTGCGATTTTGTGGGTTTGGCTCCTTCGGGATTCATCTCAAAATACTCAAAATTTCGGTAGAAATCGAATATCAGAAACTCTTCTTTATTCCTACCTTCGCCAAACAAATTTTCACACAGACGTGTGCCTCTGCCTATCATTTGCCAGAACTTTATCTTGGAGTGGATAGGTTTGAAGAAAACCAAGTTTACGATTTCAGGCACATCAATGCCCGTGTCGAGCATATCTACAGATACGGCAATTTGTGGTTGCTTTTCTGCATCGGCAAACTTATCAATTAGGTCGGATGAATATTTCTCGTAATTATCAATTACTCGGCAGAAGTCCGCTCCCAAGTCGGGGTAAAGTGCGGTAAACCGTTCGGCTATGAACACGGCATGTTTGTGGTTATAGGCGAATATGATGGTTTTGCCTATCATGGTATCGTCTTTCACTCGGATTCCATCGTTCATCAGGCGGTTCAGCACATGATCTACGGTGTCTTGGTTGAAGATGTATTTGAATATCTCCGTTGCGTTAATGGTGCGGCTGTACGGTTCATCTGGCTCCAATCCTGCTTTCATCTTCTCATACTCGAAAATCTCTTCCAATTGCTCCCGTTCTTCCGGAGTAAGTTGTTCGGGGTCAATTCCTGTAGTCAGAATTTTTGAGTTGTCTTTTATTGCCTTGAATGGGTTCAGATAGCCATCAGCTACCGCTTCGTCATATTCGTAACTGTCGGTCGGCTCGCCTTGCTCCATACCGAAGAGGTCGTATGTAGAGCGGTCAACTTCATCACGAGGGGTTGCCGTCAGTCCTAAGAGCAGTCCATCGAAATACTCAAAGATTGCTCCATATTTGCCAAACACACTGCGGTGTGCTTCGTCAATGATGATAAGGTCAAATCTGCCTAATGAGAATGTCTTGGTATCCCTGTCCAAATGTCCTATCATGGTCTGATAAGTGGAGAAAAGGATACGTGCCGATATATCCACATCGCTGTCACGTAAGGAACTGACTGTCATGTTGGGCAATAACTTTGTATAATTCTTTTTTGCCTGATTGACCAGTTCGATACGGTCGGCAAGGAACAACACATTCTTTACCCAATTGTTTCGCACCAACACATCGACGAGTGAGATACTGATACGCGTCTTTCCCGTACCAGTAGCCATCACAAGCAGGGCACGACGATGCTTGTCGTTATAATGTTTGCACACTGATTCAATCACTCGCTTTTGGTAGTTGCGATTGGTTATCTTGTCCGAAATCTGCAAGTCGGTAATGTCGTTGCGACTCCGTTGTGCTATCATTCTGCGCAATTCGTCAATGGTATGGAATCCCATCACTTTGCGTGACGGATAACCGATACCATCTATTATATGGGTTTCAAAACCATTGGTGTAGTAGATAACAGGATGAGGACAGGCGTAGTGTTTAGCCAGACGATCGGCATACAATTCCGCTTGATGGCGACCAGCTGTCGCATCTACACTGGTGCGCTTGGCTTCCACTACAGCCAGTGGCGTTCCGTCTGCATCAAACAGTACATAGTCCGCATATCCCACACCGCTCTCATTGGGCATACCCTGTACCTCTATCTCTATTCCGGCATGGCGGGGGATGATTTCACCCTTATGTCCAGATACATTCCAACCTGCCTCGTGAAGCAACAGGTCGATATACAATTTTCGGGTTTCTGCTTCCGAGAGGTCGTTTACAACAGGCTGGGCATCCACCGTTGTAGGTTGTGCATCTGAACTTTCTTTCACCGCTTTTGCGGCAGTATCGGCAGTCTGCGTGGTCGCTGAAGAGGCTTGCTCTGTTTGAGGAACAACGGCAATGTTACTTGGTTGAGGTGATTGGGGAATCAGCTCTTTGTCAAAGTCCGGCAATGTGTCAATCACCTGCCAAGCCAATAGGATGGAACCAATGATGTAATATAGATTCAGTACGGCAAAGAAAGACTCTTTGCGCCCTACGAATCCATCATTGGCGTGTGCGGCATTGTTCCCAATCTTACGCACATAGTGGATGCGCTTCATCAGGTCTTCGCTGTTTATGAATGCCGTAAAGCGTTCGTCGGTCGTGAGTGAAAGCAACGAGGCACGTTCCCCTATCTGCCATCCTTTCAAGCGATAAACGGTTTTTACCATCATTTCCAGTGCAAGTCGGGCTTGCATGGCAGAAACCATTGGGTTAGCCATTTGAAAATCCTCAGCCGTGGCACAATAACGATAAATCGTTTTTAATCCGTCAATGTCTTTTATGATGTCGAAGTTCCTCATAACTTTTAGTCTTTTATAAATTCCCAATAGCCATCTTTATCTGAACCGATACGCTGAATGACCGTTCCATTTAACTTCTTGATATGTCGAGCAACAGTGGCACGACCGATATTCAGGAGTTTGGCATACTCATCGTATGTATATTCAGGGTGTTCTTTAATGGCTGTAATAAGCCGGGCTGTGGTGTCTTTAGGCGTTGCAGTATCATTTACAGTATCACTTTTTGTTTTTACAGTATCATTCATGCTTTGCTGATACTGTAAAATCCGATTTTCAAGATTGATAGTATGTTGCGTAAGCATTATATCTTGAACAATGGTACTATCCTCCTGCTCACGACTGTCAATCAAAGCCTGAATGTATTCGCCTTTAGCATCTTTGGTAACAATAGACGGGATAAGACCTAACTGCCGTTGTACGATGTTCATCAGCAATCGGGTAGTACGCCCGTTGCCGTCCACCCACGGATGAATGGTGACAAGACGGAAGTGCGCTTCAAAACTCAACCTATAACATGCTGCCATATCGTTTCTGTCCACAGATGCCAGTTCTCCGTTTAACCAATCGCAAAAGTCTGCTGTTGCTTTAGGTACTTTTTGAAATGCCAGATAACTTCTGCCTCCTATTCCGGCACTTACATTGCACCGTCGCAATTCTCCTTTTGAGGAATCGAAACTGCCGCCCATAGTGGAGTATTCCGAACCTGTACGGCGCATGACTTTGGCTGACAATTCGCATAAAAACTCAACAGTGTATGGCTGTCCGGTTTTCGCCCATTCAAAGCCATAGAGGTATGCGTTTTTCAAGTCCACATTCATCATCTGTTCGTTCAGGCTTCTACCTTTGGCTGCAATTCCCTCGTCAAACAACAACTGGTTTTCTACTTCGGTAACAGTCGAACCCTCAATGGCCGTAGAATGGGTAATCAGTGAATAGAGGTAGAATTTTTCATAATCCACCTGTTGGTCTATTCCCGAAGCCACATATCGGCTGATGGTTTCTATCAGTTTCTTATCAATCTCTTTCATGCCGTTGTCTTGTTTTAAGAGAAATAATATTGCATCCGTTCTGCCATTAAGGTCTCGGCATCGGCTAATTGCTGACGGAGTAGCTCTTTTTGCAGTTCGATGGCTTCAACTTGGGTGGCGAAGTGTTGCTGCAATGTTCGTGGAGGCACAGGAATAGTAAATTCGATAATATCTTTTATGTTGATATGTTTAACAGTTTGTCCAACTGTTTTTAGTTCGGCTTGATTCCTAATCCAAGGGGAGCGAATAATCGCCAAAAGGAGATAGGAATTTATTTTAGAGGGTCTAAACAACATTGTTCTCTGTCCTAAGCTAAAATGTTTTTCTTTAGGTACCATAATGCAACCTCCTACAGTTCCTTCACGACCATAAATTAAATCTCCAAATTGAGGCTTTAACCGATGCGTTCGTTTTAAATACTCTTCTTCGTTTAAGTATTGCATTGTGTTCCATTCAATTCCTGAATCTGTCAATTCGGAGGTTCTGATGCAAGGATATTCTGTTGGAATAGCCGATTTTTGAGGTGTTGAATGAGGGCAATCAACAATATGAGAACAAACCTCTTTGAGTGTTTGCAAATTCCATCCTTTAGGGTTAGTCACAGGATCACCAAACATATCAAGGAAGATAGATTGAGCGAGGACATCAAGGTCGGCAATCTGTGCCTTGTAACCGTCAATCATTTCTTGCAGTGCATCCAATTCAGTCGCTATTGCTTGTTGAATAGATATGTCTGTTGGGTATTTAATTTTTACCTCTTTCAAGAACTTGAAATGTCTTGCATAACCGTTACTCGGTATGTTTGACCACTTAATGAAATAATATAGGTATTTAGCAGATAAGCTGTTGTTAGGTTGTAATACTTTAACACCATCTGCACCTACACAGAAATCAAAATCTACATATTTGACAGTACGGGTATGGTCTCCGAAGATGACGATACTTCCTAAATCTTTATTGAGATTGTCTTCTGTGTTACAATATCCGGATATAAAGTCTTTTTCCTGAGAAATAATGGGATATTTCCCAGTTAAAAGGTAATCTTTCTTTTGAACTGCATCTTTGACTTTTAGAGTCTTGATGGAATCTTTTATTAAAGTATTCTCCCACTTTGATTTATCCACTTTCATACCCTTACGAATTTAGCTGTTTTTTGAACTCGGCAAAGGCAGCATCAATAGCTTTCTGCCTTTCTTTCATACGGGCAATGATAGCCTTAGGAACTTCGTATTCAACAGCCTCATACTCTACTTCGTGATAACGCTTATAGCTGAGGTCGTAGCCGTTGGCACGTATTTCATTGGCAGTGACAAAGAACGATTGCTCTTTGCGACTGCGGTCGGCTTCCGCTTCGAGGTTGTGGAAACGGGAGATGATATCGGGAATATCGTTTTGCTCAGGCTGTGGAATGCGCTGCGTGGTGAGCGAGAACCCATCGGCATGCATATCGTAAAACCAAACCTTGTCAGTGCCGCCTGTGCCTGTCTTGGTAAAAATAATGATGGCGGTAGAGACTCCGCTATAAGGTTGGAACACACCGGAAGGCATCGTGATGACGGCTTGCATGCAGTGCTTATCCACCAATGCCGATCGTATGGTCTTGTAGGCTTGTGCATCGCCTGTGAGAACCGTATCCGGTACGATGGATGCACACCGTCCGCCCGCTTGAAGCATCCGCATCATTAAGGCAAGAAACAGCAGTTCTGTTTTCTTGGTCTTGACAGCCGCTTTCAACGTGTGCGCTATGTCATCAGTGTCGAGACTACCTGCAAACGGAGGGTTAGCGAGACAAAGGGTATAGCGGTTTGTATCGTTGTTCTCGTCCGACAGTGAGTTACGGTAGTACAAATTGGGTTCATCCACATCGTGAAGCATCATGTTCATGCAGCCGATTCGGAGCATAGAAGCGTCCGAATCGGAACCGTGAAATATCTCTTTGCGGAAACGGTCTCCTTCTTCGATATTGAGCAATTCATCGCTTTGATGCTCTGCAATGTATTTGGCCGCTTCCATAATAAAACCGGCAGAACCCATTGCCGGGTCGCAGATGGTATCGTCAAGAGTAGGACGCATCAGTTCCACCATCATGCGGATGATATGGCGGGGGGTACGGAATTGTCCGTTAGTACCCGATGCCGCCATGATGCCAAGCATGTACTCATATACATCGCCCATCATGTCTGCACCATCGGAAGTAATTTTTTCAATACCTTCAATAACACGAGATAACAGTCGAGCATTGGTAATCTGAAAAACCGTGTCTTCCATAGCCTTTCTATAAGCCGAACCCTCTTTTCCCACATAACGCAAAAAGATAAACACATCGTTGCGCACCCGATCCAGCATTTTTGTCGGCTCCATTTCCTTGAACACGTGCCAACGCATTTCGTTATATGGCACATCTTGATTGGTGGAAGGATTGTGCCACACACCGCTGGGGAATGTAGGATTAAGCAAAACATCGCCCGTAAAGTTGGCTATCGCTTCTTTTTCACGTTGCTTGTCGTCAAGCATCTTCATAAAGAGCAGATAGGTAATCTGTTCAAAGATTGCTGATGGTTGGGTAAAGCCATTGTTCCAAAAGGTCTGCCATACATCATCTACCTTTTGTTTTATATCACCTGTAATCATATTATTTCTGTTTTAAATTTATTGAATGGGTAAAACAAGGATATTCGTTATTTCTCGGATGAATGAATAAGTTCCTTAACATCTACATTTAGGATTTTGGCTATCTCAAACAACACTTCTAAACTGGGTTGCCGTCTGTTACATACATACGCATTAACTATACAGAAACTCTTGCCAAGTTTCTCAGCCAGCCAAGTTTGTTTTATGCCTCTTTCTTCAAGCACTTCTTTTATCCGATTCATGGGTTTATCCATTGCTTTGTCTTTATATCATATATATTTGCAAAGATATAAAATATTATGCTATAAAAAGAGAAAAGAGGAAGAAAACTTTTCCTCCTCACTCGATTACATTCAAATGCCGCTCAATCGGATGTAAGTGTTTAAAAAAGCAAGATTTCACATTTGGTACAATCCTAACCAACCATTTTGGAAAACGTAACTTCCTGCGTCGTTTCGGCTAGCTTGAAGGTTATGTGTGTGAAAGTGTAGTTGGACCAACAGCTGTTACAGAAGCTACGAATATACCTCCTGTGAAATCTTTGCCTGTAATTCTTTATTTAAATTAAACATTGTCCAGCGGGTGAAAATGTACTTTTGCTTCTTGGCAAAGCGCATTATCATCTGCTGATCTTTTATCTCTGTAATGCCTATCAATGCAAGAAGGCTTTGCTTGTATGCATCATCCACAAAGGGACAAGTCATCATATCAGCCGTGAGAATCGTGAGTTCTGAATTGCGTTTGCGCTCAGATTCCGCAACAAGCCGATACTTCTTTAAAATCTCTTTTTTCAATAAAGCCTTTTGTTCATAATAGCACTTGTGATTCGCATAGTAATACAATAATATAATACATGCGAAAAGGTTATACTGTAGTTCACTTTTACCAATGAATGATTTAATAACTTCCGGTGCGAGTAGATATGCATAGCCTAACTCTTTAGCCAATATTAATAGATAGAGGCTTTCATGCAAGGTGTTTCGATGTGTATCTGTTGTAGCCAGCACCAAGGCTATTTCATCTTGAATCTTTTTAAAGATAATATCCTTGCTTATCGTTTGGAATCTAACCTCCGGATTAACTTTGAAATCACCATGTCGTTTTCCATAGATAATGATGGAATTCATTATCTTCAGCAATTTCAATGTTGTATTTATCTGCCTGTTGCTATTGAACACGAAGAATACCACATCAATTAGAGATACAAGATAACTTGTGAGCTTCCTTTGTACTCGTTGTGCATGAATTTCAACCTCATCCTTATTCGCCTCTTCTTTTGACATCAGGCGCTCATACTTCTTGAAACCTATTTCATATCGATTAAGAAAAGCGTCAAGGCGTTGACTTATCTTCTCAAGCAGATAATTTGCTATATCGCGATATTCAATTCCGCATTCCCTTACTATTGCTTTTATTTGAGCATTTACGCTATTTGCAGACAGGTATATATTGAATTTCTTATCTAATATTTCTCTGTCTTTATCTAATTCTTCGTCTTCCGTTTCCTCCTCTTCTTCTGCGTTTAATTTTGATTCTACTTCTTCCCAAAGTGGAGTCGAGAATATAGTGCTCAGCAAATTTTCAATTTGCTGTTTGGCAATAGTCACCTTTGTTATAAAGGGCCTTTCAAACTCTTCTGTTTTGGATGGACTAATCTGCAATTTGAATTCCTTCAGCCATTTTGTTAGACTTTCCATGAAGAGATTCCTGTCATTTTCGTCATTATAGAAGAGGAAATAGTCGTCAACATACCGATAACACTCATAGGAGGATTTCTGACGGAGGTCTTTTCCCAATAGTTCCTGTTCAACCTTTTGATCTATATACTGAAGTATAATCTCTGCAAAGATTCGAGAAAACTCCGGACCTATTACGATACCATTCGTCTCGCGAGCATTGACCGATTGCATTAGATTATCAAATGCATCGCCAACCCATGAACCATGATATCCAGGTAAGACCTTTACCTTGTCCGCACCACCTGCTGTTGCCCAACTTATGGTATGGGTATAAATACTGTCGAAACAACTCTGTAGGTCGAACTTCACAAGAAGTTTGAATTTCTTTTCTGCACGCTGGTATCTGTAATCCTCATAGAACTTGTATATATTTGAATACTTCTCG